>Ga0335077_10005469_pt1 | contig 15580 bp, 12 predicted proteins | sample Lox_Sample_31_FD_207151 | JGI IMG/M metagenome (GOLD analysis project Ga0335077, IMG submission 207151) | Soil microbial communities from Loxahatchee National Wildlife Refuge, Florida, United States - Lox_Sample_3.1 | ecosystem: Environmental > Terrestrial > Soil > Wetlands | place: USA... | reverse complement strand
CTGCCAGGTACGTCACGGGAAGCCGACACCATCGGGCAAAGGCCGGCCGGCACCGGGACCTTTCGCTGGCCTAAAGTCCTACATAGATGCCTTTATTAGAATTCATATTCCATAAAGGCCGTCCACAGGCCGGCCGACGGCGCCCGGCCGTTCAGCCGGGCGGCATGAGGTGGTTCAGCCCGGAGGTGCCCGGGCGCCCGGGCCTGCGGCGCCCGGGCCGCTCAGGCTGGCGGCGCCTCGCGGTGCGCCATCTCCTTAGCCGCCTCCAGGTACGCCTGGGCCCCGCTCGATCCCGGATCGTAGGTCATTACCGACTGCCCGTAGCTCGGCGCCTCGGAGACCCGGACGCTGCGCGGGATAATCGAGGTCAGCACGATTTCGCCGAAGTGCTCCCGGACTTCCTCGGCCACCTGCGAGGCCAGCCGGGTACGGCCGTCGAACATCGTCAGCAGGATGGTCGAGACGGCCAGCGCCGGGTTCAGATGGCTCTTAACCAGGTCTACCGTGCGCAGCAACTGCTCCAGCCCTTCGAGGGCGTAGTACTCGCACTGGATCGGGATCAGGACCTCGGGGGCGGCCACGAGGGCGTTCACGGTCAGCAGCCCCAGTGACGGCGGGCAGTCGATGAAGATGTAGTCGAAGCCGGTCGAGTCGAAGCCCGCCAGAGCCCGGACGAGGCGCGATTCCCTGGCCACCAGCGGCACAAGCTCGATCTCCGCGCCGGCCAGGTCGATGGTGGCCGGCGCGCAGTAGAGCTGCGGGATGCTCGCGGCCGAACGGACGACGCTGGCCAGTGGCTGGCCCTCCACGAGCACGTTGTAGATGGAAGCGACGCCCGAGTGATGGTCCACGTCCAGCGCGGTCGAGGCGTTGCCCTGCGGGTCCAGGTCGATGAGCAGGACCCGCAGCCCGTGCAGGGACAGGCTGGCGGCCAGGTTGACCGCGGTCGTGGTCTTGCCCACGCCGCCCTTCTGGTTCGCGATCGTGATGATCCGGCACGCCCTCGGGCGCGGCCAGGGCCGGTTGCCGGCCCGGGCGGCCAGCGCGGCACGGGCCGCGCGGGCAATGGGCATCTCCGGCCCCGCATCGACCGCGGCGGGCCCGATCGCCTCGCCGTCACCCTCGACGGGCCCCATGGCGCCCGGGCCAGACGCCGCCGAAACCGGGGCCGGCCGGGGCGGGGCCGGGGGGTGCGTGTCGTCGCGGTGGTGGCGGCCCGTCCCCCGGGGAACCTGTCCCGCCGGCCAGCCCAGTCCCCCGGGCCCGCCCGGGACGGCAGATCCGGTCCGGCCGGGGCCGGGCGGCCCGGGCGGCGCGGGCGCCGGGCCCGGGGGCCGGGCCGGGCCCGCCGGGTTGCCCGGCGCGGGCGGCGCGGGGGTCAGGTCGCGGTGCGGGCCGGGCCCGCCGGGCCCGCCGGAAGCCGCGGGCTCGCCCGGCCCGCCACCTTCCTGGTAGGGCTGGCCAGGCCATCCCAGTCCCTGAGCGGAAGCCGATGTCACGTTCCTGCTCCTCCTGGTGTTCCTGGCGTCCCTGCTAACCTGCCGCGCGGCCCGGCCGCTCCCGGGCCGCGCCGCCCGGGCCAGCGGTCAGCCGGATGACGGCCGGCGGCGGACTGACCCTACCGCTCCCAGCCTGCACCACGGCCGCGTCCCGCACACCCAGCCTGCGCAGCACGGGCTCGGCCCGCGCCAGTTCCTGCGCGGCTCCCGCTCCCTTCATGGCCAGGACGAGGCCGCCCGGGCGCACGAGCCCGAGCGCGAGGCCGGCCAGCCGCTCCATCGGCGCGACCGCGCGGGCGGTCACGACGTCGCCCGCCAGCCGGCCGGTCACGTCCTCGGCCCGGGCGCGGCAGACCACGGCATTGCCCAGGTCCAGCACCCGCAGGCACTCCTCGAGGAAAGCCACCCGCCGTGCCATCGGCTCGAGCAGCACGACCTGGCTGTCCGGCCGCAGCATCGCGATCACGATTCCCGGCAGCCCCGCCCCCGAGCCAAGGTCGATCACCGAGCACCGGCCGGGGATGAGCCCGGCCACGGCGGCGCAGTTGAGCAGGTGCCTGTCCCACAGCCGGGCGGTCTCCCGGGGCCCGATCAGGCCCCGCTCCACGGCTGGCCCGGCCAGCAGCGCGGCGTAGCGTTCAGCCTGGCCGAGCGCTGGCCCGAATACCGCGCGGGCCTCCGGCGGCGCCAGCGGCGCGCCCGAGTCAGCCGGCAGGAAGAACGACCACCCGACGGTCCGGCTCCTCGCCCTCGGACTCGCTCCGCAGCCCGGCCGCTGCCACCGCGTCGTGCACGATCTTGCGCTCGAACGGGTTCATCGCCCACAGCTTCTTGGGCATGCCCGTGCGCTTGACTTCGTCGGCAGCGTCCCGGCCCGTCTCTGCGAGCTCGGTGCGGCGCCGCATCCGGTACCCGCCGACGTCAATCATGATCCGGCTGCGGTTGCCGGTGTGCCGGTGCACCGCGAGCCGGGTCAGCTCCTGCAGCGCCTCGAGGACCTCGCCCCGGGAGCCGACCAGCTCGTCGAGGGTCGCGCCGACCACCGACACCACGGCCCGGTCGCCCTCCACGTCCATGTCGATGTCACCGTCCAGGTCGGCGACATCGAGCAGCCCCTCGATGTAGTCGGCGGCGATCTCGCCCTCAAGCTCCAGGTCGGCGACGTCGGTCAGCCCGGGAGCCGCCTCCCCGGACTCCGGGCCGCCATCGTCCCCGGCGTCGGAGAACTCGTCCGCGCCAGTGCCGTCGTGCGCCGGGCCGGGCTCATCCAGTCCGGGCCCGGCCTCAACCTCATCTGCCGCGGGCACCTGCGAGTCGGTGACCGCGCTCTCCCCTTGGCTCACGCTGGGGGCCTCCTACGTTCGGGGTTGACCTCTGCTGACGGCAGCCACGCCAGGGCGCCGCGGTAGTGCCTCACCGCTTGCCGGATCGCTTGCTGCGTGACTGCCGCTGCCTCTGCTGCCTGACGAGCTTAACCTCGGGCGGGGCCGGCGGGGGCTCGGGTTCGGCGCGGCCCTTGGTCAGCCGGCGCAGCACCCCGCCGCTCCCGTTCGCCGGCGGCGCCCCGGCGTCCTGGCGCGCCGACGCGGCCGGGGAGGCGGCGGCCTTTGAGGCGGCGGCCTTTGAGGCAGCGGCCTTACGGCCCTGGCCGCGGGGCGGCGTGCCATTGCTGCTCTGGCGGCCGGTGCCGGTCCGGGCGGCACCGTTCGACTGGCCGGCGCCGGACGCGGCACCGTCAGCGGCACCATCCGCAGCGGCACCATCCGCAGCGGCACCATCCGCAGCGGCACCATCCGCAGCGGCCGGGCCGGGCCCGGCATCGTCCGCCGGGCCGTCCGCCGGGCCCGAGCCCGACGGGCCCGCGGGCAGGCGCTTCGGCCGGGCCGGGCGCGTGGTGGTCACCGCCGGGGCGATCACCGTGCCGGCCACCGTGCCGCCCGCTTTAGCGGCGCGCGGCTGCGGGTAGATCCGGAACATCACGTACTGCTGGCCGAGCGTCCACAGGTTCGTGGTCACCCAGTACAGGACCAGCCCGAACGGCCAGTACAGGCCGGACAGCGCGAACAGCGGCATGACGTAGGCCATGTACTTCTGCGACTGCGCCATCGGGTTGTCCGGGGTGGCGGCCGGCATCATCCCGCGCTTCATGCTCTGCCGCACGGTCAGGTAGGTCGTCGTCATGCTGATCAGGACGAAGATGAAGATGACGATCTTCGCGTGCAGCGGAACCTCGAGCGTGCCCGTGAACAGGAACTTGTCCGCCACCGTGACGCCGAGGATCTTGGCGTGCTGGGCGCTGTACACCATCTGGTACGTGAGACCGTACTTAGGCGGCTGCCCCGGCTTCCACTCGGCGATCGCCTTCAGCACGCTGAACAGCGCGAAGAACATCGGCAGCTGCAGCACCACCGGCAGGCAGCCCATCAGGGGGTTGACGCCGGCCTGCTGGTAGAGCTTCATGGTCTCTTGCTGCAGCGTCTGCTTGTCGTTCTTGTACTTCTTGCGCAGCGCGGCCATCTCCGGCGCCAGCGCCGACATCGCCCGCGTGGTGTGCATCTGCTTGATGAACAGCGGGACGATGATCAGCCGCATGAGGACCACGAGCAGCACGATGGACAACGCCCACGTCCACCCGCTGGTGGTGCCGAAGATGGGGCTCAAGAAGCCGTAGATGTGCTTCAGGACCCAGGCGACGGCGTTATAGATCGGGTTAAGCGGATTCCCCACCGGCTAGCTCCCTCGGGATCTGATCGGGCACTCCGGCCCGCCGGACCCACGCGACGCGCCCGGCGACAGTGCTGCCTCGGCCGCGTCGGGCCCGGGCTCGCCGGCCCGCCCCGGCACAGGATCCAGGCCCCCGGCGTGGAACGGATGACAGCGACTCAGTCTCCGGGCGGCCAGCCAGGAGCCGCGCAGCGCGCCATGCACCTGGACCGCCTCGAGCGCATAGGCGCTGCAGGACGGGTAGAACCGGCAGTGCGGCGCGAGCATCGGGCTGACGAACCGCCGGTACCCGGTCAGCAGCAGCACAAGCAGCCGGGCCACGGGCGATGTCCGTTCCCTCGGCTGTCGCGCTGCCAGGTTCGTTGCCGTTGTGCTCATCACGTGCGCTGCGTTCCGCCCTGCCGCCGGAGCAAAGCTTGGATGACCAGGTCGAGATCGGCGGCGAGTTCCGCCTGGCGTGCGGTGGCGGCCCGGGGATCGGCACGCACCACCAACAGGCTACCTTCAGGAAGCGACCCGAGATACCCGCGGGCCAGATGACGGAGCCTGCGGCGCACCTTGTTGCGCACCACCGCGCCGCCGACGGCCCGGCTGACCACGAAGCCCACCCGGGCCGGCTCATCGTGGCCCGGCTGCCTGAGCAGGTGCCCGGACACCAGCTTCCGAGCGGCGCGGCGGCCGCCGCGCACCGCCCGGGAGAACTCCGAGCGCTTCCGCATCCGGGCCGCGGCGGGCAGCATGAGCGGTCACCGCCGCGCACGCCGGCCGGCGCCGGCCGGGGGCCGCGGCCGGTCAGACACTGACCCGCGCGCGCCCCTTACGGCGCCGCGCGGACAGGATCGCGCGCCCGGCCCGGGTGCGCATGCGCAGCCGGAACCCGTGCGTCTTCGCGCGATGGCGGTTATTCGGCTGAAACGTACGCTTGCTCACTGGAACTCCAGGTACACAGGGCGGGCGGGAGCGGGCACCGCCGACCGGTCTAGGGACACGCGAAAGGGGCCCAGCGCGGGGCCGGACCAGTAACGGTACGCGGGCCGGGTACCCCAGGTCAAACCGGGTCTCGCCGCCGCGGATGGCCGGCCGTTCACGACCTCGCCGGCACCCTGCGTAACACTTGCCGTTTGCCAAACGTGCGCCGAACCCGGGGCCTAGGCTGTGGACAGCGGTCCTGGGCGTGGGGATCCGGGATCAGTTGGTCGCCGAATTCGAAGCCCCCGGCGGCCAATGGGGAGGGCAGCTGCACGGAACGTGCAAGTGCACAACCTGTGGAAAAACCTGTTGATCACATGTGGGGGCGCGAGGTGAACGGCGATGAGTGAAGCAGACCTCGCGGAAGTCTGGGCCAGGTCCCTGGACGAGCTGGCCGGAATGCAGATAGAGCCGGCGCACCGCGCCTGGCTGCAGCTCACCCGGCCGCTCGGCCTCGTCGAGAATACCGCGCTGATCGCCACCCCCAATGAGTTCGTCAAGGAGCAGCTGGAGACCAGGCTGCGGGCCCTGATCACCAACACCCTGTCCCGCGAACTCGGCCGGAGCATCCAGCTCGCGGTCACCGTCGATCCCACCGCGGCCGCGCCCGACACCGCCCTGCACCCGGACGGCCTGCACGCCCTGGACGACCTGCAGGCCGCCGCGGCCGCGGATTCCGGCACCGATCCTGGCACCGGGCCGCTGCCGCGCCTCGGCGACGACCGTCCGCGCACGGCCGGCGAGTTCGGCCACCTCGGCCCCGGCGGCCTTCCCGCTCCCCGGCCAGAGAGCCCCGGCATCGGCGCCGGGCGGCCCGGCCCCGGCGGCCCGGCCCTCTCCGGCGGCCCTGGCGGGCCCGGCGGCTTCGCGCCCGGCACGCCCCGCCCGGCTCAGGCCCGGCTCAATCCCAAGTACACCTTCGAGACCTTCGTCATCGGCTCGAGCAACCGGTTCGCCCACGCGGCCGCCGTGGCCGTCGCCGAGGCCCCGGCCAAGGCGTACAACCCCCTGTTCGTCTACGGCGACTCCGGCCTGGGCAAGACCCACCTGCTGCACGCCATCGGCCACTACGCCCAGAGCCTCTACCAGGGCGTCAAGGTCCGGTACGTCAGCTCGGAAGAGTTCACCAACGACTTCATCAACATGATCAGGGACGGCAAGCAGGACGGCTTCCGGCGGCGCTACCGCGACGTCGACGTGCTGCTGGTGGACGACATCCAGTTCCTGGAGAACAAGGAAGGCACCCAGGAGGAGTTCTTCCACACCTTCAACACCCTGCACAACGCCAGCAAGCAGATCGTGATCTCCAGCGACCGCGCGCCGAAGCGGCTGGTCACCCTGGAGGACCGGCTGCGCAGCCGGTTCGAGTGGGGGCTGCTCACCGACGTCCAGCCGCCCGAGCTGGAGACGCGGATCGCGATCCTGCGCAAGAAGGCGGTCCAGGACCGGCTCAACGCGCCGCCCGACGCGCTCGAGTACATCGCCAGCCGGATCTCCACCAACATCCGCGAGCTAGAGGGCGCGCTGATCCGGGTCACCGCCTTCGCCAGCCTGAACCGGCAGTCCGTCGACCTGCAGCTCGCCGAGTTCGTGCTGAAGGACCTGATCCCCGAGGCGCAGGGCCCGGAGATCACCGCCTCGACGATCATGGGGCAGACCGCCTCCTACTTCGGGCTGTCCATCGACGACCTGTGCGGCACATCCCGGTCCCGGGTCCTGGTGACCGCCCGGCAGATCGCCATGTACCTGTGCCGCGAGCTGACCGACCTGTCCCTGCCCAAGATCGGGCAGCAGTTCGGCGGCCGCGACCACACCACCGTCATGCACGCTGACAAGAAGATCCGTTCCCTGATGGCCGAGCGCCGGTCGATCTACAACCAGGTCACCGAGCTCACTAACCGGATCAAACAGCAGGCACTGTCCGGGTGACGGCGCGGTGAAGATTCTCATACCTGCGCCTGCGGGCGTAATCAGCGCACACAGGCTGTGGATAAACGTGTGGACAGGCCCGGGCGAGCGGAGGAAAACTCCGGTCGTCCAGGGGGTAACCAGATGCCTTCGCGGAGCTGACTTCCGGGTATCCACACGGCGCACCCGGCCGGGCCCCGCCGCGGCCACAGCCATTGTGGACGGCGTCCGCCCGGGTGACCTGCGGCTGCGGCGGATATCCCCAGAATCCACCGTCCCTACGACCACTACTTTTCTTTCATTACCTGATAGCAAGACCAAGTCAGGCCGAGCAACGGGAGGCAGCTTCCTGTGAAGATCCAGGTCGAACGCGATGTCCTGGCCGATGCCGTGGCATGGACGGCCCGCGCCCTCCCGGCCCGCCCCACCGTGCCGGTGCTCGCCGGGATGCGGCTGCACGCCGGGGCCGACCTCACGCTGTCCAGCTTCGACTATGACGTGTCAGCCGAGGCCACGATCCCGGTGATGACCGAGGAGGAGGGCAGCGCGCTGGTTTCCGGCCGGCTGCTGGCCGAGATCAGCCGCAGCCTCCCGGCCCGGCCGGTGCAGGTCACCTCCGAAGGCGGCAAGGCCGTGCTGTCCTGCGGCAGCGCCACGTTCACGCTGCTGACGATGCCGGAGGAGGAGTACCCGGCGCTGCCCGAGATGCCGCAGGCCGCCGGGTCGGTGGGCAGCGACGCGTTCGCCTCGGCGGTCAGCCAGTCGGCCACCGCCGCCGGACGGGACGACACGCTGCCCGCGCTGACCGGGGTCAGGATCGAGATCGAGGGAGACACGCTGACGCTGATCTCGACCGACCGGTACCGGCTGGCCGTGCGGGAGCTGCGGTGGAGCCCGGCCCGGCCCGACCTGTCGGCGGCCGTGCTGGTCCCGGCGCGAGCGCTCGCGGAAACCGCGCGCTCGCTCACCTCGGGCGCCGAGGTGTCCATCGCCCTGGCCCTGCCGGGCGAGGCGGGCGCGGACGGCCACGGCGGCGACGGGATGATCGGGTTCGAGGGCGGCGGGCGGCGGACCACGACCAGGCTGCTCGGCGGCGAGTTCCCGCGCTACCAGAACCTGCTGCCCAGCCACGTCAACGCGACCGCCGAGCTGTCCACCTCGCTGCTGGCCGAGGCGGTCAAGCGGGTGGCCCTGGTGGCCGAGCGCAACACCGCCGTGCGGCTGGCGTTCTCGCCCGGCCAGCTGGTGCTCGAGGCCGGCACCGGCGAGGAGGCGCAGGCGGTCGAGGTGCTCGAGGCCGGCTACGACGGCGACGACTTCGAGATCGCGTTCAACCCCCAGTACCTGCTCGACGGGCTGAGCGCGATCGACTCCGACACGGCGCGGATGTCGTTCACCGAGCCGGGCCGGCCCGCGCTGATCACCGGCAAGCCGGCCCCGGACGGCGAGCCCGACTACCGCTACCTGCTCATGCCGATCCGCCTGGGCGGCTGAGCGGTGCCCGCCTCGGGGGGACGGCCTCCGGGCGACCGCCGCGGCTGGCCCGGCCTTCGGCCGACACTGCACTAACCTCGCAAGCGTGCACCTGACCAGGCTGGCGCTGACCGACTTCCGCAGCTACGCCGCGGCGGATCTGGTGCTGGCGCCCGGCGTGTCCACCTTCACCGGCGCCAACGGGCAGGGCAAGACCAACCTGGTCGAGGCGGCGGCGTACGCGGCCACGTTCGGCAGCCACCGGGTCGCCGCCGACGCACCCCTGATCCGGCACGGTGCGGAGCGTGCCATCCTGCGGGCGGCCGTGCGCTCAGCGGACCGGGACAGCCTGCTCGAGATCGAGATCAACCCGGGACGGGCCAACCGGGTCCGGCTGAACCGGGTGGCCCTGCCCCGGCCGCGGGAGGCCCTGGGCACGCTGCGCTGCGTCTTGTTCGCGCCGGAGGACCTGGCCGTGGTCAAGGGCGACCCCGATCAGCGGCGGCGCTACCTTGATGACCTGCTGACGGCGACCCGCCCGCGGTTCGCCGGGGTCCGGGCCGACTACGAGCGGGTGCTGCGGCAGCGGACCGCGCTGCTGAAGTCGGCCCGGGCGCACGGGATCCGGCTCAGCGGGGGCGAGGGGACGGCGCCGAGCGCCCTGGACGTGTGGGACGAGCACCTGGCCGAGAAGGGCGCGGAGCTGACCGCGGGGCGCCTGGAGCTGGCCGCCTCGCTCCGGCCGCTGGTGGCCAAGGCGTACGCGGCGGTGTCCGGCGAGGACCTGGCCGCCACGATGACCTACCGCCAGGCCCGGCAGCCGGGCGCGGCCGAGCCGGATGCCGAGCCCGCGGACCGGGCGGCGATCGCCGACGGGCTGCGCCGGGCGGTGGCCGCGGCCCGCCGGGCCGAGCTCGAGCGCGGCGTCTGCCTGGTCGGCCCGCACCGGGACGAGCTCGAGCTGCGCATCGGGGACCTGCCCGCGCGCGGGTACGCCAGCCACGGCGAGTGCTGGTCGCTGGCGCTCGCGCTCCGGCTCGGCGCCTTTGACCTGCTGCGCTCCGGCGGCGAGGACCCGGTGCTGCTGCTCGACGACGTCTTCGCCGAGCTCGACGGGGGCCGCCGGGACCGGCTGGCCGCTCTGGTCTCCGGCGCCGAGCAGGTCCTGATCACGGCGGCGGTGCCCGACGACGTGCCGGGCCGCCTGGCCGGGGCCAGGTTCGAGGTCGCCGCCGGGTCGGTGTGGCGTGGCTGACGACGCCGACCGGGCCCGGCTGGCCCGTGAGGCCCTCGCCCAGGCGAAGGCGGACGCCCTGGCCAAGGGCAACCGGCCCGCGCGCCCGCACGATCAGGGGCCGTCACGCGACGTCTCGCGCGAATCGCCCCCGTCGCCGCGTCCCGGTCGCCGGTCCCGCCGCGACGACCCGGAGCCGCTGAGCGCCGCGATCGACGGGCTGGTCGACACCAGGGGCTGGCGCGAGGCCACGGCCGCCGGGTCGGTTTTCGGGCGATGGGCGCAGATTGTCGGCCCCGACCTGGCCGCGCACACCCGGCCGGAGTCGCTGGCCGACCGGGAGCTGACCGTGACCGCGGACTCCACCGCCTGGGCGACGCAGGTCCGGCTGCTCGCGGCCCAGCTCGTGCGCAGGCTCAACGCCGAGCTCGGCGCCGGATCGGTGCTGCGGGTCAAGGTCCGCGGGCCGGCGGGGGCGGCCGGCCCGCCCCGGCGGCCCGGCGAGTGGCGGGTGCGCGGGAGCCGCGGGCCGCGGGACACCTACGGCTGAGGCCCGGCCGGGGCCTTGGCGGGCTCCGCGGCCGGGCTCCGGGGGGTCGTCCCCCCGAAAGGCACAGCCTGACGGTATGCGCAGGTAAAATGGAAACGCAGCCGGAGGGGGAGCACGGGGGATGCTCCCCGCGAGGCCAAGCCCGCGTGGCTGTCCTTCTTCAGGAGGAGTTTTCCGTTTTGTCCTACGACGCACGCTCGATCACGGTTCTTGAGGGGCTGGAGGCGGTCCGCAAGCGCCCCGGCATGTACATCGGCTCCACGGGCGAGCGCGGCCTGCATCATCTCGTCCAGGAGGTGGTGGATAACGCGGTGGACGAGGCGCTGGCCGGCTTCGCCACCCGGATCGAGGTCACGCTCCTCGCCGACGGCGGGGTCCGGGTCTACGACGACGGCCGCGGCATCCCGGTGGACAACCACCCGGTGGAGAACCGCCCCGCGGTCGAGGTCGTGCTGACCACGCTGCACGCGGGCGGCAAGTTCGACCGCCAGTCGTACGCGGTGTCCGGCGGCCTGCACGGCGTCGGTGTCTCGGTGGTCAACGCACTGTCGGCCCGGTTCGAGGTCGAGGTCCTCAAGGATGGCTTCGTCTGGCGGCAGTCGTACGCGGCCAGCGAGCCCACCGGCCCGCTGCGCAAGGGCGAGCCGACCGACCAGACCGGCACGATCATCACGTTCTGGCCGGACCCGGACATCTTCGAGAGCACGGTCTGGTCGTTCGAGACGCTGTCCCGGCGGCTGCAGGAGATGGCGTTCCTGAACCGCGGGCTGTCCATCACGATCACCGACGAGCGCCCCGATCACATCAACGGCCAGCCCAACGTCGTCACCTTCTGCTACCAGGGCGGCATCGCCGATTTCGTCCGGTACCTGAACGCGTCCAAGGAGCCCGTGCACGAGTCGATCATCGAGTTCGGCGACGAGGCGCCCGGGATCTCGGCCGAGGTCGCGATGCAGTGGACCGGATCGTTCTCCGAGTCCGTGCACACGTTCGCGAACACCATCAACACCGCCGAGGGCGGCACCCACGAGGAGGGCTTCCGCGCCGCGCTCACCACGATCGTGAACCGGTACGCGAGGGAGCAGAACCACCTGCGGGAGAAGGACGAGAACCTCACCGGCGACGACGTGCGCGAGGGCCTCACCGCGATCATCCACGTCAAGCTGGCCGAGCCGCAGTTCGAGGGCCAGACCAAGACCAAGCTGGGCAACACCGAGGCCAAGTCGTTCGTGCAGCGGGTCTGCAACGACCATCTGCGGGACTGGTTCGAGCGCAACCCGGGCGAGGCCAAGGCCATCGTGATCAAGGCCACCCAGGCGGCCCGGGCCCGGATCGCCGCCCGCCAGGCCCGGGACCTGACCCGCAAGAACCTGATGGGCGGCTCGGGGCTGCCGGGCAAGCTGGCCGACTGCCAGTCCGGCGACCCGGAGATCTGCGAGGTCTACGTGGTCGAGGGCGACTCGGCCGGCGGCTCGGCCAAGGGCGGCCGGGACCCGCTGTTCCAGGCGATCCTGCCGATCCGCGGGAAGATCCTGAACGTCGAGAAGGCCAGGATCGACCGGGTGCTCAAGAACAACGAGGTCCAGGCGATGATCACCGCGCTGGGCACCGGGATCCACGACGAGTTCGACATCTCCAAGCTGCGCTACAACAAGATCATCCTGATGGCGGACGCCGACGTGGACGGGCAGCACATCACCACGCTGCTGCTCACGCTGCTGTTCCGGTTCATGAAGCCGCTGATCGAGGCCGGGCACGTGTACCTGGCGCAGCCGCCGCTCTACAAGATCAAGTGGGAGGGCCGCGGCGTCGCACCCGGCTACGCCTACTCCGACCGGGAGCGGGACGCGGTGATCGAGGCAGGCATCGCCGAGGGCCGCAAGGATCCGAGGCCCCGGGATGCGGTGCAGCGGTTCAAGGGCCTCGGCGAGATGAACTCCCGCGAGCTGTGGGAGACCACCATGGACCCGGCCCGCCGGGTGCTGCGGCAGATCACGCTCGACGACGCGGCCCAGGCCGACGAGCTGTTCACGGTGCTGATGGGCGAGGACGTGGAGGCACGCCGCTCGTTCATCCAGCGCAACGCCAAAGACGTCAGGTTCCTCGACATCTGAGGCCGAGAGCACCGGATTCCATGATCACGGAGGATCCGGCGGCTCAGGCATGCCCGATACGCCGTGATCACGGAAGGCGAGACGACCAGTGACCGACGTGAACGCACCAGCACCGCCCGGAGGGTCCGACCGCACCGAGCCGGTCGACATCCAGGTCGAGATGCAGCGCAGCTACATCGACTACGCGATGTCGGTCATCGTGGGCCGGGCCCTGCCCGACGTGCGCGACGGCCTGAAGCCGGTGCACACCCGCATCCTGTACGCGATGTACGACGGCGGGTTCCGGCCCGATCGCGGCTACTCCAAGTGCGCCCGGGTCGTCGGCGAGGTGATGGGTCAGTACCACCCGCATGGCGACAGCGCGATCTACGACACCCTGGTCCGGCTGGCCCAGCCGTGGGCGATGCGGATGCCGCTGGTGGACCGGCAGGGCAACTTCGGGTCGCCAGGCAACGACCCCGCGGCGGCGATGCGGTACACCGAGTGCCGGCTGTACCCGCTGGCCATGGAGATGCTGCGGGACATCGACAAGGAAACCGTCGATTTCCGGCCCAACTACGACGGCCGGTCCGCCGAGCCCGTGGTGCTCCCGGCGCGGTTCCCCAACCTCCTGGTCAACGGCTCGGAGGGGATCGCGGTCGGCATGGCGACCAAGATCCCGCCGCACAACCTGCGCGAGGTGGCCGCCGGGGTCCAGTGGTATCTGGACAACTTCGAGGCCTCCGACGAGGACCTGCTCGAGGCGCTGATCGAGCGGATCAAGGGCCCGGACTTCCCCGGCGGCCCCGACGGCAGCACGGGCGCCGTGATCGTCGGCCGCCGCGGCATCCAGGAGGCCTACCGCACCGGGCGCGGCTCGATCACGATGCGCGCGGTCGTCGAGGTGGAGGAGGACCGCAAGGGCCGCGCCAACCTGGTCGTCACCGAGCTGCCGTACCAGGTCAACCCGGACAACCTGGCGTCGAAGATCGCCGAGCTGGCCCGGGACGGCCGGGTCACCGGCATCGCCCACGTGCAGGACGAGACCAGCGACCGGGCCGGCCAGCGGCTGGTGATCGTGCTGAGGCGCGACGCGGTGGCCAAGGTCGTGCTGAACAACCTGTACAAGCACACCCAGCTGCAGGAGACGTTCGGCGCCAACATGCTGGCCCTGGTCGACGGGGTGCCGCGCACCCTGCGGCTGGACCAGCTGATCCGGCACTGGGTCACTCACCAGATCGAGGTCATCGTCCGGCGCACCCGCCACCTGCTGCGCAAGGCCGAGGAGCGGGCGCACATCCTGCGCGCGCTGCTCAAGGCGATCGACCGGATCGACGAGGTCATCGCGCTGATCCGGGCCAGCGCGTCGGCCGCGGACGCGCAGCAGGGCCTGATGGAGCTGCTGGAGATCGACGAGATCCAGGCCCGCGCGATCCTGGACATGCAGCTGCGCAAGCTGGCCGCGCTGGAGCGGCAGCAGCTCGTCGACGAGTACGAGGAGCTCATGGCCCAGATTGCCGATTACGAGGCGATCCTGGCCTCCCCGGAGCGGCAGCGGGAGATCATCGGGACCGAGCTCGCCGAGATCGTGGAGAAGTACGGCGACGACCGGCGCACGCAGATCATCGCCTACGACGGCGACGTGTCCGTGGCCGACCTCATCGCCGAGGAGGACGTGGTCGTCACGATCACCCGCGGCGGCTACGCCAAGCGGACCAAGACCGACCTGTACCGCGCCCAGCGGCGCGGCGGCAAGGGCGTGCGCGGGGCGCAGCTGAGAGCCGACGACATCGTCGAGCACTTCTTCGTGACCAGCACCCACAACTGGATCCTGTTCTTCACGAACAAGGGCCGGGTCTACCGGGCGAAGGCCTACGAGCTGCCCGAGGCGGCCCGCGACGCCCGCGGCCAGCACGTGGCGAACCTGCTCGCGTTCCAGCCCGACGAGCGGATCGCCGAGGTGCTGGCACTGCCCGACTACTCGGTCGCCCCGTACCTGGTGCTGGCCACCGCGAGCGGCCTGGTCAAGAAGTCGCACCTGACCGACTTCGACTCGCCCCGGGCCGGCGGCATCATCGCGATCAACCTGCGCGACGACGACGAGGTCATCGCGGCCCGGCTGGTTTCGGCCGACGAGGACCTGCTGCTGGTCAGCAAGGACGCCCAGGCGATCAGGTTCCGGGCCAGCGACGAGGCGCTGCGCCCGATGGGGCGGGCCACCTCGGGCGTGATCGGCATGCGGTTCGGCCAGGGCGACCGGCTGCTCGGCATGTACGTGGTCCGGGACGGCGCGGACGTGCTCGTCGCCACCGGCGGCGGCTACGCCAAGCGCACCCCGGCCGACCAGTACCCGGTGCAGGGCCGAGGCGGCCGGGGCGTGGTGACGGCCCGGATTGTCGAGGCCCGCGGCGAGCTCGTGGGCGCGCTGATGGTGCGGCCCGAGGACGAGGTGTTCGCGATCACCTCGGCGGGCGGGGTGATCAGGACGAACGCCGGCGAGATCAAGCAGTCGGGCCGGCAGACCATGGGTGTCCGGCTGGTCAACCTGGCTACCGGGCAGAGCCTGGTGGCCATCGCGCGGAACGAGGAGTCGCTCGACGAGGCCAACGGCGCGGGCGGCCTGGGCACTGCCGAGGACGGTGACCCCGAGGGCGGCGGGAGTGACCAGGAGTGACCGAGAACGAGCAGGATCCGTCACCCCCGGCGGGCAGCCCGGCGCAACGCAGCACGCCCGTGCAGCGTCATATAGATGTTGCTTCAGATGCCGGTCAGGCCCAACGGGACCCGGACCGGCCATATGGGGATAACCTCGTGGGAGGCAACATACTGGAGGAGGACGGGGTGGATCAGCGCGTCGAGCCATCGATGTGGCTCACCGATGGATCAGCCGAGGGCGCTCCAGCCGACCCTGAGCCGGAGTCCGCGGCCTCGCAGCCGACCGCGGGCGACCCGGCCGAGGATGCCGATCCGATGACCGACCTGCCGACGCCCGGCAGCTCGTTCGCCGCTGCGGAGCCGGAAATGCCGCCGCCCTATCCAGCGCCGGATGTGCCGGACATGCCGGATGTGCCGCACACGGGCCAGCAAGAGATCGCGTACGCGGGGAACGGCCCGGACGCGCCGTACGGTG
>Ga0335077_10005466_pt1 | contig 15588 bp, 14 predicted proteins | sample Lox_Sample_31_FD_207151 | JGI IMG/M metagenome (GOLD analysis project Ga0335077, IMG submission 207151) | Soil microbial communities from Loxahatchee National Wildlife Refuge, Florida, United States - Lox_Sample_3.1 | ecosystem: Environmental > Terrestrial > Soil > Wetlands | place: USA... | reverse complement strand
ACATGTCCGTGATCACCGCCGAGGTCAAAGTGGACGAAACCGATATCGTCAACGTGAAGCTGGGGCAGCCCGCGGACGTGACTATCGATGCCATTCCCAACAAGATTTTCAAGGGTCACGTGAGCGTAATTGGGGAGATCGCGATTGTGCGCTCCACCGGGGTGGCTACTTCGCAGACGCTGGCCAGCAGCCAGGAAGCCAAAGACTTCAAAGTGAAGGTAACGCTTGATGATCCGCCGCAGAACCTGCGCCCCGGGCTATCGACTACCGCCAAGATCACTACCGCGACGCGCTCCAGCGTGCTGGCGATTCCGATCCAGGCGCTGACCATCCGCCAGCGAGCCGACCTGCAGCCGAAGGCCAAGGGCAAGGGAGCGGTCGAGGCCGCCGCACCCTCGGCGATGCAGGCGAAGAAAGATAAGGAAGAGATCCAGGGCGTGTTCGTGATCCGCGACAAGAAGGCGGTTTTCGTGCCGGTGGAGACCGGCATCACCGGCACCACGGACATCGAGGTCACCGGCGGGCTGCAGCAGGGAGACGAAATCGTGGTGGGCAGTTACAAGGTCTTGCGCACGCTTAAGAACGAAGCGCCGGTGAAGATCGATAACACGGTCAAGAAGCAGGAAGAGTCATAACTTAACGAAGAGACGCACGTCTAAGAGTAGTCAGGAAGCAGGGAGTAGGAGAGCCGAATGTCCACTCAAGTCGCCACCGTCAGCGAAAAACCCACCGCCCCGCCGTCCAACTGCATGATCTGCACCGAGGACTTGTGGAAGACGTACGACATGGGCTCGGAGCAGCAGGTGCACGCGCTGCGCGGGGTGGACTTGCGCATGGACCGCAACGAGTATGTCGCCATCATGGGGCCCTCCGGGTCGGGCAAGTCCACGCTGATGAACCTGATCGGCTGTCTGGATAGTCCCACCAAGGGGCGCTACTGGCTCAATGGACAACTGGTCAGCGATCTGGACGACGACGAACTGGCGCGCATCCGCAATAAAGAGATTGGCTTCGTGTTCCAAACCTTCAATCTGCTGGCCCGCGCCACCGCGCTGCACAACGTCGAGCTGCCGCTCATTTACAACGGCACAGCGTCGGAAGAGCGCATCGAACGCGCCAAGGCGGCGCTCAAGGCCGTCGACCTCGGCGAGCGCATGATGCACAAACCCAACGAGCTCTCCGGCGGCCAGCGGCAGCGGGTGGCAGTGGCGCGCGCGCTGGTCAACAATCCGGCCATCATCCTGGCCGACGAGCCCACTGGCAATCTAGACTCGCAGACCGGCGCCGAGATCATGGCCTTGTTCGACCGGCTGCACCACGAGGGCAATACCATTGTGCTGGTCACCCACGAGCACGACATCGCCGAGTACGCCCACCGCGTCATCCACTTCAAGGACGGCAAAGTCTTCGGCGACGAGCGGAAGAAGTAGTGCGGATAGGTAGTAAGTCAGTCTCGGAGAAGTTGAGTTATTCTGCACCCACCTATCCGGAGATCATTAAACTAATGGGATCTTATCGTCGCAATCCTGGCTGACAATCTCTGAACTCGCCTTAAGATCAATCCCCCTTTGCCAGCCTCCTAGGTAGGCTGATAGGATTCCCAGCAAAGGAGACACATGGACACAAACAAGATTCTTGCAGAACTTCGCGCGGAACGCGGTCGCATCGACCAGGCGATTATGGCAATCGAAGCTGTTAACGGGGGTGGACGCCCCAAAGCAGGTCGCCCGCCCGGAGCGGCGCGGAAGGCGCGCCGGCGTGGCCGCATGAGCGCCGCGGCGCGGCGGAAGCTGTCTCGGCTGCTGAAGCAGCGCTGGGCGCAAGGCAAAATGAAGCCAAAGACGAAGGGCGCCTAGCCAAGCCCGCTCCGCCCAGCGCTCACCCCGCATGGGCGGAGCCTTTACCTCCCGAGGTCCATTCGAATCCGGAAGCGGTCATGCAACTCTGGCTGGCTTTCCGGGTTCATAGTTAAGTGAAAATCTCGTGTCTTGGGGGAAGCCTTGAGAACATCGCAGTCCTTTACTGGAAAGAATCGTCGGGTCTGGGCCGCGAAGGCCCTTCTTGCCGGGTTGGCTGTAGTAAGCACAGCGGCTCTCCCGGTGGGTGCGCAGAACGCCGTCCGCAGCCCCTATCAGGGCGAAGCTGACGGCGTCAGCGCTGGCGGAAATTGGGTCGAGTTCCATTCCGAAGATAAGATGAGCGGGGCCAAGAAGGTCCGCTTTGAACTGCTGGCGGACAACTATCTGAGCCAGGACCCGGACTACAAGCCACGCATCGAGCTGGTCTGCACTAATGGCAAGTACACCTACGCCGATTTCAATCCTGGTATCCGGCTGGGTCCGCCCAACCGTCCCGGCTTCTGGGGACAGCCGCAGATGGAGGTCGAGGTCCGAGTCGATGACACCCACCATGACCACGGCTGGAACTGGATTCGTGACCGTTTCCTCTCCATGGACAAAGGCACGGCGCGCGAGTTGATCGGAGCTCACATCTTCAAGATAAAAATCCGTGGCCGCAGCGGCCCCGAGATCGCGGAGTTCTCGCCCGCTGGCTTGGATCTGACGCGTGTCAGGCAGGCCTGCGATCTGACTCCGAAAAAGCCAGCCAAGTACTGACCGCGCGAGAGGGCCTCAGGGCTGCGTTTGCAGCGGCGCGCAGCTTGCGCTTTGTGATGGTTCACGACTCCAAACGCTGGTGGAAGCTATTTGCGTTTGTTCTGTTATGCGTTGGCGTGGAGGCAAGCGCGCTTGCCGACGAGCGCAGCGCTTCCATCCCTCACGGGAAGGTTGAGTTGCTCTCAGAACAGGAGAGCATTCAGCCCGGACGCGTGATCCAGCTCGGGCTCCATTTCCAACTGGAAAAGGGATGGCACGTCTACTGGATCAATCCCGGCGATTCGGGAGAGCCTCCGCGATTGGAGTGGCATTTGCCCTCGGGATTGCAGGCCGGCGCGATTGGGTGGCCGGCGCCCAGCCGCCTGCCGATCCCGCCGCTGATGGATTATGGATATGAAGGCGAAGTCCTGCTTCCGGTTTCGATCGAGAACACCTCGGGATTGCTGGCGGGCGCACACGTCACGCTCGTTGCCGAGATGAGGGCGATTGTCTGTAGCGACATATGCATTCCCGCCAAGGCGCAACTTTCTTTGTCGTTGCCGGTGCGCGCCGAGCGGCCGCGTCAATCCGCGGAAACATCAGTCATGTTTACAGCCGCGCGAAAGGCATTGCCCAAGCCTGCGCCTGCGAACTGGAGACCATCGGCCAGAGATCTGGGCGACAGCTTCGAACTCAGGGTGAACACGGGCCGCTCGGCATCCGAAGCCTGGTTTGCCCCGCTCGAACCCCTGCAAATCGAAAATGCGGCGCTGCAGAAAACTGTAACCACGGCGGCAGGTATGCGTCTGATACTCAAGAAGTCTGACCAGTTATTAAAGCCGGTTTCGCGGTTGCGGGGTGTGCTGGTTTTCCCCCAAGGCGCGTATCTGATCGATGCGCCCGTCGCAGCCTCGCGGGCCAACAGACCCAAGAAGGAGCGTTGAGATGAAACGAGGATTAGCCGGCGTTGTGACCCTGGTGGTGATGGCTCTTTCCATTCTGGCTCTTGCGGTGAGGGTTGGTGAGCCGGCGCCCAACTTCACAGCCACCGACAGCAACGGCAAGGCCCACACGCTCTCCTCTTATCGCGGCAAGTTCGTAGTGCTCGAATGGCATAACCAGGGATGTCCCTACACGCAGAAGCACTACAACAGCGGCAATATGGAGCGGCTACAGAAAGAATGGACGCAGAAAGGCGTCGTGTGGTTTACGGTGATCTCTTCTGCGCCCGGAACGCAGGGCTACGTCACCGCCGAGCAGGAGAACGACTACATGCACCGGATGCATGCCGCTCCAACGGCTGCGCTGCTCGATCCGACCGGCGATCTCGGGCATCTTTACGACGCCAAGACGACCCCGCATATGTTCATCATCAATCCGGCTGGCGTGCTGATTTACGACGGCGCCATCGACGACAGACCGACGCCGGATGAGGCCGACATCGCCACGTCCAGGAACTACGTTTCGCTGGCGCTCGGCGAGGCCATGTCGGGCAAGCCGGTCAGCACGCCTACGTCGCGACCGTACGGTTGCTCGGTCAAGTACGACGCCCACTGATCTACGCTGACTATTGCAGCGCGGCGCCATTGGGTGTTACTTAAACGGATGGAATTCGTGAATTGAACTGCTGTCCAGTTCTTTTGCGTTCGACCGGCTCGCAGTAAAACCTAGTTCGATGCGTATTGATTCGGCGGTATCCCGCGTATCCGTTTTGGCCTGCCTGACGGTGCTGTCCGCTGCTGCTCAAAGTGTCCGTGGTTCAGCACCGCACAATTCCCACAATCGGATCACCGCTATAGCTGTCGGCGAGCGAGCTGGCGAAGTCGATGTTGAAGTCACGTTCAGCCTGTTAGTCAAGCCGGAGGTGAGCACGCTGGAGCATCCGGACCGCCTGGTATTCGATTTCCCCGAATGCGAGCTGGCGCGTGGTAGTGAGCGTCTGGCGGTGAATCGCGGCGCAGTCGTCGCGGTGAGAGCTGCTCAATTCAGTTCAACACCCCTCCTGGCTAGAGTGGTTATCGATCTCCGGTCCGCTCAGGATCACGAGGAGACCTATGTGGGAAACAAGCTCGTAATCAGGCTCGGCGGTACCCAGAGTTCGCTTCCCTCCAGTGGAGAAAACAAGGTAACGGCGAGCCGGGAGTTCTCTTCGGGTCGGGTGGCGGCCAAGTCCTCGGATGCTGCGCTCCCCAGAGCGAGTACAGAGCCAAAGTCAGCCAGGATGCGCGCGGCCACCAACCAGCTTAATGCTTATGATCTGCTCGTCAGGGCCAGGGATTTGACCGTCTCCGATCTGGAGCCATTGCAAGTCAAGGCGAAAGCTGGCGACCCCGAATCTGAAACCATCCTGGGGTTCGCGTACCATGCGGGGACGTTGCTGAGGGTGGACGATGCTGAAGCGCTTCGTCTGCTGCGACAGGCCGCAAATCGCGGTTTTTTGGCCGCCGAAGAAGCCATGGGAGTCTTCTCTCAAATGGGCTTTGGAATGGCGCCGGATAAAGCACAAGCTGTTTCCTGGTACACCAAGGCGGCGCGGCGTGGTTCGCTCGAGGCCGCCACCAACCTCGGACTGATGTATTCCACCGGGGATGGTGTCGTAAAGGACACCGCCAAGGCGGAGAGTTGGTACCGCAGCGCCGCTGAGGCTGGCGAGGCGACCGCTCAGTGGAATCTTGCCGTGCTATACCACCGTGGCGAAGGACTACCGCGGGATGATCCCCAGGCCCGCGTCTGGCTCACCAAGGCCGCTGAACAGGGCTTGCTGCCGGCGATGCTCGAACTGGCTGCCTGGGACATGCAGCCCGAGCAGGGCAGGAGAGTAGATGATGCAATCCGCTGGTACACAAAGGCTGCCGGGATGGGCGACGCCTTGGCCCAGTCCGCACTGGGCGACATCTACTCGGATCAGGAACTAGGAAGGGTGGACTACAACCAGGCCGTCGGGTGGTACCAGAAGGCAGCCGACCAAGGGCAGCGCAACGGGCAATTTGGCCTGGGAAATCGATATCTTCTCGGACAGGGTGTTCCGCAGAATCTGAACGAGGCCCGGCGCTGGCTCACGCCGGCGGCAGACCAGGACCATCCCTACGCGCAGCTTCTGCTGGCGAAGATGCTTGAGGCAGGGGAAGGTGGACCAGCAGATGCTGCCGCCGCCGCGAAGTACTACGAACGGGCTGCCAATTACGGCATCAGTGAGGCGCAATATCGGCTTGGACTATTGCTGGCCGCCGACCGCAGCAATGCGCTGAATATTGTCTCCGCTTATAAATGGCTATTTCTGGCGAAGGACGCTGTGAAAGAGAGCGCCGCCGCTGAGCAAGACGTTCGTGAATTGCTCACGCCCGCGCAGCTTGCCGTGGCCGAACGCGACGCCAACGAGTGGCGCATGGCGCATGGGCCACCCCGTTGACGACCTCAGTGCACGGTTACCGTTGCCGTCGCCGTGGTGCGGCCGTAGGGATTGGTCGCGTACAGAGTGTAGGCAGTGGTCTGAACGGGAGAGACGGTCACTTGGTTGCCGCGCACGGGGCCGAGCGGGGAAATCAGGAAGTAGGTTCCGGTTGAACTCCAGCTCAGCGTGACCGGCGTGCCGGGCGAGACAGTCGTCGACGAGGCGGAGAAGCTCGAGATCACCGGGGCTGCGCCCTGCGGCACATTCGACGCGGTATAAATCGGATTCATCTGCACCACTTCGAACGCCGAGGCCGTGACCTGTCCGAGGTTGTGCAGGTCGTCATTGCTCCAGCGGGAATCGGGTGCGCCGCTGATGTACATGGAGCTGCCGTTGTCGGCCATGATCATGCCGTACTTCTTGAGCGCTGTCAGGATGACCTGGTTGCTCGCCGAGAATCCGGAAATGTCGTAACTTGCTTTCAGGCGAAGTCGCATGCCCATGGGCGCCGCGGAGGCGTTGGTGGAATTCGCCGCCCAGTGCGATGCCGGAGGGACGAATGCCGCCCGGCTCTGCGCTAGAGTAAAGCGCAGGGCGTGACGGATCTGGCCGCTGGCGACCTCATCGTAGCGGGCTAGTCCGGCGAAGATGGACAGGCCGGCAGCGTCGGCCGAAGTCCACGTCCACGGACGTTGCTCGTCGGCAAGCAAGTCCCAGACCGCCGCCGAACCGGCATTCCAGCTTCCATCCGCATTGGGATAGGAGCTGTAGAGTTCGTACAGCCAGCAATTGGCGTTGTCGAGAACCAGCACATGGCGGTCGCCCGTGCCGGGATTAGGATCGCCTTCGATGGGGGCGTTCGCCGGCACTGGCATCGGCCCGGGATCGCTCTCATCTCCATATGCCGTGAAATCGATGTTCACCGGCGACTGTGAACTTCCCACTACAAGGTAGGGGATTCCGATATCCGAGCCGTTGTAGAGGCCGGAACCAAAGTCAGGATGCAGGCCGATCGTGGGTCCGATGAAGCTGATGAGGGCGGCGGAATTGGGATCGACCGCAGCTGCGGAGATATCCTGGTTCCAGGCATTGTCGGCAGGGAAGGGAAGAAAGCCGTTCAGGCTTGCCCCTTGGCCGAGGCTGATGGTGTTGCAAGCGCTGGAGTTGCTGCCACTGCCGCCGCCGGTTCCGCCGTTGTTCGAGCTCGAGCTTCCTCCGACGCTGCAGCCGGCGAGCAGCAGCGACAGAAGCATTACAAAAGTAACCCAAATTTTTGTGCGCATGGAGAGCACTATTGTGGCCCAGCGTCAGAGCCGGAAAACAGGGCAGTGGAACAGCGTTACCCAGTATTAAGGACCTGTACCAGGGAGCCTGCCGTGGCTGGTGTTTACCAGCCACGGCCCGGCGTAAATTGTGCTCTCCACACAGGCTCTCCGGCACTAGAATAGCCAGCGCATTGGTAGTCTCCCTCGGGTCCCGGTAAGTGGACCTTAGCCGTGGGCCATAGTTTGGCAAAAGTGGAGGCACATGATGAAACTGCGATACACGATCCTTATGCTTGCTGCCATCCCGGTGATTGTGGCCGGGGCGTTTTCAGCCATGCATTGGCCGATGAATGCCGCGGTCATCGCCGTACTCGGCGGCGTGATGATCTGGCTGGCTTACACCAAGTACGCGCGGCGCATCGATCGAGAGGTCATCCAGCCGGATGACAAGCGGGGCACGCCGGCCCGCATGTACATGGACGGCGTTGATTTCATGCCCACCAGCCGGCACGTGCTCTACGGGTATCACTTTAAGTCCATCGCCGCCGCCGGGCCGATCGTAGGCGTTATTACAGCGACCAACCTATGGGGCTGGATGCCGAGCCTGCTCTGGCTGATCCTGGGCGTGACTTTTGTCGGCTGGGTGAGCGATTACTCCGCCATCATGCTGGCCGTACGCAATGAAGGGCAGTCGCTCTCGGCCATCGCGCACCGTCTGATCGCTCCCCGCACCAGGATCATCTTCTTCGTGTTCATCTTCTTCTACCTGCTGCTGATTGCCGGCGCGTTTATCGGGATTCTGGCCGGCATTCTGGATCCTCGCGCCGATGTTCCTTTCGGCATCTTCATGCTGGCGATCATGGGTCTGCTGATGGGCCAAGCGCTTTACCGCTGGAAGATGGATCTGGTCGGCGTGACCGCCGTGGCCATCCTGGTCACACTGGGTTCGATGGCCATCGGCGCCAAGGGCCTGAGGCCGACCGCAGGAACCACGCCGGCTGGCAAACCGGCGACCACCATCGTTTTCGCCGGTGCCATCAACCACGCCGTGGAGCAGATCAGCACCGGCGTCAACAAGATCACGGGTCAAAGGCCGCTCTACACCGTTACCGACCCGACCAAGTCGGACCCGCGACTGGCCGCGACCACGCTCACTCCTGAAGGCAAGGTGGTCCCCAAGTATCTGGATTCAACCGGCGCCATCAAGATGATGCCCTCATTCATCCTGTGGTGCTTGTTCCTGTTCGTCTTCTCTTATCTGGGAACTATCCTGCCCATCTGGCGATTCGCCCAGCCGGTGAACTACATCGGATTCTGGGTCACCTTCCTTACCATTATTTTCTCGGCACTGGGCGCGATTCTCGGCGCGGTGCGCGGTCTGCTGGGCAGCCCGGAGATGATGAAAGCCGTCACTTTCCAGAGCAAGGTGTTCGCCAGTTGGATGCCGATTACGCAGGCCAAAGACGCCGCCGGAAACATCCTGCAGACGATGCCCGCGATCCAGCCGCTGTGGCCGATGCTGTTTGTGACCATCGCCTGCGGCGCGATCTCGGGCTGGCACGCGCTGTTCGGTTCCATCGGTACGGCGCGCCAACTGGAGTATGAGACCGACGGCTTGCCGGTTGGCGGTGGCGCCATGTTCAGCGAGAACACGCTGGGGCTGCTCTCGCTAGTGGCAGTTTCGATCGTAGGCGGAGCGGGCGCCGGCGCATTTGCCTCGGGCGTGGGCAAGCTGCTGGGCATCGTCAGCTTCGGAGCTATCCCAATGGCTTACGGCACGGCCCTCGGTTTTGGGTCGTTCGTAGTGATTGTGCTCACGGTTACGCAGCTCGTCTTTCGCATGATGCGCGTAACGCTGGGCGAATGGGTGGGTGAGGTGTGGGTGGGATTCAAAAACGCACACGTCGCCGCCATCGTTTCCATGCTGCTGACTCTGTTGCTGGTGCTGAGCGGCACGTGGATCTATCTGTGGCAGATGTTCGGCGCCTCCAACCAGCTCATGGCCGCGCTTGGACTGCTGGTCGTAACGCTGTGGTTGCGCTCCACCGGGCGCAATCCGTCGTATGCGCTTTATCCCATGCTGTTTATGTACATCACCACCATGGCCGCGACCCTGGTCACAGCCTACAACCTGTACGCCAGCATCCTGTCGAACTCGAAGATTGCGGCACAGCCGATCAACAGCATCGGCGCGATTGGGATGATCCTGGTGTCGATCTTGCTTTTCATCGCGGCCGCCGTGATCGCGTATGACGCCTGGCGTGCCTGGCGCAGGCTCGGGGAGGCAACGCGGGCGACGCAGCCCGCCATGGCGCACGATTAGGCGCGACGCTATCGCTTGTAACCGATCTTTCTGAGGAATTCCTTGCGCGCGGCGACGTCGCCTGGCCCTTCGACGCCTTTGGGCGAGCTGCCGTCGATCACGCCCATCACGCCGCGGCCCTGCGCGCTCGACGCCACAATCACTTCCACCGGATTCGCCGTAGCGCAGAAGATGCTGCACACTTCCGGAATATTGCGGATGGTATTGAGAAGGTTGATCGGATACGCGCTGCGAACGATGAGCACGAACACGTGTCCGGCGGCCAGCGCCTGTGCGTTGCGGATGGCGGCCGCGCGCAGTTCGTCATCATTGCCCTCGGCGCGCGTCAAGCAAGGGCCGGAGCTTTCGTTGAAGGCGAGTCCGAACTTCGCCTGCGGCACGGTGCCGACCACCGCTTCGTAGATGTCTTCCACCGTCTTGATGAAGTGCGATTGCCCGACGACGATGTTGGCGTCGGACGGGAATTCCATGCGCACGGAATCGAACTGCAGCATTGCCGCCTCCTTGCAACTGCGCCTCAGGAGATGTACTCGCGGATGTACTCGTCGCGCGAGTGGGCCAGTTCCTCGGCGGTGCCGTCGAAGATCACCTTGCCTTCGCGCAGAATAATGAAGCTGGTGTTGGCCTCTATGTGCTCGCCCGGCTCAATCGGCCGCATGCGGTTGGTTTGCTGGTCAAAATAATGCGACGCCATGATGAACGCATCCTGCAATCGGTGTGTGACCAGCAGCGCACTGGTGTGGTAGACGTCGCGCTGCTTCACCACTAGCTCGATGATGGTGGTCGAAGTGATGGGATCCAGACCGGCGGTCGGTGAGTCGTAGAGCAGCACCTCGGGATGGGTGATGATGGCGCGGGCGATGGCCACGCGCCGCCGCATGCCTCCGGAGAGTTCCGCAGGGAACATGTCGATGGTGCGCTCCAGCTCGACGAAGCGCAAGGCTTCGCGCACGCGCACCTCCACCTCAGCCGCCGGAGTGCCTTCCTCGATCAGCCGATACGCCACGTTCTCCTTGACGGTGAGCGAGTCGAACAGAGCGCTTTCCTGGAACACCATCCCGATCTGGCGCCGCAGATCGAACAGCTCCTGCTCCCGCATGGCGGTGACGTCGTGTCCTAGAACGTAGATGCGACCGCTGTCGGGCTTGAGCAAGCCGAGCGCCAGCTTGAGCAAAAGGGTCTTGCCAGTGCCGGCCACGCCCAGCATGACCTTGGTCTCGCCGTGTTCGAGGTGGAAGGAAACTCCCTCCAGCACGCGGTTCTCCTCGAAAGCGAGGCTCACGTCGTCGAAGATAATGATTTTCTGGGGAACCGGCTCCCCCACGAGCGAACTGGAGGAGCTGGGAGCTTCGGGGGCGGACATGGCTGGGCTAGCCCTCCATCAAGGCCATCAGCAGTTTGGTGACGAAAAAGTCGGCCACCAGCAGAAGCACTGACGACGCCACCACCGCCTGCGTGGTCGAGCGGCCGACTCCCTGAGTGCCGCCCTTGGTAGTCAGGCCAAAATAGCAGCCCACGGTGGAGATGATGTAGCCAAACAACGCCGGCTTGGTCAGCCCCATGAAGACGTCGACGAAACGCAGTTTCTCCCAGGCCGTGGTCCAATACTGGGCGGAGTCCAAGCCGAGGATGAAGCGACTTACCGCCCAGCCGCCCGCGAGGCCGACCAGATCAGAGATGATGGTCAGGAAGAACAGCATGGTTGCAGTGGCGATCACCCGCGGCGTCACCAGCTTCTTCGACGGGTCGGTGCCCAGGGCGCGCATGGCGTCGATCTGCTCGGTCACCACCATCGAGCCCAGCTCGCTGGCCATGCCGCTGGCGTTGCGCCCGGAGACCATCAGGCCGGTGAGCACGGGACCGAGCTCGCGCACCATGGAAAGCGACACCAGTTGCCCGGTGAGCGAGAGCGAGCCGAATTGCTGCAGCGTGGCGGAAGTCTGCAACGCCAGCACTGCACCGGTGAAGAAGCCGGTCAGCACCACGATAGGCAGCGAGCCCACACCAATCAGGTCCGCTTGGATCAGGGTGTCGGCAAAGTAGCGCGGATGGCCGAAAATGTTGGCGATGGAGCGCCAGGCGAGCAGCGAATAATCCTGTACGGCGAGGATCGATTGCTTCGCGTAGTCGACTGGGGAGGTCAGTTCCATGGAAGGCACCGAATATAACAGAAGGCGGAGCTGATCCGGTGAAATCTGAAAGTAGGCTCACACACATCAACTGACGGCTTTGTTCTGGAACAGCCGTAGTCCGAGTACTAAGAAAAGAGTGTCAAAAGCACCCAAGGCGATCAGCACCACTATCAGCGAGAGATGAGGAAACTGCGGCACGAGCGTCCCGCGCAAACCTTCGCTGGCATACACCAGCGGATTCAGTAAGACGATTTTCTGTAACACCGGGAAGCTAGCCAGCGCGCTCCACGGATAGTAGGTGCAGCCGAAGAAAATCATCGGAGTAAGCACCATGCTGAACATCAGACCGATGTGCGACTGGTTCACGCTGCAGCCCAGCGCCAGTCCGCCGGTGGCCGAGAACAGCGCCACCAGCGCAGCTACCACGAAGAATGCCAGCGGGTTGCGGACACTCAGATCAACGCCGGGGCGCAGCAGGGCCCAGGCCGCAGGGATGACCACCAGTCCGGCAACCAGCGCCTGCATCCCGCCGGCGAAGACCTTCTCGATTGCGACCCAGGAAATTTCGATCGGCGCCAGCAGGCGGTCTTCGATTTCGCGCGTGAACTGGAACTCGGCGATCAACGGCATGGCGACGGCCCAGATGCCGGTAAACACCATGCTGATGGCCATGATTCCCGGCAGCAGCAGGCTCTTGTACGCGGGCGGCAGATATCCGCTGCGCACCATCACCCGCGCGAAGATGAAGACAAACAGCAGCGGCTGCAGGAAGGTCTGCAGCAACAGCGGCAGCAGGTTGCGGCGAGCCACGTGGGCATCGCGCGCCAGCAGTGCCAGAAAGGTCTTCCGGTTCATTCAGTCGCGCAAGCTCCTTCCGGTGTGGTGCAGGAACAGGTTCTCAAGGCTCGGCTCGGAAATGTGAACGTCGGAGAGATCCACGCCGTAGCTCGCTGCCAGGCTGGCTACCTCAGGAACCAAAGAACCGCCGCGATCGGCATACACGTCGGCAGCACGGTTCTGATCGGTGGCCTTTACTTCGCGCACTCCGGAAAGCGCACTCAGACGATTGAGAAAGTCCGTGTGGGAGCGGCCGAAACGCAGGCGGAGCAGAAATCCGCCGGGCACCGTGGACTTCAGTTCCCTCGGACTGCCCGAGGCGATAATCCGTCCGTGATCAATGATGGCGAGCCGCTGACACAATTCATCGGCCTCTTCCATATTGTGAGTCGTGATCAGAACCGTCTTTCCGCTGTGGTTGTATTCACGAATGATCTCCCACAACAACAGGCGCGTCTGCGGATCAAGTCCCGCGCTGGGTTCATCCAGGAAGAGGACCTGCGGATCGTGCATCATGGCGCGTGCGATGGATAGCCGCTGCATCATTCCGCCGGAAAACCCGCGTACCAGTTCGTCGGCGCGCTCGGTGAGTTTGAAGCGGTCGAGCAGAGCATTGGCGCGCTCGGTGCGCACTGGCGCCGGCAATCCAAAGTAAGCGCCATGAAACAGCAAAATTTCGCGCGCGGTCAGCGCAAAATCGAGATTCGGACGCTGCGCTACCACTCCGATCAAATGTTTGACCGCCACGGGTTGCTTCCATACTTCGTAGTCGCCGATCCACGCCTCGCCGCTTGTGGGCCGCACACGGGTGGTCAAGACGCCGACGGTCGTGGATTTTCCCGCCCCGTTCGGCCCCAGCAACCCAAAAATCTCTCCGGCAGCAACTTCGAGGGAAAGCCCGTCGACAGCCACAATCGACGCCTTGGGCTGCTTGGCGCGCTTACTGCCTACGGCGGCGAAGGCGAAACCGGGACCCATGCCGCCCGGCGGCGCTGAAGTGTAAATCTTGCGCAGGTCTAAGGTGCGGATGCTGGCAGCCACAGGAAGGCAATCGTAACTGGCTCGCGTTCGATTGGCTAGGGAATCCGGTACGTTTTCGATCAAAACCCGGACAGGCTGGATCATTGATCTGCCTTCGAGGCTAGAAAGCTTTGCAACGTGCCGCGAGAAGCCCTGTCGCTGCAGTGAGGTCAACATCGGCGACGAGCAACCCTTCCTGACCGTAGGGCTGGGAGGTGAGCAGCGTCCCGTCGGGCCGCACCACCGCCGAGGTGGTCGGCGAGCCGGCGCTGGCACAGTTCACAGACGCGAAATAGCAGGTGTTCTCGGCGGCGCGACACAACATTGCTTTCTCATGGAATGAGTTGGCAGGATCGGCGAAGGTAGAGGGCCGGTAACTGCCGGGCTCGGCAATGTGGAAGTGAGGGTGGAACACGATCTGTGCGCCGCGGCGGGCAGCCCAGCGAACCGTTTCCGGGTATCGCCAACCCTCATGGCAAGTCGCGATCCCAAACGTCAGCGGACCGGTTTGGAAAACGTGCCTTCCGGAGCCGGGCGTATAGATAGGCTCCTCGGAGGGGTCGAGTTGCACTTTGTCCTGGAAGCCCGCTAGGGTTCCGTCTCGATTGATGACCAGTGCGGTAGGTAACAGTGCGCCATCGACGATGCGCTCAGTGCCGAGAACAACCGCGACGTTTGCCTTCGCGGCAGCCGCTGCAACGGCCGCCCAGGCGCGTTCGAGGAACACGGGGTCGGGAGGCGGAACCGTCTTGCCCAGTCCGCGGTACCCGGGAACGAAGCATTCCGGAAAGCAGATGATGCCGGCGCGTTCGATGGACGCTTGAGCGACAGCCTCTGCTGCCAGCTCGACCGACTCCTCCGGACTGGCAGGGAACCGGAGGTTGGCAAGTGCGATGCGGAACGTGCTCATTGCCGAATGACCATCTTAGCTTGATGGGCCAGCCGCCGGGTGAAATTCGGGAAACGGGAGGCTCGGCGGTGCCTTCCTGCCGCTGGTCCATAGCCTAGCGGATGGGGAGGGCATACATGAGCCCACCTTGCGTCCAGAGATTGTTTGCACCGCGGGCCAGCTTCCTCACCGACCCCGAACCGAGGTCGCGCTCGAAGATCTCGCCATAGTTGCCGACGGCTTCGATCATGCGTGCAGCCCAAGCGTCGTCGAGCCCGATAAATTGCCCGTAGCCGCGCTGGATGCCGAGCAGACGCCGGATCACTGGATCGTCGCTCTTCTTCATCTCGGCGAGATTCGCCTGCGTCACCCCGCTCTCCTCGGCCTGGATCAAAGCTTCGACCGTCCAGTTGACAATGGCCGCCCATTGCGGATCGTCGAGGCGGTAGGTGGGCGCCAGCGGATCTTTGGCGATGACGTCGGGCAGGATTTCAAAATTCCGCGCCATGTTCTTAAAAGCGATTCGCTCGTAAGATAATTGCGAGATGTCGGCACTGATGGCGGCGCAGTTGCGGGTGACGAATGCCGCTTCCATCTCTCCTTCTTCCGAGAAGGCAAAGGGGAGCCACTTGATCTTCTCGCGCATCATGTAACCTTGTAGCTGGGCCTCGATCTCGGTGCCACCGAGGAAACAGATTTTCTTGCCTGCAAGGTCCTTTGGGGAAGTGATTCCCATGGTCTTATTCACAAGAAAGCCCTGATAGTCATAGAAGATGGGCCGCGCGAAGCCGAAGCCCGTGTTGGCTGTGTTGATGAAATTCGGAGATCCTGTGGCGAGCAGCGCGATCTCGCCCGATTTGAGGGCCTTCAAGGCGTCCAGCTCGTCCCGGAAGGGCGCCACAGTGAACTTGGCGTTTGGCCCGAGGACAGCCACTGCCAAGGCCTTGCAGATGTCCACGTCGAGATCGGCGTGACTCCCATGTGCGTCTTGCGTGGAATACTCAGGCTCTGCGGTGTTGATTCCGCAGGGGAGTGAACCGGCAGCTTTGATTCTCTCAAGGGTGGCGCCAGCCTGAGCCATCGCCGTCGTTCCGATCATCGACCATGCAATTGAAAATAGCAGTATGGCAATTCTGC
>Ga0335077_10005461_pt1 | contig 15595 bp, 15 predicted proteins | sample Lox_Sample_31_FD_207151 | JGI IMG/M metagenome (GOLD analysis project Ga0335077, IMG submission 207151) | Soil microbial communities from Loxahatchee National Wildlife Refuge, Florida, United States - Lox_Sample_3.1 | ecosystem: Environmental > Terrestrial > Soil > Wetlands | place: USA... | reverse complement strand
GAGGCGGCCGGGCGACCGTAAGCCGGTTTGCCAAGGACCAGGTGGCGCGCTGTTTTCTGAACTGGACGGCGAAGGGTGAGAATCGTGTGGGGCTCACCGTGGCCTCCGAGCGCCGCACTCTCAAGCGGGGCGAGAGCCTGATGCTCGACGCCGATTACGGCGTGCGCTGAGAGTTCCATTATTTTTCAGAGATTGCGGCCTCCGGCCCGGTAACCGGGCGCGGCCGCGATGCATCCTTAAATCACAAATGCTACAGGATGCTCGTATCACCCGCCGGGGGCTTCTGGCTGCCCTCGGTGTTGCGCCATTTGTTCGCTCGCAGGAAAAGCCGGGGGAGCCGGCGGCCACGTTTTCCACCAATGTGAAGGTAGTCAACCTGTACGCGAACGTCCGGGATAAGAAGGGGGAGATCGTCAAGGATCTCACGAAAGACGACTTCCTGCTGGACGAAGACGGGCGGCCGCAGACGATCCGGTATTTTTCGCAGGAGAGCAACCTGCCGCTGACGCTCGGGCTGCTGGTGGACACCAGCGGCAGCCAGCGGCGGCTGATCGGGGAGGAGCGGGATGCGAGCTCGCGGTTTTTCGACCAGGTACTGCGGCCGGACAAGGACGTGGCCTTCCTGATCCATTTCGATTTCGAGGTAGAGCTGTTGCAGGACATCACGTCGTCGCGGAATCTGTTGCAGAAGGCGCTGAGCGACCTGGACGCGCCGTCGCAATTGCAGCGGCGGTCGCAAGGAGGGGGTGGCGGATATCCGGGCGGGGGCTATCCGGGTGGCGGGGGCGGCTATCCCGGGGGCGGCGGAGGAGGCTATCCGGGCGGACGCGGCGGGCGGCGCGGCGGCGGGACGGACCTCTACGATGCGGTGATGCTGGGCTCGGACGAGATCATGAAGAAGCAGACCGGGCGCAAGGCGCTGATTATTCTCTCCGACGGCGTAGATACGGGGAGCCGGACGACGCTGTCAAACTGCATCGAGTCGGCGCAGCGCGCGGACACGCTGGTGTATTCGATCCTGTTCGAGGATCCGGAGGCGTATGGGCGCGGCGGCTATCCGATGGGCGGGATGGGACGGCACGGGCGGATGGGCGGTCCGATGCCGGCCCCTGGGAGCGGCCGTCCCGACGGCAAGAAGGTGCTGGAGCAGATCTCGCGGGAGACGGGCGGCAGGTTCTTCAAGGTGACGAAGAAGGAGCCGCTGAGCACGATCTACGCGGAGATCAACGACGACCTGCGGCACCAATACAGCATCGGCTATTCGCCGGATGCGCCGCCGGACAATCGCGCGTTCCGGCACATACACTTGACGACAAAGCAGAAGGGCCTGACGGTGACGACGCGGGAAGGATACTACCCTTCTTAGCGGATCGCCAGCCAGGCGAGGAAGAGGCCGTCGGGCTCGACGTCTTCCCAGTAGGAGATGAAGCGGCTGGAAACCTCGCGGCAATGGCGGGCGAGCAGGCGCTCGAGCTCTTTGCGCGTGAACCATTTTTCCCATTCGGGCGTGTCGAGCCGGCCCCACTGTTCGGCGTTCTTGTCGATGATGGCGATGCGACCGCCGGGCTTGACCACGCGGCAGATCTCGCTCACCGCCTTGGCGATCTCGACGGCGTGTTCCAGCGACTCGGTGGCGTAGGCGGCGTCGAACCAGCCGTCTTCGAAGGGCAACTCGGTCATGGAGCCGGCGCGGGTGTGGATGCCGGGCGGCACGTGGCGGAGCATTTCCTCGGAGATGTCGAGGCCCCAGATTTCGGCCTGCGGCTCCTGCTCCTGGAAAATGCGCGCGAAGCGTCCTTTGCCGCAGCCGACGTCGAGCACGCGGCGACCGGCCAGGTCGCCGAGGTGTTCGCGGATCAGCTTGACGTGATAGATGCGCGGGTCGATGGTGGAGGGGAAGTGCTCCTCATCGGCCGCGGCCTCATCGAAGGATGTCCGGATGCGCGCGCGCAGCTCGGGAGTGAGCCGTGCGGCGGGTCTGCGGAAGAGGCGCTTCCAGTTCACGCTTTTGTGAGGAAGATCGGGATGCCGAGCTTGTGGTCGTACCGCGGGCGGTAGCGGTCGGTGTTGTACATGTTCTCGATATCGACCTTGCGCGGGCCGAGCTTGGGATCGGGAATGGGCATGAGGGAGAAGCAGCCGTTGCTGATGGCGGTCATCTGGCCGTGTTTGCCCTCGCCGATGGCGTCCAGGGCCATGCCGGCGAACGTGGACGCGACCATGCGATCGACGAAATCGGCGCTTCCGGAGCGCAGGTCGTAGGTGAGGTCGCTGACGATGGTCTCCTCGCCAGTGCGGGCCTTGATCTCGTTGCTCAGGTCTTCGGCAACGCTCATCTTCTTGCGATGGCCGAAGGCGTCGGGGTCGCCGTACTCTTTGACCGTGTAGCCTTCCCACTCCGCGCCTTCGCTGAGGATGGCGAGCGAGTAGTTGCTGGGGTTGTTCTTCTTGTCGGTGACCAGCATCTCGACCAGCTTTTCGAGCTTCACCTTATATTCGGGGATGCAGCAGCGGGTGGAGGTGACGTACGCGGTGTAGAGCGCGGTGTAGCCGGCGTCGCGGCCGAAGACGCGGAAAAGGCCGATGCGCTCGTGGGAGCCGACGGTGGTACGCTGGCGCTCGATGGCGTCCATGGCGCGGGAGATGGCGGTGGAGAAGCCGATGCAGTACTCGGTATTGCGGACGTCGTTGTCCATCGTCTTGGGGACGGCGATGACCTTCATGCCCTGCTTGTCGAGCGCGGCGGCGTAGCTAAGGGTATCGTCGCCGCCGATGGCGATCAGGTAATCGAGGCCGAGGATCTCGATATTCTTGAGGACAGCTTTGCTGACGTCCCAGACGGTGGTGGTGACACCTTTCTTGGTGGATTCGGCCTTGGGGAAATCCTGGCCTTCGAGCACCGGGGGCAGTTTTTTCATCTTCGAGGGGTTGGTGCGGGAACTGTGCAGGTAGGTGCCGCCGGTGCGGTCGATGGTGCGGGTGTTCTCGCGATTCAGCGGCTGGACGTAGCGTGCTCGGCTGGCCGGGTCGCCCAGGTTGACATGGGTAAGGCCTTCCCAGCCGCGACGAATGCCGATCACCTCGCAGCCCATTTCGCTTCCACGATAGACCACCGTTTTGATCACGGAATTGAGGCCGGGTACATCGCCGCCGCCCGTGAGGATACCGATACGCTTGACGCCCATGGATGCTCCTTATGAATGTTGCTTTCAGATTGGAAAGTCTCATTATAAAGGATGGCGCGGGCGCACTTCTACAGATACCGTCCGAGCCAGGCGATCCAGCGGCGGTCGATATCGCGGGAGTGTACGGGGTCGCCGGGGCTGTGTCCGGTTACGGGGTAGGCGATGAACTGGGTGGGCACGCCGTTGTCGGAGAGCGCGTGATAGAGCTGGTAGGACTGGGTGATGGGCACGCGGAAATCGCCAGTGTCGGACAGGATGAGGGTCGGAGCCTTGATCCTGGAGACGTAGTAGATGGGCGATTGTTCGAGGAACTGCTGCATGCGCTTGGGGTCGGTGTAGGGCGAACCGCCGAAGGCGGCGCCGCGGCGGACGTTGGAGTCGCCGTAGTTGTACTGATCGAGCCAGTCGGTGACGGCCGCGCCGGCGACCGCGGCCTTCCATTTCTCGGGATAGTTGCCGAGGAGCCACGTGGTCATGTAGCCGCCGTAGGACCAGCCGGAGACCGCCATGCGCGAGGAATCGATGAATCCGCGTTTTTCGAGCATGGCCACTCCGGCGATGACGTCGCGTCCGGGGCCGGCACCGGAATCGTGCCAGATGGCGGACTGGAACGCGTTGCCCAGGTTGTCGCTGCCGCGGTAGTTGGGTTCGAACACGACCCAGTCCTGGGCGGCGAGCAATTGCGCGCGGCTGGAGAAGGCTTCTTTGGACGCCGAGCGCGGGCCGCCATGGACGTAGAGCACGAGCGCGTATTTTCTGGCGGCGTCGAATCCGGGCGGATAGGTCACGACGCCATCCATATGGAAGCCGTCGTTTTCCCACTGCACGGTCTCCGAGCGGCCGAGCTCGATGGCGGCGGTTTCGCGATTGAAATCGGTGAGGCGCTGCACGCCGCCTTGCGGCGATGGGATGTAATACAGCTCGGCGGGGCGGGTGGGCTCGCTGCCGGTGAGCGCGATCTCGCCTTTGGGGCCGACGGAGGCGTCCAGCCAGAACCCGGCGGTGGCGACGACTTTGCCCATGTCGATGCGGCGCGCGCTGCCTTCCAGCGGCTGGATCCAGAGCGCGGTGGTGGTGCCGTCGTTGGCGCTGACGAGCATGGAACGGCTGTCGGGCATCCAGATGCAGCGCTGCACATTGCGATCGAGAGCGCGGGTGATGCTGGTGGTGTCGCCGCCGTTGGCGGGGCCGACGTAGATCTCGTTGACGTTCCTGCTCTCGCCGTCACGGGGATACCAGTGGGCAATGCGCGCGCCATCGGGAGAGAAGAGGGGCTGCGATTCGTTGCGGGTGCGCCCGGAAAGCGCGCGCAGGCTACCGCTGTCGATGTCCAGCAGCTGGACGGCGCTCTTGTCGCCATCGCCGGTGTAGGGGCTGACTACCTTGACGATGGCGAGGCGCTTGCCGTCGGGGGACCAGGAGAGGGGCGAGGACGGCGCCCCGGGGGGCAGGCTGACGGGCAGCGTCCAGGATCCCGAGGTGAGGCGCCTGGGGGTGGCTTTGCCGTCGGCCGAAATGAGCCAGACGTGTGCCGGACGGGGCGCCTCCTGGATCAGGAAATGGTTGTTTTGGATTTCGAATGCGCGGTTGTGGCGCTCCTCGCCGGTGATCTTGGGCGGCTCGTCGGAGGCGACGTAGGCGATTTCATTCGATGCGCCGGGGCGCCAGGCGTACTGCTGCACGCCCGTTGGGGATTTCGTGGCCTGCCATGGCTCACCCCCGTTCATGGGCAGCACGAAGATCTGCGGCTTGCCGTCCACAGTGGCGAGGAACGCGAGCCTAGTGGCGTCGGGCGACCAGCGGGCCTGGCTGAGGCCGCGGCGGTCGCGGGTGAGGACGCGCTGGGTGCGCGTCGCCACGTCGATGAGCACCAACTCCGGATCGTAGCGGTTTTCTTCGTAGTTGGTATGGGAAACGACCAGGGCGATCGACTTGCCGTCGGGGGCGATCTGCGGGTCGGTAAGGCGCGCGATTTTGCCGATGTTTTCGATTCCGAAACGCGCTGCCGAAAGCGCGCCCGCCAGGGCGAGGAGCAGGGTAGCGAATTTGGTACTGCGCATGAGATAAGATTATGCCACTTGGGACCAATCGTATGCGCTTCCTGACTGCTTCCCTTTTGTGCGCGTGCAGCGTGGCCGGCGCGCAGAGCATCGCGCTCCAGACCGGCACTATTCTCGATGGCAAGGGCGGCGTGCTGCGCAACCAGTGGATTCTGGTCAGCGGGTCGAAGATCGCGGGGCTGGGGGCGGCGGGGCAGGGAAGCCCGGCGTACGACCTGCGCGGGCTGACGGTGATGCCGGGCTGGATCGACACGCACGTTCACCTCAACTGGCACTTCAACAACGAGCACAAATACGTGGCCGGGCGCGACAAGCCGGAGGAGGGCGCGCTGTATACGGCCGAGAATGCCTGGGTCACGCTGCAGGGCGGATTCACCACGGTGCAGAGCGTGGGCGCGGCGATCGACGGCCCGGTACGGGACCGGATCAAGGAGGGGGCGCTGCCGGGTCCGCGGGTGCTGACCTCGCTGCGGCAGATCAACGAGCGCAGCGGGACGCCGGACGAGATCCGGGAGCTGGTGCGGCGGACCAAGAGCGAAGGAGCCGACCTGATCAAGATTTTCGCCACTACGGGGATGGGCGCGGGCGGCAACCAGAGCATGTCGGACGAGCAGCTGGGCATGGGCGGACAGATCGGGACGGTGGCGCCGGGGCTCGAGGCGGACCTGGTGGCGGTAGAAGGCAACCCGCTGGAAGACATCACGGCGGTGCGGCGCGTGGTGTTCGTGATGAAGGGCGGCAAGGTGTATCGCAATACCGCCCGCGGCGCCGTGAAGTAGAATGTCACGAGGAGAAACACACGTGATTCGAGCATCCCTCATCGTTCTTGCCGCCGCCTGCGCTCTGTCCGCGCAGAGCAATCCTGTCATTGCCGAACAGAAGGCCGCCTACAACCGGTTGAAGACCAACATCACCAAGGCCGCCGAAAAAATGCCCGAAGACGCCTACAGCTTCAAGCCGACGCCGGAGATGCAGAGTTTCGGGGAGCGCATCGCGCACATCGCCGGGCAGATCGGGGGCTGCAGCGCCCTCACCGGCGAGCGCAAGCCGAATCCCGCGCAGGGCAAGACGTCGAAGGCCGATCTGGTGGCCGCGCTGAAGGCGTCCTTCGACGCGTGCGACGCAGCGTGGGATTCGCTGAACGACAAGACCGCGATGGAGATGGTGGCGGGCCGCGGCGGGGCGCAGGTTTCCAAACTCTCGGTGCTGATCGGCAACAACATGCACATCCAGGAAATGTACGGGTATATTTCGCCCTACATGCGGCTGAAGGGCGTGGTGCCCCCGACTAGCGAGCGGATGTAGCGGGGGCGACGAAGATCGTTCCGGCGTGGGGCGCGAGGGGAAGCTCGTCGTCTTTCAAGCCTTCGGCCGCGGTGGTGAAGAACCAGCAGGGCTCGCCGTCGAGCGTTCCCAATTCGGGACACGTGACGCGAGGGGCGCCCGGGAAGATCCACTCGGCGAGCACCTCGCCATCGGAGATGCGGATCTGCTGCGCGAGCCCGGCCTGGCGGGCGTCAGTGTTCACGAATGCGACGACGATGCTCGCGCCGTCCGGGGCGGGGCGCATGCCGTCGGGGATGGCGGGCAGCGAGTCGGGCGGCTTGATCAAACGAAGCTCGTGCAGCGCGCCATCGTAGCGATACTCGGTGATAGTTCGGGGCTGGCTGTCGATATCGATCAGCTTGCCGTCGCGGAGGAGCTTGCCGTTGCTGCAGACCTGGCCGCCGCGCAGCTCGCGCAACTCGGCGGCGGCGAAATCGTAGTGGTAGAGCGCGGCGATCGGGTCGGCGAACTGAACGTCCTTGGTGCCGAAAATGACGCCGCCGGGGATGGCGATGCCGTCGTTCATGATGACCCGAGGGTTGTCCGGGATGGTGGCGAGAGTCGCGGTGACCTGGCGGGCAGGCATGTTGTAGCGCACCAGGCGGTTCTCGAGTCCGATGAGCAGCTCGCCCGGCTGGCCGGTATCGGCGATAAAGCCGGGGCGGCCGGGCAGGGGATGGTGGCGGTTGGTCCGCGTGGCGATGTCGAGGACGTTGAGACCGCCCTGGCGGCTGTCCGGGCCGTATTGGATGGAGACCCAGTACAGGCGGCCGTCTACGATTCGCGGGGATTCGGGCAGGTAGCGAAGCTCCGCGGTATCGGGGCGGAAAAAGGGGCTCGCCGTGATTCGCTGTGGCATGAGCTTTTATGATAGAACCGTTTTCATGCGTAAACTCCTTCTTCCGGCCGCGCTGCTGATGCCGGCGCTGTTCCTGGCGCAAGTTCCGCAGGGTAAGCGCGACCTTCTACCCAACGAGCAGTGGATCTCTCTGTTCAACGGGAAGGACCTGACCGGGTGGGTCAAGGTGGGCAACGAGCAGTGGACCGTCGAGGACGGGACGATTCACGGGCAGGGCATGAGCAAGCAGTACGGCTATTTGATGACCGAGAAGGACTACAAGGACTTCTGGCTTTCGCTGCGATACAAATGCGAGGGACCGGGCAACAGCGGGATCTATTTTCATACCCGGTTCAAGCAGGGGACGGTGGATGTATCGCAGGGCATGCAGTTCGAGATCGACCGTAACCTGAACCACCACACCGGGGGACTGTACGGCGACGACCGCGGCTGGATCGCCTGGCCGTCTCCGGAGTACGAATACGTGATGCGGCCGACCGACTGGAACGACATGCTGATGAAGGTTGAGGGCAACCACATGGTGTGCATCCTCAACGGCGTGACGGTCATGGATTTCACCGACCCGAGGCCGAAATCGTTCGATGGCGGCATCGCGTTGCAGCTTCATTCCGGGGGCGAGGGGAATATGCGGTTCAAGGACCTTTATTTGAGGGATCTCTCGCGGCGATGATGGGGGCCGCTCGGGACACACTACCCGCGGCGCGGCGCGGCAGGCGGCATGTCCGCCCAGAACTTCCGGATCTCGCCGCGCGGATCCTCCTCTACGCGCACCTCGTTATCAAAGATCATAGTGGCCCTCTTTGAGGTATCGTACGCGGGCCAGTGCGGAATTTTGGGATTGTTCGGGTCCGCCGTTTTTGCCATAGACACCCAGGCCGAAGCGAAGCGGTCCCACAATGCGCGCTGCGAGGATGAGCCGGTTCCACCGATGCTGTCGCGGAAGTTATCGAACGAGGCCGACACATCGGTGCCGTGCACGGCGCCGAATTTGCCTCCGAATCCGGGGCTCTCATAGGCCCACAGGTACATGTACGCCGGGGCCTTGCCCAAAGCCGCCTTGCGTTCGGCCTGGAGAATCGCGCTGCGGCGGAATCCCGCGTCGGTAGCGATCTGCGCCTGGATCAGATACGGTGATTTGTTCGGGTAGCGCCGGCGGTACATGGCCAGCATCGGTTCCGCATTCGCGCCGTAGCGCTCGGTCATCATCTTCTTGAGACCTGCTTCGTCCAGGTCGAAATTCGTCAGCGAGAGCGCCGCGTCTTCGAGCGTGGTTGAGATCACCACCGGCACATCGGCCGATTCGGGCGGCGCGGCGGGATCGAAGGGATGATGCGGCAGCACGGTTCCATCCATCACCGGTGAAAAGCCGGCGGCGCCGACGGCAGTTTGTGCCTCCAGGATCTGCTGCCACGGAATCTTCTGAATTTCGGGGATATTGGTCTTGGCGATACCGAGTTTCTCCAGGAGCATCCCGGCTGTCTTGGCAGCCTGCTCGCGGGTCGCCAGCCGAAGAGTGGATCCGCTCTGCACGCCGGCGCTATGAAACAGGCCCTTGGCCGAAGGCATCGCCAGGACCGTCGAAGTTTTGGCGCCTCCACCGGACTGCCCGAAGATCATGACCTTTGTGGGATCGCCTCCGAAATTGGCGATGTTTTCGCGCACCCACTGGAGCGACGCCACGAGGTCGAGCATTCCAGCAACGCCCGCCTGCGCGAACTCCGGAGGCGCTCCGAGGTCGGCCAGATGGAGGTACCCAAAGCTCGCGAGCCGATGGTTCACGGTCACAACCACGACATCGCCGAATTTGGAAAGTTGTGCGCCGTCGTACCCGGGGCCGTTGCCGGATCCCGTCGCGAAGCCGCCGCCGTGGAAGGACACCATCACGGCTCGTTTGCCGCCGTCGTTGACGCCAGGCGTCCAGACGTTGAGCGAGAGGCAATCCTCTCCCATTCCGCCGACGTGCTGATCCCACTGGATCATCATGCCGTAGTCGCTGTTCAGATTAGCCAGTGTCTGCGGACAGATCGGCCCATGGCCGAAGCATTCCCGCACACCCGCCCAAGGAACAGGCTTCTGCGGCGGCATAAAGCGGTTCTGTCCGCCGGTGGGCGCGCCATAGGGAATACCTTTGAACTCCTTGATGCCAGTGTTCTCAATGCCCTGCACTTTGCCGGAGCTCGTGTCCACTGTCCAGAAAACTCGCGCTGCCGCGGCGCATCCGGCGCCGAGGGCGCACAAGAACGAGCGCCGATTCAGACGGATCATGGCCCCTCCAGTTGAACGCTAGGGGGAAGGTATACCAACTCCGGGCCCGGGTGTCAATCGGTCGCGGCGGTTAGTCATGGCTCACGGATGGACACACGCATTCCACGAGAATTTTGGTAACTTTTCGCTGAAACCGGCGTATTAGCCTGTAAGCCGATGAGTCGAATTGCGTCCGATTTGAGACTGGCGCTCCGGAACCTGGGGCGCGCCAAGCTGTTTACGATTGTGGCGGTGGCCTCGCTGGCGCTGGGGATCGGGGCCAATACGGCCATTTTTACCCTTATCGACCAGCTCATCCTGCGGCTGCTGCCGGTCCGCGACCCGGAACAACTGGCGATTATCTGGACCACGGGGCCGCACATGGGGAGCAATCGCGGCACCCACATGGCGTCTTACCCGATGTACCAGGATTTCCAGCAGAAGGCGCCCGCGTTTTCCTATGTTTTTTGCCGGCGGGAGACGCCGCTCTCGATCAGCTTCAGCGGCCAGACGGAGCGTGTGGACGGCGAGCTGGTTTCGGGCAACTACTTCGAAGCGCTGGGCGTCAAGCCGGCGATCGGCCGCGTGCTGTCTTCCAAGGAGGACGACCAGGTATACAAGGGCCATCCCGTGGTCGTGCTCAGCCATGCCTACTGGGTGTCGCGATTCGCCGGGGACCCGAAGGTGATCGGCCAGAAGATGCTGGTCAACGATTACCCGATGACGATTGTGGGTGTAAGCGCGGCGGGATTCTACGGGCTCGATCCGGCGCGGTCGCCGCAGATCCGGGTGCCGATCCAGATGAAGCCGCTGATGACGCCGGGATGGGACGATATCGGCGACCGGAGGAGCCAGTGGGTGCAGATGTTCGCGCGCATGAAGCCGGGGTACACGCTGCGATCGGCGAAGGCCTCGCTGCAGCCGCTGCTGACGCAGATTCTGCGTTACGAAGCCACACTGCCGGAGATGAAGGACACAACGCAGTACTACCTGAAGCTGTTTTTGGACCGGAAGGTTCTGATGGAGCCGGCGGGGAACGGCTTTTCGCAGATGCGTCGCGACTACGGCACGGCGCTGGTGGTGTTGATGTGCATGGTCGGGCTGGTGCTGCTGATCGCCTGTTTCAATGTGGCGAACCTGCTCGTGGCGCGGGCGGTCGCGCGGCAGAAGGAGATTGCGGTGCGGCTGGCGGTGGGCGCGTCGCGATGGCAACTGCTGCGGCAATTGCTGGTGGAGAGCCTTGTGCTCTCGATTCTGGGGGGCGCGGCCGGACTATTGCTGGCGGTGGGGATGATTCGCGCGCTGCTGCACTTCCTTCCACAGGACGATACGCCGCTGATGCTTTCGGCGGATCCCGACGCGCGCATCCTGGCATTCAACGCCGCGCTGGCTGTGCTGACCGGGTTGCTGTTCGGGCTGGCGCCGGCCTTACAATCGCTGCGCATGGACCTGTGGAACGCGCTCAAAGACGTGGTGGGCGCGGTCAGCGGAACCGGGGGCAACGTGCGGTTCCGCAAGGTGCTGGTCACGGCGCAGGTGGCCTTCTCTTTTCTGCTCCTGGCGGGCGCGGGCCTGTTCGCGCGCACGCTGTTCAACTTGAAGCAGACCGAGCAGGGCTTCTACGAGATCGACCGGCTGATCACGTTTCAGGTGGACCCGGCGCTGAACGGCTACTCGATGCCGCGCATGGAGAGCTTTTACCGGCAGCTCCTGGAGAATATCCGGGCGACACCCGGGGTGAAGAGCGCCGCCTACAACATGGTGCCCGTGCTGAGCGGCGACGAATGGGATTCCACGATGAGCGTGGAAGGACATCAGGCCAAGGACGGCGAGGACATGCAGGCGTTCATGAACGGCGTCTCGACGGACTACTGGAAGACGATGGGGATTCCGCTGATCGCGGGCCGCGATTTCAACCCCGGCGACGGGGGCGGTCCATGCGCCGACTGCGACGGCATGACGCGGAAGCGGGAGGGCAGGAGAGTGGCGATCGTCAACCAGAAATTCGCCACGCACTTTTTCGGCCAGCAGAGCCCCTTGGGACGCCACATCGCATTCGGCGACAAGCCAAAAGCGCTGGACATCGAGATCATCGCGGTGACCGGCGACACGCTCTACGAAGGTCCGCGCGAGGGCGTCCACAGGCAGGTGTTTTTGCCCTTCGTGCATGTCGATTATCCGGCAGGCGTGACCTTCTATGTCCGGACGGCGATGGATCCGGCGGCGATGTACGGGGTGCTGAGGAGGCAGGTACAGGCGCTCGATCCGGCCATGCCGGTGTACCAGCTCAAGACCGTGTTCCGCCAGTTGGACGACACACTCAGCACCGCCCGCCTGATCGCCACGCTTTCGGCGGCGTTCGGCGCGCTGGCCACGCTGCTTGCGGCCATCGGGCTTTACGGAGTGATGGCGTTCATGGTGGCGCGGCGGACCAGGGAGATCGGGCTGCGGATGGCGCTGGGAGCGCCGCGGGGGCAGGTGGTGTGGATGGTGCTGCGGGAAACGATGATCCTGGTGGCCGCCGGGCTGGCGATCGGGGTTCCCGCTGCGCTGCTGGCGAGCAGGTATGTTTCTACGCAGCTTTTCGGCGTGAAGCCGACCGACCTGGGAGCGGCCGCGGCGGCGCTGGCGATCCTTTCGCTGGCGGCGGCGGGCGCCGGGTTTCTGCCGGCGCGGAGGGCTAGCGAAATCGATCCCATTCAGGCTTTGAGATACGAGTGACAGGAGACGCGCAATGAAATACGTAATTCTCGGGTTGCTGCTGGCGCTTCCGGCGCTGGCGGAGTGGAGCTGGGAAGATTCGCGGTACTGGCGGGAAGCCGCCGCGGAGGCGCGGCGGCATCACGCGGAGGTGATCCGCGAAGGGGTCCGGGCGCGCGCGGAAGCGCGGCGGGAGTGGCAGCAGCAGACGCGCCGGCTGCATGAAGACTGGGCCCGGGAGTCGCGCCAGATGCGCGACGAGTGGCGGGAGCACATGCGGGAGTGGCGGGAAAGCTTGCGGGACTCGCTCCGCGACTCGGCGCGCTCCTGGCGATAGAGGTCCCGGGTCCGGCCACGGATGCACACGGATAAATACGGCCTGAGTTGCTTACCACTCGACGGGCTTGCCGGGTTCCAGCGGCCATACTTCGATATCGACGCCCTGTAGCCGCTGACGCAGGTCTTCGGGGCGGCCTATCAGGGGCGGGAAGGTGCCGAAGTGCATCGGGATCACTTTCCGGGCGCGGAGGAGGCGGCATGCGGCGGCAGCTTCCCGCGGGCTCATGGTGAAGAGATCGCCGATGGGCAAGAATGCCAGGTCCGGATGGTAGAGCTGCTCGATCAACGCCATGTCGGAGAAGACGTTAGTGTCGCCGGCGAAGTAGAGGCAGCGCTGGTCGGCGAACCGCATCACATAGCCGGCGGCTTCGCCGCCGTAGAGGATCCTGCCATCGTCGAGAATGCCGCAACTATGCACGGCGTGGGTCATGGTGACGGTGACCTCGCCGAGCTTCTGCGATCCGCCCTTGTTCATGGGGCGAGTGTTTTTGACGCCCTTGGATTCCAGCCAGGTGGCGGTCTCGTAGATGGCGACGACCTCGGGTGAAAACTGCTTCGCCAGCGGGATCGCGTCGTGAATGTGGTCGAAATGGCCGTGGGTGATGCAGATAATGTCCAGGCGATCGATCCTGTGACCCTTCGGGTAGGCCGGATTACCATCCGTCCACGGGTCCACTAGGATCACTTGTCCCGAAGGCAGGCGGAATTGGAAGGTGCCGTGCCCCAGCCAGGTGATTTCCATAATCGGATTATGTCACCTGGGCAGGGAGGGTCTCTATATGTGTTCGCCGCGCTCCAGGATGTCGATGAGAAACATGGAAAGCGTTTTGCCCTGCCATTCGACGCATATTTCCCGGCCGTCGTCTTCCGAAACACGATCGGGGAGTGTATCGAGGGGAATCACCTCGGCGCCGGTGGGAAGCAGCAGGACGACGCTCTTTCCATTGTCCAAGGTGGACGCAACGGTGCTGCTGTTCAGACGAAAGCGCTGTGCTGTTTGCCGCATTCGCGGAGCCTCCCGTAATGGCGCGAACAATTCGATGGTTTCACGGGGAGGCGGAAGCTGTACAGTCGGGCAATATACCGAAGCCGTCAGGCGGCTACGAGCCCGCGGCGAATGGCATACCGGACGAGGGTGGCAGCATCGTGAATGTCGAGCTTCTGCATGAGGCGCTGCCGGTGGCAGGACGCCGTTTTGAACGTGATCCCCAGGGTGCCGGCGAGCTGTTTGGTGCTTTGTCCTTCGACGATGCGTTTGAGGACCTCGAGCTCACGCCTCGTGAGCTGGGGCTGCGCGGCAGGCACCGCGGCGACCGGGGAGGGAAGGGCGAACCCGGACTCCGGCGCGCTGCAAGAATCCGGGGATGCGGCGCAGGCGCGAAGGCGCTCCAGACGGGGCAGGAGTTCGGCAGCGCTATTCTGGAAAACGTCCTGCGCGGCAAGATTCTGAATCAGGTGAACAGCCTTCCTCACGGTTCGCTGACAACTCATGCGAAAGGACGACCCGCCTCCATCCAAATCCCCGAATGCGACCATGGTCTCCGCCAGCTCGATTTCAGTTCTCAGGAGACTGGCGCGAAGTAATTGGGACCGTTCGCGCAGTTGAGAGGTAGTCGGAGGAGACACCGCGTTCACCTCTAAAGGAACAGTTCCGTACAGAACCCGTACGGCGCACAAGTGTAAAGATACCATAGCGTAGACCGGGGGCCACCGGTTGTCAAGAGCCCCTTCGAGGGGAATGTCGGGCAAATGACGGATGGCAACCTCAGGGAGATTCCGATGACAATTGCAGAGTCCGTACGATGCGAGGGGAGAGGCGATGGTCGTGTTGCTGGTGGATGACGAGCCGGACCTGAGGGGGTTGGCGGCGATCTTACTGCAACGCGCCGGGTTCACCGTGCGCGTCGCGGGCGATGCCACGGAAGCCATCAGCGTTTTTCGCGGCGAGGCGATCGATCTTTTGATTACAGACGTGCAGATGGGTGCGGGCTGCATGGACGGGATTGAGCTGGCTGCCCGGCTCCGCGCCGAGTGCCCGGAGCTTGCGGTCCTGATCACGTCGGGAAGCACCAACAACGAGCGACTCGCTTGCGACAAGGGCTGGGGTTTTCTGAGGAAACCATTTCGTCCGGACGGTTTGATCGGCAAGGCACGGGAAGCGATCGCCGCGTCTCCTGAATCGTCCATCCGGTTGCGGGCGCCCAACTTACACAAGAAATCCGCGTAAGCCCGGCTCAGTCCAGCTCCGCGTTGAGGTACTTGACCAGATCGTGGATATCGGAGGCGGTGAGGGCGGGGGCGGGGATCTTCAACTGGTCGGCGCGGCGGCACATAGCCCGCGATTGCATTCCGAGGCGGGTGGCCAGCTCGGCGGCATCGAGGAGATGTCCGGCGATGCGGAGCGCGGGCCCCCGGCTACTGCCTTCGCCGCGCGCGCCGTGGCACAAGCCGCACTTCTGCTCCAGGAACTTGGCCTGTCCGCGCCGGCTGGATCCGGGCGGTCTACTGAAGAGGAAGGTCCGGGCGGACGGTGCTTTAGAATCGGCCGCATCGACGATGCGGCACTCGCCCTGTTCGAGCAACAAGCGGTCGCTGGTGAGCTCCTGCACGGTGTAGGCGCGGTGGTCGGCGGGTCCCGAGCCATGACGGACGGTCCGTCCGAGGATGTGGTAGAGCTCGTGGACCATCACGCGGGCCATAGCGCGGCCGAGGGCCGCGTCGCGCTCCCCGGCAGCCATGCCCGCCAAGGGCGAGCGCACGAATCCGCGGATGTGATCGCAGTCGATATCCATGAAGGGAAGGATTTCGCCGTCGCTGATGTGAGTCCATCCGAGGCCGCCGGAACGAAACGGGGAGGGCAGGAGATCGCGGGCATCGCAGGT
>Ga0335077_10005460_pt1 | contig 15595 bp, 16 predicted proteins | sample Lox_Sample_31_FD_207151 | JGI IMG/M metagenome (GOLD analysis project Ga0335077, IMG submission 207151) | Soil microbial communities from Loxahatchee National Wildlife Refuge, Florida, United States - Lox_Sample_3.1 | ecosystem: Environmental > Terrestrial > Soil > Wetlands | place: USA... | reverse complement strand
TTGAGCTTCACCAGGTTGGCGATCTTGGCCGGATCATTGCCGTGGTGGGACATCGAGTGATGCGGCTCGGTGATGCCGATATTCGGGTAGACCCGCTGGCTGGCGTCGCGGCTCATCATGAACGTGAACACGCGCGTCAGATCGGTCTCATACGCTAGCGCCAGCAGTTCGAACTGCAAGGCGACATGTTCTTCGAACGCCTCCGGAACGCCGATCGGAGCGTCTGGTACTTTCACGTCCGAGGCCGCCTGCTTCTCGGCCCGTTGGATGCGCCGCTCGATCTCACGAACATTTTCGAGATAATCGTTGAGGCGGTTGCGGTCTTTCGGCCCCAGGCCGCCTTGGAAATCCGTCAACTCGTCTTTCAGCGAATCGAGAATGCTGGCGTCGGTGCGCATTTGAGCGGCACGCTGTTGCGCAGTGCCGGGCCTGCCGAACAAGCGCTCGAACACGACCCGGGGATTGATCTCCATGGGCAAGGGCTCGGTCGGCGTCTTCCACGACAGCGTATTCATATAGGCGCACGAATACTGGGGATCGCATCCGCCGATATAGCCGGTGAAATCTTCGGTGGCCAGTTCGAGCGAAGGGAAAACCGTATCCTGGCCGATCTTCTTCGCCACCACCTGGTCGATCGTGGTTCCCGCATGCACGTCCTCTGCGATGGTCCGCTTGGGCACGCTGCCGCTGAGCCACGCGGCCACGGTCACGGCGTGGCCGTCCACCGGATCGCACAGTTCCGACACCACCGTCAGCGATTTCCGGTGCGGTTCGAGGGGCGTCAGAATCTCCGAAAAGACGAAGTTGTCACCCTCCGTTTTAGGGGTCCAGTAGCCCGGCCGCTCGCCTAGCGGAACAAAGATCGCTCCAAAACGCCGGAGCGGCTTGGCCGGCGTTTGCGCAAGCGCCGTAAATGCCGGGACCATGGAATCGAGTAACGGCAGGGCGAGTGCCGTACCGACACCCCGCAGGATTGCTCGGCGAGAGACTGACTTCTTGGTTACAAACATAGTCGAATGGCGATCCTCTCTTGGCTTCGAATCTTCGACTTCTAATGACTCACGGCTGCACGCCCCGCTGGCAAAGCCGGTGCTTCTTTCGCGGGCTTGATCCTCATCTGGAAGGGGACGCTGTGAATCACGCCCGCGATCAGCGAGGTAAAGCGGAAATCGTTACGAGCGGCATCGCGCACGATGGAGCGGACCACTGGCATATCGCCCGCCGTGAGCCCACGGCCGAAAGCATAAATCATCAACTTTTCGGTAAGCGTGCCGACAAAAATCTCCGGATTCTTCACCAGCGCCTGCCGGAGTTCGACCAGCCCATTAATTTTGGTGCCATCGAGAAGCTCTCCGGAAGCATCGATGGGCGTGCCGCCGGTGCCGCCTTCTCTCGTACGCCAGGCGCCGGTGGCGTCGAAGTTGTCCATCGCAAACCCGATTGGATCCATGATCCGGTGACAAGTCGCACAGTACGGGTTGGCGCGGTGCGCTTCCATGCGTTCGCGCATGGTGAGCACTTTCCCATCCTTCCGGTTGCTCTCGTCGAGCGGTGGGACGTTCGCGGGCATGGGCGGAGGCGGCGCGCCCAGCAGATTATCGAGAACCCACTTTCCCCGGACTACCGGCGAGGTGCGGTCCGTATGCGAGGTCACCATGAGTATGGCGCCCTTACCGAGCAGTCCCTTACGTGCGTCATCGGTGAGAGTGACGCGGCGGAATTCGCTGCCGTAAACGTTGGGAATGCCGTAGTGCCGCGCGAGCCGTTCATTCACGAATGTGAAATCACCCGTCATCAGATCAAGCACGCTGCGGTCCTCGCGCAGGACGCTGCCAAAGAACAGCTCGGTTTCCTGCAGAAACGATTGCCGCAGATTGTCGTCGAAATCGGGGAACTCCAGCGAGTTCGGCACCATGGTCCTCAGGTTGCGCAGGTACAGCCACTGTCCGGCGAAATTGTCTACCAGCGCCTGCGACTTGGGATCAGCCAGCATGCGGCGCAGTTGCTGATCGAGGATTGCGGGATCGTGCAGCTTGCTCTGGCTAGCCACGTTGAGCAACTCGTCATCCGGATTGGTGCTCCAAAGGAAAAACGACAATCGCGACGCCAGATCGAGATCGCTCACGCGATACACCGATCCCACCGCAGTATTGGGCGGATCGCGCTCGATGCGGAGCACAAACTTCGAGCTGACCAGGAGCCGCTCCAACGCCATTTCGATCCCGGCTTCAAACGTACCCTGAGAACGCCCCTCGGTGTAGAAAGACACCAGCCGGTCCAGGTCCTTTTGCGTGCCCTGGCCGCGGTAGGCACGCCGCATCAGCCGGGAAAGGATCTTCTGCGCGCAAGGCTGCTCCTCGGCGGGATTCGCCGGACGGCAGATGAAGATCTCGCGCCGGCTGGGTGTATCGCCGGGGCCAGTGGGATGGAAGGGTCCCGTGATGGCGACTCGATCGAGGTGCGGATGCCCCAGCGGGTCGAACGTGTCCGCCGAGCTGCGGATAAACGGCTGCAGGCGCAGAGAATTCTCGGTAGCGCTGCGGCGCAGAAACGCGACCGTAATTTGGCGCGGGCCGGCTTTCAGCTTTAGCCGTATGGTGCAGCGCCTCTCGACGTCGTCGGCGGCAGTGGTCATATTGGCCAGCGAGGCCTTGAAATCGGCATCCCCGCCGAAGGACGCAACAAGTACGCGCTCCCCGTCAACGGTGGTTTCGCATTCGTTGGGATACTCGAGCCCGCGCATCACGCCCAGGTTGGTGCGGAAGTACAGGGGCGCGATGACATACTCGCCGTCGAGCGGCAACGTCGTGTTGATCAGGATGCCGCCCACGGTGCCCAACGGCAGACCTTCGATATGCACATCCTGCGAAGCATCCTGCCGCACGCGGAAGACCTCGCTGCCCGGAGCCGTGTGGGGGTCGCCCACTGCCAGAGCGCTGATTTTGCCGGCGGCACTTACGTAGCGCTCAAGCAGCACCGGCGATACACCCAGCACGTCGGCCACGTTATCGAATCCGTAAGCCGCGTCATCCGGCGGCAGCAGCAAACTCGAATCCACGTCGAGCGCCAGCAGGTCGCGAATCGCGTTGGCGTATTCGGTGCGGTTCAGCCGGTGCACCAGAGGCCGGCCCGGATTGGGATTTTCCGCAGCCGCACGGTCCAGCGCGGCTTCGAGCCATGAAATCAACCCAGCGCGTTCGTTAGCTTCCGGTTGAGGCGCTCCTTGGGGAGGCATCATGCCGACGCGAAGTTTGCGGATCACCTTCTCCCACACGTCGGCCGCACGGTCCGGGTGTGCGAGGTCCATCTTTTCGAGTGTCAGGTCTCCGCTTTTGAGCTTGTCGCTGTGGCAGGTAGTGCAGTATTGCTTCAGGAACGCGGAGGGGTCAGGAGCCGCCGGTGCGGGCTGGCCATCAGCCGCCACCGACACCAGTCCCAGAACTAATCCCGCTATAGCAAGACGCCCGAACATGTTGTCTTTGCAGGGACCTCTACTTGCACCCCGCTCACACAAGAGCCTACTTTGGCGGTGTGCCGGTGTCAATCGGCGCCAGCTTATGGTCGAGCGGCGTCTGCATTTGTGGCTGCATGGCTGGCTACTGGCCCACGTGCCCCGGTCGTTTGCCGCTCCTCGTGCTGACCACGGTCCACGCGGTGCGGGACCCTATGGGAGCGCGGCGGAGATGCATGTTGCCCGGGGCCTGCTTCTACCGAAGGTGGCCCAGATAGTGGTGGTATGCCCAAGCTTGACCGGACAGAAATGATCCTGCCCATACAAACAGCATCAAAAAGGAGTACCTGACCCAAAAAATCGCGAACATCCGTGTCATGTCAGGATCGTAACCCGCACGGTTCGACCCAGACAGTAGGTTATCGGATGGCGTTAGTAAGGTACGGATCGCACTACTTGCTGTTTGTTGAAATTGGGCCTTTTGCTATCTGCGCTCGCGGCACCCCTCGACCATTACTATCACCACCCACTAACCCCGCGACACTCTTGGCGCGCAGGGGCTATGATCCAGCTATGAAACAGGTGGCGTTGAATCTGTTTTTCGATGAAACGGGCCAAGACTTAGTCGAATACACGCTGCTCTTGGCCTTCGTGGTCTTCACGTCGGCCGGTCTGTACTGGGGCATGGGCGGCAACATTGCTGGAATCACAAACACCACCAACAGCCAGCTAACTGCCGCAAATATTTTCGCATCCTAGACCAGCTCGTTTCTTTCTCGGCGGCGAAGCGAAGGACGAACCGAGAGCGGCTGCGTTCCCGGTCTCTTGAGTCTACTGCTTAGGCTGAACCAATCTAAGCGCCTCCAGTTTGGCCCCGAATCTGCTTATGCTCTTCACGCGGAAAGCCGCACCGGCCCTGGAACCGCTGGTCAATCGATTAGGTGCGTTTTCGTAGCGACGATCACGCTGTTCCGGGTGGCGCGAGCCCGCCGCGCCCGCACACGCCGGGCAGAAGCCCGGCGGCAGCCTGGAAGGGCTGACCCCACTTGCTGCGTCTTCGGACCGGTATCGAAATGACTGGTAGAGCGTCTGGTCTTCGTGGCCGTCTATATAGGAGTCAAATCCGCCGGCCGAGCCGGGAGTCTCGCCCGGCGCCTCCCCCCATACACACAAGGAGATCAGACGACAAGCGCCGAGAGCGCGACGTTTGTCGCTCCGGGGCGCTGCGGCAGGCAGGGCCGCGGCGGGCCGCTCCACCTACTCCTCGAAGAGCCCGATCTGCTCCTTGGCGGCCGCTTTGGGTCTCCTCTTCTTCAACGGGCTGCCCACCACCCCCAGTACTTCTACTGCGCGCAGCGCCATCCTCGGGATGAAGACGCGCTGCTGGTTGCTATAAGGGTCGGGAGGAATGATGGTGAAACCGTGCGGCTCGAGGGGCAGCAGGTTATTCGGCATCACGCCTTCCATCACCTCGCCGTCGCGGAACTCGAAGCTCATCCACAAGCCCTCCATCTTGGGCCGGGTGTTGAAGAGGCGGCGGGCGTCGGACGGCGTTTCGAAGTCGCGGACGAACGCCACCGTCTTAATCTCGTCGTAGGGGACGTTCGCCACGTTGCCTTGTGCGGAAAGCAGCTCGATCCCGGTAAGCTGAAGATAAGATTGAGGATTGACGTAACCCGACAGGGCTTCCTTGTCGAATCGCTGGATCACGGCCTTCTTGGTGGTCGAACCGGCCAAGCCCTTACCTCATTTTGGAACTAATGTTTCAAACATTTAGGCGCTTATTGTATCATTGGCGAGAGGCCCGGAGAGGTGACGGCGGATTCGCTCCATTTAGCTAACCCGATTGCCGCGTTTCTAAACTTTTGCCGCCTGGAAAAGGGCCTCGCCGAGCATTCGTTGGACGCATATTCCTCTGATCTGGAACGGTTTAACAAATTCCTGAAGGGCTCGCTCGCGCTGCCGGGGACGGAAGAACTGCGCGCCTACCTGGACCATTTGTACGCGTCTGGGCTAGGCAGCCGGTCGGTGGCGCGCCATGTGACTACCCTGCGCGGGTTCTTCGGATTCCTGTTACGCGAGGGGCTGATCTCGAGCGATCCCTCCGAGCATTTGCGCACCCCAAAGATGTGGCAGACCATCCCCAAGTTTCTGAATCTGGACCAGATTGAACGGCTGCTCGCCCTCCCCGACCGGTCTCGTCCCGCCGGCCTGCGCGACCGCGCCATGCTCGAACTGCTGTATGCCAGCGGACTGAGGGTTTCGGAATTGTGCGGGTTGGGCGTGAGCGATCTGAACCTGGAGATGGGCGTCCTCAGGACCACCGGAAAGGGAAACAAGCAGCGCCTGGTGCCGGTGGGGAAGGAAGCCATCCAGTCCGTCCGCGAGTATCTGAAGAGCGGCCGGGGAGCCCTGCTGAAGGGCCGCGCCAGCCGCTACCTGTTCGTAACGGCACGGGGCACGTCGATGACGCGCCAGTCCTTCTGGAAACTGCTCACGGGTTATGGGAAGCGGGCCGGAATGTTTCACGGGATCACACCCCACGTGCTGCGACACAGCTTTGCTACGCACCTGTTGGAAGGCGGCGCCGATTTGCGCAGCGTGCAGGCGATGCTGGGGCACTCCGATATATCGACCACGCAGATCTATACCCACGTGGTCCGGTCCAGACTTCGGCAAACGGTAGAAGAACACCACCCCCGGGCGTGAGAGAGGCCCGGATGGGTCCGGGTAGTTTGAAAAAACGATCGAAAGCGGTGCGATGAGCGATTACATCTTCATGCTCGAAAGCCATCTGAGCACGGAGCAGAGCCGCGCGGTGGAAGACGTGCAGGCGGCGGCTGCGCCTGCCAACGTCAACCTGTTCCTAACCGGCGGCGCCATGCGGGACATGCTGGCCGGGTTCCGCATCCGCGATCTCGATTTCGTGGTGGAAGGGAATGCCCTGAAGGTGGCCAAGGCAGTGGCGGAGAAGACCGGCGCGCGCGTGGTCTCGATCGACGAAAACCGAAAGTCGACCGAACTGGCGCTGGCCTCGGGCGTAACCATGCAGATCGCCATGTCGCGCCAGGAAAAGTACGCGCGCACCGGCGCCAAACCGCAGGTAACCCCCGCGACCATTCAAGAAGATCTGCGCGGCCGCGACTTTACCTGCAACGCCATCGCGCTTTCGCTGAACCGGGCTTCGCGCGGCCTGCTGCTCGATCCCATGAATGGACTGGCGGATATCGAGCGGCGCGAGCTGCGGCTGACCAGCCCGTACGGTTTTTATGACGACCCCTCCCGTCTGCTTCGGCTGATCCGCTTCCGCATCCGCCTGGGTTTCGCGGTGGAAGAGCGGACGCAGATGCAGGTAGCGAATGCCCGGGAATCCGAGGTGCAAAAGCTCATTCCGGCGCGCGCCCTCGGTGAAGAATTGCGGCACATCGCGGTTGAGGATAATCCCGGGGATAACCTCCGCGGACTCGAAGAAGCCGGTCTGCTGAGTCTCTTTTCACCTGCTCTGACCGGGCCGAAGCTGAACTTGCAGGGCATCGCTAAGTTCGAAAAGATCGCGCGCATTGTTCCCGACGAGCCGCGATTCCGCAATGCGCGCCGCGGGCCATTCTTTTATGCGCTAACGGAAAAACTATCGGCCAAAGAAGAACAGGCGCTCATCAAGGCGACGGAGCTGCGCAAACCCGAGGTCGACCTGTGGCAGAAGCTGCCGGCCCGGGCCAAGAAATTGGAATCGGCGCTGCGGTCCGCGCGCATTCGCAAGGCCTCGCAGGTGTACTTCATTGCCGTCAAGGCGGAGCCCGACGAGATCCTGTTCCTGCTGTACCATTCGGCGCTCAAGCCGGTGCAGGAACGGCTGCGCAACTATTTTCAAAAGTACATACCCACACTGCTCGAAGTCACGCCCGAAGAGTGGGCCGCCGTGGATGGCAAGAGCGGGCCCAAAGCCAAGAAGGCGCGGGAAGACTTCATCACCAACCGTCTGGACCGGCGCGTTCGGAAGCCGGCGCCGGCGCCCGAACCTCCTCCGCCGCCGGTGATGGAAGCGGTGAATGTGCGGCGCGGGCGGTGATAACGCCGCGTTTCCCTGTTTGAAGCTGGGCTGCGCTATGTTGGCCTCCCCGGTGCTCGCCTACGAAGTCAACTACCAGATCCTCAATTCGCCCGGCCCGGAGATCCGCTAGACCCGGCGCCCGAACCGGCCCCCACGTTCGCGATTGCGATTGGTTCGTTCGGAATTTGGCACGCCAGCCGCGTCCGCGGCCGGTTACGATTTTCCCCGGGCCGCCTGTAGCTTCTCGCGAATCGAGCGCCACGCCTTGAGCTCAAAAGCGCCGGTATCGTAAGTGAGTTCCCGCAGACCCTTCTCGAGTGCTTCGGCTTCTTGAGGGGTCAGCACGATGGTGACCCCGATCCGCATTTCCATATCCCTGCCGCATAATGTTCACAGCACGTACAAGCGCAACGTCCACCAAACCAAAAAGAGCGCGATCGCAGCCACGACGATGTAGCGAATCCACTGGCCCGGCGTCCGCGGATTCGTTCGGTTCTCCACGCGTGGGTCGCCTTCTACTGCCGCCCTATTGGCGCCGAGGTCCGCGTCAAGCGCCACATGGCGAAGCCTACCAGGAAGGCGATGCCGCCTGCCACCAGAAGCTGCGTACCGCTACTCGATCGTCTGCCGTTCCGGCCTTCGATGTAGGAGGCTGCCGTTTCGAGCTTGTCTACCACACTGTCGACGAGTTCGTCCATCCTCTCCCGAACCTGATCGGCGGCCGTGCGAAGGGCACCAGCAGCGCCATGGAGAGTGGCCGCCGTATCACTCCGCCGGTCCTCGATGGCTCTCCCGGCAGCGCGGCTGCCGTCACTCATTCTTCCGGCGATTTCCGATAGTGTCGAACCGAGTTGCGATGCGGTGTCTACGACGCTCATATTCTTTCCTCTCGGATCTCCAGAGCATGTGAAGGGCCGGACGCGCCGCGTATAGGCATGAGATCGAACAAAAGACCGGCCACTGTGCCTGAGTGACTCAATCAGAGATCCAAACGTAGGGTAGTGTCCTAAAGTTACTTTTCAGACACTACCAAACGTAGACCCACTCCCCTTTCGAAAACACATGAACAATGCCGGTCGACTCGAGCGTCCCGGAAAGTATGCTGTCCGTTCGGCTCTCTAGGCGTTCGCGCTCGTATGGACCGGAAAGGGGTCCGTCCAGTGCCTCAGAACGGTTGAACACGCCTGGTTTTTCGGTCTGCACATAGCAGCTACGGGCCTCTGCACAAAATGTCGGCAACCGATAAGGGTCCCAAGCTCCTGCTCGATGTAGCGCCGCTACCAGGAGAACGGACCCGGCTTTTGGACGTCCCGTTTTGGTCAACAGGAGAGCAACATCTTGGATTCCAGCGCCGTCAAAATCCCCTTGGGCAACAGTTAAACATCCGTCACGGCCTGCTTTCTTTTCTGCTTTAGTGGCGTCTCGATCCTGATCGTGGACGCCCGCCGGCCGAAAACCCGGAAACTTGGCCGCTAATGACTGTCTTAGAGATGGAGGCAGCTTCTGCTCGCAGGCATCCATGACCTGGCCGGCACGGATCGATGAGGTGAGGGCAAGAGCAGCTATCAAACAGACTCGCACTCTGTCCTACTTCGTGCGCCCGATCTCGTAGACGTAGATGATGTGCTGCAGGTTGGAGCCGGTGGTCATGCGCACGGTGTCGATAGGCCGCCAGCCTTTGATGGGGAATTCGTTCGAAACCACCCGCGCGCCCGGCTTCAGGTACTTCTCGAGGTTCGGCTTCAATAATTCGTTGGAGCTGGTGAGCAAGTACAAGGTCACCACGTCCGCGGGGCTCAGATCCACGTGCAGGGCATTGCCTTGCACCATCTGGACGCGGTCGTCCAGGCCTAGCGACTTGATTTTCTCCGTGGCGATGCGGCACAGATCGGCGCGGATCTCGACGCCTACGGCTTTCGCCCCGAACTTTTGAGCCGCCGTGATCACGATCCGGCCGTCGCCGCTGCCGAGGTCGTATACCATGTCGCCGGGTTTCACGTGCCCTGCTTCGAGCATTCTCTCAACTAGAATTTGCGGCGTGGGGACATAGGGCGCCAGATTCTCGGCGCCGCCAAAACGTTGTTGGGAAAAAACGGGAGCAGACGATAGGACAACGGAAAGCGCGATGAGAGCTGCTCGCATGGATTAGGGCAAGGACGCGCTGGCTGTCGTCCTCCCAAACTTTGATTTTACAATACGGCCGACGATATCACTCCAAGCAAAGAAAAGATCGCGCGGTTTGGTAATGGTAAATTCGACGCCCTTGAGATACTTCACTGCATTGCCAATGGCGTCGCGCCACGGCACGGCCTGGGGGTTCAGGTTGTAATTCATGTAAAACACCGGATAATTCAGGTCGCCAAGCTGCTTGAGCGAGTCCTGGGATACCGAATCGTCGAGCATGACCTTGGGGCCGGCGATGATCACGGCGTCGGGTTTCTCCTGATTGTCCTTCATTTCGTTGCTGATCAGGTTCGTCAGGAACTCGGTATCACCATGCTTCTGGCCCAGGCGATGCATATCGACAGTGCCGAGACTGAGGGAATGCAGCGCCTCGCCGAGCGCCGGAAAATCGATCTGCGAAGCCCCCTCCTGCCGGTAGATGACCCGCTGCTCCTGCATGTTGAAAGCAACCACAGAAAACTTGCCGATCCGCGGCTCGCGGGCCATATTCCTCAGGATCGAGATGAGCGCGTTCGTATCCAGCGGCTGCAAAGTCGCCGAGAGCGCGTTCTGCGGAGCGAAGTTCACCATTACCTTTACGTTGAGAGGGGGATCGACCTGCACGCGCTCCACCGGCGGTTCCTCTTTAAACGGCTCGGTATCGGTGGGAAGCACCTCGTTGCCCGCAATGTCGAGCAACATGTCCTTATCCTTGGCGGGCAGGCTGGCTTCGATCGGCCAGTTCGAGGAGCAGACGTGCTCGCTGCGGTCGCGCATGAGCCAGTCCACGTGGTATTTTCCCTCGCCCACCAGGAAGGTCCCCTGGAGGTAGGCGTCTCCTTTGGCGTCGGCCTCGATTTCCGGCACCCCCATCCGCTGCGACATAAAAACCGCGTCGTCAGGATGGCCTTCCGGAAACACCCGGAAGATCATGGTCAGTTGATTCCCGTCGCCCGCCAGTTCCCGGAGCGGGATGGTGACTTCATAACCCGAATGAAACTTGAGGTCGAATCCCAGCGACGGCTTGGTCGGCGTGGCTGTACACGGCAGGTCCTTGCGGATCTCCTGGGATTCCAGAACAGCGGCATCGGAGGTAAATAGACGGAACATGCCCCCGGCGAGCAACGTCTGTGCGTGTGAGGGGCCTGCAGCGAGAACAGCGGCAGCAACGAGGAGTGTGGCTTGGCGGCCTGCTCCACAACCGGCGATCATTTGGGGAAACATCGTCACCCGACGAGCACCTGTAGTACCCGTGTCCCTTATCGCACACGGATGCCTGTGCTTGGTATTATGCCGTAAATTTGTGCTGCTGTAACCTGGAATTCTTGAACATTTCGTACTGGCAAATGTAAACCGGAAGAGCTTATTGGCGGAGAACGGAGAACCATCTTCGGCATGGAGCGCAGCAAGATGCAAACAGACGAAATTCTTTCACCGGATGCGCAACCTGCCGGCGTGATCGTCAGCCCGGATACGCGGCGCAACACGCGGATTCCACCGGGCCAGTCGCGGACAAAGAAATGGCCGGTGCTGGACGCCAGCGGCCCGCCCGCGATGGACCTGGAACGGTGGCGATTTCGAATTTCGGGCCTCACCGGCAAACCGGTCGAGTGGAACTGGAACGAGTTCAACCATCTGCCGCGCGTTCAAGTGTTTGCCGACTTCCATTGCGTAACCCGCTGGTCGCGCCTGGGGAACCTTTGGGAGGGCGTCTCGACCCGGGAATTGTTAGAGCGAGCGGGCGGAGCGCGGCCGGAAGCGCGCTACGTGCTGGTACACGGCTACGACCGCGGTTGGACGACGAACCTTCCGCTCGAAGACTTCGCCGCCGAAGACGCCTTGGTGGCGCTTCTTCATGACGGAGAGCCCATTCCGGCGGAACACGGCGGGCCGGCGCGGCTCATCGTCCCCCGTCTGTACGCCTGGAAGAGCGCCAAGTGGGTCTCCGGGGTCGAACTGCTGGAACACGACCGGGCCGGTTTCTGGGAGGCCAACGGCTACCACATGCGCGGTGATCCATGGGCCGAAGAGCGCTACGGCTGGTAGTGCGACTTGCTGCGGCGCCGCGAAACGTAACCGGCTCCCGGCGGCGCCGGTTCGGCCACGCTTTCCGCGTGAAGCTCTTCCCACATGCCGGTCACGGAAACACAGCCGGGGTCGAAGCCGAACGCAGCCAGGGCATCGCTGACTTCACGGAGCCGCCCGGCGTAGGCGGGGAACTCGACCAGGGTAATCGGCTCGGTCTTCTCACCGCCGTCGGTATACCGGTAAACCATCTCCGCATCATGATAAATCTGCGGGTTGATGGGGAAATCAACACGCGCTAACGCTTCGAGCAACGCTTCCAGGTCGCGCGCCACGACATCAATCGAAACCAGCACCAGATCGCCCTCACGACTGGAAAGCGATGGGGCAGGAGCTGCAGCAGCAGGCCAGACGCTCATTCGGTCCTCCAGCATCCGGCGGCGGTATGCACCAAAAAGAAAAACCCTGAAGCCTTAGGCGCCAGGGTCGATACCTTCTGAACAGACCGACTCGCCTTTAGCACTTTTTTTCGTGGTTGCAATTAGCAGGGCCGACAACGCCCTAAATCAATCCACGTCGGTTAGATCATACCATGCGGTTAGTACTAGAACAATACCCCTCGTGGAAGGGCAGGCCACCCCAAACGCGCCGGCTTGTGCGACTGAGCACCAGGCTCAGTTGTTGCGGGCCACTTCCGTCATCTCGAGGGTCAGCACGGAGCCGCACTTCGCGCAGGCGAGTTCGCTCTCCCCAATCATGTAGACTGCCGTCCCGTAACATTTCGCGCAACCCACGGTCGGGTCCGAAGCTTCCGGCAGCGGATGCGGAGCGGTGATTCCGGAAACCTGCCTGCCTGTGGCCGTGGTAGCCGGCTCGAAGGTGGCGCCGCAATTGTTACAGACGTGGTTGAAGCAGCAGTCCGGCGTGCAGGTGTAGAAGACTTCGGTCGAAGCACAGACCGGACAGGCCATCTCCAGCTTGCGCGCCTGCATCGTTATTTTGCAGGGGGACCGAAGAAGTCGGGATCGAGCTTTACGTTGGCCTGCTTCTCGAGATCGGAAAGCGCCTTTTGCGCTATCTCGGGCTGTATGCGCTTCTCCAATTCCGCTTTCACTTCTTCGAAGGGCTTGCTTTGCCGGGATTCGACTTTGATCAAATGATAGCCAAATTGCGACTTCACCGGCTCGCTCAATTCACCGATCTTCAGGGTAAAGGCGGCCTGCTCGAAGGGCGGCACCATCTGTCCGCGTTTGAAAGTGCCCAGGTCGCCGCCTTTGACCTTGGAACCGGCATCGTCGGACTCCTGTGAGGCCACCGCGGCGAAATCGGCTCCATCCACAATCTTCTTGCGGATTTCCTGCACCTTGGCCAGCGCGTCTGCCTCGCTCTGTTCCTTCTGCGAGGGAGACAGCGGCTTGGTGTGGATCAGGATGTGCCGGGCATGAACCTCTTCGTAGTCCGATTTGTGGGCTTCGTAGTATTTTTGCAAGTCTGCGTCGGTCGGCTTGAGGTGACTGTTCATTTCGGCGAACGTCTTGGTAGCCAGAAACTGGTCCACCTGGAAATCCACCTCGGTTTTAAACCCGGGAGCCTGATCGAGTTTACGCCGCCTACCCTCCTGCGCCAGCACGAGAATGCGAGCCACTTGCTCACCGAACTGGGCGCGTCCTGCCCCGCGAACCTGGGCGTGATACTGCTCGGGAAGCGCATCGATGATGAGATCCAGCTGAGCAGCGGTGATCTTCGTATCTCCAACCGTGATCACGACCTTGTCAGGCGCCACGGCGGGTTTCTCGGACGCCGCGGCGGGCGGCGCCGTGGGAGCTGGGTTCTGCGCCAGCAGACAGGCTGCCGGAACTAAGAGAAACAGACAACGGGAAAACATCATGCAAACATCATATCAGCCGTGCGTCCACCGACCCCCAGCAGGTTCGGAAAACGGTTTCCTTTGGATATGGACCGGGCACACGGGCCTGAGGCTCGTCCCGACCGTGCTACTGCGCGCCGCGCGTTAACAGCATGGTTTTTAGAGTGTGGAAGAGGATGTAGGTGTCCAGGCTCAGCGACATGTTTTTGATGTAGAACAAATCGTATTCGAGCTTGGTGATTGTGTCTTCCAGGGTATCGCCGTACTTGTGATTAATCTGCGCCCACCCGGTGATGCCGGGGCGCACGCAATGCCGCTGCCGGTAATAAGGAATCTTTTCGGAGAGGGCCTGGACAAACTCGGGACGCTCGGGGCGCGGGCCCACGATCACCATTTCCCCCCGGATCACGTTGAACAACTGCGGCAGTTCATCGAAGCGGATGCGCCGGATGATGCGGCCGACGCTGGTGACCCGCGGGTCATCGCGCATCGCCCAGACCGCACCGGTTCCCGCTTCGGCATCGACTCGCATGGAACGGAATTTATATAGCGTGAACCACTGGCCATCCAACCCGACGCGCACCTGGCGGTATAGGATCGGCCCCGGCGACGAGAGACGCACGGCCAAAGCGGTGAGCAACATGATCGGTAAGCCCACGACGATCCCGATGGCAGCGATCAGGCTGTTGATGATCCGCTGGTAGGCTACATCCCGAGACCGCGGCCCCAGCTCGCCGGAGAAGATCAACTGAGCGGGCCGCAGCTCCTTCAGGCACACCCGCCCGCATACGCGCTCGTAGGTGCTGGCAACCTCTTCGATGATGTGGCCGGCGAAGCGCAAGCGCAGCAAGTCGCTCACGGGCATGCGGTTGCGGCGTTCAAACATCCCCACCACGATGCGATGCGGTTCGGTGGCATTCACGATTTCGGAAAGCGCCTCGACGCGGCCCAGCATCTTGCCGCCGGGAAGAGCGGTTCCAATGTCGTGCGAGTCATCGACATAGCCAACCACGGCAAGACCGGCTTCGGGATGGTCGGCGATATGCTGGCCGATGTCTTCGAGCAGTGGGCTGCCGCCCACCAGCAGGAGCCGATCGTGCCCCACCACCTGCACCGCGTACTTGCTGAAGAACAGACGCCACCCGAAAATTGCGGTCACGGCAAAACCGCTGCCCAGGAGCATCACGCTGATCGGGACGCGCAGATTGGGATCGAGGTAGCTGATGAAGCCCTGCAGCAGAAACGCGACCCCCATTACCAGACACAGTTGCTGTAACAGAACGATCCGCGACTTGATGAAGTATTGCGAGTACAGGTCGTGAAAGTGGAGGCCGATCAGGATGCTGAGGAGCACTAACGCGATGCGCGTGAAGCCGCCGTCATAGAGAAGGAAGGTGGTGGGATCGACTTCCAGCACCAGGAAGAGCGCGAGAACAAAGGCCGCGGTGACAAGCAGGACCTCAGAGATCAGCAGCGTGATCGTGCCAACCGGGACAAATACTCGAAATAAGCGGATCATCCAGGGGCCGGGGACCAATCGAATTATACTCGCACTAGACGCCCTAACCGGAGTCCCGAAAGTACTTGCCGGAACTAGTATATTTCGATAACCAAGCCACTACTCAGGTGGATCCCCGTGTGCTCGAGGCGATGCTGCCGTATTTCCACGAGCGGTTCGGGAACCCCGCCAGCCGGAGCCATCGCTTCGGTTGGGAAGCGGAAAAGGCCGTGGATCGGGCGCGGAAACAGGTGGCGGAATTGGCGGGGGCGGCGTCTGCTGCGGAAATTGTGTTCACCAGCGGCGCTACCGAGTCGAACAACCTGGTGCTCAAAGGCGTTTGGGAGGCCTACCGGTCGCAGGGAAACCACATCGTAACCGTGGGCACGGAACATCGGGCGGTATTGGACCCACTGCGGCACCTGGAACGGCTGGGCGCGCGGCTCACGGTACTACCACCAAAGGAAGATGGGTTACTGGACCTTGGCCGCCTGCGAGAAGCAATTCTGCCGGAGACCATCCTGGTGAGCGTGATGTACG
>Ga0335077_10005459_pt1 | contig 15596 bp, 12 predicted proteins | sample Lox_Sample_31_FD_207151 | JGI IMG/M metagenome (GOLD analysis project Ga0335077, IMG submission 207151) | Soil microbial communities from Loxahatchee National Wildlife Refuge, Florida, United States - Lox_Sample_3.1 | ecosystem: Environmental > Terrestrial > Soil > Wetlands | place: USA... | reverse complement strand
TTGACGATCTTGACCGCTTCGAGCGCGGGCACGCGCTGCGCGAGCGGCGGCCAGACGAGCTCGTCCCACTCGGTGTAGTCGACTTCGAAATCCGGCACCTCGGGCTCGCGCTCTTCCGGCGGCGAGATGCCACCGATGAAGAACTTGCCCTCCGGACGGAAGAAGGCTCCGCTCGCGTCGATGAGCAGCGGGCAGCCCGGAAGCTTTTCGCGGCAATCGAAGACGAAGACGCAGCGCCGGCGCGGCTCGACGGGGAGATGGACACCGGCGAGAGCCGCAACCTTGCCCGCGCTCGGGCCCGCGGCGTTGACGGCGATCCCGCAGGCAAGCCGTGTCCCGTCCGCGAGCTTCACCGCCTCGACGCGGCCTCCCTTGCGCTCCAGCGCGACGGCAGCTTGCGCCACGTATTCGACGCCGAGGCTCCGCGCCTTCCGCCGGAAGGCTTGCAACAGGCCATAGCCGTCGAACCAGCCTTCGTCCTTGACGCCCAGCGAGCCCAAAGCGATCCCGTCGGTCGACATCCACGGGAATTTCTCCTTGAGCGCCGCGGGCTCCAACAGCTCGATCGAAGCGCCCATGCTCGTCTGCAGGCGCTGGTTCGCCTCCAGAACCGAGCGACCCTCCGCGGTCGCAAGGAACATGTAGGGACGCTGAATGTAGCCGACATTCGCGGGCTCGCCGTCGACCGCGAGGCGCTCATTGGCCCCGCGCAGGAACTCGATCCCGAACCGTGATAGCTCGATGTTCGTGGGCGTAGAGAACTGCAGCCGGATCGAGCTCAGCGAGAGCGCGGAGGAGGCGAAGCGATAGGTCGGATCGGGCTCGAGCACCACGATCCTGCCCTTGAAATCCGGGTTGGAGGCGAGGAAATAAGCGATCGAGCTCCCGACGGCGCCGCCGCCGATGATCGCGACATCAGTCGTATCCGTCACCGCTGCTCTCTCTTCTGTCATTGCGTGGGTCGGAGCTTATCGTCCGAATTCCCACTTGGCGAATCCCAAGCAGGTTTTGCGCTGCCGCCCTCGCGCCCTTAAGATCGAACGAAAGGGAGGGGCTCATGCTGCTCAAGGACAAATCTGCCATCGTCACCGGCAGCTCCCGCGGTATCGGTCGCGCGGTGGCGCTGCGCTTCGCCCGCGAGGGCGCCAAGATCGTCGTGAACTGCGTCGCCAGCAAGGAGAAAGCCGAGGGCGTCGCGCAAGAAATCCGGAACGCCGGCGGCGAGGCCGTCGTTGTCCAGGCCGATATCTCCCGCGCCGATGATGCCAAGCGCCTCGTTGCCTCAGGAATAAGTGCATTCGGCAAGATCGACATCCTCGTCAGCAACGCCGGCATAATCATCGACCGGCCCTTCGTCGACAGCACGGACGAGGATTGGGAGCGCTCGATCGGGATCAATCTCGGCGGGTTCTTCAATTCCACGCGGGCGGTGCTGCCGCACATGATCGGGCGTCGCTACGGCCGCGTCATCGCGACCGGCTCCTGCATTACGGAGGTCGCGGATTTCGGCGGCAATGCCTATTCCGTCTGCACGGCCTCCAAGGGCGGGATCACCATGATGCTGCGTCCGATCGCCGCGGAGGTGGCACGCCATGGCATCACCGTGAACGCGGTCTCGCCGGGCTACATCGCGACGGAGATGCTGGGACAGATCGATGCCGCGGGGCTCGAGGCGGCGCTGAAGCTCGTGCCGATGCGCCGGTACGGCAAGCCCGAGGAGATAGCCTCTGCCATGGCCTATCTCGCCTCGGAGGAAGCCGGCTACATCACAGGCCAGACCCTCCGGGTCAATGGCGGCCTTTCCATGGGCTGAGGAGATCCATGCGCGTTCTTTTCTACAGCACCCTCGACGATCCCGCGGAATGGCTGCCGGAGCTGCGGCGCAAGCTGCCGGAAGGCACGATCGAGCTCTGGCCGCAGATCGAGGATCCCGCATCCGTCGATGTCGCCCTCATCTGGACCCCGCCGCCGGACGGGCTCGCGCGCTATCCCAATCTCCGCGCCGTGCTTTCGCTGGGTGCGGGCGTGAACCAGCTCGATCTCGCGAGCCTCCCCAAGGGCGTTCCGGTAGCACGGCTCGTCGATCCGAGCCTCACCGAAGGGATGCGCGACTACTGTCTCTGGGCGACCATGCGCTACCACCGTTACCTCGACGAGCACGCCGCGAACCAGGCCCAACGCAAATGGGTCTACAAGATGTCGCCGCCCAAGGGTTCCGTCCGCGTCGGCGTGATGGGGCTTGGCGAACTCGGCTCCGCAGTCGCACGTACCCTGGTCGCGGCAGGTTTCGACGTCCGTGGCTGGGCGCGGTCGCCGAAGACCATCGAGGATGTGCGCTGCTTCGCGGGCGAGGCGGAGCTCGCGGCGTTCGCGGCTGAGACGCAAATCCTGATCTGCCTCCTGCCGCTGACGGCGGAGACGCGGGGCATCCTCAACCGCCGGCTCTTCAAGATGCTCCCGCGGGGGGCGCGGATCATCAACGTCGGCCGCGGCGCGCATCTCGTCGAGGAGGATCTCCTCGCGGCGCTGGACGCCGGCGAGATCGGGGCCGCGACCCTCGATGTCTTCGCGCGCGAGCCGTTGCCGGAGGACCACATCTTCTGGTCGCACCCAAAGATTACGGTGACGCCGCACGTTGCCACCTGGGGCACCGCCGCCTCGGCCGCGCCGCATGTTGCCGAGAACGTCCGCCGCGCCGTTGCGGGCCGCAGGCTCCTCAATCAAGTCGACATCGAGCGGGGATATTGAGAGCGATGGGGCGTACGATCCTCCGCGGCGGCCGCGTGCTCGCGCACGCGCGCGCGGGTATCTCCGAGAGCGACATATTGGTCGAGGGCGAGCGCATCGCCGCGATCGAGCCCTGGGGCCGGATCGAGGCGCCGGACGCCCGCGTCATCGACGCGCGCGAGCGCATCCTCATCCCCGGCCTCGTCAATGCGCACACGCACGGACACGGGGCTCTCTCCAAGGGAGTGGGAGACCGCTGGACGCTGGAGCTGCTGCTGAACGCAGGCCCCTGGGTCTCGCGTCTCGGCTCGCCCGAGGATAAGGCGCTCGCCGCGAGGCTTGCTGCGGTCGAGATGCTGCTCAAGGGCTGCACCGCCTGCTACGACCTCTTCGTGGAGTTTCCGATCCCGACGCGCGAGGGCCTCGAGGCGGCTGGGAACGCCTACGCCGAAGCGGGAATGCGCGCGGTGATCGCGCCCATGATGGCGGATAGGTCCTTCTATGCGGCAATACCCGGATTGATTGATGCGCTTCCGGCGGGGCTCGCAGCGGAGGTACGCGGCCTCGCGAGCACCAGCGGCGATACGCACCTCGATATCTGCCGGTCTGTCCTCCGGACCTGGCCCTTCGGTCGCGAACGGGTGCGGCTTGCCGTCGCACCGACCATCCCGCTCCATTGCGCGGACGAGTTCATGGTGGGTGCGGCCCGGCTCGCCGCCGAGCACGGCATCGGCTACCACATGCACCTCGCGGAATCGAAAATACAGGCGGTTTCGGCGCGAAGCCGCTACGGGACGAGCCTCGCGCGCCATCTCGATCGTCTCGGTGTGCTCGCGCCCACCTTCACGGCGGCGCATGCGGTCTGGCTCGATGCCGAGGAGATCCGCATCCTCGCCGGCGCCGGCGCCTCGGTCGCGCACAACCCCGGCAGCAACATGCGCCTCGGCTCCGGCATCGCGCCCGCGCGCGCGATGCGCGACCTCGGCGTCAATCTCGGCATCGGGACGGACGGCTCGAACTGCTCCGACAACCTCAACATGTTCGAGGCCATGCGTATTGCCTCGCTCGCCTCGCATGTGCGCGGGCCCGACTATGAGCAGTGGCTTGGTACGGCAGAGGTTTTGGAGATGGCGACGGAGGGTAGCGCCAAGGCGCTCGGCTTCGCGGGCGCACTCGGCCGGATCGAGCCGGGCTTTCTCGCGGACATCGTCTTCCTCGACGCCGGCAACATCAACTATCTCCCCCTCAACAACCTCGTCAATCAGCTCGTCCACACCGAGGATGGGAGCGGGGTCGACAAGGTGATGGTGGGCGGGCGGCTCGTCGTCGACGAAGGAGAGTGCCTAACCGTCAATCCTGCGCAGCTTCGGCGCGATGTCGAGGCGGCGGCCGAGCGTCTCGCGCGGAGCACGGTTGCCCAGCGGCGCCTCGCCGAGCGCCTCGAGCCCGCGGTCGGCGCCTTCTGCCGGGCGCTCGCGGCGACCGATCACCCCATCAACCGCTATGCGAGCGCCCAAGGCTCCGATCTTTGAGCCGGGCTGATGCGTCGCCGTTCATGCCATTGATCTGCTGTGTAACCCGTGATTAGATCGAAAAACCGAAGGTGCATCGTGCTCGGCGACGAGAAGTCGACTGCGCGAGAAAAATGCAAGGTGAGCATTTCCTAGCCAAGCGCGGTGCATGCGGCGAATGCTGTGGGGGCCTAAAAATCTGATGAAGCGCTGCGCGCGCGCGGCTCGACGTCGGAACTGCGATCAACGCCATAAACCGAGACAACGCGAAGCGGTTGTCGCGCCATAGAGGAGGCGAAAGCCATGCAAGCCTACAAGTTTGTTCAACGGAGTTTGCTTGCGCTCGGGGTCGCCCTGGGCTCGATCGCGGTTGCGCAAGCCGCGGAGACCAAGGGACCCGTGACGGATGACATCGGTGTCTTCGTCATTCCCAAGGGAGCACCGATCCAGATCGGCGGCTACTGGGTGCTGTCCGGCGCGGATACCGCGCTCGGCCTCGACCAGAAGCGCGCCGTCGAGATCGCGATCAAGGAGCATGGCGGAAAGCTCCTCGGTCATCCCGTCAAGTTCAACGTCGAGGACTCGCTCTGTAACGCCGAGGGCGGCCAGACCGCGGCGACGAAACTCGCGGCCAACCCGAACACCGTGATCGTGATCGGCCCGTCTTGTTCGAGCGAGGCGACGCCGGGCGCCCCGATCCTTTGGAAAGCGGGCATCACCAGCATCGGTACCTCGCCGACGGCTCCGCCGCTTACGGCCGCCGACCGCAAGCCCGAATACGCGGGCTTCGTGCGCACGGTCTATAGCGATGCCTATCAGGGCGACGCCGACGCCAAGTGGATGTGGAACGTTCTCAAGGTGAAGACGATCGTCACCGTCCATGACGGCAGCCCCTATGCGAAGGGCCTCGCCATGGCGACGGCGGAGAACTTCAAGAAGCTCGGCGGCAAAGTCATCTCCGAAGAGGCCGTGCAGCCGACCGACGTCGACATGCACGCAATGCTGACTCGCGTGGCGACGGAGAAGCCGGACCTCCTCTACTTCCCGATCTTCGTCGCCGCCGGCGCGCAGATCCTGCGGCAAGCGAAAGAGGTTCCGGGCCTAGAGAAGGTGCAGCTCATCGGCAGCTCCGGCATGCTCGCGGCCGACCTGATCAAGGCGGCGGGCGCTGCCGTCGTCGGGTTCCGCATCACCTATCCGGACATCTCTCCGGAGGCGATGGGCAAGGGCTATCCGAAGTTCGTGGAGGAGTACAAGAAGGCCTATGGCGAGGCGCCTATCGAGGGCTATCACGCCAATGCCTATGACGCCGCCACGCTCGCGTTCAAGGCGATCGAGAAAGTCGCCAAGACCGACGCCGCGGGCAACCTCTACATCGGCAAGAAGGCGCTCCGCGACGCGGTCTTCGCGACCAAGTTCGAAGGCATCAGCGGCCCGATCGCGTGCGATGCCTACGGCGAGTGCGCGAAGTTCAAGCCGGCGGTCTATCAGTTCACGAACTCCGATCCTTCGACCTTCAAGCCCGGCGTCAACCCCAAGAAAATCTATCCGTAAGCTAGACGAACGGCCATGACGGCCGGCGGCCGGCGAATGCGATCCCGCTCCAAGCGGACGACATTCCCGGCGGCCGGCCGGCAGGCTTCAGCAGACGTTTCGAGGTAGTCTACCAATGGCCGATACGGCTGCGGATCGCACTCTGATCCCCCGTCTGAGCACGCTCGCACGTTTTACCTTCGTCGACGTCATCCTCTGGTGTCTGCGGATCGGTGTCACCATCGTCGTCGTCGGTGGGACCATCGGCACGCTGATCAAGGGCCGCTACGAGTTCGCGCAGTGGTTCGACCTCGTGATGTTCGGCCTGACGCTCGGCAGCGTCTATGCGCTCATCGCCCTCGGCTACACCATGGTCTATGGCGTGCTCCGCCTCATCAATTTCGCCCACGGCGACATCATGATGACCGGGGCGTTCTCGGGTTATTTCATCGCTGAGTACTTCGATCGCTCCGGCTTTCTCGAGAGCTACCCCATTCCCGCGATGCTCGGCATTCTTGCGGTCGCCGTCACGACCTCGACCGTGATCGCAGTGCTGACGGAGCGCCTCGCTTATCGGCCATTCCGCCACGTGCGCGGCTTCGCGCCCCTGATCTGCGCGATCGGCGTCTCTTTCTTTCTGGAGCAGACCTTCCGCGGGATTTTCGGCTCGAGCATCCGCTCCTATCCCGATCCGCAATGGCTCACCGGTGCCTATACCATCGGCAGCAGCGTGCGGATTCCCAGCGTCGACATTCTCGTGATCGGCTCCGCGATCGTCGCGATGATCATCCTCTACCTGATCGTCCAGCGGACGAAGATGGGAACTGCGATGCGCGCGGTCTCCGAGGATACGGACGCTGCCGCCTTGATGGGGATCGACGTCAACAAGGTCGTCGTCTTCACCTTCGCGCTCGGCGGCGCGATGGCGGGCATCGCGGGCGTCTTCTACGCCTTCGTCTTCAAGCAGGTCTATTTCTACATGGGCTTCACGCCGGGCATCAAAGCCTTCGGCGCCGCCGTCCTAGGCGGCATCGGCAGCATCCCCGGTGCCATGCTCGGCGGCTTTTTCCTCGGCCTCGTCGAGTCCGTGGGACCAGCGCTGTTTCTCGACGGCATCGGCATCACCGCGCCCTATCAGCTCCGCGACCTCATCGCTTTCACGCTCCTCATCATGGTCCTGATCTTCCGTCCCCACGGGATCCTCGGTGAACGCATGGCGAAGAAGCGGGCGTGAACTCATGACGACGGAAGCGATGCCGCGTCGTATCCGCCGGAAGCGGGCGCAACCGCTCCCGATGCGAAACGCGCTGCTGACCGGCTTCACCTTCGGCACCATCGCCGTCTATCTCGCCGCGGTGGGAATACTTGTGATGGTCCACGGCCGTGCGATCATCGTGGGCGTGCTCACGGTGGGGCAGGCCGCGCTGGTGTTAATCGCCCTCGGAGCGGGCGCCGTCGTCGCACGCCGCGAGCACGCCCTCGGCACGGGGCGGGCGCTCGTTCATAGCGCCGTCGCCGGCGCGATCACCGGGGCGATGCTCGGGGTGCTCGTGCTGCTGATGACCGCCTTCGATCTCCGAGACATCTTCATCTCGCTCTCCCCGCAGCTCCTGGACATGCTGACGCTGGGCCTCGATGTCGAGATCGCTGTGCCGATCCTGATCGGTTCGGCGGCGGTGCTCGGGGCTCTCGGCGCGCTCCTCACGACCGCACCGCCTTCGGTGCGCCGGCCGCTGCTGGTGGGCTGCCTTGCGGTGATCGTCTGCGGCGTCTTCCAGGAGCTCATCCAGATCATGCTGCAGTTCACGACCCAGGAGCAGGAGAATCCGGGGCTGCTGACGCAGATCATGTCCTTCCTGGGCGAGCTCATCGACGGCCTGCGCGAGACCATCTACGACTGGGAGGGCCTCACCGTCCAAGGGGCGATCATCATCTTCGTCATCGCCGCCGGTGCGAGCGCGCTCCGCGCGCGGTCGAAGCGAGTGCAGGCCGCGACCTCCGCCGAAGTCTGGCAGAGCCGCAACGGCCAGATCGCCAAGGTCCTGATCGCCGCGCTGCTGGTGGTGCTATTCCCAGTCCTCGCGGGCTCCTATATCGGCCAGGTGCTGATGCTGGTCGGCCTCTACACGCTCATGGGCATGGGGCTCAATCTCGAGGTCGGACTGGCGGGCCTCCTCGATCTCGGTTTTGTCGCCTTCTTCGCGGTGGGTGCCTATACGACGGCGCTCTTGACGGCCGATAGCCCGCATGCGCTTGCGGCCTACACTTCGATACCCAGCATGTCCTTCTGGGTGGCGATGCCCATCTCCGTCATGGTCTCGGTCGTCGTGGGCGTGCTCTTCGGCATTCCCGTGCTTGGCGTGCGCGGCGACTACCTCGCGGTTGCGACCATGGGGCTCGGCGAGATCGTGCGCGTCATCGTGCAATCGGACGCGGCGGCGCCCCTCCTGGCCGGCGCCAACGGCATTCTCCAGATCCCCAAGCCGAAGATCGGAAGTCTGGAGCTCGCCGATCCCGTGGCGCTTTTTTTCCTGACGCTCGTCGCTGCGGGGATCGCGGCCTACTGCGCCTGGCGGCTCGAGCGGTCGCGGCTGGGACGCGCCTGGATGGCCGTGCGCGACGACGAGGACGTGGCGCAGGCGCTCGGCATCAACCTCGTCAAGGTGAAGTTGCTCGCCTACGGCCTCGGCGCCGCCTTCGCGGGGCTCTCTGGCTCGATCTTCGCGGTGATGCTGACCTCGATCTATCCCAGCAGCTTCCAGCTCCTGGTCTCGATCAACGTGCTCGCTCTCATCATCGTCGGCGGCATGGGGAGCCTTCCCGGGGTCGTCGTCGGCGCGCTTGCCCTCGTGGGACTGCCGGAGCTGCTGCGGGAGTTCGGCGAGTACCGCTATCTCGTCTATGGCGCGGCGCTCATCGTGATGATGCGCATCCGGCCCGAGGGGCTCTGGCCCTCGGCGACGCGCCGGCGTGAGCTCCACGACGCCGCGGGCGACCTCGAGACCGTCGAGGCCACGGCGGCACCCGAAACCTCACGGCCGGCGCAATAGGAGGCGATCCTGGGCGCCGAAGCCATCCTCGCGACGAAGCGGCTTACGATGCGGTTCGGCGGTCTCACGGCCGTGGGCGAGCTCGATCTCGAGGTGGGCGAGCGCGCGATCCACAGCGTCATCGGTCCCAACGGCGCCGGAAAGACCACGGTCTTCAACTGCATCATGCAGAATTTCCGGCCCTCGAGCGGCCAGATCTGGTTCCGCGGCGAGCGCCTCGACGGGCTCACGCCCGACCGCGTCGCGAGCGCGGGGATCAGCCGGACCTATCAGAACATCAGGCTCTTCCGGAACATCACCGCGATCGAGAACCTGCTGGTGGGGATGCACCTCCACCTGAAATCGCACTGGTGGGGCGCGGTCTTCAACACCGGGCACACCAAGCGCGACGAGGACAGCGCGCATAAGGAGGCGTTGCGGCTCCTCCAGTTCATCGGGCTCCGCGGTCGCGGCGACGTGCTCGCGCGCAACCTCGCCTATGGCGAGCAGCGCCGGCTCGAGATCGGCCGCGCGCTCGCGACCCAGCCGAGGCTTCTGATGCTCGATGAGCCGACCGCGGGCATGAACCCGCGCGAGACATCGGACATGATGGATTTCATACGCCGCGTGCGCGACGAGCTCGGCATCACCATCCTCTTGATCGAGCATCAGATGCGCGTCGTCATGAGCATGTCCGACCGCGTGACCGTGCTCGACCACGGCGCCAAGATCGCGGAAGGAACACCTTCGGAGGTGCAGCACGATCCCAAGGTGATCGAGGCCTATCTCGGCACGCCCTCCGCGACCCCCGCCGAGGCGCGCCGGCACACGGTCGAGCGCCTCGCCGGCGGCAACGGCAAGGCCTGAGCGACAATGGCGCTCCTCGAGATCGACGACATCCACGTCTTTTACGACAACATCGAGGCGCTGAAAGGCGTCTCGATCGCGGTCGAGGAGGGCCAGATCGTGACCCTCATCGGCGCGAACGGCGCCGGAAAGACGACGACGCTCCGCGCGATCAGCGGACTCCTGCACCCGCGCTCCGGCGAGATCACGTTCGATGGCGAGAGCCTCGGCGCGATCCCGCCGCACGAGATCTCGCAGATGGGCGTGGTGCAGGTCCCGGAGGGCCGCCGCATCTTTGCGCGCCTCACCATCGACGAAAACCTGGAGATGGGGGCCTTCGCCCGCAGAGATCGCAATGCGATCCTCGAGGACAAGGAGCGCATGATGTCGCTCTTCCCACGCCTCAAGGAGCGCATCAAGCAGGTCGCGGGCACGCTCTCGGGCGGCGAGCAGCAGATGGTCGCAACCGCCCGCGCACTGATGGCGCGCCCGCGCGTCCTCCTCATGGACGAACCCAGCATGGGCCTCTCGCCGCTCCTGGTGGAGCAGGTGTTCCAAACCATTCGCGAGATCAACAAGCAGGGTGTCACCATCCTGCTGGTGGAGCAGAATGCGCTCATGGCGCTAAACATCGCCGACTACGCCTACGTGCTCGAGAGCGGCAAAGTGGTGCTCGTCGGCAAAGGTGCGGACCTCGTCGACGATGAAAAAGTCCAGCGCGCCTATCTCGGCTGAGCCGAGGAGCCTGCCCGCGGCCGCGTTCACTTCGGCCGCGTTCTTTGACGCCGAGCTCGAGCGCATCCACCGCCGCAACTGGTTCTTCGTAGGCCGCGCGGACGAGTTGCCCGCGGGCGGCGATTTCCGCGCCATCCATACGGTGGCAGGCCCGGTCCTTCTCGTGCGCGATCACGCGGGCGAGATCCGGGCTTTCGCCAATTGCTGCCGCCATCGCGGTTCGCTCCTGCTTTCCGGAAGCGGCAACCGCCGCGCCATCGTCTGCCCCTATCACGGCTGGGGCTACCGGCTCGACGGCAGCCTCGCGGGCGCGCCGGAAATGGAGGGCGCCACCGGGTTTCGCCCGGAGGAGCACGGCCTCGTCCGAATCCGCCTCGAGGCCTGGCAGGGCTTCATCTTCCTCACGCTCGACCCCGAGTCGCTGCCGCTCTTGCAGCATCTCGGCAATCTGCCGGAGGTTTTCGCTTCGCATCGGCTAGACGAGATGGTCTGCACCTGGCGGATCGAGTTCGACGCCGCCTGCAATTGGAAGCTCCTGGTCGAGAATTCGATGGAGGCCTATCACACCGGCTACATCCATCGGGATTCCGTAGGCGCGCAGAAAGCCGCGCGGATCGCGACCACCGGCGAGTGGCAGTGCATCCAGGTGCTCGATGAGCGGAGTGTGGCGGTGCTCGCCGCGGAGACGCCACCCTTCCCACCGATTGCGGACCTCTCGGAGGAGGCGCGGCGCGGCACCTATTTCTCGATGATCTTGCCGACCACCCAATTCGCGGTCGCGCAGGACAGTATGTGGTGGCTGCAGATGCGTCCGGTCGCGGCCGACCGCACGATCCTCTCGATTGGCGGATGCTTTCCGCGCGCCATCACCACCCGCGATGACTTCGAGGAGAAGGCGCGCCCTTACTACGAGCGCTGGCAGCGGGTCGGCGAGGAGGACGTGCGAATGCTCGAGATCCAGCAGCTGGGCCTTGTCTCGCCGCTCTATCGCCCGGGTCCGCTGGCGCCGCGCGAGGACACAATGCACCGCATCGATCGCTGGGTGCTTGATCGGCTCCCGCCTACTGCGCCGTGAGCCCGGTCGTATCGATGGCGGGCTTGCGCCCTGCCATCATATCCGCGAGCACCCGCGCCGAGCCGTGCGACATGGTCCAGCCCATGTGCCCCTGGCCGGCATTGAGATAGAGGTTCTTGTACTTCGTCGGGCCGATGCGGGGCGTGCCTTCCGGAGTCATGGGCCGGAGCCCCGCCCAGTATTGGGCACGCGAGAAGTCCCCCGCGCCAGGGAAGAGATTTTCCGCGACTTCCATTGCCGTGCGGAAGTCCGCGGGCTTGTGGCTGGTGTCGTAGCCCGTGAACTCCGCGGTCGCGGTCATGCGGATGCGGTCGCCCATGGGCGTGTAGGCCACGAGGAAATTCTCGTCGATCCCTGGAACGCGCGGGGCGGCACCGGCATTCTTGATCGGCATGGTGACGGCATAGCCCTTCACCGGATAGACCGGAAGATCGATGCCGAGTTTCCGCGTGAAGAAAGGTGCAAAGCTCCCCAGCGCCATCACGACGGCATCCCCCGTGAGATCGCCCTTGTCGGTGCGCACCTTGCCGATCCGGTCCCCCTCGGCCTCGACCGCGGAGATCGTCGTCCCAAAGCGGAAATCCACGCCGAGCTTGCGGCTCGCATCGGCGAGCGCGTTCGTGAACTTGTGGCAGTCGCCGGACTCGTCGGTCGGCCCGTGCAGCCCGCCATGGATCTTGCCGCGTGCCGCCGCGAGCGCGGGGTCGACCTGGATCACGCCCGCGAAATCGAGGACATGGAACTTCTGCCCGCCGTCCTCGAGGATCTTCATGTGCTTGACGCCGGCATCGAAGGATTGCGCGTCCCGATAAAGGAAGAGGATCCCGCGCGTGTTGCGGTCGTACTCGATCGCGGTCTCCGCCAGCGTCTCCTGCAGGACCTTCTGCGAGTATTGGCAAAGCCGGAGCTTGTTGAGGGTGTTGGTCTTGGCCCGCTCGGCCGAGCAGTTCTTCAGAAACCGGAAGCACCAGGCCCACATGTGCGGATCCGCCCTGAGCGTTAGCCTGAGCGCTTGGTCGCGCTGGAAGAGCGAGCGGAATAGAATCCCTGGCGCCTTCGGCGAGGCCCAGGTGTAGGAATGGCCGGGCGCGATCATGCCGGCATTGCCGAAGCTCGTCTCGTTCGCCGCAAGCGGTTGGCGGTCGACCACCGTCACCCGGTGGCCATCCTTCGCGAGCTGATAGGCGGTGGTGACGCCGACTACCCCGGCGCCGAGGACGATGACGTGCATGGGCGAGCCCCCGTTGCTCAGACACGGCTTGGAGAGACTTCATCACGTCTCTCGGCCTGGCAGCAAGCGGTAAGCCGCGCGGCCTGCCTCAGTCCTCGGCGTCCCTCCGGACGATGAAAAACTCGGACTGGCGGCCGAGCCGACGCTCGATCCAGACGAAGACAAGCGTCACGTAGAGCGGCAGAATGAGCAGCAGTATGGCGATCGAGTAAAACATCGCCTGGCTGCGGATGCGGTCGATGGGCGCGGTGATTTCGTCGACCGGCGCCACCATCCCGAGATAGGAAGTCTCGCCGAACTGGCGCAGCACCGGTATCGCCTCGACGAGGTATTCGCGTCCGCCCGCCTTGAGCGAGAGCATGCTCTGCTGGCGCCCGCTGTGGACGGCCTCGTAGAGCGCCGTGAGCTCGGGTCTACCGAGGCTCGCGATAGTCGTGGGGGCGACGGTCGATTCCGCCTGGTTCGTGACGGTACGGTTGATCTTGCTGTCGTCGGGATAGGCGATCACCTCGCCGCGGTCGTTGAAGAGGAAGGCGATGCTGGAGTCCGTGACTTTGTTCTCGCTGAGGAAGCGCGAGACGTCCTGCACTGCGAGATCGGCGCCGAAGACGCCGCCGCTCCCGCCCTCGAGCGCGCGGGAGAGCGTGATCCCGATCTCCTGGCTCGAAGCGAAGATATAGGGGTCGGAACGATGAACCATCTCGTCGGTCTTTGCGAGGTGGAACCATTGGCGCTGCCGCGGGTCGTAGCCGGTCTCGCTGTCCGGGCGCTGGCCGACGGTCGCTCCGTGCTCGTCGAGGAAAGTCCAGCTCGCGGTCCGCTTGCCCGCGGCGTCGACGCGGATGACCTCGTGCGCGAAAACCGCGTTCTCGGGCGCGCCTAATGCTTTTCGGGCGCTGCTTCGCTCGGCGCCGCCGATCCGCGTCACCATATCGAAGCTGCCGTCGTCGAAGCCGACGTAGAGCGAGAAGAGCTGCGGGTAGCGGCGAAGGCCCGTCATCACCATGTCGAGCCGCTCGCTCGCATTGCCCGGATTCATGCCGGTGATCTCCGGTACGCGCGAGCCGAGCGCCACGATCGCGATCACGGGCTCGTAGAAGACTGCAATCCGCTGTTCGGCAGCATCGGCGCTTTTTTGCAGCAGGCGCTGGGCGGTATCGACGGCGAGGGTCGAGGATTTCTGGAAGTTGTACCAGATGATGCCGCCGACGAGCCCGACCACGAGTGCAATCAGGACCCCCGCCACCAGGGCGACGCCCAGTTTCGGTGTCGCAGCGACTATACGCTCCTGCGCCATGACCCGCCGCTCCCTCGGTACTCAGCGTCCGGCTCTTCCCCGATTATGGTCTGCCGCCGCGGACCGATCTAGCTGGAAACCGTCGCGAGCGAATGCTATCCCCGCCGCATGACGGAACGTCGAGTCCGGGGCCAGGGTGTTTGGGGCTAGCGCCGGTAGGGCACGCCCGGGAGCACGCAGAGCATCTCGAAAAGCAGGCCCGCCCCCAGGAGTGCGGTATTCCCCGAGGTGTCGTAAGGTGGCGCCACCTCCACGAGATCGCAGCCGACGATGTCGAGACCGCGGCAGCCGCGGATGATCTCGATGCCCTGCGAGCCGGTGAGGCCGGCGGGCTCCGGTGTGCCGGTGCCGGGCGCGACCGAGGGGTCGAGCCCGTCGATGTCGAAGGTGAGATAGACCGGGCCCCTGCCAAGCTGCTCACGCACCTCCGCCATCAACGGCGCGAGCGAGCGGTACCAGCATTCCTCCGCCTGTACTACGCGAAAGCCTTGCTGGCGCGGCCAATCGAAATCCTCCGCCGCGTAGCCGGTGCCACGCAGTCCGATCTGCACCACGCGCCGGCAGTCGAGCAGGCCCTCCTCGACCGCGCGGCGAAAGGGCGTGCCATGCGCGACAGGCTCCCCGAACATGTGCTCGTTGATGTCGGCATGCGCATCGACGTGCACCATGCCCACGGGCCCGTGTTTCGCCGCGATCGCGCGCAATATCGGCAGCGCAATCGTGTGGTCGCCGCCGAGCGTCAGCGGCCTGCAGCCGGTCGCGACTACCTTCTGGTAGAACTCGGTGATGATGCGGATACTGTCCGAGAGGTTATAGGGATTGATCGGGACGTCGCCGATGTCTGCGACCGCGAGCGCGTCGAAGGGTGCCGCACGCGTTCCCATGTTGTAGGGCCGGAGGTGGGCGGATTCTGCCCGGATCTGCCGGGGCCCGAAGCGCGCGCCGGCGCGGTTCGAGGTGCCGATGTCGAAGGGTACGCCGATGAAACAGGCGTCGAGCCCGTCGGCGCTCGTGTGCGCAGGAAGGCGCATCATCGTCGCGGGTCCGCCGAAACGCGGCATCACGTTGCCGCCGAGGGGTTGCGCGAGGTCCTTTGCCATTGAGTCGCTCCCTGGGCCTGCGGCCTAGAGCGGCCGCGGAACTTGTGCGATCCTAGCGCGCCCGCTCCGAGATTGCCTCAGGGGAATCCCGGTTGCGGGCGAGGGGAGACGATGCATGGAGAGAGCCTCGTTTGAGGGTTTGCTGGGTCTGGAGGCGGCCGAGCGCCTGCGCCGGCCGATCGAGACCGCGCGCCCCCTCCCGGGCGCGGCCTATGCGAGCGAGGCCTATTTCCGCCTCGAGCTCGAGCGCGTCCTGCGCCGGCGCTGGACCGGCATCGCCTTCGCTCATCAGGTTCCGAGCCCCGGCGACGCGATCCCTGTCATCGCCGCCGGCCTTCCCGCCATCGTGCTGCGTGACCGCGAGGGCGAAATCCGGGTCTTCCACAATGTCTGTCGCCATCGCGGCTCGGTCGTCCTCACGGAGCCCGCGCGCGGACGGCCGACCCTGCGCTGCCCCTATCACGGCTGGGCTTATGGGCTCGACGGCGGGTTGGTGGCGGCACCCCTCTTCG
>Ga0335077_10005458_pt1 | contig 15598 bp, 10 predicted proteins | sample Lox_Sample_31_FD_207151 | JGI IMG/M metagenome (GOLD analysis project Ga0335077, IMG submission 207151) | Soil microbial communities from Loxahatchee National Wildlife Refuge, Florida, United States - Lox_Sample_3.1 | ecosystem: Environmental > Terrestrial > Soil > Wetlands | place: USA... | reverse complement strand
ACGACGCAGGAGACGCTGACGTGGAGCCACAGGTTTTCGAATGACTGGGTGGTGCGGCCGATTTTTGTGCACTATCAGGTGAACCAGCCGGGGCATGAGGCGGGGCCATCTGGGTGCGCTGATGGAAGCGGCGCAGGCAATTGGGCGGATCCGTTGCCGCCGGGACAAGACGGGTATGGCACGTACACGCCGACGACGGCGTGTTTTTACGTGGGGAACCCTTCGAATCTTGGAGCACACGGGTGGTTCGCGGAGGTGGACTGGACGGGACGGGGACAGGCGCTGGGGATGCAGCACAATTTCCTGGTGAGCGCGGAGTATCGGAACGACTCGAGTTATTACGAGACGTGGATCTACAACTTGCCGGAGGGCCAGACGTCGTCGTGCCCGCAATTGTGCATCGAGGTGAACCATCCGGTATACGCGCCGATAGGCGACTACTACACACCGCCGAGTTCGGGGAGCCCGACGTACGGGTACACGGGGGAAAACAAGTGGGGTTCGGGAACGGTGCAGGATCAGATTGCGATTGGAAGAAAACTGCGCGTGCTGGCAGGGATGCGGTTTGACGCGGCGTCTTCGGTGAGCAAATCGGCACCGGATGACCCGGTGAAGCAGCCGGAGACGAGCATAGGGGATCAAAAGTGGCAGCCGCGAATGGGAGTTAGTTACGACGTAACGGCGTGGCTGGCGGGATACGGGAGTTACTCGGAGTCGTTTGGCGCGGCGAATTACCCAACGCCACTGTGGGACGGGAAACTACCGAGCGCGGAAACGTCCAGTCAGTGGGAAGCGGGACTGAAGGGACACTGGTTCGCAAACCGGCTGATCGGAGAGGCGGTGTACTTCGATCTGAGGAAGCAGAATATCGTGGTAAGTGAGCCGTTGTCGTATTTCAACGGCAACTGCAAGGCGACGTACACGGACAACAGTTGCCTGGTGCAGGTGGGAGAAGTGGGAAGCAAGGGAGTGGAATTCACGCTGACGGGACGGCTGACGAATACGCTGAGCGTGAACGTGGCGTACGCGAATATTTCGGCGAAAGTACTGGACTCGGGGTCGCAGGACCCGGCGGACGCGTACTACTTCCCTGTCGGGCAGAGGCTGGCCGGGATACCGCGGAACGCGGGATCGGCGTGGGTGTATTACCGGAACAGGTCGGGGTGGTCGGCGGGATTGGGTGCCGTGGCGGCGGGCGCGCGGCCATTTGACCAGCCGTTCACGCAGGGGGTGGCGACGCTGACGCTGCCCGAGTACCTGCAGTGGAACGCGGTGGTGGGCTACGAGTGGAAACGGGAGCGGATGCGCTGGCAGGCGCAATTCCGGATGGAGAACTTCACCAACACGAACGCGTGGGAGGCAGGGTGGGCGTCGTCGGGAGTGCTGCCGTCGGCGCCGCGAGCGTTCTACGGGACGGTGCGGCTGACGTTCCACTGAGGCAGTTAGGGCAGACGGAAATGGAGGCAGAGAGGTTGAGCGGGAACCCTGAGGACAGAGTTGAAGGAAGGAATGAAAATGAGCAAACGGAACCGCCTTTGGAAGATGACGGCGACGGCGCTGATTGGGTACAACGTGTTGGCCGGGTGCGACAACAAGGCATCGAGGGAGGCGGCCGCACCGACGACAGCTCGTCAGGAGAAGACCGTAGCGCCGGCACTGCAGTTTGAGCCTCGGCCGGAGCCGCTCGGGGTGCCGGGTGAAGGCACGATGCCGACGCGGTATCCGAAGATTGGGGGAGATAATGTGGCGTCGAGCGTGATGCATTTTCTGACGGTGACCGGGGAGGGAGAAGATTCTCGGCTGGCGCTGCTGAATTCCAATGACAGCGGAGACACGTTCGAGAAGCCGGTATGGGTGAGCGAGAAGGGGGCGAAGCTCAGTTCGCATGGAGAGAACAGCCCGGGATTCGTGGTGACGGCGGAGCAGATGTATGCGGCGTGGAATCAGGGAGGGGATATCCGGCTGGCGCGGTCGCTGACGTGGGGAGAGAGCTTCGAGAAGCCGGTGCGAATCAGCGACAAACCAGCAAAAGACTATAGCGGGTATGTGTCAATTGGAGTAGCGCCGAATGGGGACGTGTACGCAGTGTGGCTGGATACGCGGGACCGCGAGAACGGGAAGGAAGTGTATTCGTTATACGTGGCGCGGTCCAAGGATCACGGGGCGACGTTTGGAAAGAACGTGCGCGTGGCGGCACACGTGTGCGAATGTTGCCGGCCCAATGTGTCGTTCGGCACGAATGGCGAAGTGCTGGTGTTCTGGCGGCACATTTATCTGGGAAACGTGCGGGACATGACGGTGGCGGCAAGCAGGGACAACGGGGAGACGTTCGGGGCGGCGGTGCGGATTGCGGAAGACAACTGGAAGCTGGAGGGCTGCCCGGATTCCGGCGTGGCGCTGGCGCGGGCTGGAAACCGCGTGTATGCAGCGTGGCTGACGGAGGCGTCGCCGGCAATCAATGGCGTTCGGATGACCTGGACGGATGACGCGGGAAAAACGTGGGCAGCGCCAGTGATGGCTTCGCAGAAAGTGCTGGACGCGAATTATCCGGCGATGTCTGTGGCGAATGACGGGCGAGTGGAAATGGTGTTTCAGGGACGCAACCCGGAGAAGGAGAACGGGTGGGCACCGACGACCGCGTTTGTGGTGGAGATCGGCAAGGACGGAGGGCTGTCGGCGCCGATGGAGGTGCCGGGGATTGAGGCGGCGGTGTCTCGGCCTACGGTGTACGCGGCGACAAATGGAAGAGTGTTTGTGGGATGGACGGAGGTGAAGGAGGGAAAGGGGACGGCGAAGTTTTCGCGGGGCAGGCGGATGTGAAGGCGGAAATGGAAACTGGGAAGAGTTAGGAGAGGAGGAAAGCGGAAGAGTGAAAAAGTAAAAGCGGCTTGCGGCGCCTTGGGGAATGGAAGACCGCGCCGGAGTCAAGCTATGGCAAGCAGTGTGCGGCTTGGAGCTGCCTGAGTTGTGGGGCGAAGTGGGGATCCCGCAGGAGTTTTTGGAGGGCTTCGTCTGCTGCGAAATTGCTGTCGTGGGGCGAATGAACGCGACAGGCTTGCAGGAGCCAAGCAAGAGCATCCTCCGAATGGCCAAGATGGGCTTCAAGAAGAGCAATCAAGAAGGTGCCGTCGATGGGATGAGAACGGTCACGCTCTTTGAGGCGAGTCAGAATGGCGTCGGCCTGGCGATCCTGGCCGAGCTGGTGGTTTTGCATTTCGAAAGCGAAGGGTCCATGCTCTCTGTCAGAGAGTGCCACGGAAAAGGACACGTACCGTGGCGAGGTGCTGGGAAGCCTCCTGCCGGGGCTAGTTTTGCGGATGCATTGCGAGGTTCGGGACGCGAGCGCGGATTCTGGTTCCTTGAGACGAATCGGATTCAATGGAAAAAGATCCGCTAACAAGGCGCAGGCGTTCGTCCATACTGACCAGGCCAAGGCCACCCTTTCTTCTGGCGGACTCGGGATTGAAGCCGGTTCCACAATCGGAGATGCAGAGAGTGATTTCGTCACTGTTGCCAGACAGTTCGACCCTGGCCTCCGCGGCCGAGCTGTGTTTCACGACGTTTCGCAGCGCTTCCTGCACGACGCGAAACAGGCACAAAGCCACATCCTCTTGGATCTGGCCCGGAACGTCGCGATGAACGAATTTAACTTTTATGCCGTGTTGCTTGGAGACTTCTCCGCAGAGACTGCCCATGGCAGCGACCAGGCCTTGAAGATCCAGTTTCACGGGATGAAGCTGGTGAGACAAACTATGCAGGTCGCTGGAGAGTTGCGAGGCGATGTCCGCGGCGTTGTGCAGCTTTTCGTGGGCGAAAGGGGGTAGCCCGGTAGTCTCGTGCTCAATTTGTTCCAGACCGATTTGCAGCAGAGCCAGGCGCTGGCCCAAATCGTCATGCAACTCCCTGGCGATTCGGGTGCGCTCCCGCTCTTGGGCTTCAATCAACCTGCGACTCAATCGCGACAAGGCTTCTTCCACCAACTTGCGCTCGGTGATGTCGGCGACCATGCCTACGATGCGCAGCATTCTTCCCTGCGCGTCGAAGTGCGCGCGGCTGCTTCTGCCCACCCACACCACGGAGCCGTCTTGACGTATCATGCGATAGGTAACTTGCAGAACGGGATTCTGCGGAGTGAGTCTGGCAATCGCGGCCATCAGCATTTCGCGATCGTCTGGATAAACCTTAGCCAGGATCTGGTGACCGGTGATGCTTGCAGCCGCATCGATGCCGAGAATTTGCGTGCTTTGTTCGGAGCGAACCAGGAGATCGGTCTTGGCGTCCCACTCATAGGCAAACATCTTTCCAGCCTGTGCGGCCAGACGAAAGCGTTCCTCGCTTTCCCGAAGCTCGTTTTCCGCGTGGCGGCGCTCCTCCACGAGAGCGGCGAGAAACATGAAGGGAGTTGCGGCGAAAACCAGGAACAGCTGCAGCGACAAGACGTTGATGGACGGGCCATTTTCGGTGAACGGGCCACGACCATGGACAGCGCCCCAAATCGAGACGAAGGCCACGGCGATCATGGACGTGCTGACTCCCGTCGATCCGAAACGCAAGCTGGACCACAGCAGCAACGGCACAAGAGAGTAGAGCAGCGCTGGAAGGCTAGCCCTCCCCGGAGCGGCGAGAGCGAAATTTCCCAGGACCACGAGCGGAACGAGAAGGCCGAGAGCTTCGAGATAAAATGCGCGCGGTTTTCGGGACCACGGCGAAAGTTCGCGGGCCCAGCCTAAAATGGCCGGCAACAGAGTGAGGAATCCCAGCGCCTCGGAGAAAAACGCGACCTTCCAACTTGTCCAATAATTATTGCTGGTGGACAGAGCGCCCAGGAATGCTCCGATGAACGGGGCCAGGAACACGGCGTAGAGTGCATAGGTGCCCAAGGCCTTGACGCTATTCAGCCGGGGCACGCCGCGGAAGGAAAAGTGAAGACAAAACGCTGCGACCAGGACCTCGACGGCATTGGAGAGAATCAGCCAGATAATCGAAAGAGTCGGATCGTGTTGTTGAATGTCGTACAGGAAAAATCCGGCCAGACCCGCAATAAGGAGGAGCGGCCAGATTCTTCGGGGAAACAGCAACAACGCGGAAACCAGAAATACGTTTCCCAGCCAGAGCGGCGAGACCATCTGCGGCCGCAAGATCAACGCGCCACCCAGTCTGGCGGTCAAGTAAGAGAGGGCGAAGACCAGACAGGCCAGGAACAGCAGGCGCGGGAGGGGATAGCGTTTGTCGGCGCGCGACGAAGCTCGACTACTCGTGGTTTCGATGGCCTACCTCCGGGGCGGCAGAGCCAGGTAATGGCTCATTCGGGGCTGCGAACCAGGGCACCGCAGATCGTGCAGGTGACATGATACACGGCGATGCTGAGGTTGTTGAGCCCTTCTCGAAGGGCAAGGTTAAATAGAAAAAAGACAGAGGGCCGAAACAAAGGGGTTACCGCGCGCTTCGTAGTTCGACGGGAGGCGAACGGAGTCAAGACACTCGGACATCACCTGTAATTCTGGCGCGAAGACTTTACACTCACATCCTTTGCAAAAACCGCAAAGGATGCGCGACCCAAATTCGATTGTGCACCTAACGTGCCGGCCACCCGCGCAAGCGCAGTGACGGTCAGGGCGTGCGTTTGATATTGTTTCAAGGGTCCGGGTTGACCGGTTTTCATGAAATCCAAGTGCGGTGTGAATTTAAGGAGATCTTTGATGATGCTGACGCAGAATGGGAGAACACTGATCACCAAGGCGGCGCTGTGTGTATCAGGGATCTTGTTCGCGGGGATTCCTCTCGACGCCCAATCCAAGAAGCCCAACGTTGTCTACATCGTGTCGGATGATCAGGGTTGGAAGGACGTTGGCTATCACGGCTCGGACATCAAAACGCCGAATATAGACAAGCTTGCGACGGATGGGGCGCGTCTGGAACAGTTCTATGCGCAGCCCATGTGTACGCCGACTCGTGCGGCCTTGATGACGGGCCGCTACCCGTTCCGCTACGGTTTGCAGACTGCTGTGATTCCTTCAGCCCACACCTATGGACTTGCCACCGATGAATTTCTTTTGCCGCAGGCGTTGAAAGAGGCGGGCTACTATACGGCGATCGTCGGGAAGTGGCACCTTGGGCACGCGGACCCGAAGTATTGGCCGCGCCAGCGGGGCTTCGACTATCAGTATGGCCCGCTGATCGGGGAACTCGACTACTTCACGCACTCCCAACACGGTGTCGTGGATTGGTATCGCAACAACAAAGTTGTGAAGGAACCGGGCTACACAACGACGCTCCTCGGCAACGACGCCGTGAAACTCATCAACCAGCATGATGCGTCGCAGCCGCTTTATCTTTACCTGACATTCAACGCGCCACACTCTCCTTACCAGGCTCCCCAAGAATATCTCGATAAATATAAGGAAATCGCGGATCCGAGCCGCCGCGCTTACGCGGCAAGCATCACGGCGATGGACGACCAGATTGGCCGCGTTGTTCAGGCACTCGAGAAGAAAGGCATCCGCGACAACACCATTATTTTCTTTCAAAGCGACAATGGCGGGACGCGCAACAAAATGTTTGCCGGGGAAGGCGACATGTCGAAAATCGTCATTCCCTGCGATAACGGCCCCTACCGGGAGGGGAAGGGGTCGCTTTATGAAGGGGGCACACGTGTCATCGCGCTGGTGAACTGGCCTGGCCACGTGAAGGCGGGCGCCACGATTGACGGAATGATCCACGTGGTGGACATGTATCCGACAATCGCTGCCTTGGCCGGAGCATCCACTGGCAAAGCAAAGCCGCTTGACGGGCTGAACATGTGGCCCACCTTCAGCGAAGGGAAACCATCTCCTCGCACGGAAGTTATTTATAACGTTGAGCCGTTCCGTGCCGGCGTCCGCGAAGGCGACTGGAAACTTATCTGGCGAACTCCGCTTCCGTCCGCGACCGAGCTCTATAACATTCGCGAGGATCCTTCGGAGAAGAATAATCTTGCGGCTGAGAATGCGGAGAAAGTTGCGGAGCTCAAGAAACGAGCGAACGAACTGGCCTCCGTCATGGTCAAACCGCTGTTGCTGGAGGCGGAGCTCCAGGCCATGCTGAAGCGGCTTTCCCTGCCGCCCGCGCTGCCTGACGAGGAATTTGAATTCAACGAAGAGCAATAGACGTCCTGAAGAATCGTTTATGCGCAGGATCCGTTTCGGAGGGACGCGAGGAGATGGGAACCTGGTTCGGGGCACGGGTCAAGGTGCGGAGGCCGTGCTATGAGAGACGAATGCGGCTATATGACTATGCGCCACGGCCGGCGCAGATCAAATGGCTCCTGGATTCTGACCCCGGCATCCGTTGGCAGGTGATGAGGGACCTTACAGGAGAAGCGCCTGAGGTGATCGCGGCGGAACGGTCTCGCGTGGCGACGGAAGGCTGGGGAGCACAACTGCTCGCGCAACAATCTGCCGGCGGAAGCTGGGGCGGGCCGAAGTGGGATCTGACGACCGTTTACAGCCTGGTGGTGTTGAAGGACCTGGGTCTCGACCCCGCCAGCAAGCAGGCTCGCCGGATGATCGAGCGCGTTGACAAGAAGCTGGTGTTTCAGCCGCTCCACAACCGGCCGTACCTTCATGGGGAAACCGAGCCGTGCATCAACGGAAGAATCCTGGGTATCGGTGCGTATTTCCAGGAGCCGAACGATGCGCTGGCCCGGCGGCTGCTGAGCGAGCAGCTGGAAGATGGTGGGTGGAACTGCGAAGCATGGCCCTGCTTGCCGGCGAAACGCCCTGCCAGCCGGCGCTCTTCGTTCCACACCACGATGTGCGTGCTGGAAGGGCTGCTGGAATACCAGAGAGCGGGAGGAAAATCTGCGGCGGTGAGGAGAGCCCGCAGACGCGCCGAAAACTATCTGCTGGAGCGAAGCATGTTCCGCTCGCTGCGAACCGGCGAAGTGATCGACGATCGCTGGCTGCGCTTCTCGTTCCCGACGTATTGGCATTACGACGTTTTGCGCGGACTCGATTATCTGCGGAATGCAGGAATCAAACCCGACCGCCGGGTCGATGAGGCGGTCGGAATTGTGATTCAGCGGCGGCACCAGAACGGGCGCTGGCCGCTGAACCTGCTTCATCCAGAGAAAATTGGATTGGAGATGGAGAGTGAGGTCGGGAGAGCGAGCCGCTGGAATACGCTGCGCGCGTTGCGCGTGTTGCGCTGGTACGAACGAGGGAGATTTCGGGGTGGGGATGCGCGGTAATGGATGCTGTGGAAGAGCAAGCGAGATTCCTCACTTCGAGAACTGCGCTAGGAATCAAGATGGTCACTCGGCGAGTGGCGGTCCCGGGAGTTGAGAGATGCGGGATAGGAGGTAGTCGGAGACTTGTTGGGTGGAGTGGGAGCCGTGGAGGTCGGGAGTGGTGACGTTGTCGAGGAGGGCGGACTTGACGGCGTTCTTCAGGGCGGCGGCTTCCTCGTGCCAGGTCAGAAAATCGAGCATCAGGGCGGCGGCGAGGACGGAGCCGAAGGGGTTGGCAATTCCCTTCCCGGCAATGTTGGGGGCGGAGCCGTGGACGGGCTCGAAGAGCGAGGTGCGGCCGGGATGGATATTGGCGGAAGGGGCGAGGCCGAGTCCACCGGCGAGTTCGGCAGCGAGGTCGGAGATGATGTCGCCGAAAAGATTGTTGGTGACGATGACGTCGAACTGGCGAGGATCGCGGACGAGTTCCATGGCGAGGGTGTCGATGTACAGGTGGCGGGATTCGACGTCGGGATAATCGGCGCGGACGAGTTTGAAGGTGCGTTGCCAGAGATCGCCGGCGAAAGTCATGGCGTTGGATTTGTCGGACATGCAGAGACGAAGATGCCGGCCTGAAGGCGCGGAGCTACGGCAATGGTCAAAGGCGTAGCGGAGGATGCGCTCGACGCCTTTGCGGGAGTGGATGTCTTCCTGAGTGGCGATTTCGTCGGGAGTTCCCTTTTTAAAGAAGCCGCCGGCGCCGACGTAGATGCCTTCCGTGTTTTCGCGGAAGATGATGAGGCGGATATCGTTGCAGACGCGGTCCTTGAGCGGAGTGAAACGTTCGTGGAGAAGCTCGGTGGGTCGGGCGTTGACGTAGAGATCGAGTTTGAAGCGCAGGCCGAGGAGAATGTCGGCGGCGTGCTGATTGGAAGGGACGCGAGGATCGCCGAGAGCGCCGAAAAGGATGGCGTCGAATTCGTTCTGGAGCATTTCGACGGCGCCGTCGGGGAGAGAGACTTTTTCGCGGAGATACTTGTCGGCGGACCAGTCGAATTCGACGAATTCGATGGGGCGATGACGTTTTGCGACGGCGGCCTGGATGGCGGCGACGGCGACGGGAGTGACTTCCTTGCCGATGCCGTCACCGGGGATGACGGCGATGCGGGCGTTGGGACCTCCGAAACGGAGAGGAATTGGTGGCATGAGCAACAAGGTAGCACAGAGAGAAAAAGAGTGGCGAGCGGCTAGTGAGGAGTGGCGAGAAAAACCCAGGAAGAGCGGAGCGTAACGCTTCCGCTACAAATGGGGTTTCGGTTGAGAGGTGGCCAGGATGAGGGAGGCGGGGCCGGGGAGGGGGAGGTGGCGGATGTCGGTGAGGCGAGCTTCGGCCAGCCAGGCGGAGAATTCGGGTTCGGAGTAACTGGAACCGGCGCGGGTGCCAACGAGCATGTTGAGGGAGAAGAGAGCGGCGAAGTGCGGAGCGGTTTTATCGGGATTGAGGATGAAGTCCTGGACGACGAGGAGACCGCCGGGCGCGAGGGCTCGGGCGGCGCGTTGAAGGAGAGAGCGGTTTTCTTCGGGCGAGAACATGTGGCAGATGGCGGAGATGAGGATCAAATCGAAATTCTCGCCGAGGTCGCCGTCGAGCATGTCGCCGGCGCGCGCGGAGATGCGTTCGGAGAGGCCGGCCTTGCGGATGTATTCCTGAGTGAGAGGAACGATTTCAGGAAGGTCGAGAATTTCGGAGCGCAGTTCGTTGTGGGCGCGAACGAAAGCGATGGAATAGGCGCCGGAACCTCCGCCGAGATCGAGCATGCGGCGGAAGCTGGACTTGGAGTTGGTGACAGCTTTGACGACAGCGGAGGCGCGTTCCCTGGCGTTGCGGTCCATGGCAGCGATGAAGGAGATGACGCGTTCGGGGCTGCGGTGGCGTTCGGTAACGGAGGTGCCGGCGCGGACGGCGTCGGTGAGGGTGGTCCAGCTGTGCCAGAGATTGGCGGTATGCAGAAGAGCGGGACGGGCGTTGTCGGGAGAGCCGGTGACGAAAAAGCGAGCGCTGACGGGGGTGTTGTAAAAGGTGGATTTCTGCTTTTCGAGGAGATGGAGGCTGACGAGGACGTTGAGCAACATTTCCGTGGCGCGCGGGTGGGTGAGGAGTTTGTTGGCGAGATGCGCGGCGGAAGCGCCGTTGGCAATGGCGGTGAAGAGGTCGAGCTCGAGGGCGGTGAGCACGGCGCGCGCGGGCATGAAACCGCGGATGGTGTCGTTGATATCGTCGGGGAGGATGCCGACGCGATCGCGAGCTTCGACGATGGCGCGGTAATGCTGGCGATGTTCGATGGCCAGGGACTTTATGGCGGCGGGATCGTCCCACAGGAGTCGCGCGACAGGCTGGCCGCAGCGAAGGTGCGAGGAAACGATTTCGCGAATGTCGGCGGGACGGAGTTTGCGGTAATAGACCGGGCCGGGATAGACCAGGAGGATGGGGCCTTCGTCGCAGAGGCCGAGGCAGCCACAGGTGGTGAGCTGGACATCGGGATCGAGGCCCTGGGCCAGGAGTTCGGCTTCGAGAACACGGAGGAGTTGGAAGGAACCATGGGCGGGGCAGGAGGAGACGCCTTCGGGCTTGGATTGGGTGCAAACGAAGAGCTGGAAACGGAATGGTTCCATGAGGCGCTCCTAAGTGGCCAGTGGAGCGCCCGGACCGGAGGGAATCGTGTGGCTATGTTAAGAGATGGGCGCGGGAGGGCGCGGTAACGCGCGTCACAGGGGTTGGGTAGGAGTGGGCGGCGAGGAGTGAGCCGGAAGGCCACGAGTTATTTCAGGAGGACGGCGAGGCCGAATTTGCCGCCCGGGTCGCCGATGTACTCCGGTTGGGAGGGACAGACGCATCGCAAATTCAGGGAATCTGTACGGTGGAGGATTGAGAGAAAAGTCGCAGGGAGACCGTGTCGCGGATGACGAGGCGAACGAGGTAATCGCCGGGATCAAGGATGAAATCATAACTGGCCGCGGTGTAGGACCGCGCGGTTTTGTCGGTCCAACGGACGCCAATGGTCTGATCGAATGCGCCGAGGTAGGCGCCATTGCGGTCGAAGACCGCAGCGACAATGCGCAGGGCGTTGTCATGCTGGCCTTTGAGGTCGCGGTGAGGAAGATCCTGGAGATCGACAATGGCGGACACGGTGAGTTTGCCGGTGGGGTCGTTGCCTTTGACGACTTGGCTGCGCATTTCGATGGGAAGACCCACGGAAGCGTTGGATGAATAGAGAGCGGAGGAAACGTCGTCTTTTTCGGATTGGGATGAATCCGCGGGCTGCTGGGGAGCGAAATAGCCGCGTCGCCAGGCAATAGAGAGCTGAGGCGCCGAGATGAGCTTGACCGTGACATTGTGGTAGGCACCATTGAATTTCATGTCGGCGGGGGAGAAGGCAAGCGTATAGACGTATTCGGGAATGACGGACAGGCGGCGAAGGCCTTCGTCGAGATCATTTCGATTGTGGTAGAGCGTGCCACCGGTGCCGTCGGTGAGTTCGGCGAGAGGATCAACTTCTTCGCGAAGATCGTCGTCGGTAAGAACGCCGCGAGCATCGAGGGCGGAGATGACGATGCGATTCCTGACAGCCAAATCGATGACTTTGAACTCCGTATGCTTCACATCGCTGATGAAAAAGCCCGGAGAAAGGACGACGAGGTTACGCTGGCCGGGAGCGGTAGAGAGACGGCCCAGAGCAATGGTAATGGAGCTAAGGAGCTGCCGAGTTTTAGCGTCACCCATGCTGAGGGAGCGCTCAGACTGGGAAAGGGCCATAAGAACGGCTTCCCGGCGTTCCTTGATGAAGCAAGCAGCCTGGATTTCACTGGCTTTGGCGGACAACAGGGACTCATCGTGCTGGTTAATAATACGGTTGGCCTCCTCGAAGGTAATGACGGTGCACTCGTCGAGCCCCGCAGACCGCGGAGGGATGAACTGGAGCCGATTGATCGCGTCGATGAGTTTCGCAGCGTTGTCGGTGAAATCGAGAGTGACTTTGCCGGTGGCCGTGAAGATGGCGACGCGCTCGGCAGGAGCGAGCCCATGGGCGAAACGGCGAAGGGCGGCGGCGCGGAGGGCGGGGAAAGAGGCATCGGTGAGATGGATGTCGTCGAAAAGAAGTACGGTAAAACGAGCTGGAGGAATGAAGCCGGGAACCGCAGAGCGCGGCGCGGAGGAATCGGGTGGCAGAAATGTCTCGACGCTAAATTGGGCGATGTCCTGCGGTTTATGATTGTCGAAGAGCTGGAAATTTTCCCTAGTGAGGTTGCCAACCGCGTGGCCAGTTCGATCACGGACCACGACGGGGACCTCGACCAAGTTGACGCGCACGCGGACAGTTGGGGCAGATGTGGAGGAGTCCGAGGGAGCCTGAGGTTGGGGTGATGTTGCCTGGGCAGCGGCTGGTTGCGATGTGGTCAGGACAAGCAGAGGGAAAAGAATCGAGTACGCGAGGAAGGTGAGGCGAACCGGCTGAGCAAGGCCCGACAAGAACCTGGTGTGGAGAAGAATGCGGGCCAATCCCATCGCGAGTGACAGCCTCCGAGCAAGGCAGAGGCAAAGATAGCAGAAATTGGAGAGCGCGGCGCGAGGGTCAGTCGATGTGGAGCGGCGTGAAACCGCTGCTGTTTTTTATGGCGAGGCGGATGGGGCGCGGAGGACCCTTGGCGGGCAGGGTGAGTTCGACCCAGAGCTGGTCACCGGGGTGAGGGGTAGGCATCTGAAAGTTTTCGGGAAGAAAAACGAGCACCGGTTCCTGGGCCCGGAGCGCCTCAGCAGGCGGTCCCTGCAAGAGCGCTCGGCGGAAAAAGGTGGCGGCGCAACCCTTCGAAGCTCAGGGCAAGAAGCCGCCTCTACAAGCGGAATCGGGTTAGGAGCACGGCGCAAAGAGATAAAAGAGGTGCTGCGCTGCGCTCGGGAGGACGGATTTTGGGTTAACGAAGCAAGGAGAAGAGGAGATTTTTCCAGCGGTGGTTGTCGATGAGCCAGTCGATACGGGCTTTGCGTTGCGTGATGAGATGATGGGGCCAGAGGTGGCGGTTGCGATCGTCGTGAGCGACGTTGAGGCGGTCGACGACGGTCATGCCACGGGTGAGTTCGGACTGGGTTTCGATATCGAGGAAATGATCGGAGTGCGAGGTGACGATGCTGGGATCGATGGCAATGGCCATGGCGATAGGATCGGGGAGGGAGAGGCCGTGTTCGCCGGTCTGTTCGTGAAAGGCGGCGATGGCGCGGGCGTTGCAATCGACGGCGAAGGCGGCGACGGGATTTTTGTAGGAGAGGAGCTGCTGGATTTCGACGGGCGAGAGAACGGCCTGACCGCGGCAGAGATGCCAGCCGACGAGTTCGATGGGAAGCGCGCTGCGGACGACAGTGCGGGCGGCATCGGGATCGCACCAGATATTGTATTCGGCAGCGGGCGTTACGTTGCCTTCGCAACAGGGATTGCCGCCCATGACGAGGAAGCGGGAGACGTGGCGGGCGAGGTCAGGGCGCAGGTCGAGGGCCAGGGCGAGATTGGTAAGCGGGCCGATGGTGACGATGACGATGCCGAGATTGGCTTCGACGGTATGGATGATGGCGTCGACGGCGTGAAGCTTTTCGGGAGTGCGATGCCGGGGAGCGTAGCCGCGATCGGAGAGGCCGTCTTTGCCGTGGAACCAGTCGGCGGGCGCGTGGGGGCGAGTGAGCGGTTTTTCGGCGCCGACGAAGACGGGGACTGGAGAGTCGCAGAGTTCGGCGACGTAAAGGGCGTTGCGGGCGGCTTGCGCGACGGGGACGTTTCCGGCGACGGTGGTGATGGCGCGGACGTCGATGTGAGGATGACGGAGAGCCATGAGAAGGGCGACGGCGTCGTCGGAGGCGGTGTCGGTGTCGATGAGGAAGGGAATTTTGTGGGACATGAAAGAGGAAGGATAACGGAAAAGGGTGGAAGTGTAAAAAAGTGGAAGAGGGGCGGGCGGAGGGCCGGCAACGGGTCGGGAGGACAGGAGCTATGCGGTGGGAGGCGCCGCGTCGATGCCAGTCTGGCGACCGGCGTTCCCGGGGAAGGCGGGCACGATGTAGCGAGCCGCTACGTTATTTGCGGGATTTCCTGGCGGAGGCGGATTTCCGCTTCTTCGCTTTTTGTTTTTTGACGGGGCGGCCGTGGAGGGCCAGTTCATTGGCGGCGTCGATTTTGTGCTGCTCGAGTTCTTCGAGGAGACCTTCGTCGGAGAGATCGAGCGGATGGGAATGCTTCCAGTCGTGGTGAACGATGTTGCGCAGGCGTTCTACGACTTCGGGGCTGTGAACCTCGATAGCGAGTTCGCGGCGGGAATCGAAACTGCCGGGAGCAAGATTGATGGAGCCGATGACGGCGCGAGAATGATCGGCGAGCAGCATTTTTCCGTGAAGCTTGAGGTGCTTGAGCTTGTGAATTTTGATGCCGACATCATCCATGATGCGAAGACCGCCGACGCCTTCGGTGAGTTTTTCCTTCTTTAGCTTGTGGGGCGGGCGGGCCATGACATGAACCTTGACGCCGCGCTCCTTGGCGCGGACGAGGCGTTCGATGATGACCTGGTCCTGATAGCGCTCATTCTGAACAAAGAGAGTGTGCTTGGCTTCATCGATGAAGGAGGCGATGCGGTCGCGTCCGTTGCCATTGCACCAGATGAGAAGAGTCTTGGAGTCGACGGAAAAGGGCTTGCGGTGCCAGTCGTGCTCGAAGCACTGAATGACTTCATCGACCTCCTTGGGATTGGTGGTGACGATGGCATAGTCGCGGGTGTCGGTCAGATTCTTAAGGTCCCAGTTGAGGGATTGCACGAAGGCAGTGTGGTCATCGACGACCATGGATTTTTCGTGAGTGACATCGAAATCGGGATTGGAATCGATGACCTCGACACCGGCGGCTTTGAGTTTCTTGTGGGTTTCCGTGTTTTCGGATTCGCCATCGCGGCGGGCGGGATTGAGCATGACGCGAACGTGGAGGCCCCGTTTCTTGGCATCGATGACGGCGGAAATGAGGTCGGGGTGGGAGAAGAGGAACATTTTGACGCGAATGGATTTCTTGGCGCTACGAATGGCATCGAGGAAAGGCTTGGACGTGTCGTCGGGGAGAACGATGAGGGAGTGGTTGGACATGGAGCCTCCGAGAGGGTTGGCGTCCAGTGAGGATAGCACGGGGAAAGTGGCAAGACGCGGGGATCGAAGAGAGATCCCGCGCTGCGCTCGGGATGACGGGCTTTGTTTGAAGTTCGTCGTGGTGAGCGAGGGGAACGGAAATCTAAGCGCGCAGATCACGCGGCCCTCTGTGGATCAGGGCGAGCGAGCAGCCGGCGCTACGGAAGCAACCCCAAGAGCCGGTC
>Ga0335077_10005457_pt1 | contig 15599 bp, 10 predicted proteins | sample Lox_Sample_31_FD_207151 | JGI IMG/M metagenome (GOLD analysis project Ga0335077, IMG submission 207151) | Soil microbial communities from Loxahatchee National Wildlife Refuge, Florida, United States - Lox_Sample_3.1 | ecosystem: Environmental > Terrestrial > Soil > Wetlands | place: USA... | reverse complement strand
ACCATTCTTGCGGACCAACGGCTTCCCGCCATGCTCTATCTGATTCCTCTGCGTGATCTGTTGGGCGCGGGAATTTGGCTGGCAGGTTTTGCCGGGCGGCGAGTCGTTTGGCGCGGCGAAACTTTCACGCTGCAAAACGGCAAGCTGCAGCGCGGGCGCGGCTAACGAACCAGCGGATGGTTAGTGAGAATGGATTTGCCCCCTTCGCGTGCCAACACATAATGCGGCATCCCCTCCACTGCTTTCGGCGATTCCTTGTCCGTCCACAGAAATACCCTGGCCGGTTCCGCCCACAAAGCCTGGAATGATGCTTCGCTCTCCCACACTGGCGGAGAATCGGGAAACTGCGTTCCGTACCACATGTTTCCCGCCGGGGCGTGCAGGGAGCGCAGATGGATTCCCGTGTAAAAGTTCAGAGTCGAAGCGTTCTCGTACTTGCCGTCCACTACGACGGTATCGCCGGGCTGGTAGCGCGAGGCAATGGCCAGCGCGAGCTTTTTCGAGGAGAGAATAGGCGAGAAAGTCACGAAGGCCGAATGCACGCAGGCGAAGAGCGCGACCATCATCAGGGCCAAAGCGGCATTGCCCGGGCCGGGATGGCCACGGCGGCGGAAAACCCCGTTCAAGAGCGCGCCCAGAAAAAATGCCAGCACGAAGCCGAGCAGAGGCGCGCGAAATGCGCCCAGCGCCTGCGGGGTGAGATCGAGGAAGTGGCCGAAGGAAAGCGCGTAGTCCTGGGGATTCCTCTTGAGCAGGTCCGCAAGGTCGGTTCCTGGGGCCGGGGTTTTCGCCAGGGACCAAAAATACAGGCCCACGCACAAGGCAGCGGCAGAGGCCACGAGCAGCACCAGGGAAGAAATTCTTCCAGCTCGCCGCTCTTTGCTGCCAGGCCTCGCATCCGCCTCGCGTCCCAACCAACCTCCTACGAGCAGGGCCAACCCAGGCAGCGCGGGGATGGTATAGTACTCCTGCCGGGTGGAAAAGCTGAAAAACACCAGAATCACCAGGGCCCAGAGAAAGAAGAGTAAGTTTGCGCGCTGCCGGCCATCCAGGCCCGCCCGCCATTGCCGCCAGCGCATAGGCACGTCTTTCAATGCCTGGGGAAGAAATGCCACCCAGGGCAGCAGCCAGAGCAACAACAGGGCCCAGAAAAGCAGCAGGGGCACGGTGTCATAGTCGCGGGGCATTCGCTCGTTCAGGTAACGGAGGAAGTGCTCGTTGACGAAGTAAAACCAAAGAAACCCGCGCACCGCGCCCTGAGCCGGATTTCGCAGCGCCGCCAGCACGTGCCAGGGCGCCGCGATGGCGAGGAAAATCACCGTGCTCGAAATCAGCCGCAGGCGCAGCAGGTGACGCAGATTGCCGGTGAGTATCAGGTACAACCCAATCACAGCTCCGGGAAACACAAGCCCGATCAGCCCCTTCGTCAGCACGTTGAGCGCACAAGCCGCCGCCATGCCCCAGCAGACAAGGCGCGTGGGTTTTTCCTGATCCAGAGACTGCAGAAAAAAATAGAAAGCCGCTGCCAGCCATAAACCAACCAGCGTATCCGGAATCAGAAAGCGGGTGAAGAGATATGGGCCAAGCGCCGTGGTAAGCACCACCCCGGCATAGAATCCGCCCTCTTCTCCATAGGCTCGGCGGCCGAGCGCATAAGTCGCCAGAAACAGCGCCAGCAAGCCGAGCATGAGCGGCAGGCGCGTGCTCCACTCCGAGACGCCGAACAGAACGTAGCTGGTGGCCACGCCCCAATACATCAGGGGCGCCTTTTCCAGGTAGCGAACTCCATTGGCGTGCAGCGTCACCCAGTCGTGGCGCAGCAGCATTTCGCGGGCGGCTTCGGCGTGAACGGTATCGGCGTCATCGAGCAGCGCGGGAGTAAACATTCCTGCCACGTAGATGGCGGCCCACAGCGCGGCCAGAACCAGAATTGCTACAAGAGAGGATTTTCTGCCGCCAGCGGGACGAGTTGAGCAATTCGAAAGCTGCGGCGCGGCAGTCAGGTCCATGCACGTTTCCGAAAATTATTATACGGGAGAGAAACCGGCTGCTTTTATCCGGCAGACGCGCCTTTGGCGGACGAGGCGCCGCCTTGCAGTACTTCGCGGGCCTTGCGCGCCAGCGACTTCAGGGTGAAGGGCTTTTGCAGAAACTGGTTGGTCACGTCAATGTCGCCATGGCGCAACACGGTGTGCTCGGCGTAACCGGAAACGAACAGCACCTTCATGTCGGGCCGTTCTTGATGCAGCTGCTCGGCAAGCACGGCGCCGCCCATATTCGGCATCACGACGTCGGTAATCATCAGATGAATCGGACCGTCATATTCGCGCGCCACGCGCAAAGCTTCTTCACCATTGGCCGCGTCCAGCACCATGTAGCCGTTGAGCTGAAGAAATTCGCGGGCTGATTCGCGCACCGAAGGCTCGTCTTCCACCAGCAGCACGGTCTCCGAACCCTGCGGAACCTTCTCCGCAACCGGCTGCACCGGCGATTCGCGCACTTTCTCTTCGGCGCGCGGCAGGTAGATTTTGAAAGTCGTGCCCATGCCGGGTTCGCTGTACACCCAGATGAAGCCGCCGTTCTGCTTGACGATTCCATACACCGTCGCCAGGCCCAGGCCGGTGCCCTTATCAGCTTCCTTGGTGGTGTAAAAGGGCTCGAAGATGTGGGCCAGGTGCTCGGCCGCAATACCATGGCCGGTATCGCTGACCGCCAGCAAAACGTAATCGCCAGGAGGCACTACCGACCGCCGCTGCACGTAAACGTCATCCAGCCGCACGTTGGCGATCTCAATGGTCAGGGTACCGCCCTGGGGCATGGCATCGCGCGCGTTGGCGGCCAGATTCATCACGATCTGCTCGATCTGTACCGGGTCGGCCTTGAGCTGGGCCGGCCGTGCGCTCGGCGCCATTACCAAATGGATGTCTTCGCCGATCAGGCGGGGCAGCATGCGGCCAATGTTGCTCAGAATCAGGTTCAGGTCGAGCAGCCGCAGAGACTGCATCTGCTTGCGCCCGAAGGCCAGAAGCTGCCGCGTCAGGTCTGAGGCCCGTCCGGCGGCGGTGATGATCTCTTCCACCTTGTGCCGCAGGGGATGCGCCGGCACCAGAGCCTCCAGCATCAGCTCCGCATTGGCGCTGATCACCATCAATAGATTGTTGAAGTCATGCGCTACCCCGCCGGCCAGCCGGCCAATGGCATCCATTTTCTGCGCCTGCTGCAGGTCTGACTCCAAGCGCCGGCGATCGGTGATGTCGCGGTCGGTGGAGATGAAATGCGTAATCTCTCCGTTGCCATCGCGCAGCGGAGTGATGGTTTTTTCTACGATGAAGGGTTCGCCGTTTCGCTTACGATTGGCCACCGTGCCGCGAAAGACGTGGCCGGCAAGGATGGTCCGCCACATTTCCTGAAATACGGCGGGATCCTGCTGCTCCGAGCGCAGGATGCGCAAGGTGCGGCCGACCGCCTCTTCCCGCGGATAGCCGGTCAGGCTTTCAAATGCGGGATTCACATATTCCATCACCCCGGCGCGGTCGGTGATCACCACCAGGTCGGCCGATTGCTCCACCGCATGCCACAGCTTGCGCAGCATGTCTTCGGTCTTCTGCCGCTGGCGCTCGCGGCAATAGGTGTCTATGGCGTAGCAGATGGCGTGGGCCAGGGCCGATTCATTCAGCCCGGAGGCCGGAACGCAGGCGCAGGCTCCCGCCTGGATGGCCCGGGTGATGGTGGCCTCATCCACGTGATCGCTGAGGAATACCACCGGCACACTGGGCCCGTGCTGGCGGATTTCATGGGAAAGGCGCAGCGCCGTATCATCGCCCGAGCGGTAGTCGCACAGCACAATGTCGTAGGTGGTCTTCTGCAGACACTTCCGGGCTTCTTCGTAACTGCGCGCGTGGTCGAGGCGAATCTGCTTTTCGCCCGCCCTGGCGAGCTGGTCGCGCAGATGGCGAAAGTCTTGCTCCTCTTCCACGACCAGGAGGAGCTGCAGTCTGAGGGCGGCGGTCACAGAATTCCTGGGCTTGCTCATGAGCGGACCACTCCAGCTAGTCGCTACATCGGTGGGCAGAGGGCGAACCATCGGTGCGTGCCGGTGGGAGAACACAGGGCCGCCGAGGAGGCTTCCCAGTTGTGGAAGGGTTCGCTTTCAGGAACAAATGCGTCCTGCCGTAACTCTCCTCCCCCGCTTAACCCCCGCTGGCATGCCAGCTGCCCATTCCTCCCCTTTTCTTTACCCGCCGGTAAGGCGAAAATAGAGAGGTCTTCCCCTGAGGGGTCTGGTAGTGATGAATTGCCCGAGTTCGCATGACCTGCAATAAGTCAGCCCTGAAAGCGCCGGCATTGCTGGCGCTGCTTTTTCTCGCGGTCAGTTGCAATAGTCCGCGCCAATTGCAATCGGTGATCGTTCGCCCGGTCAGCGCCGATGCGCAGGATTTCCCCGGCGGCAAGGTAAGGTTCACCGCCACCGGCATGTTCAGCAAGCCTCCGCTCGCCATCACACCGCTGGCAGTAAAATGGAGCAGCGGTTGGTCGTGGAATTCGACCCCGTCTTCGAGCGTCAGTATTAACAGCCAGGGAGTAGCCACCTGCAATCCCGGCTTTGCCGGAGCGGCGTCGGTCATGGCATTTGCGCCGGCGAACCCAAACTTGCCGCTTTCTAAAATCGGCCCGCATACCAAACTCTACTCTGCGGCCGCAGAAATCATCTGCCCCTGACCAGCTGGCGGGCGAGCTGGCGAAGCGGTGGCTAACGTGGGGCGCTTCCGCTTGCAGATATTGGGGAAAGTCCCGGTAGCTTTTCGGGGAACTGCTAGCGCAGCCACAAAAGCAGGGCCGCCGCTATCAAGACCGCGAGGGCCACGCCAAGAAGATACCTATAGACCCGCCTCTCCGGCTTTGCAGGTTTCTCGTCGCTGGCCAGCGCTTCGAGCGGCAAGGCGCCGCCCTCCGCCTGGCTTCCCGGCTCTGGATCCGGCGCGGTCCGTGACGGTTCGCAATCCAGGCACACCTGGCGCAGACCCGAGACCGGAAAGCCGCACACCTGGCACTTTCCAACGTTCCCGCGCTCGACGACTGCAGGCGTGATTTCAGCTTGCGCCTTCGGCTCAATTTCCTCCACGGGGTCAATGCTCTCGGTGGCCCCGGGAGTTTCGCAAGGCATGTCAGGTTCAATCTGCGGTGCGAGGTCGAGGTCTCCCGCGGTACGCCTGGCTGCCTCGGCGTGTTCCAGCGCAGTCTGAATCATCTCGCCCAGCCGCTGCATGGCTGCCACGTCATGCTCTTCGAACGCCCGCACCTTCCCGGAGACAAGTTCAAACGCACCCACTACCTCATCGCCCCGGCGCAGGGGCATGGCCATGGCCGAAATGACGCCCAGCAGCCGGCAGCTTTGCGTGTTTACCCGCGGATCAGTCTGGGCATCATCGCAGCGCAGCATCTGGCCGCATTTCACCGCTTCCACCGCCAGGCCCGCGCCCTCCTCCAGCCGCATCCCGGCCTGCACTCCGGAAACCCCCGAACTGGCGCGGCAAATCATGGCGCCGTTCTGCAGCAGTGCGATGGCCGATCCCGAGGCCGCGGTGATGTACTGCGCCCGCTCGGCCAGCAGGCGCAATGCCGCCTCCAGGTCGCGCTCCGCCATGGCGGCCAGCGACTGGCCGCCATCTTCTCCCGGAAACTGCAAAACATCGCGGGGTAACGCCAGACTCGGGACGGGCTCAGGCGAGGCAAGGGTTGCGCTCGGCAACCCTTCGGCATCCTGGCTGAGGATGGAATAGCGTTCCATGCGGAACCCACGGCACGCGCTTGCGGCTCAGCAGCCGAAACGCAGCTGGAACGTGCCTGGGTGGTCTCCTCTTGCTCCCGGCAATTCTCCGCCCGGCGGAGGGGGTCCTCACCCCCGCCCGATGCAGGAACTTTGGTAACTCAACGGAGCAGTATTCGAAGTTTCGCTTTCCAGAGAATGGAGTGTCAAGGGAATTGCCGGGTCAAAAGGGCTACTCCGAAAGTTACAGTTTGCTCACCCCAACCATGCCAGCCACGCCCAGCCCACCAGCAAAGTGATCAACGTAACCGGCAGACCCGCCCGCAGGTAGTCCCAAAAGCTGATCTCCACCTCGGGCCTGGCGCTCTCGACCACAATAATGTTGGCCACGCTTCCGGTAATGGTGAGATTTCCGGCGAGAGTAGAAGCCATGGCCAGGGTAAGCCAGGCGGCGCGCGGATTGGGAAATTTTGGCGCCAGCGATTTCAACAGCATCACCGCCGGCACATTGCTCACGACGTTGCTCAGCAGAGCGGCCGCCACCGTGAACGGCCCCAGCCGTTGCAGGTTCCAGGCATGGGTCCAGGCGAGCAACTGCGCGATGATGCCGGAGCGCTCGGCCCCGCCCACAATAAGAAACAAGCCGACAAAAAACACCAGCAGGCCCCAGTCCACCTCCTCATAGAGCTTTCGCGGTTCGCGCGTACGGGTAATCAGGAGTGCGGCCGCACCCAAAGCGGCCATCATGGCCGGCGGAACTCCAAAGAAGAAGCCGGCCACCACCGCCATCGCCACCGCCACCGGCTTGGCCAGCCGCAAAACATCCAGGGGCGGCAGCGGAATTGCCTTTTCTACTCCAGTTGGCAAGGCCTCCCGGCGCACACAAACCCAGTGCAACACAGCCCAATCGAGAAAGAGTCCGGCCAGAGCGACCGGCCCCAGGCGTGCGAGGAAATCCCGGTATCCAATGTGCGAAAACGAGCCGATCAGCATGTTTTGCGGATTGCCCGTAATGGTGGCCACGCTGCCGATATTCGACGCCGTAGCCACGGCCAGCAGATAAGGCAGCGGCCGCAGCTTCATGCGGCGGGTAATGCTCAGAACAAACGGCACCATCACGAGGCACACGATGTCATTCACGAAAAATGCGGAAAAACAGCCGGAGGTGAAAATCACCGCCGGCAGCAGGTGCACTGGCCGCAGGCGCCGCAGCACCACCTCGGAGGTCCACTCGAAGAAGCCCGCCAGGTGCAGCGTTCCGACGATCAGCATCATGGAAAACAGCAGCACCAGGGTGGAAAAATCAATGTAATGGAGGGTTTCGGCGGGCGGCACGATGCCGAAGGCCACCATCGCCACCGCCCCGATAATCGCCGCCCCCGGCCGGTCAATCTTCAGCCCGGGGAACTTGCCCAGGGCAAAGACCAGGTAACTGGCCAGAAAAATGCCGTAAGCCGTCGCCAGGCGAGGGTCGAACACGAAGGCGGCGGAAAGCTGGTGCATAGCGCAGCAGCATAGCAGGACGCCGCCGCCGCGCCCAGGGTTGGCTAGCTGCCCACGTCTTTCAGCGTGACGGTGGTATATCCGCCCGCGAGATTATTCAGGGCCACAATGGTGCGCACGTCGCCTGCGGTGAACGAGGTCGAGACCACGATGTAAGAAAAAGTCGTTCCCGGTTGCGTGAAATAAATGTTGTAGGTGGTTGCCGGAGATCCGGCAGCCAGGCCGGCGTAGTCTGAGGCGCTGCCAAAGGCCAGGCTGGTGGCGAGCGGCGTAGCGCCTGAAAGGCTGGTGCCCGCGGGCAGCACATAAACATCTACCGCCCCCATGGAAGGCGAAGCGTTGATCACGCGAACACGGAAGTTTCCCGAGGCCGGCGCCGTGTTGTCGTCGGAAAATACTACGCTCTGCACATTCGCGGAATAATTGTCCACCACCAGGGTGGAAGAAGTGTCGCTGCCGAAAGAGAGCGTCTGGTTGATAATCGAATTGGAAGACCCGGCCGGCTCGATCTGAATTTGCCGTGAACCCGAGTTGATGCTGATGTACCCCGAGGCCGCTCCGTAGGCCAGATTGCTAGCAACCGTCTTGCCATCCACCAGCAGGTTGAGTTCGGGCTGGCCGGGCGAGGCGTTCAACATCCGCAGCTGCGTCTGCCCACCCCCGCCACAACTCGAAGCTGACAAAGCCACCGCTACCGACATTGCGCACAGCCACAGCGGCCGAACTGCCATGAAGCTCCTTTCACAACGCCGAGATGTCTCGTGAGATGCAGGCGATGGCGGCATCATTCGCAAACTTTCGTAAAGAGTCAGTCAAGCTTTGTAAATTGCGCAGAGAAACGCCTCGCCGCGAATTTAAGGCTTGGGATTAGAGATCGTACTAGGAACGAGTGGAGCAGAACAAGCGCAGGAGGCTTGAATAGGCGCGAGCTCAGTGTTCGTCGCGGTGGCGCAGCCAGTCGAGGAACATTTGCTCAATCGGCTTGTCGTAGGTCATCAGCACGTGCCGCACGGTGTGGCCGCTCACAAAATGGCATACCTCTTCGGCCAGGTTCTTGGCATGGTCGCCGGCCCGCTCCAGCGACTGGGTCATGAAGATCACCTGCAGGCTGGCCTGGCGCTGCACGTTTTCCGGGTTCTCGATGTGGCGCAGAAAAATCAGGTTGCGCAGCCGGTCCATTTCCGCGTCGGCGCGCAAAACTTCCACCGCTTTTTTCACCTGCCGGCTGGAGAAGGCCTCGCCCACATCGGTGAGCATCTTTTCCAGCACCGTGGCCATGTGGGTAAGGTCGCGCCTATCCTGCGGATCCAGCCGTTCTCCCGCTGCCTGAGCGCTGTTGGCAAAGCTCAGCAGCAGATCGCCAATGCGTTCCAGCCCGATCATGAACTTCATGCAGGCCAGCAGTTCACGCGCCTCCGGCTCCCTCACGCGGGTGATGGCCGCGGTCACGCCGCAATCAATTTCCATGTCCAGGGTATCGAGTTGCTTTTCCCGCTCCCGCAGGCTGCTGAGCAGCGCTCGCGACCCGGTGGCAATGCCTTCGGCGGCTGTCCCGGCCGCTTCTTTAGCCAGTTGACAGGCCTCGACCGTCAGCCGCACCAGGTGGGCGTAGGCAGGTTCGGATTCCGGGCTCTTGGCAATAGCCGTACTCATTCGCGCATCCTTCCTTCGGATGGCCGTGCTCGCCCGCAGGCCTTGTGGCCTCTTCCTTAGATGGATGTTCAAGCTGCAAGCATAGGTTGTTTCGCTTGCACGGTGGTTAAAAGCCTGTGAATTTTTCGCCCCGTTAATCGGCCGCCGGAAGCGTAAACAGGAAGGTCGTCCCGTGATTGAGCTCGCTCTCGGCGCGGATGGTTCCTCCATGGGCGAGCACAATATGCTTGGCGATGGCGAGCCCGAGGCCGGTTCCACCCGATTCCCGCGAGCGCGCTTTGTCCACCCGGTAGAAGCGCTCGAACAGGCGCGGCAGGTGCTCCGAGGCCACCCCCGGCCCAAAATCACGCACGTAGAACTCGACGCTCCGCGGCCTTTGCCGCGCGCCAAGCAGCACTTTCCCGCCACTGGCGCCATACTTCAGCGCATTATCCAACAGATTGGAGAACACCTGATAAATGGCCTCGCGATCGGCCCGGACGCAGGCTTCTGCCGCTCCATCCTCCACCTGCAGCTCCACTCCGTGGGCCCGCGCGATCTCGCGAAAGCTCTGCACCGCCTCCCGCAGCAGCTCATCCGCGGTCAGCGGCTGGACGTCGAAACGCTGCTCGCCTGATTCAACCCGGGCCAGGGTAAGCAAGTCTTCGGTCAGCCGCGCCATGCGCATGGCATTCTTGCGGATGACTTCCAGGAACTCCCGCGCCTGCGGGTTTTCGCCGCTATCCAGCAGAGTTTCGGTGTAGCCCTGAATGGAAGTCAGCGGCGTACGCAGCTCGTGCGAAACGTTGGCGATGAAGTCACGCCGCGTCTTCTCCACCCGCTCGGTCTCAGTCAAATCACGCAGCACCGCAACCGCCCCGCCTCCGGGCATGGGCGCCGCCGTCACGTCGAAGGTCCGCCCCGGCAAAATCGAAGCCGCGCGCGCCGTGAGCGGTTTGCCTTCCTCCCGGGCCCCGCGCACCGCCTGCAAGAAATCCGGGTCGCGCACGGTTTCGACAATCGGCGCCTGCAGACGCGTGCGCTCCGGAGACAGGCGGTCCATGCTGCGGTTGGCCCATTGCACGCGGTCGTCAGGGCCGACCGCGATCACCGCATCCTGCATGCTGTTCAATAGCGTCTCGAGCTGGCGCTGGCTGGTCTGCAGGGCGGCGAAGCTGTGCTCAAACTGCCGCGCGGTCTTGTCCAGGGCGGAGGCCACCTGCCCGATTTCATCGCCCGAGTCATCACTGATGCGGGCCCCCAGATCACCCGCCGAAATGCGGTTGGCAAACTGCACGATGCGTTGCAGCCGCTGTCCCATCCACTGCGCCGCCAGCCCCGCCACCACCAGCGCCAGCACCAGAGCTGCCCCATAGGCCAGCAGCAGCGTGTGCTCCATCAATACGCCTTCCGAAGCCGCAGCCCAGGCACGCCGGAAAAAGAAGACCAGCGGCATCGTCGCCGCCCCGATGATCAGCGCAAACACGCCCAGCAGTTTGAAGAAAATCCGCCGTCTCACTTCGGCGCCTCGAAGCGGTAGCCCGCTCCGCGCACGGTTTTCAGGTAGCGTGGGTTTTCCGGATCAGGCTCGATCTTCTCCCGGATGCGCCGCACATACACATCCACCGAGCGGGGAGTGACGTAGGCCGTATCTCTCCAGACCGAATCCAGCAACTGGTCGCGGGTGAACACCCGCCCCACATGACGGGCAAAGTGGTCCAGCAGGCGGAACTCGGTGGCCGTGGTCGTGACCGCCTTTCCACCCACCGTCAAGGTCATCGCCCCAGGATCTATTTCAATCTCTCCGATGCGCAAGGGCGTGGGCGAAAGCGGGCGCTCAAAGCGGCGCAGCACCGCTTTTACCCGCGCCACCAGTTCGCGTGGGCTGAAAGGCTTGGGAATGTAATCGTCCGCCCCCAGCTCCAGGCCCAATACCCGGTCCGCCTCACCGCTTTTCGCGGTAAGGAAGATGACCGGCGTCGGCGCCAGCGCCGGCGCCTGCCGAATCTGCCGGCAAAGCTCCAGCCCGTCTTTGCCCGGAACCATAATGTCGAGAATGAACAGCGCCGGCCGCTGCCGCTCTGACTCGGCCAGCACCGCGTGCCCGCTCGGAAACAGCTTCACCGCAAAGCCCGCGCCTTCGAGGTGAAGGCGCACCAGCCGGGAGATATCTGCGTCGTCTTCCACCACAAAGATGTTCGGCTTCACAGGGGTATTGTAGCGGGCAAGGCCGCGCTCTGCGGTCGAGGCTTCTTTGGGTTCCGGACGGAAAACAAAGGGCCGCGCCTCCGGCCGAGGACGGGAACATATCTTACGCAGCGCCTATGAGTTAGGCGGATTTCGCCCGCGGGCAGGGTTCCTGGGGCCTTCGGCCGCATCTGCAAGGCAGCGCTGGCACTGCCGGATTTTCCACAAATGCTACCGGCGTAACTGAGGACCGGGAACTAGCAACTGAGAACTGAGAACAACCGGCAGCATTGTTACCTGAAGTTCCGAGCGCCTTGCTGACGGCTGACTTCACGCCAGTCTCATCACCGGTTCACAAAATCTCGATGATCAGATTGCCTGCTCTATCGTGCGAAAAATATTTCCCCGGCGGCACCACGGTCGTAGCGCTGTACTCCGTAATGACCGCCGGTCCGCGGTAGCGCCGGCCAGCCTGAAGTTCTTCACGTGAATAGAGGGAGGCGGCGATTTTCTTCCCACTGAAAAATATCTGCGCCTGCCCGGCCCGGCCCTTGCCCCCGGCGGGCGCATTTCCCTGGAGCGGGCTTTTGATCTGCGGCGCGCGAATCACTGCTCTCAAACGCAGCGTGACCAGCTCGATTTCCCGCTCCGGATAACTGTAGCCATAACGGCGCTGGTGCTCTTTCTGAAACGCCTTTAGCATTTCCTGGCCATAAGGCACGTTCAGCTCGTATCCCTGGCCGTGGTATCGCACATCCGCGCTGCGCTGAAGCTGAATGTTTCCCTTCCAACCTTCGGCCCGCAGATCGCGCTCCGCCCGCGCAGCCAGCCCCGCAAACTCTTTTCCCAACCCTTCTGCAGGGAGCTGCCGCGCCACCCGCCACAGCACAGTTCGCGAATAATCTCTCACCACATCGCTGGCGAGAATGCCCAGTGCCGAAAGCGCCCCCGGCAGGGCAGGCACCATGACCCGCGGAATGCCCAGCGCTTCGGCCAGTTCGCAGGCGTGCAATCCCCCGGCGCCGCCAAAAGCCACCAGCGCAAATTCCCGCGGATCGTGCCCCCGCTCGATTGAGACCACGCGCAAAGCTCTCTCCATGGCAGCGTTCACCACCCGCACCACGCCGGCAGAAAATTGCTCCAGGTTCAGAGTGGATGCCTGCTTCTTCAGCCACTCCCTCACCATTCGCCGTGTGCGTTCCACGTCCAGCACAAATTTCCCCCCCAGAAATCGGTTTGGCTGCATGCGGCCCAACAGCAAATTGGCGTCGGTCACCGTCGGTTGCTTGCCCCGCCCATAGCAGATCGGGCCTGGGTCGGCGCCTGCCGATTCCGGCCCCACCCGCAAGGCCCCGCCGGCATCGAAGCGCGCAATCGAGCCGCCGCCCGCGCCTGCGGTGTGGATGTCGAGCATCGGCACGCCCACCGGCAGCCCGGCAACTTCCGACTGGCCGCTGGTGCGGATTTCCCCATCCACCAGCGCCACATCGGTCGAGGTGCCTCCCATATCAAACGAAATAATGCGCTGAAAACCGCTGCGCCTGGCCATGGCCGCCGCGCCCACCACTCCGCCTGCAGGCCCCGACAAAACCGTCCGCACCGGCTCGCGCGCTGCGGCATGGAGTGCCGCAATTCCGCCATTCGATTGCATCACGAAAATTCGCGTGGTCTGTCCTTGCGCCGCCTCGCGGGAGCCGGCTTTGCGCTCCAAATGGTCCAGGTAGCTCTGCATCACGGGCTGCAAGTAGGCATTCATCACCACCGTGCTCGTTCGCTCGTACTCGCGAAACTCGGGAAGAATCTCATGTGAAACCGAGAGCGGAATGCCCAGGGCGCGCAACGCCGAAGCAACCGCCTGCTCGTGCCCTGGATTGGCGAAACAGAACAGAAGCGAAATGGCGGCCGCTGCCGGGCTCTTCGCCCGCATACTCGTTACCAGCTCGGCCAGCTCCCTCGGGTCCAACGCCTCCAGCACTTCGCCGGTGGCAGAGATTCTCTCTTTCACTCCAAACCGGCACTCGGCAGAGACCAGCGGTTCCACCCGGTCAAAAAAGAAGTCATACAGCTTCGGCCGCGCCTGCCGCCCGATTTCGATCACGTCTTCGAATCCGGCGGTGGTCACCAGCGCAACTTTCGCTCCTTTGCGCTGCAGCAGTGTGTTCGTTCCTACCGTCGTCCCGTGGAGCAGGGTGCGCCGCCTGGCGCCGCCAATTTTGCGCAGCGCTTCGGCGATCGCCTGCGAAGGATCCCCCGGGGTAGAAAAGACTTTCAACATCCGAATGCGGCCGCGCTCTACCCACACACAGTCGGTGAAGGTTCCACCGGTATCAATGGCAATGCTGAGTTCGCGTGGGCTGACTTCGCTTTGACGAGATTGCCGATGCATGGCCGCAGCTGGAAGGCTAGCCTAACACCTCGGACCGCCCGTAGAGACGTAGCAAGCTACGTCTCTACAGGTTCATCGGTGGGCAGGAGTCAGTGTTTGGTGGTGAACGCCAGGGTCAGCAGGGTTTTCTGTTCGACCTCGTGCGCCTTGGCTGAGCCCGTGGCCGGGCTGGCGCTGGCCGAGCGCTTTACCGAGAGCACATGCCGTTTGCCCGCGATCCGCTTCAGCCGCGGCAGCATGTAGAAAAGAGCGCCCATGTTGGCCGGCTCTTCCTGCACCCAGACGATATCGCGCGCGTGGAGATGACGGTCGAGCTCGGCTGCCAGCTCTGCCTCCGGAAAGGGATAAAGCTGCTCCAGAAACACGATGGCGGTCGACTGGTCCTTGCGTTTTTCTCTTTCCACGCGAAGCTCGTGCCCAATCTTGCCCGTGCAAAGCACGATCCGCCGGGCGTCGGCCGCTCCCGTATCCGGCAGCACAGTCAGAAAATGCTGGTGCGTCAGGTCTTCCAGCGGTGAGGCCGCATCGGGATGCCGCAGCATGCTTTTTGGCGTAAACACTACCAGCGGCTTGCGCCATACCCGCAGCGCCTGCCGCCGCAGCAGGTGAAAATATTGCGCGGCGTTCGAGGGCTGGCAAATCTGCATGTTGTCCCTCGCCGCCAGCTGCAGAAAGCGCTCGATGCGCGCGCTCGAGTGCTCCGGCCCCTGCCCCTCATAACCGTGAGGCAAGAGCAGTACCACGCCCGAGAGTAAACCCCACTTATCCTCGCCTGCGCTGATGAACTGGTCTATCACCGCCTGGGCCACGTTGACGAAGTCGCCAAACTGCGCTTCCCAAAGCACCAGCGCCTCCGGGTAGTCGCGGCTGTACCCATATTCGAAACCCAGCACGCCGGCTTCGGAAAGCGTGGAGTTATAAATCTGGCAGCGCGCCTGCCCTTCGGCAATGTTCGCCAGCGGCATGTACTCCTGCTCATTTTCAATATCGAGCAGGACCGAATGCCGCTGGTTGAAGGTGCCGCGCTTCGAATCCTGCCCGCTCAGCCGCACCGGAACTCCCGCTTTCACCAGGCTGCCAAACGCCAGCGCTTCGGCCATCCCGTAATCTACCGGCCGCTTGCCCGCGCCCATTTCCGCGCGCTGCTCCATCAGCTTTTTGATCTTTGGATGGATGTGAAAATCCTTGGGATAAGCCGTCAGCCGCTGGCTGAGCTCGCGCAATTGCTCCGTCCCGAGCCCGGTTTCCACCTCGTACTGCGGTTTGTAGCGTCCGCCTTTGTAACCGCTCCAGTAGCCGGGCAACTCGCGCAGCGAGGGCTTCTTGCGCGCCGACTTCGCCTTTTGCTGCGCCTCTTCGAGTTCGGCCCGTATCGCCTGGGCTTTGCTCTCGGCGTCTTCCGCGCCAATGTCTTCCGCGTAGATTTCCCACAGCGGCGCGTGCTCCTGGATCGCCTTATAGATCAGCGGCTGGGTGACCGTGGGATCATCCACTTCGCTGTGTCCGTGGCGGCGATAACCCACCAAATCCACCACCACATCGCTGGCAAACGCATAGCGGTATTCCAGCGCCATGCGGCCCACCCGCACCACCGCATCCACATCTTCGCCGTTGACGTGAAAAATCGGCACCGCCTGCCGGCGCGCAATCTGCGCCGCGAAGTGGGAAGAGTGCAGCTCGCTGTAGGGTGTCGTAAAGCCAATCAGATTGTTCACCACCACGTGCACCGTGCCGCCCACGGTGTAGCCCGGAAGGTCGGCATAGTTCAGCGTCTCGGCCAGAATTCCCTGCCCCGCAAACGCCCCGTCGCCGTGCACCAGCAAAGGAAGATATTCCTGCCATCCGCCCACTCCCGCGCGGTCCTGCTTGGCGCGGCTGCGGCCCACCGTGACCGGGTCCACCGCCTCCAGATGGCTGGGGTTCGAAGCCAGATGAATGTGGATTTTCTTGCCCGAGCGCGTGATGTACTCGCCGGTCGCGCCCATGTGATACTTCACGTCGCCGCTGCCCAGCACGCTGCGCGGGTCCACATCTTCAAAGCCGGCGAACACCTCTTCCGGCGCCCGCCGCGCCACCTGCACAATCACATTCAGCCGCCCGCGGTGGCTCATGCCCATCACCAGC
>Ga0335077_10005456_pt1 | contig 15604 bp, 10 predicted proteins | sample Lox_Sample_31_FD_207151 | JGI IMG/M metagenome (GOLD analysis project Ga0335077, IMG submission 207151) | Soil microbial communities from Loxahatchee National Wildlife Refuge, Florida, United States - Lox_Sample_3.1 | ecosystem: Environmental > Terrestrial > Soil > Wetlands | place: USA... | reverse complement strand
ATCAATATCTCGATGCCGAAGCCGAGAATCTCCCGCTGGTTGTAATCCCGCAACAAGTCCCGCACTGCGTTCCCCCATTCGAACTCGGAGCCCTCGTCCAACTCCTCGAGGGTGCGGGTGTTCGCATCCTCGGCGCGTTCGATTTCCTCAGGTGTGGCGGCCGGCAATTGCCTACCCGCGGATTTGCTCATGGCCTGCCAGGCAGCGACGACCAGTTCGACGATCCGGGTACCCTCGGCTTCCCCCTCCATCTCTTCCATGTTGGCAAACAGATAGACGCCCAGCGCCGGCTGTTCCTCCATGAACTTCTTCACCAGCGCGTCGGTCTCTGTCTCATCCAAATCACACAACCGCGCCCATGCCGCAGTGATTTCCTCGCGCGATACGCTATTCATAGAACTCGAACATATCTACAGTGCCGGGGCCAAACGTGGCTGATTTCCGTGAGCCGCGCACCTGAAAAGTGACGTCCTGTGGTGGGAGGGGCGGCGCTTAATTGGGGGGTCAGAATCAGAAGCGCTTATTTTAAGTGTTGCAGTGGAACACTTGAAGCGCCGGAGGCAAGGGGAGTAGCGGGGGCAATCCAAATCAATTGTTCTTACCCGGCCCGGTTCTCCCTGCCCCCCGCCCACCCCGCGCACCTTGCGCGCCGAACCTACTCGATGCGGAGTGCGGAATGCGCTGGGGGAAAGGCTGAAGGCTAAACGCTAAAGGCTAGAACTGGAGTTATCAGCCTGCGGGCTGGCCCGAAGCGCATCGGGCGGTGATCGTGTCCGGCCCTGCCCGCGTGGCCCACAAGCCGGAGCTGAATATCATGTGCGCGATAAAGGGTCCGAGTGCCGCACCGATGGACTCCTACGCTACCCCGGGAAGCCTTTTGTCAGAGCGGCAGGAACATGATCACCCATCAGGGCACAGGATTCCCTTGCGCCTTCAGCGCGCGAAGCCGTTTCAGTAACGGCGACTCGGGCGGGCTTCGGCGCAATAGTTCGACCTCGGCCGCCTCGCTCTCCATTTCCTGCTCAACCTCGTCGCGCTGGTCGTGGTAAAACGTCAACGCGGCATGGACCTCGGCCAGCGAAAGGTACGGCCAATGCCGCACAGTCTTTTCCGCCGACCAACCGCGCCCGTGGTTGTCCACGACTTCATGGCCACCCGGGTGCAAGGGTGCCGCTCCAACCGGGCTGGCTTGCTCGGCTCCTTCACGATGTGCGGATGTCACTGCTACAGGCAGGGGTCAAAAATCCCAGGTTCGCCCGGACCCGTCAATAGGGCCTCCGCCTCTTGGTGGCCCGAACTTCGGCGGAGTGGCGGGGATGGGACGCGCGATGGGTTCTCGTCGAAGAGAAACCCTTTCGTAGTAGTTCCAGGCCTAAAGACGGATTGCCGTCTCGCACGATCCGCCGCCCAGACCCACCCCCGCATCCGGGGCTCTCGCTTGGTCGGCCCATAAGGGGATTTCGGGGGCCCTTGCCGCCCATCGGAAATAACCCAGGCCGAAATGCACTACCTGTAGTGTCAGCCGTTATGGTGCCAGCACCACAGATGGGGCTGTTTTTGGCGTTTCTGACTTTAAGGGCTCCAGATTGCAGCGGTTGGGCTCGCGGACGGTCGAAAGCTCTGAGATCACTGAGCCAAGTCCCACCACATACTATAACGTTACCGGAGCTAGAAAATGCATATTATTAACTCGAATGTAGGCATTTTGCCACATTCTTGGTTAAGCCGATGTACTGGTCTAGCACTACCAACTTGGCTAATACGCCCAGCCGGCTAGGCGTCGTGTTGTTTTCTGCATTGGCACATTGCCCCGGAACTGGCATAAATGCCTGCCCGAAGTTCGAACAAATGTCCGCGAGTGCGTTAACTAAGCTCCTAGGCCTGACGACGCTATGCCTGGCCGTGATTGGCCCGGGCTGCTCGATCAAGCGCATGGCCGTGAATAAAGTCGGCGATGCCCTGGCGGGTAGCGGAACGACCTTCGCGTCCGACGACGACCCCGAGCTGGTGAAAGCAGCCGTGCCATTCAGCCTCAAGCTCATGGAGAGCCTGCTGAGTGAGAACCCACGCCACCAGGGGCTGCTGCTGGCTGCGTGCAGCGGATTCACGGAGTACGCCTACGCCTTCGTCCAGGAGGATGCGGATGAAACCGAGGACAAGGACCTGGCCGCCGCCGAGGAAATGAGAGGGCGGGCCCGGCGCCTGTATCTGCGGGCGCACAACTATGGCTTGCGCGGGCTCGAGCTCCGGCACAAGGGATTCGAAAAGGCGCTCCGGGCCAACCCGAAGACTACCGTGTCAGTAGCCACGTCGAAAGATGTGCCATTGCTATACTGGACGGCCCTCTCCTGGGCAGCGGGTATCTCGCTATCCAAGGACAATCCGGACATGATCGCCGAGATGCCGTTGGTCGAGGCAATGATGGATCGCGCGCTAGCTTTAGATGAAGCGTTCGACTACGGCGCCGTCCATTCCTACTTCATCACCTACGAAATGAGCCGCCCCCGGGGAACGGGAGATCCCGCCGCGCGCTCGCGCGAACATTTCGACCGGGCGCTGGTCCTTAGTGGAGGCTACCAAGCAGCGCCGATGGTTTCTTTCGCCGAGGCGGTATGCGTGCAGAAGCAGGACTTGAAGGAATTCGAGTCGCTGCTCCATCGGGCGCTGGCTATCAATCCCGATGCCAGGCCGCAGTGGCGCCTGGCCAACCTCGTCATGCAGCGCCGGGCCAAGTGGCTCTTGGGGCGCACCGACCTGCTTTTCCTTAAGGCCGGCCCGCCCGAGAATGGAAAGCAGAAATCCGAGACCCGAAACCCGAAACCCGAAGGAAGCCCGAAATCCGAAGCCCGAAACTCGAATCCCCAGGGCGATTCTGCTCACGGCCCGCGGAGTAGAATGAGTCAGGGAAGCCCCGCCTGCCAACTATCACCTCCGATCCTACGGTGCTCTCGCAAAGCCGACTGGCCCCTTCGGGTTTCGGATTTCGGCCTTCCTTCGGATCTCTGGTCTCGGATTTCGGATTTCCACGGCCAGTCACCTGCCAAATCGCAAGACCGCCAGTTCACCTAGCTCACATAAGTCATTTTCCCCATGAGTCGTCGAATCTGCATAGTCGTCCTCCTCACCCTCAGCCTGGCCGTGGCCGCTCCGTGCCTTCATGCCGCCGACAAAGTCATCAAACTCAAGCTCGGCACGCTCGCCCCCGGCGGGACCTCGTACCATAAAAGCCTCCAGGCAATGGGCGAGAAGTGGCGCAAGGCTTCGGACGGCGCCGTACAACTGGTCATCTTCCCTGGCGGTAGCCAGGGGAGCGAAGCGGATATGGTGGGCCTGATGCAGACCGGTAATCTGGATGCCGGTTTGCTCACCACCGGCGGGCTCGCGGAAATAGACCCCGCCGCTCTGGCCATGCAAGTGATGCCCATGTTCTTCCGCACCCTCGATGAGCTGGACTACGTAGCGCCGAAGTTGCGTCCGCAACTCGATGCGCGCCTCCTGGCGAAGGGATACGTCGTCTTGTTCTGGAGCGATTCCGGCTGGGTGCGGTTCTTCACCAAGTCGCCGGTGTTGCACCCGGATGATTTGCGGAAGCTGAAGGTCTTCTCCGGGTCGGATAGCGCCGCCGCTTATGACTTGTGGAAAGCCAGCGGGTTCAGCCCGGTGTCCCTGGACTCGACGGGTATCCCCCAGGGACTCTTGTCGGGCACCATCAGCGCCGTTCCCACGGTGCCCATCTTCGCGCTCGCCGCGCAGTTGGACAGCCAGGCCAAGTACATGCTGGAGCTGAACTGGGGGCCCCTGGTCGGCGCGGCGGTCGTGCATAAGAAGTCTTGGGACCGCGTTCCTGCCGGCGTGCGTGATGCATTGCTCAAGATCGCGGCGGAAACAGGGCAGCAGGTCAAAGCGGCGGGTCGGGCCGAGAGCGATGCTGCCGTAGCGGCCCTGGTCAAGCGCGGACTCGTAGTCCAGAAGGTGACCCCCCAGGTAGAAGAGGAATGGCGCGAGGTGATCGAAAAGGTGCAGGATCAAATCCGGGGCAAAGTCGTGCCCGCCGACGTGTTTGATGAAGCCCAACGGTTTGTGAAAGAGTATCGTGCTGCGGGCGGGGCCGGGGGTGAGAAGAAGTGAAGGGTTTGTCGAGTGCAGTACAATCAAGCCACCAAGCCCGAAGGCCGAAGGCCGAAACCCGAAAGAAACCCGAAACCCGAAGGCCGATAGCCGAAGCCTGCTTAAGTCGAGAGGTGCAACTCGGGTCGGAGGGCTTTGACTTGACGGTTTCTTCTCCTGGACCAGCCGCACCCCTGCCACCGCTACTGGCCTTTTCGGGCCTTCGGATTTCGGCCTTCTTTCGGCCTTCGGCCTTCGGTTTTCGGATTTCACAAGCCACCCGCCTCCCCACTAAGACCGCGCGACAAGGAACGTGCCCATGAGCAGCGCCGCTTCCCCTGGCCATGGCCTTACGGGCGTGCTTGCTCCCGCGACACTCTCCCGCGGGCGGCGCCTGTTCTGCCAGTGCGAAAACCTCCTGCTGGTGATTCCGCTGGCGGCCATGCTGCTGCTGCCGGTCGTGGAAATCATCTTGCGCAACGTCTTCAAAACGGGCGTCTCCGGTTCCAGCACCATCGTGCAGCACCTGACGTTGATTGTGGGGATGCTGGGCGGGGCCATCGCAGCCCGGGACCGTCGGTTGCTTGCGCTCTCCCCGGTGCAGACGCTGCTTCACGGGAGTGCCAGGACGGCGGCGCAAATCTTCAGTAGCGGCTTTGCGGCAGCCATCACCTTCTTCCTATTCCTGGCAAGCCTGCAATATGTGCTGGAGATGAGGCCACTGGGCAAGACCCTCGTCTATGGCATTCCGACCTGGATCATCCAGCTTATTCTGCCCGTCGGTTTTGGTCTGGTCCTGTTGCGCCTGCTCTGGCACGCCTCTGAAAAATACGGTGGTCGAGCGCTGGCGCTCGCGCTGGCGGCTGCGGCTGTTGGCATGGCGATATGGGCGCCGGTATCTCCGGAACGGCTGATGATTCCGGCGCTGGTGGCTCTCGGGTTGGCGACCCTCCTGGGCGCGCCAGTGTTCACCGCCCTGGGCGGCGCGGCGCTGATCCTGTTTTGGGGCCACGACCTCCCGATCCAGGCCGTGCCGCTTAAACACTATAGCCTCACCACCAATAACATGCTCCCCAGCGTCCCCATCTTTACGCTCGCGGGCTACTTTCTCGCCGAAGGCAAGGCGTCCCAGCGCCTCGTGCGTGTCTTCCAAGCGCTGGTCGGCCAATTCCGTGGCGGCCCGGCCCTCGTTACCGCCCTGGTCTGTGCGTTCTTCACTTCGTTCACCGGCGCGTCGGGCGTCACGATTCTCGCGCTGGGCGGTGTTCTCATGCCGGTCTTGCTCGCCGCGCGTTATTCCGAACGCAACGCGCTCGGTCTGCTGACCGGCGCCGGTTCACTCGGCATGTTGTTTCCACCGTGCCTGCCGCTGATCCTCTACACGATCGTCGCCAACCATAGCGCCCATGCCGATATAACGATCAAAGAGATGTTCCTGGGCGGGATCGGCCCTGGGATCCTGCTGGTCGCACTAACCGCCTGGTGGGGTGTTCGCAAGGGCCCCAAAGAGGCGGTGGACCGCCCGGTCTTCCGATGGTCGGAGGCCGGGGCCGCTTTGTGGGATGCCAAGTGGGAAATGCTCATCCCGGTAGTAGCCATCGTCTCGCTCTTTTATGTGCCAACGACCGTCGAAGCGGCTGCATTGACCGCCACTTACGCGCTCCTGGTGACCACGGTGATTCATCGCGATCTGCGTCCGATCAAAGATCTCCCACGAGTGATCACGGAGTGCGGACTGCTGGTCGGCGGAGTGCTGCTGATCCTGGGCGTCGCACTGGGGTTCACACACTACCTGGTGGATGCGCAACTCCCGGACAAGATGGTCGGATGGGCCACGCAGATGCTGGGCTCGAAATGGCTCTTCCTGCTCGGCCTGAACATCGTGCTGCTCTTCGTCGGCGGGTTGGTGGAAATCTACGCGGCCATCGTGGTGGTCGTGCCCCTGCTGGTGCCGCTGGGCGTGGCCTTCGGCCTGGACCCCATCCACCTCGGCATCATCTTCCTGGCAAACATGGAGCTGGGTTTCCTCTGTCCGCCGGTCGGCTTGAACCTGCTACTCTCCTCCTACCGTTTCAACAAGCCCATGGCCGACGTCACTCGCGCCACAACCCCGATGCTGCTGGTGCTCCTGATCGGCGTGCTGCTGATCACCTACTTCCCACCACTGACGACCTTCCTCCCGCGGCTGTTCAAGTGAGCCTTGCGTTGGCGGCTAAAGTATGATAATCATACCATGTGACAACTAACATAGGCCAACGCGGCCAGCTTGTGATCCCCAAAGCCATTCGAGCCAGCCGGGGGATTGTGCCGGGGGATGACTTTGAGGTCATTGCGGACGAGGATGACCTTGACCTGATCCTACTGAGGCGCATTCGTCCGACTGCCAATGCCGGGCTGGTCGAGCACTTGGCTGCGTGCCCCTACAAAGGGCCACTGCCGATTCCGACCCGCCGCCGGGAACCGATGCGTAAGGCCAGGCTGTGAATTACCTCGTCGATGCTAACGTGCTTTGCGAGCCAAGGCAGAAGCGCCCTGATTCCAAGGTGGTAAACTGGCTAATAGCGAACGAGGCCATTTTGTACACAAGTGTCCTAGTGATGGGCGAAATCCGCTATGGGATCGAGTTGTTGCCAGCCAACAGCACTAGACGCGCCGAGTTACTAAAGTGGCACGATGAGACGCTCGATATTATGTCTGGTCGGGTCCTTTCCATTAATACACGCGTAGCCGATGAGTGGGGCAGGCTGCAGGCTGAGGCCCGTGCCAAGAACGTTGTCTTGCCCGTCGTTGATAGCCTCTTGGCGGCCACCGCCCGCCACTATCAGTTGGTGCTGGCGACTGATAACACCAGCGATTTCAGGGTCCTTGGCCTCAAGATCGTGAACCCATTCGATTAGCCCGTACGCACCCCAACCAGTTCCACACGGCCGCCCGCTTTCCCCTGCCAGAAGGTCCAATGCGTTGAGCCAACCTCGAGCATCTGGCTTCCTGCCCATACAAGGGGCCACTGTGGACGCCCGCCCGAGGCCAGGGACCGATGCGCAAGCCCATGGCATGGACAACGGCAATCACGAGCTCGTGGCTGCGAGCCTAAAGAGTATGAACCGTTTCGATTAATCCATCCTCGCACCGCGCCACTTTGAAGGGGGGGGGCAGGCCTCGCCCAAATCGCCGCCTCAAGCGTAACTCGCGCCCTCTCCGGAACGTCTTATGCTTCTATAGCCTTTGAGCTCGTGTGCACGTAATCTTTCTGCGAATCTGATAGTTATGACCAAAGTCGCGTCGTGTCTGGCCGTTTTGCTGCTGGTGACCCCCAGCGGGCAAGCAGCCCCGGCCTTGGCGCTGAACCCATACGAGAGCAAGGTGGATCAAACGGCGCGCAACGCCATTGACGACCTGGTCTTCGCGAAGCTGGAGCAGTGCAACATTAAGCCGCCCACGGTCTGCTCGGACGGCGTGTTTGTCCGGCGCGCGTACCTCGACATTATCGGCACGCTGCCCAGCGGATACGAGGCCAAGGAGTTCATCCTGGACCGGGCCCCGAGCAAGCGCCGGGCCTTGGTTGATCGCCTGCTTGAACGCAGTGAGTTTGCGGATTACTGGGCCATGAAGTGGAGTGACCTGCTGCGCATCAAGTCCGAGTTCCCCATTAACCTGTGGCCGAATGCCGCCCAAGCCTACCACCGGTGGATCCGGACCTGCATCAAGGACAATACGCCTTACGACCAGATCGTGCGGCAGATGCTCACGTCCAGCGGCAGCAACTTCCGCGTGGGGCCGGTGAACTTTTATCGTGCCATGCAAAACCGGGAACCGGCCGGCATTGCTCAAACCGTCGCGTTGACATTCATGGGGACGCGGGCAAACAAATGGCCGAAGGACAGGTTGGCCGGCATGGCCGCCTTCTTCACCAAAGTTGGCTACAAATCCACCGCTGAGTGGAAGGAGGAGATCGTCTACTTTGATCCCGGTAGGACCAACGCATCCGCCACCAATGAAGTGGCACTGACGACCGCGGTCTTTCCAGATGGCGCCACCGCGCACTTGTTGCCGGACCAGGACCCGCGTGAGGTCTTCGCGGACTGGCTGGTTGATCCGAAGAATCCCTGGTTCACGCGGAACATCGCCAACCGCGTCTGGGCGTGGCTGCTCGGGCGCGGCATCATTCAGGAGCCGGACGACATCCGGCCCGATAATCCGCCCTCCAATCCCGAATTGCTGGCCTTGCTGGAACGAGAGCTGATCACCAGCCATTACGACCTGAAACATCTCTACCGGCTGATTCTCACCTCGAAGACTTACCAGCTTTCTTCCATCCCGAAGGCGGACGATTCGGCAGGCGACGTCAATTTCTCGCATTACCCCCTGCGCCGGCTCGACGCGGAGGTGCTCATTGACGCCCTCGACAAGATCACGGCTAGCACAGAAAACTACTCCAGCGCCATTCCTGAGCCCTTCACCTTTATCCCGGAGAACCAGCGCTCGATTGCGCTGGAGGATGGCAGCATCACCAGCGCCTTTCTGGAGATGTTCGGGCGCTCGTCCCGCGACACCGGGCTGGAGTCCGAACGCAACAACAGTCCGACCGCCGACCAGCGGCTGCACCTGCTCAATTCGAGCCTGACCCAGCGTAAGATCGAACAGAGCCCGATGATCAAGAACCTGGTGGTAGCCGGGAAGACTCCGCGCGACATCGCCACCGGCATGTACCTGGGGATTTTATCTCGCTTCCCGACCGAAGACGAGTTGAAGCTCGTGGAGGGGTATTTCCAGTCGGGCAAGGTGGCCCGGCGTGAGGCAGCGGTGGACCTGGTCTGGTCTCTCATCAACAGCGCGGAGTTCCTTTATCGGCATTGACGCAGACAAATAAAGCACAAGGTAGTAAACATGAACACACCATACAGTTCGAGTCGGGGAGCCTTCACGCCGTTGTCCGACAAACAGGTTGCGCGCATGAGCGGCACGGCGATGTCGCGGCGCCAGGCTGTCCAGCGGACCCTCCTTGGCGCAGCCGGGCTAGTGCTGGGCCGTCACCTAAGTCTGCGCGCCTTGGCTGCAGTCCCTTCCGCCAAGGCCAAAGCCAAGTCGGTCATCCAAATTTGGATGTGGGGCGGTCCCTCCCACCTGGATACGTGGGACCCGAAACCGGAAGCGGGCAACGATTACTGCGGCCCGCTGAACAAGCCGATTGCCACGAGTCTGGACGGGGTCAGGATTTGCGAGCTGATGCCGCTGTTGGCCAAACAGGCCGACAAGTATGCCATCATCCGCAGCATGACGCATGGCAACAACGGCCATGAGACGGCCTCCTACATGGTCCAAACCGCCCGAGCGCAAGGCGGCCGGGATGTCTTCCCGAGCGTCGGGGCGGTGGTCTCGTTATTCAAAGGGACCCAGGCGGGATACAAGGGGCTGATTCCTCCTTACATTGTGCTCACTCAGCCACAGGGGCGATTTTCCGAAGAGGGCTTTCTGGGGGAGCGTTACAGACCCTTCGCCACAGGGGGCGACCCCAACCAGAGCCGCTTCGCGGTCGAAGGCGTGGTCACGCCAGGCATCTCCGACCAGCGGCAGCGCGACCGGCGTGAATTGCTTCACCAGCTCAACACGCTTGAGCACGCCATGCCGGGCGATGCGCAATTGACAGCCTCCGAACAGTGTGAGAAGCAAGTCTATGACTTGATCCTGGGCGACGCGGGCAAGGTGTTTGATCTCTCGCAGGAGAAGGACGAACTGAGAGACCGTTACGGACGCAGCACCTTCGGGCAGTCCTGCCTGGTGGCGCGTCGCCTGGTTGAACGCGGCGTTCCCTACATCACCATCAATTACAACGGCGGCTGGGACACGCATAAACAGAATTTCCAGTTGATGCGCCGGCGCGTGCCGGAAATGGACAAAGGCATGGCTACGCTGCTGCTGGATTTGGCGGAGCACGGCCTGCTGGACAGCACCATTGTCTGGTGGACCGGCGAATTCGGCCGAACGCCGAAAGTCCAATGGGAAGCGCCTTGGAACGGCGGACGCAATCATCACGGCCAGGTGTTTTCCGCCGTAGTCGCCGGCGGGGGCTTCAAGGGCGGCCATGTCGTCGGCGCTTCAGACTCCAGAGGCGAACGCGTGAAGGAACGCCCTGTTTATCCGTGCGACCTCATCGGCAGCATCTACGAGCTGCTGGGCATTGATCCCGAGGCCAAACTGCCGCATCCGCAAGGCCTGCTGGTCACCGCAACCCCTTCTGCCGCGGACAAAGCCCCCAGTGGCGGTCGCCTCAAGGAGATCATGTAATTGCCTGACTATCCTCTCAACTCAAAGCCCCGCCCGCCGCACCTTCGGTTTTCGGATTTCGGCCTTCTTTCGGCCTTCGGACTTCGGACTTCGGATTTCCCCAAGGCCCTGCTTACTCTCCTACCCCTATTAGTTGCGGCGCCTTGGCTACAGGCCCAACCACAGCCCCCGCGCATCGGCTACGCGTGTCCCGCCGGCGGCCAGCAGGGCACCGTGGTCCAGGTCGTCGTTGGCGGACAGTATCTGATGAACGCCACCATCGCCTATTTCTCCGGCGCCGGGCTTCAGGCCGCCTTCGTCGGTTACGCCCGGCCCCTGACGCAGAAGGAGTTCAACGACCTTCGCGACAAGCTCAGAATGCTGCAAGAACAACGGGCCGCCGCGTTTCGCGACGGCAGGCAGCGCGGCGGACAAACCAGCGCACAAGCTGCCACGAACGTCGTCTGGACGCCCGCCGACGACAAGGTGGTCGCGGAGATCCGGCAAAGGCTCTTTCTCTATGCTCCCAGAAGGAACCAAAACCCAGGCATCGCCGAGACCGTCACCTTGCGCGTGACCGTGGCCACTAACGCTGAGCCGGGCGAACGGGAGATCCGGCTTGCAACGCCGACCGGCTTGTCGAACCCGCTCCGCTTTTGGGTTGGCCAACTGCCGGAATTCACCAAGCGGGAGTCGAAAGGCGTTCCGGACGAGGCAACCTTCAGGCAATTGCGATTCAACAATGAGCAGAAAGCCGTTGCGCCGACGGAGACGAGCATCACGCTGCCGGCTATCGTCAACGGCCAAATCCTGCCAGGCGGCGTGGACCGCTACCGGTTCCAAGCCCACAAGGGGCTGCAACTGGTGGTCGTGGCCACCGCGCGGGAGTTGATCCCCTATCTCCCTGACGCTGTCCCCGGCTGGTTCCAGGCCGCTCTGGCACTTTACGACGGCAAAGGCCATGAAATCGAGCACGCCGACCATTACCTGTTCCACCCCGACCCAGTCCTCCATTATGAAATCCCTAAGGACGGCGAGTATGTGGTGGAGGTTAGGGATTCCATCTACCGTGGCCGCGAGGATTTCGTCTATCGCATCAGCCTGGGCGAGTTGCCCTATATGACGAGCATCTTCCCGCTGGGCGGTCCGGTGGGGACGCAAACGTCCGTCGAAGTCCAAGGCTGGAATCTCCCGGCCACGTCTCTCACACGGACGAACGAGGAGCCAGGGGTCTATCCGCTGTCCGTCCGCGAGGCTGGGCGGATATCCAACCCCGTGCCGTTTGCGGTGGACACCTTGCCGGAATGCCTCGAACAGGAACCGAACAACTCGATTGCCAGCGCCCAGCCGGTCACCCTGCCCATCATTATCAACGGGCGCATTGACCACCCGGGCGACTGGGACGTGTTCCGCTTCCAAGGCCACGCAGGGGACGCCATCGTTGCGGAGGTCTACGCCCGCCGGCTGGACTCCCCCCTGGATTCGGTGCTCAAACTCACTTACGCTGACGGCAAGCAACTCGCCTTCAATGACGATCATGAGGACAAGGGCGCGGGCTTGGACACGCACTACGCGGATTCCTATCTGACCGCCACTCTGCCCGCCGACGGTGCCTACTACCTCCACATCGGCGACGTCCAGCACCAGGGCGGCCCGGAGTATGCCTACCGCCTGCGCATCAGCCCGCCGCGACCTGATTTCGCATTGCGTGTTGTCCCGTCCAGCCTCAGTGTCCGCGGCGGCGCCTCCGTCCCCCTCACGGTTTATGCGCTTCGCCGGGACGGCTTCACGAATGAGATCACTGTGGTGTTGCAGGATGCGCCCACGGGATTCAAGCTGGCCGGGGCCAAGGTCCAAGCGAATCAGGACCTGGTACGGCTCACCCTGATGGCTCCGCCCGAACCCACAGAGGAACCCCTGCGCCTTTCCTTTGAAGGCCGTGCCATCGTCCAGGGACACGCGGCCTTCCACCCCGCCGTTCCAGCCGAAGACATGATGCAGGCTTTCGCCTACCGGCATCTGGTCCCTGCCAAAGAACTGGACGTCGCCGTGTCCGGGCGTTTCATGGCCCGGATGCCACTGAAGATCCTCAGCGCCACTCCGGTGAAGATTCCCGCGGGCGGCACCGTGTTCGTGCGCGTCGGCGCGCCCAGCAGCGCGTTCGCGGACCGGTTCCGATTGGAGTTAAAGGACCCGCCGGAAGGAATCGTGCTCGGCAAAATCTCTCCTGTGAGCGAGGGCGCGGAATTTGAGTTGCACAGTGATGCCGCTAAGGCCAAGCCGGGCCTCAAAGGCAATCTGATCGTGAATATCATGCCGGGCCAGGCTGTGATCGCAGCTCAGAAGAATAAGACGCAAGCCGGTCAAATGCGTCCTCCCGTCGGCGCCTTGCCCGCTATTCCCTTCGAGGTAGTTCAGCGACTCGAGGAGAATTGACCACATGAATCCCTCCTGCTCGTGCTCGTCCTCGGCGTTTCAGGGCTTCTCGATTACGAGCACGAGGACGACGACGAGAACGAGCCCAGTCTTACGTTTTCGAAATACGCACTTAGTTTACGACGGCCAGCCCGTTGACCTGCATGTCGGACCTGGCACTCAGAAAGACGACCCGCTGGTAACCCAGCCCTGTCAGTAGTTCAGTCCATTTATGCATCACCGCCTCCGCTTCCGTGTGACATCCGTAATGGATCAGCATGATCACCGCTAATTCGCGGCCCGGCTGTTGTTTTGCCACATCCAGGACGGCATCCTGCCTGAGGGCACTAAGAAATCGACCTTCCATTACTGCGGGTTTCAACACGTAACTGGTGTCGACCGTGTAATAGCGAACAATCAGGTTGGCCTTGTCCTGCTCGTTGAACCGCACCACCGGGGCGGTCTGGGGGGTCGAACAAGCTGTTGCCAGCAGCAGCACAATAAACAGCGAGGCCGTGATCCGAATCATCAGGCCGAGATTCTCGCAGGTCTTCTGCCAACCTCCTTTCAGGCTCCTCTGAATAAGGGATTCAACTCCTGAGCCGTCCAGAAAGCGGACAGCGCCGTTCGGGTTTGAAACAGGCCCGGCTTCGTGTCACCCAAAGGCGCCTGGCAAACCTTGAGGCGCCAGGAAGCAAAGGGCTCGTGTAACAGCCCCGCCCAGGCGACCACGGCGCGAATTAGCTTTGACTCGCTCCACCCCTCGGCTATGTTCTCGGCCCCGAATTTGGAAGAGAAGAGTCTATGGCAAAACTGACCGTTAGAGATCTGAACGTGCGCGGCAAACGCGTGTTTGTGCGCGTGGACTACAACGTGCCGCTCGAGGAGAAGGATGGCCAGATGGTCATTACCGACGCGACCCGAATTGTGGAAACGCTGCCGACGCTACGGCTGTTGATCGAGCAGGGGGGCAAACTGATCCTGGCGGCCCATCTGGGCCGGCCCAAGGGCAAGCGGGAGCCCTCCATGTCGTTGCGCCCGGTGGCGGCCAAGCTGGCTGACTTGCTCGGGTGCAACGTGGCATTCGCGGACGATTGCATCGGTCCCAAGGTGGAGCAGACGGTTGGTGTAATGAAACCCGGCGACGTCCTCCTTCTGGAGAACGTGCGCTACCACAATGAGGAAGAGGCCAATGACCCCGCCTTTGCCGAAAAGCTGGCCAAGGTCGCTGATGTCTATGTCAATGACGCGTTTGGTACCGCCCATCGCGCCCATGCCTCGACGGAAGGCGTAGCTCGCCTAGTCGCCAAACGGGGTGGCCAATGCGCCGCCGGCCTGTTGATGGAGCGCGAACTGAAGTTCCTGGGCGACGAGTTGGAGAAGCCGGCCCGGCCGTTTGTTGTCATCCTTGGCGGGGCGAAGGTTTCCGATAAGATCCAGGTCATTGACCGGCTATTGGAAAAGGCGGACGCCCTCCTGATCGGCGGCGCGATGGCTTACACGTTCCGCCTGGCGCAGGGTCACAAGACCGGCAAATCGCTCGTCGAGCCGGATAAGGCGGACGTCGCCAAGGCGGCGCTGACCAAGGCCAAAGCGCGGGGCGTTAAATTCCTGCTGCCGGCGGATGATGTCGTCGCGGTCCCAGTTAAGACCGAAAAGCTGGACAAGAAAGGCAAGCCCGTCATTGATTACCAGAACGTGCGGGTCAACACGGCCATGGATTGCCCGGACGGCGCTGCCGGGCTCGACATCGGTCCCGCAACGGTGAAGGCCTACTGCGACGAGGTAGCCGAGGCCAAGACGATCCTTTGGAATGGGCCGATGGGGTTGTTTGAGGACAAACGCTTTGCGGAAGGCACTTTCGCCGTCGCCCGCGCGGTGGCTGACGTGACGCAGAAAGCCGGCGCCAAGAGCATCATTGGCGGCGGCGATAGCGTGAAGGCGCTCAACAAAGCCAAGCTCGGCGACAAGGTGACCTTCATGAGCACCGGCGGCGGCGCCAGCCTGGAATTCCTCGAAGGCCAGGTCCTTCCTGGCGTAGCGGCACTGAGCGATAAGTAACCAGCGCTCGCAACCGATTACCATTTCCCGATTACTGATCCCTATGAATAAAGAGCGGAAACTGATTATTGCCGGCAATTGGAAGATGAACAAGACGGTGGCAGAGGCGCTCGACCTGGTGCGCGGCCTTAAGCTCGAGCTGGCCAACGTGAAAGAGGTGGACATCGTGGTCTGTCCGCCTTTCACCGCGCTGTGCGAGGTGTCAAAGGCGATGCTTGATTCCAATATCCGACTGGGTGCGCAGAATATGAGCGAGCACAACGTCGGCGCCTATACCGGCGAAATTGCATCGGTCATGCTCAAGGAATTCTCCGTCCGTTACGTCATCCTGGGCCACTCGGAGCGGCGGCAGTACCAAAAGGAATCTGACGCTCTGATTGCCCGGAAGGCTTTGGCCGTCCACGGTGCCTCGCTCAAACCAATTGTCTGCGTTGGCGAAACGTTGGCCGAGCGTGAAGCGGGTCAGATGGAGAAAGTCCTGGAGACCCAGGTCCGCGGCAGCCTGGCCGGGTTGAGCAAGGAGCAGATGGCCGAGACGATCGTCGCCTATGAACCAGTTTGGGCCATCGGCACGGGCAAGACCGCCACGACCGCCCAGGCGCAGGAGGCCCATGCGTTCATCCGAGGCCAATTGGGTAAGCTGTTCGATGAAGCAGTTGCCCGGCACGTCCGCATCCAATATGGTGGTAGTGTAAAGCCGTCCAATGCCCGCGAGCTGATGAGCCAGCCGGACGTGGATGGTGCTCTGGTGGGCGGG
>Ga0335077_10005455_pt1 | contig 15604 bp, 10 predicted proteins | sample Lox_Sample_31_FD_207151 | JGI IMG/M metagenome (GOLD analysis project Ga0335077, IMG submission 207151) | Soil microbial communities from Loxahatchee National Wildlife Refuge, Florida, United States - Lox_Sample_3.1 | ecosystem: Environmental > Terrestrial > Soil > Wetlands | place: USA... | reverse complement strand
CCGTAGACTCAGATGGAAAGTCCAGTTTCTCCTGGATGTTCTGCCGCTTGTCGTTCCTGAGGTGCATGTCCTACTCGCCTCTCCTCTCGTTCGGGCCTTCGATCCTCGTTCCCGGCTCGGTCTATCCGTTGACTCCGCCTTTCGGCTTTGGAGTGCCTCACTAACCTTGCCGACGTCATGACCTACTACGCCCTATGCTGACTTCTGCTCTGCGGTCAGATTACCTCTCGGTTCTCTCAGTCGCCGAAGCGACACAGAACAGATCTCCTGGGGTAAGTTCAGCTGCCTTCCGCGCACAGTCGCCGGATCTACGCCTCGCATCCTTGATGGAATGTGGACTTCGCGGTACGTTGCCCGCTCGTCCGATGCTTGCGCCTTATATCCGATTCTTGTTCATCGACTCGCACGTTTGCTTGACGCTTCCTTCAGACCTCACCTCGCAGTGATGGCCCTTGCGTCATCGCTAACCCTTCACCTCCATCAGGTTGGGTAGAGGACTTGCACCTCCCAGCTGCTGATCATGCCCAGCACACAACGAAGCCGCCCGCGCGGCGGACGCTACGCGTGAGCTCGACGGATCGGTCTATGCCTTACGGCTGAAGTAAGTTGTAGGGTCATGAGGAGGTCCCCATGACCCGACTTCGCAAAATAATGCTGGAAGAACTCCAGGCGTCGTAATTATGCAGAGGGTACCACACGTAGCTGCGTTCGAGCGGTGCAACAGTTCGCGCAGTACTTCGGACAGTCTCCCGACAAGTTAGAGCCAAGCGAGCTTCGCAGCTATCAGGCCTACCTGCTCAAAGAGCGCAAGCTGGCTGTGGGCACGGTGTTGGCTCGCGTGGCCGCGTTGCGATTTTTCTTTGTGCGCACGTTGAAGCGGCACCAGTTCCGGGAAGATCTGCCCTATCCCAAAAGACAACGTCGCCTACCGACGGTGCTGAGTTTGCAAGAGGTCGCCCAGCTTATCAATGCGGCGGGTAATCTGATGCAGCGCGCCCTACTGATGACGCTCTACGGCATGGAGAGAATTGGCCGGCTCCAATCATTACGTTCAATCATTACGTTACGGGAGGGCGCTTCTAAGTAGTTGCTGTTAAAAGAGAAATGGTAGGCCCGTGGGGACTCGAACCCCAGACCTCTACCGTGTCAAGGTAGCGCTCTAACCAACTGAGCTACGGGCCTGCAGTGATGCAGACCAATAGTTTACCAAACTTCTGCCGACGGCCGACGAGGGAAATCACCTGTAAAACGTCGTTGTCCACCCAAACGCGACGAAGATTGATCCGCTGATTGGCATAATCCACGTCCTGCCATTGAAGCCCCAAGGCTTCAGAGATGCGCAGGCCCGTGGCGGCAATTACCAGGGTGAGCACGCGTTCCGCCTCCGGCAATGCCATCGCTCATCCCCGTCCGTTAGTGGTACACCGACTAGTTGACGATGTCAGACGGTGGGGCGCAGGAGAAGCTAGTCGCATCGTCGATGCTGCCGCTGCCATTGTAACGCGCGACGTTGGGGTAGGCACAGAGCGGACGGGTGCGGTCTGGATTCCCATTGAGATCAAAGTGCGTCGACAGCATCTGCTCCGGTGACACGCCTTTCTCTACCCACTGCTCGAGAGCGGACACGTAGTCGAATGTGTTTGGTCCTGGCCCACCGTAGTCACAATGATACATTCCGGGCGCAATAAAGAGACGGATCGAATCAGCGGTCTGTTTTGCGCCGAGGCGATTGCGTACGTCCGTATAGTATTCCAAGGTACGAAGAGGAGAGACTGTCTCGTCGCTCCATCCGTGATAAATCAATAGCTTCTTCCCCAACTGATGAAATCGAGTGAGGTCCGGGCTAGTAGCATCCAGAATGGAAGCCATGAAATCAGTTTTTTGCCAATCGGTATTGAATCTGAACATGTTCCAGTCGTAGTTTGGGTTGTCCACACGGAAAGCGAGGTACCGCAAAAATTGATCCTGGAGGATGTACTCCGCCGATGGTGAACCTGGGGTATTGATCATTCCGTCCCATCCGTCGCCGGCACCCAATCCGTCTGGAATTTCGCCGCCCTTCATGAGTCCTGGAAAGAGTTGCTGTCCCAAAGAAGTTTGAGGGCCTTGGTAGATCATTTGGAATGCACGGACTTGATCTTTTGTGAGGCAGTTGGTTTGGTTTCCGGATTTGCACAGCAAGGATGCTGGATCGAAGTGGCACTGTCGGGGATCAGCAATTAGCCCGTCTTTTAAGCCGTCGATCGCGTCGCAAGCATCGAGAACCGCATTTCCCACCAGCATTAGATCGTCAAGCGATATGATATCTGTGTCGGGTGTAGCTTGGATCGCTTTCATTTTCCAAGTCATGGCGAGCAGAGCTCCCCTGAAATCCAAAACAGGTGAGCCTGCGATGTATCCGTCAAAATCTTCAGGGAACAGCTCTGCTTCGCGAAGAGATTGGCCACCGCCAGTGGAACAGCCGTCGAAGTACGAATATCGAGCTGGGATGCCGTAGTAAATCGCAATTATCGTCTTCGCAAGTTGGGCGGTCAGATGCACCGAACGGAAACCAAAATCGATTTCGGCTTGGCGATTATTGAGCGCCCATGAAGCGTCCAATATGTCTAGATCGGGTACCAAGACCTGGTGTCCTGTATCTGTTGAAACAGTAGCGTAGTTTCGAGCCAACCCATCGGAAGTGTTGTAACGGATGTGGCCAGCAAAACCTCTATTTCCTGCGAAGTACATCTTGCGGTTCCAGGTCGTGGGCATTCGGACATCAAAGCCAATCGTGTTCTGCGTGAAGCCTGCAACATCGCAATATTCCGGCAATCCACTATCCAGATCAGCAGGCATAAGCTGCGCCGAGGTGAACTCCGCATCTGGTATATGCAGCGATAGCATTTGTGAGCATCGTGCGGCGGATGGAACCGCAGAAGTCAAGTTCGGGCCGAAGGGCAGAATCGATGCGGACACATCGATAGGGACCAAGGTTCGCTCCGCGGTTCGCACGTTCTCGCCTGGATTTATCTGAGCGAGTATGTTCGACGAGGAGACGACAGAAAACGATATCCATAGAACCAATCCAGAGAATCTAACCAGCAAGAGCTTCATGGTGCCTCCTTCAGGCTTGTAAGGGCTCCGAAGCTCGCCGCAATCACGGAACTTCGGAAGCTTGATGGGAAACTCGCTCAGGAGCAGTTGCCTTGGCAATGGCGGAGGCCTGATAGCGTCATGGATTCTGTCTAACGAGCTAACTAATGGAAGATGGGCAGGTTATTGAATCGGGAAACGTACACATCAGCGGAATATTGGCGAACACCGGCACGGGAGATCGGAATTGCGAAATTCGCAGTCGGCTCTTAGAAGAGAATTTTGGCGGCAAGGACGATTTGCCGATTATCTGCATAACTCGCGGTTACTCCTGGCACGAATTGCCCTCCGGGAGTGGTAAACGATGAATTGCTCACATCGATGGATGCTCCATTCACGTACAAATTCGGATGGTTAAAAAAGTTAAAGAATTCTGCCCGGAACTGAAGTTGCAGTCCCTCTCGGCTAAGGGGAACGTTTTTCAGCAGCGCTGCATCATGAAAGAACAGACCAGGCTGGCGAAACGTATTTCTGGGGAGTGTTCCGTTAAACGGACCGTTCACTGAAATTTCGCACGCGAAAGGCGCCGTGTTTGCCATGCAAAGACCAGTTTCCGGATCATAAACGCGATTCAATGGAAGATATAGGAAGGAGTTCGGCGCGTTAGCATCTGCTTCAACACGGCCTGGACGCGGTGGAGGACCAGTCAAACGAGGGCGGGTTGCTTCTACGTTCAGGTCCGGGACGCCGAAATCACCCACGGAAAACGGCTGGCCAGACTGCCACGCCAAAATACCGCTGATTTCCCATCCGCCCCAAATATATCGAGATCGCCAATTGTTTACCTTTTTTCCCAGCGGAATTTGCCAAATCCAATTCGCAGCAAACCGGTGTCGAACGTCAAAATCAGATGATCCCCGATCAAAATCGGATCGGAACGCATCTAGATTCCCCACGCCTAGATCAGCAATGGAGGCACTCGTCCCGCTGACGCTTCGATTGTCGATAGAATGGCTCCAGGTATAATTGAAACCAATTTGCAGACCGACGCTAGAAATCTGTCGGCTTTCCATGCTGAGTTGTAACGCCTCGTAACTTGAATGACTCAAGTTGCCTCGAACAGAGATGTTATTGAGCAACGGGTTCAAGGAAGGGCAATTTGTATAGTCAGGACCCAGGACGGTGACCCCGTCAGACGCCAATCGAGGAACGATGCAGGAGGGGTCGAGCAATCCGCCGCTGCCGGTCCGATTGACAGGATTAATAGAATACAACCAACTGCCGCTTGATCCCAGATACGATGCACCGAACACGAAGTCACGCCATAACTCTTGCTCGAATGTAGCATTCCACGAAACCACATACGCTGGACGCAGATGCGTATCGATCGCCTTAATATCGATGTGAGAGAGTTGCACTGGTGTATCTGGGAAAACGGAGTATTGGTTTTTCATCACCTCGGGAGTCAGCACTATGTTGGTTAGAGATGCCAAGCTGAATGATGGCGGGTTAACTGAAGCCAAGTTGAGTTCCCAGCCTACGCGCCGATCGTAAAAAACACCAACTCCAGACCGGATAACGGATTTCCCCGTCCCAAATAGGTCGTAGGCGACGCCTAAGCGCGGCGCAAAAGCATTATAAGTGGGGAGGTAAAAGCGGCCGTTCCAGTCACCGGGAGCATTGATCGTTTGCAGTACGCGCCCATTCGCGACTTGTTGGGGTTGGCTACTGCCGCCACCAGGGTAGAAGTTTGAATCCAGATCGTGTTCGGCTCCCGGACTGTGAAGAACCCCGAAATACTCCCAGCGGAGACCGGGAGTCAGCACCAAGCGAGAAGCAAGTTTCCAGGAGTCTTCGACGAAGAGAGCAGTCTCGTTGTATCTATAGTGGCTACGAAAACTCGGGGGGCCGAATGGAGGATCCAACATTGCTCCAGGCAGCTGTCCGTTGGGATTCAGAGCGATCGTGTATCGGTCAACTACTCCGTCCACGAATGTTTGCGCGTCACGGAACGTTGCATCAGCGACTTGTCTGCCATTGTCTAGATTTTCGCGCCGTTGAATGTACATCCACCCGAGCCTCAAGACGTGCTGGCGCGGACTCCACGTCGCGGTCTGGACAAACTGATACATATTTTCGGGACCGCCCCACGAACCACTACCTGCAGGAAGCGCAACTTGTGGCAGGTTCTGAATGTAGAAGGCTGGAAACGGAGGTTGGGGTACGACCGGGTTCATGCCTCCATATCTTTCTGGATCACCATAAATTCGCGTGTACCCGAGTCGCGATTCGGTTAAAAGTCGTGGCGTCCAAGTATGTGTGAGACTAACAGCCGCATTCTGCCCTCCGCCTTCCAATGGCACGTCGAGCGCCGGAGAATAAGGTTGATTTACGGTGCCAAAGATATCTTTTGAATTGAATGAATAACGAACAAATAGGTTGGTTTTTCTGTCGATGGCCCAGTCCAAGCGGCCCGTGGCAAGTACTGTGTTTTGAGGAGCTCCCGCCCCAGCGTCAATCGGACCAACACGCGAAGTAAACGCAAATGCCGGAATCTCCACAAACCCCGTGCCGCTCTGCGGGTCGCAGGTGGACCCAAATGGACACAGACTCACCTTGAGCACATCGCTTGAGGATAGATCCAGCGGTAGGGGGTACGTTTGAAAAATCGACTTGGTTGCCGGTGAGCCAATGGCGAGTAGCTCAGGCGTGGGGACGTAGAAGACTGAAGGTCCGCTACTCCGCACCAGAATTGGCTCGACTGCCGCAAAGAAAAACAGCTTCGATTTACGGACTGGGCCGCCAAGTGAGCCACCGAATTGGTGCCGGTCGAAAACAGGCTTAGGGAGGTTGTTAGCATTGTTTGTCGGGGTATTCGCCGCAAAGGCCGAGTTTCGTGCATAGTCATATACCGATCCGTGGAACTCGTTCGTGCCTGACTTCGTGACTAGATTTGAGATAAAGCCGGAGTTGCGGCCATACTCAGCGGAGAAATGATTGGTTTGAACCGTGAATTCTTGCACGGCATCGAGTGGAACCGCGACACCCGGCGCGGACATGACCGTGTCATTGTTTTCACCCCCATCCAACAAGTAGTTTGCACTTTGCGTCCGACCACCGTTCACTGCTACGTCAACGCCCAGTTGGTCGTTTGAATAGGTCGCCCCGGGAACGAGCGCAATGAACGTGTATGGTGACCGATTTATCGAAGGTAGGTCGGAGATTTGTGAGGAGGTGACTGTGCGGCCGAGGCTAGCGTTCTCGGTTTGTACCGACACCCCATTTTCGCCGACGACCCGCACCTCCTGCTTTAAAGACCTCACGCTCAGTATAAGGTTCACGCGAACTGGCTTAGCAACAACGACCTCTAGACTTGTATTCGCATCTGCCATTCCTTCAGCGGAACAGTGCAGGATATATTTTCCGGGTGGCACTAACTCAAAGCGGTAACTGCCGTCGATATCACTAACAACTCGTCGTTCAAGACCGTTCTGTGAGCTTTGCAGCACGACTTCTACAGCGGGTAATGGCAGTCGATTCGAATCGAGGACGTCGCCGTGGATTGAACCAAAATACGTTTGTCCCCTGGCAATCGTCCACTGCGATAGGACGATGGCAAGAGAGCCACCTAAAAAATAGGCTGTCAGGCGATTTCGGTTGAATACCTGTAGTCCCATTCGGCTTGCTCACTGGGTCCGTGCGGCCTGATCAGTTGGGAATCCGACGCGACGTATTAAATCCTGAAACCGCGGATCGTCCCTAAGACTGTCGAATGCTGGATTAGATTTTAGCCACATGAGGAGGCCGTCGTGTCGTTGAGCGTAAAGGCGATCCAGCAGCATCAACGCGCGTTCCTTGTGACCAAGGCGAGCATGCAATTCCGCGAGTGGGAAGGAACCGACTACTGAATCTCCGTGAGCCTCCGCAACAGCGTTGGCTTCCTCAAGTTGAACTCGCGCGGTCCAATATGCATCGGCACCAGACTTCTCGTAGATCGATCGCAGCTGTTTTGTTCGGTCGCACTCGCGATCACAGGGATCGCAGAACCACCATTTCGCGACCTCCAAGGCATGAGGAATATCTTGGGACTGATCATATACACGGAGTAAGTGTCGGTGCGCCATATAGAACCGTGGATCCATTTCGGTAACAGCCCAGAACTGCTTCGCAGCTTCAGCATATCGACGTTGCGAGTAGAAGATGAGTCCGATCTGTATGTTATTTTCAAGCGATAGCGGGTCCAGGGCGCGAGCCACCTGCGCCTCGTCCATCGCCGCAACTTGCTGATTGTTGAGCCAAAAATAGTTGCTCATCCACTCGTGGGCGAGGGCCGAATTAGCGCCGAGCTCGACAGCTCTGCGGTATTCCTGCTCGGCGCGCGCGAAATCCCAGTCTTGCCGCAGGTAAAAGCAGCCTTGCACCGCGTGCGCTTCGGCGGACATCGGATCCAGCTGTAGGGCCGTGGCAATCAGCTTGCGAGCGCCGTCGCGGCCCTCCGGAAGATCTCCATAGAAACAATACTGTTGGCCAATTTCGACGTACGGACTGACGAAGGTCGGATCTAATTCGATCGCTCGATGCAGATAAGTGATTCCTTTATCCCCATCGGGCACATCACCGCGGGTGCGGTAGAAACGGCCCAAAAGGTAAGCTTGATATGCTTCGGGATTCTGAGTTTCAATCTTGGAGATTTGAACGCGTTCCTGAGGGCTGAGGGTAACTCGAACCTGCGTTGCAATGTCCTGAGCGACCTGTCCCTGAAGTGCCAGGACATCGCTCAAATCGCGATCGTAAATCTTGGCCCACAGGTGCTCTTCGGGAACGGCACGGATCAGCTGCGCAGAGATTCGTACGTGATTTCCATCCTGCACGATGGAGCCTTCGACGACTGCATCGACATTAAGTTCGTGCGCAATCTCGGGAATCGTCTTCTCCGTGGCTTTATATCGGACTGTCGAGTTGCGGCTAATAATCCGAAGAGAATTAATATGAGCCAAATCCGTAATCAAAGCGTCCGTCATGCCGTCCGCAAAATAGTCGCGGGCCGGATCCCCCGAGAGGTTCGCGAGAGGTAGCACCGCAATTGACCGGATCGGAGACGATGCGTGACTCACGAACAGATTGCGGATTGAGTCTTGCAGCCCGAGAACTAAAATGAGGAGTGCCCCAAAAACAACCACAGGCGTCAGAACAATCCAGACGCTTGGCTTGGCATCTGCCGAGACCTGGACTAACCGTGGGGTTGGCTCAGTGGACTCAGTGTAAACCGGTGCAAGTGGTTCTCTGCCAGTTGGCCCCTCGACTGCCAATTTCCTGATTTCCGCGATGAACCGATATCCGTGCCGCGGCAGAGTCTCAACATAGCGAGGGTCGTCTGCGGAATCATTGAGCACGTCCCGCAGTCTCCGTACGGCCGCGTTTAGCCCGGCATCGAAATCGACGAAAGTACTCTGAGTCCATAGTTCGTCACGCAAACGCTCGCGGGTCACGAGTTGGCCCGGGTTTTCTAGAAGCATTCTGAGGATTTGGAAAGGCTGGTCTTGAATCTTCAGTTTAAGACCATGCTTGCGTAGTTCGAACGAATCCAAGTCGGCAACATAATCGCCGAAAGCTATCCGCCGGTTAGGGCTCGCTAGTGACATGACCGTAACTTTCGGCGGAGTATACGCCAGTCGGACTGCAAATCAAAGCATCGAGACTTGCCCGAGCGAAGATATGCCTAGTATTTTCAGTTCATTAGACCGTTAGAATCATTTCAGTTGCCGGTCCTCTATCCACCATTGCCGTTTATCTGGCTCTCGGGCAAAAGTCTCTATGCAGCTACGCTTTGGGTCCCAAGCTTGCAGACCGAGAGGAGGCAACTTGTCCAATCTCCTTATGTGCCTTCGGATCGCTATGATGTCCATCGGATTGTTCTTGCTATGTGCGTTCATGACCGGCTGTGGAGGCGGAGCGTATCCCCACCCAACACCAAACCCGAGTCCAAACCCGAGCCCCGGGCCAACCCAAAACTGGACGCCGACAATTTCTTCTCTTAGTCCCGCGAGTGTTGTTGCCGGCAGTCCCGATTTTCAGTTGACTGTCAACGGATCGGGACTTCACTCTCCATATCCAGATGAAGGAACCGGGATAGTTTATGTGGGGAGTCTGATGTTGGTTCCAACGTCTCGCAGTGATACGAGCCTCGTCGTTACCGTTCCAGCTTCTGCGGTTGCAAACTCTGGAGCGGTACCAGTTTCCGTCGGTTATACCGATTTCGTTACAAACACGATCAACCTGCAAGTATCGCCACCTTCATCAGTTCCTTCCATTGCACCTAGTGCCGAGATCTTGGGACCGAACGCGACTTGCCAATTTGCGGCATCTGGATTCGACAATAATTCGAACGTAAACTGGTACATCCAGGAAGAAGAGGTTGGAGGCGCAATCAGTAATACAGGCCGCTACACGGCTCCATCTCAGACAGGGATTTTCCACGTCGTAGCAATTTCTCCATTGAATCCCTCGCAGTACGCGACCGCGACCGTAACTATTAGCCCAGGTGGCTTTGTTCAGATTGGTGACATGCATGTCGCGCGCACGGGTCACACGGCAACACTGTTAACTGATGGCAGGGTGCTCGTTGCTGGCGGCGACATCAGTACCGAAATCTTTGATCCAACGACGAACTCGTTCTCAAATACCGGTAGCATGGTCGTCGCGAGAAATGGCGCAACCGCCACGCTATTGGCGGATGGACGTGTGCTAATCACGGGTGGTGTAGCCGTGAACCGGCAGCTAAGCGATAACCCAGAGTCTGTCTTAACCAGCGCAGAGCTCTACGATCCTTTGAAAGGAACATTCCAGAAGACCGGGTCGATGCATGCTCCTCGCTTCTTCCATACTGCGACTCTACTCGCGGACGGAAGGGTGCTGGTGGCGGGTGGTACGGGAGCTGCTGGCGGTTCCGGAGATGCGCTAGCGTCCACGGAATTGTACGACCCGGCCACTGGAATGTTCACTGACAGTGCTTTTATGAACTCTGCACGGGCGCAGCACACTGCTACTCTGCTTCCTTCCGGCAAGGTTTTGATCATTGGCGGCTGGAATGGCCACCGGGCTGATGCGCCAGATGACCCTCCTTGGGATCCACTCTCGGCAGAGATCTTCAATCCAGTTACCGGCAACTTTCTTGGGGCGGGAAATATGAGTACGACTCGTTCGGGTCACTGCACCACGCTTGCTCGGCCCGGAAAAGCAATCGTGTTGGGTGGAATTCCTGCCATACAAAACCTGCACACTCAACCATTAAGTCCCAGCTACGCGGAGATTTTCGACTCTGACCTTCTTTCTTTCGTTCCTCTGCCGAATGTCGAATTCCAACCTAGCGCGTTCTCCTGCACCCTCCTCGCCAATGGACTTCTTCTGATCGCTGGTGGCGAGATTGGTGAATCCGTGATTTCTTATGCGGTATTACTCGACCCCGCTACGGGAACGTTCACCGCCAGCGGAAGTCTCATTACGCCTCGGAAAGGGCACACGGCAAATCTCCTGAACGACGGGCGAGTCTTGGTCACCGGTGGCGTTGACAGCGGAGGCCGAGCACTGGCATCTGCCGAGCTCTTCCGTTGAGGCTGTAAATGATGAGAGGCAGGGTCAGTCCCAAGCGAGACGTTTCTGTCGCGTTGCGAGGAAATGTATTTTAAATCTCGGCCAAGTCCTGCTGGGCGGGCTGACCGACCAATTACGCATCAACACGGCAGCTTCAGGATGGAGTGATTTCATGGGAATCAACTTCAAATTTTCCGGTAGCGTGCCGGCCAGTGCTTGTGCCACAGCGAAGAATGACGCAGAGTCTATCATCTGTATCGCTGTGAGGTCCTGATAAACGCTATCACTAATCGGCAAAAGTTCCTCCCAGCACTCTCCACATATCCACATATCCTCTAAACAGCGATGGACGGTGTCGCCGGTGCCGGATTCACGAATACCGGAAAATATTTGATATGCACGGGCGTTCCAAGTGTGAGCGGTGGAGCCCTCATTTGTCGACGGAAACCGGCTGACTACCAAGCCAGCGAATTGCAGGTTTTCTGCGAAATTTCGGCCAGGAAAATGACTGCATGGAAGCTGCAGAAGTGTCTTCGGTCCCTTCACTTTTTCCCCGGACTCGCCTCAGAGGTTGAGTCCCAGACCCAGTGAGCCACAGGTACATGCAGTCTGTATTTAGGTTTGAAACGGCGGTGGCCGATTAGGGGCTAGTCGGGACCAAAAACCAGCGAAAATAGGCAAAAGTGGTACGAGAACCAAACAGACGTAAACGACTCAAAAGGCTTCTACATAGTTGAAGAAAAGTGACTTGCGGTAGTTCCCAAATTACCGTGTCAAGGTGGCGCTCTAACCAACTGAGCTACGGGCCTAATGCAGCAGAATCATTCAGCTAGGCAATCTGTATTCTAACGCATGTTGTGGTGGGCGCACAATTTGGAGCACACCTCCGACAGTTTCCCCGTGGCGCCGAAGGCATATCTTCACTGGCGAACACATTGCTTGCTGAATGAGAAAACTGGCCGCGGAGCTCGACGGCATCCTCCTGAGGTTAGCAACGGCGCAATTGGTCTGTTCCAGCGCTCAGGGTTGAGCGCGCGCGAGAATTTCGTCGAGCCGCCGCAATTCCGTTTCACTTTGCGGTGTCCAGGCGCTGCCGAGGCGACCGAGCGCGGCCTGGATTTCGCTCCAGGGGCGGCCCTTCAGCGCTTTGCGGAATCGCTGCCAGTCTTCCCGTACCTGGAGAATTTCGTCGCCGCTTGCCTCCTGAAGGAACCCCTGGAATGCTTTATCGGCAGATCCATATTCATCGGCGAAATCCTGATGCAAGTAGGCGGGCAACATTTCGCGCAGGGCGGAATAATCGGCCGGATCGAATGGGGATTGGGAGTGAGACGGGTCGCGCTTCATTCGCGGGCCTCCGGATAGGTGGTGAGCACATAAAAACTGTCCGGGCCGTCCGCACGCAACACGATGACTGCGGCAGTGCATTCGACGGCCTGCGTGTCTCCGCGACGGAGGCTGCGGCCAATCGCATGGCCCGCGTCATAATGCAGCGCAAGATTCGCGCGGGGATAGCCTCGGCGCATCCAGTTTTGGAGGCGACCGCATTCAGCGCGCAAGGCAGCGGCGACGGTGGCTTCCGCGGCATGGAGATCGGTCCAAGTGGATGCCGCCGAGATGTTACGCTCGTGATCGAGGCGCTCTTCTAGCTGGCGGTCGGTGCGGCCGATATGCTTTTTCAGGGTGTGGCCGCCGCGCTCTTCATCGCGTTCCAGATCGTAGCGTTCGGCGGAAGACGCAGCCGGCCTTTTGGCTTCGCTCGCGGCGGGGGTTTCTTGGCGCTTCGTTGCATCGGGGGCAGTTGCCTGGCCGCAGCCGCAGAGGAGCGCGAGGAGTGCCGCATACAGGACTCCCTGTATCCATCGAGATGGTCTGATCTTGCGCATTTTGCTTTCGCCGACCTAACCGCGATCGTCTTGCGCACCGAGTATACGAAATTTCCGGTTGCTGCCCCACACTCGATGCGGTTGTGAGCCCACAAACGCCGGTGCTATTCTGCAGTTCATGGTGGATTGGGCCAATTCTGTGCCGCCAAACGGGCCGCGAGTCGCGTCGCTGGAGTCGGACGGCCGGCAGTTGGCCGCGCTGCTCGACGTCAGCGAGACGATCGCACAGCAGCGCGACCTGAAGGCGCTGTTCCACGCTGTCTCCGAGCGGCTTCACTCTGTGCTGCAGTTCGATTTTTTGGCGCTGATTCTCCACAATGCCTCGCGCAACACTATGCGCCTGCACATTTTGGAGATCCAGGATCCCGCCGAGAACGATGCGCCGAAGGAGATGCCGATCGAAAACACACCTTCGGGCTGGGTGTGGGAGAACCAGCAGCCGTTTGTATCGCTCGATACTTCAAAGGACGCGCGGTATCCGGAGTTCATGCTGCACCTGCAGGAGTCCGGCGTGCACACCATCGCGATTCTGCCGCTGACGACGGCGCAGCACCGGCTGGGAGCGATGAGTTTCGGGCGCTTCGTTCCGCAAGCGATGACCGAAGCGGAACTGGATTTCATGAAGCGCGTGGCGGCGCAGGTGGCGGTGGCAGTCGATAACGCGATCAATTTCGAGACGGCCGAGGCGTATCAAAAGCAATTGGCACAGGAGCGGGACCGGCTGAAGGTGCTGCTGGAAATCAACAACCTGTTGGTGAGCACGCGCGACACCACCGCGCTGTTCAAAGGTATCGTTTCGTCGCTGAAGCCGGTTGTGCCCCATGACTATACGAGCCTGACGCTGCTCGATCCGGCGACGGGCTTGCTGAAGATTCACGCACTGGATGTGCCGAATCCCGCGGCCGCCCCAAAAAAGGAGTTTGCTATTCCCATCGATGGGTCTCCGGCGGGCCGAGCTATGTCCACCGGCCAGGTGCTGGTGGCGCGGCGAGAGGAAATCGACCGGTTTCATCCGGAGGTCAGCCGATTTTTGCGCGATCAGGGAGTGCAGGTAGTGTGCTGCGTCCCGCTGGCGACGCACGGGCGCACCGTCGGCACGGTGAATTTTGCCAGCCGCAATCCCGAGGCGTTTTCGATGCCGGATGTGGAATTGTTGAAGCAGGTGGCGACGCAGGTGGCCATTGCGCTGGAAAACGCGCTGGCGTTCAAGGAAATTGATGCGCTGAAGGACAAGCTGGCCGTCGAAAAGCTGTATCTGGAAGAGGAAATCCGCACAGAGTTCAACTTCGAAGAAATTATCGGCGAGAGCCCGCTGTTGCGCCGTACGCTATCGCAGGTGGAGCTGGCCGCTCCCGCGGGCACCACGGTTCTGATTCTCGGCGAAACCGGTACTGGCAAGGAATTGATTGCGCGCGCGATCCACAACCTGAGCCCGCGGCGAGAACGCACGTTCGTGAAAGTGAATTGCGCCTCGATTCCCGCAGGATTGCTCGAATCGGAGTTGTTCGGCCACGAACGCGGCGCGTTTACCGGAGCGTTGACGCAAAAGATCGGCCGGTTCGAGTTTGCCGACCGTGGCACGCTGTTTCTGGATGAAGTTGGCGACCTGCCGCCCGAGCTGCAGCCGAAGCTGCTTCGTGTGCTCCAGGAACAGGAATTCGAGCGGCTGGGTGGAAACCGGACGCTGCGCGTGGATGTGCGGGTGGTCGCAGCCACCAACCAGGATCTGGCGGCACTGGTTGCCGAGCGCAAATTCCGCAACGATCTCTATTACCGCCTCAATGTGTTTCCCATTCAGATACCGCCGCTGCGGGAGAGGCCGGAAGACGTGCCGCTGCTGGTGCGGTATTTCGTCCAGAAATTCAGCCGGCGGCAGAACAAAACAGTGGAATACGTGCCTGCGGACGTGATGGACGCGCTGGTGAATTATCCCTGGCCGGGGAACGTGCGCGAACTCGAGAATTTTATTGAGCGTGCGGTGCTGCTCTCGCGGGGCAACGAGCTGCGCGTTCCGATCGCGGAGTTGAAAGAGTCGTCTCCTTCTTCCGCCGCATTTCTTTCCGCTCCCGTGGAATTCGCACGACCGGCGCCGCTACCCGCTTCCCATTCCGTGGCTGCAGCGAGCAGTACCGGCACTCTCGATGAAGCGCAGCGCCAACATATCCTTCGAGTCCTGCGCCAGACACGCTGGCGGATTGCGGGCCCGAATGGCGCAGCGGCAATTCTCGGTATGAAACGCACTACCTTGCAGGCGCGCATGCGAAAACTGGGGATCTCGCGCCCCATCTGAAACGGCTAGATACGCGATTTAGTCGGCGGAGGATTTGGAAGGGGATGGCCACCGCAACGGCCGCGACACACTTCCAGGTCCCTTCGATTTTCACCCAGGTGTCGACGGTGCGCTCGCGGTGGACGACGATTTTGCCCTTTTCGACCTCCTTCATACGAAACACGGTTACCGCAATCGCCGTGTCGCCATACAGCTGGACGTTGCCATGTTCGGTGACCGCCTGCGTGGGCTGAAAATCCGGAGCTTTGATGCTGGCGAGGTATTGGTCCTTATTCAGGAAGCTGCCGTCACTGCCGAGCGCGACCATGGTGCTGGCCATAAGCATATCCAGAGCCTGCGCGTCTTTTGCCTCGATGGCGTGATTCCATGCGTTCTCCAGCGCCAGCACGCGTCCGGCTTCGTCGGACAGCCCGCTTTGCTGTGCCAAGGCGGCTAAGCCCAGCAGAAATGCAACTGCAGCGAGAACGGCGCGTTTCACGAACATAATAAGCTCCCTTTGCAAGCGCAGAATTTCTCCCTCGTTCAAGGGTAAGGCAATAATTGCGGAGCCTGGAAAGAGAAAATCGGGACGCGTGGCGAGCCCATAACATCTATCCAGCGACGTTGCACCGGGCACGGAAACGCAGGTTGCAACAGGCTGTGCTCGTTCAGAATGATTGGTGACACTCGGTAGAGTGTGGGGATGGACAAGATACGGTGGTATGAGCTTCCCGAGGCTCGCCAGCTGGCGAGCCTCGGGAAGAAGGTAAATAAGGCGGCGCAG
>Ga0335077_10005454_pt1 | contig 15605 bp, 16 predicted proteins | sample Lox_Sample_31_FD_207151 | JGI IMG/M metagenome (GOLD analysis project Ga0335077, IMG submission 207151) | Soil microbial communities from Loxahatchee National Wildlife Refuge, Florida, United States - Lox_Sample_3.1 | ecosystem: Environmental > Terrestrial > Soil > Wetlands | place: USA... | reverse complement strand
CTTGTCGGTGAAGTGCAGCGTCATCATGATCATCCGGGCGACCCAGAAGAAGATGATGTCGAACCCGGTCACCAGCACGGACGACGGCAGAAACAGCTCGAGATCGGGCGTTTTATCCGGCCAGCCGAGCGAGGTGAACGGCACCAATGCCGAGGAGAACCAGGTGTCCAGCACGTCCTCGTCGCGCTTGAGCCGCCCGGTGTAACCCTGCGCCGCAGCGTTGCTTTTGGCGTCCGCCTCGGTGCGGGCGACGTAGATATTGCCGGCGTCGTCGTACCACGCGGGGATCTGATGACCCCACCAGAGTTGCCGCGAGATGCACCAGTCCTGGATGTTCTCGAGCCAGTGGTTGTACGTCGAGGCCCAATGCTCGGGGAAGAACTTGACGTCGCCGGCGGCGACCGCATGGAGCCCGCGCCGCGCCAGAGTCTCCATCGCGACGAACCACTGGTCGGTCAACATCGGCTCGACGATCACGCCGGTGCGCCCCGAACGTGGGACCTTGAGCTTGTGCGGTCTGTGGGATGCCAGCAGCCCTTGTGCCTGCAAGTCAGCCACGACGCGCTTGCGCGCCTCGAACCGATCGAGACCCTGGTACGCAGGCGGCGCCTCCCCGTTGATCCTGGCGTCCAGAGTCAGGATGTTGATGCTGGGAAGCCCATGACGCGCGCCGACCTGGTAATCGTTGAAGTCGTGCGCCGGGGTGATCTTGACGCAGCCGGTGCCGAACTCCGGGTCCACGTACTCGTCTGCGATCACGGGAATGCTGCGCCCCGTCAGCGGCAGAAGGACCCGCTTGCCCACCAACGCTCGATAGCGCGCGTCGCGCGGGTTCACGGCCACGGCGACATCGCCGAGCATCGTCTCCGGGCGCGTGGTCGCGACCACCACGCCGCCCGTTCCATCGGCCAGCGGATAACGAATCTCCCAGAGGGTGCCGTCTTCCTCTTCGCTGTCGACCTCGAGGTCGGACACCGCTGTGCCAAGGACGGGGTCCCAGTTCACCAGCCGCTTGCCGCGGTAGATCAGACCCTGTTCGTGGAGCCGGACGAACACCTCGACGACCGCGCGCGACATGCGGGAGTCCATGGTGAAATAGCCGGCCTTTTGCCCTTCTGTATCGGCGTAACTCCAGTTCGCGGAAGCGCCCAGGCGGCGCATCTGCAGCGTGATCGTCGCGCCCGACAGCTGTTTCCAGGCCCACACCCTTTGGACGAACTCTTCCCGGGCCAGGTCCCGCCGCTTGACTCCCTCGGCCTCGAGCTGCCGCTCGACCACGATCTGAGTGGCGATCCCGGCGTGGTCGGTGCCGACGACCCAGTTGGTATTCAAGCCGCGCATCCGGTGGTAACGGATGAGCGCGTCCATGAGCGTCTGCTGGAAGGCGTGGCCCATGTGCAGCGTGCCGGTCACGTTGGGCGGCGGCAACTGGATGCAATAGGCGGGGCGCGCCGGGTCGGTGCTGGCGTTGAAGTACCCGCGCGACTCCCACACCGGGTACCAGCGCCGCTCGATCTCGTGCGGCTCGAAGCTCTTGGCGAGTTCCACGCGGATGGCAGGGGTGAGACAGCGAGGGGTTCAGCGCACAGCGCTGCCGCGCGCGGGTGGACGACCCAGCAGCGCCTCTAGCGAGTCGCGACCGAACACCTGCTCCACCGACTCACGCACGACGATCGGCAACACCGCGCGCAGCTCCTGCACGACGCGCGTGAAAGCAGGGTGGATCGCCACTGCTCCCAGCCGTAGATCATCGGCCAGCGCCGCGTCGAGCTCCTGGTCCAGACGCTGACGCAGCCGCAGATACAAGGCCACCTGAAGCTGCCGTCGCTGATCGGCCATCAGCAACGGCGCGTTCTCGTCCGGGGCGAGCGCCGGATCGACGGCATCGTGTAGCACCGGAACCTCCGCGGCCTGCGGTGGCGGTGTTTGCTCGAGCGGGTCCGTGAGCAGGGGCGCGGCGTCTGGCTGCCGCTTTGCGCCGCGCGCCTGATGCTTTTGGATCAGCGAGTCGAGCTTGCTGAACAGGTCGTTGGCCTCGGCCTGTTCGTTTTCGCCAGACGCGGAGTGCAACGGATCGGAAGTCATGGAGCGGTTGGCCTTTCGCACCCGCGCATCAACTGGCGAGGTCGTGCGTGCGGATCTCGTAGCCCCGATCGCGGTAGAACCGAAAGCGAGTCCGCGCCAGGCTGCGATCCGCCTCGTCCAGGCTGACGATCTCGATCAGCCGCTCGAAGCGGCTGAACCCGGAGGGGCAGTCGGGGCATAGATTGACCAGCACCTGTTCGTGCACGGCCGGCTCGGCCACGTGGTCCACGATGATCGGGGTGACCGCGGCGAGCGGGTGATGGGCGCGGCAGTGAGGTAGAAAGCCGATGGACGGCTGGCTCCAGAGCACCTTGTCGACGCGTTCGGTAGTCTCCGCGTCCGGAGTGAGAATCATCATGCGCACGTCCTTGGCCAGCGCCTTCGCCGCGAGCGTGGTCAGCGTTTGCAGCTTGTTTTCGACATGCACGTAGAAGTCGATTTGAGTCATGCGCTGCCCCTCGAGCTAGCCGCGATCCGCGCGGCGGATCAAGAACGTCGTCAACAGCGGCACCGGCCGCCCGGTCGAGCCCTTGTCCTTGCCCGATTGCCATGCGGTGCCCGCGACGTCCAGGTGCGCCCACTTGTACTTCCTGGCATAACGCGACAGGAAGCATGCAGCGGTGACGCTGCCCGCGGGGCGGCCGCCGATGTTCGCCATGTCAGCGAACGGGCTTTTGATCTGGTCCTGATAGTCGTCCCATAGCGGCATGTGCCAGGCGCGATCCCACGAGTCCTGCCCGGCTTGCAACAGCTCTTCCGCGAGGGGGTCGTCGTTTGCGTACAAGCCGCTGGCCACGTTCCCGAGCGCGACCACGCACGCGCCGGTGAGCGTGGCGATGTCCACCACCACTTCGGGGTCAAAGCGCTCGGCGTAGGTCAGCGCATCGCACAGGATCAAGCGGCCTTCGGCGTCCGTGTTCAGGATCTCGATCGTCTGCCCCGACAGGCTGGTGACGATGTCTCCCGGTTTGGTCGCGTGGCCGCCGGGCATGTTCTCGCAGGTCGGGATGATGCCGACAACGTTGATCGGAAGCCGCATCTGCGCCACCGCCTGCATGGTCCCCAGCACGGACCCAGCACCGGACATGTCGTACTTCATCTCGTCCATCTCACCGGAGGGTTTGAGCGAGATGCCGCCGGTATCGAAGGTGATTCCCTTGCCGACCAGCGCAACGGGTTTCTGCTTGGCTGCGCCGCCGCGATGCTCCAGGACGATCAGCTTGGCCGGCTCATGCGACCCTTTGGTGACCGACAACAGCGCACCCATCCCTAGCTTCTCCATGTCCTTTTCTTCGAGGACGCGACAACGCAGCTTGTGTTGCTTGGCCAGTGCCTGGGCCTGCGCAGCGAGGTAGGTCGGCGTGCAAATGTTGCTCGGCAGATTGCCGAGATCCTTGGCGAGGTTCACGCCCTGCGCCAATGCCAGGCCACGCCGTAGGGCGCGCGCCGCGGCGGCGGACGGTTTCCCTGTCGCGCCGACGCCGAATTCGACGCGATGCTGTGCGTCTTTCTTGCTCTTCAGCCGGTCGAAGCGGTAGCTGCAATCCTCCGCGACTACCGCCAGCTGCATGGCGTTCCAAGCCGGATCGTGACCGGCGACGGGAAGGTCGGCCAGGTACAGAACCGCATCCGCGGCACCGCTTTCGTTGACCGCGCGCACCGCTGCACGCACCGCGTCACGGAACGCCTTCGGCCCGAGCTCCTGCTCTTTCCCCAAGCCCACGAGCAGAACGCGCTCGGCTGCAATCCCGGGCACGTTGTGCAGCCAGAGCGTGGAGCCAAGCTTGCCGTCCAAGTCTCCCCGGCGCAGGATTGAGGCGATATAGCCCTTGGCGGCGCGATCCAGCGTCTTGAGCGCGTCGGTCAGTCGGCGCGGCTCGAACACGCCCGCCACGACGCATCCGGCCTTCTGTTTGTCCGGGCCGCCGGCTTTTGTGCTAAATTCCACCCAGCACTCCTGTTTTCATCAATATATTTAATCTCTTAAGGATTCGGAATTATCACGTCACGGCTCCCGAAAAGTCAAAGCCTCGCTGCCCGCCCAGGGGTGCGACCATGATCTTCCTGCGCTCCACGCTGCGCGAATTCAGCGCCGCCGGCATCGCGGTCTTCCTCGTCCTTCTGGTCATCATCTTCACGACCCAGCTCATCAGGTTCCTGGGATTCGCCTCGAGCGGGCGCATTCCGCCCGATGCGGTGCTCATCCTGCTGGGGCTTTCCGTGCTGGGCTACCTGCCCGTGTTGCTGTCGGGCACGCTGTTCGGCTCCGTGCTGCTGAGCGTGACGCGCGCCTACCGCGATTCGGAGATGGTGGTTTGGCACAGCGCCGGCCGCGGGCTTCTGGCCTGGTTCCTTCCGGTGCTCGTATACGCGGCCCCGATTGTTTTGCTCGTCGGCGTGTTCAGCTTCGATCTCATGCCTTGGGCCATCGGCAAGGCCGAGCAGTACCGCCATCAGCTGGAGAACCGGGACGACATTTCGGCGGTGTCCCCGGGCGTGTTCAAGGAATCGAAGAGCGGCGACCGCGTTTTCTTCGTCGAAAAGGTGACCTCCGATCTGAGCCAGGTGGCAAACATCTTCGTGCACTCCGTGCAGAGCAACCAGCAGTGGGTGATGGTCGCCAAGCGCGGCTACACGGAGCTCGAAGAAAACGGCGACCGCTATCTGGTGGCGCTCAATGGCCGCCGCTATACGGGCACGCCGGGCCAAGCGGACTACCGCGTCGAGCGCTTCGAGCGTTACGCCGTGCGCATTCAGCAAAATGAAACCAGGGCCTTCTTTCCCTCGCAGAAGTCGCTGCCCACCCGCCAGCTGATCGAAGACCCCACGCGGGTCAACCTGTCCGAGCTGACGTGGCGCATCGCCTTGCCGGTGTCGGCGCTGGTCCTCGCCTTGCTGGCGTTACCGCTGTCGGCGGTGAACCCCCGCAGCGGGCGTTTCTTCAACGTGCTGACGGCGCTGTTCCTGTTCTTCGTGTACAGCAATCTCATCAGCATCTTTCAGGCGATGGTCGCAAAGGGCGAAGTGAACCCGTGGGTCGGGATCACGATCGTCCACGTGGTAATGGTGCTGGTGCTGATCGTGCTGCTCTATCGGCGTATGTATGGGTTGCGTCTGCGCTTTTGGCGGCGTCGCGCATGAGGATCCTGCGCCGCTATCTCTTCCGCCAGATCGTGGGCGCTATCCTGCTCGTGCTCATCGCACTGATCATGCTGTTCTCCTTTTTCGACCTGATCTATGAGCTGAGGGACGTCGGTACCGAAGGCTATCGGCTGTATGCGGTGCTCACTTATGTCGCCCTGAGCATCCCGGGGCACCTGTACGAGCTGTTGCCGGTGGCGGCCCTGATCGGGACGCTGTTCGCCCTGGCGCAGCTCGTGGTCCACTCCGAGTACGCGGTGATGCGTACCTCGGGCATGTCGATCCTTAACATGGCCTCGACGCTCCTGCGCACCGGGCTGTTATTCGCCGTGGCCACGTTCGTAACGGGCGAGTTCCTCGCGCCGCTGTCCGAGGAGGCGGCCAAGAAGCTGCGGTTGGAGCAGACCAGCAGCGTGGTGGCACAAGCGTTCCGTTCCGGCTTATGGGTCAAGGAGGAGGGGAGCTTCGTGAACGTGGCGCGTGTGCTGTACGACGCGACCCTGCAGGGTGTGCGCATCTACGAGTTTGATGACCAGTACCGGCTGCGCACCATCAGCCTGGCGCGAGAGGGCAGGTATGTGCACTCCAACCTGTGGCGCTTGACCGACGTTGTGCAGACGCATTTCGTCGACGGACGCACCTCGGTGGCAAGCGCCGCTGAGCAGGACTGGCACTCGGTGCTCACGCCCAGCGTGCTGAGCGTGTTGCTGATCCCCCCCGAGAAAATGTCGCTGTGGACGCTGTACTCCTACGTTCGACACCTGCGCGAGAACCGGCAGGAGTCGACACGCTACGAGATCGCGCTGTGGAACAAGCTCATCTACCCCTTTGCCGTGCTGGTGATGATGCTGCTGGCGTTGCCTTTCGCTTACATGAACGTGCGCGAGGGGGGGGTGAGCGCGAAGGTGTTCGCCGGGATCATGCTCGGTCTGAGCTTTCATTTGCTCAACCGGCTGTTCGGGCACGTCGGGCAGCTCGCAGCCTGGCCGCCGATCTTGGCGGCTTTCGTGCCGACCGTTGGCTTCCTGGTGCTGGCGGTCTTGATGCTCCGGCGTCTCGAGCGCCGTTGAGCGCAGCGCCGGCACGCTCCGGAGCAGGTTCACCCGCGCCTGCACCACCCGCGGCCTGGCCTCTGCCGGGCTGCGAGAGCGCCAGTCGAAAGGCATCCCAATCACCTCGTGCTGTAGAGCCGACTCCCTACCAGCCGATCGTGCAGAAACTGGCGCTCCCGGTCCACGAATCCCCACCAGAACCCCGCCCCGAACAGCGACAGACTCCACAGCGCAAGCAGGAAACGCGCGAGCGCTTCGCGTACGGACAGGGCAGAGCCGTCTTTTCGCGCGACTCGGATGCGCCAGGTTTTCATCGCCAGCGTCTGCCCGCCGCGATGCCAGCAGTACACGAAGTAGATCGCCAGCACGCCCAGCAGCCAGATCTGAAACACCGCGTGCAGCATCGGCGTACGCACCGCCGCCTGGGTCAAAGCGAGAAACAGATAGGCTGCGATGAACAACACCGGCGTGAGCAGGATCGCCTCGTAGCCCAGACTCGCGAAGCGTGGGAACAGGGCGGCGAGCCGCACTTGGGCTCGACCTCAGTCTCGGGTCAGGGTTTTCCCGGCCGGCGGGGTCGACCGTGGCGGGTGGGCTTGTCGGAGGCTCTTCTTCTCCTCCTCCGTGAGCCCTTCGTATTCCTTCCACTTGCGATGGATCGCCTCGCGCTTCTCCGGCGGCATTTCCTTCAGCTTCTTATAGCGGTCGCGCACCTGCGCGCGCTGCTCCGGGGTCATGCTCGCCCACTGCTTCATGCGCGACTGCAGGCGCTGCTGCTGCTGTGGCGTCATCTTCGGGTAGCGCTTGGCGATCTCGATCCATTTGGTGCGGCGCGCGCCCTCCATCTTGGGCCACTCCTCGGCCAGCGGCGCGAGGATGTGCTGTTGTTCCGCGGTGAGTTGCGCCCATTCCGGCCCCCGCTCGTCCGCTGGACCTTTGCCGGCGCAGACGCCCGCCGGCGCGCCAAGGGACAACAACAGGAAGACAACGACTAGTCGGCGGCGTGATGATGCAGCCAAGCCTCGAACCCCGTGTCCAGATAGGCAGTAACCGGAAGCTCGTCCGATAACACCTGTGCGTCGAGTTCCGCATAGTCCGCTTGCGGGGATGATTGCTGCTGCTGCCAGACGACCACCAGAGACAACCCCAGGATCAGCGCGAGCGCGGGTACCAAGACACGACGATCGAAAAGACGCGCGACGCGAGGTGGCCGGGATTGAGAGTCCCCGAGATGCGCGCGAGACAGCGCGGCATCGCGCGCGAGCCGGAGACGATAAAGCGTGCCGTAGGGCAGGGAGTCCAGCCCCTCGTCTAGCTTGTGAACGATGCGATCGGCCACATCCCGTTCAGTCATGGCTCTATTCCCCTCGCTTTGAGGAAGACTGCGAGCGCATGGGTCGCCCGAGAGCAGTGAGTCTTTACACTCCCCTCCGAGCAACCCATCACGGCTGCGGTTTCCTGCACATCGAGTTCCTCCCAGTAACGCAAGAGAAAAGCCTCTCGTTGACGTGCGGGCAAGCTCGCCAGGCCACTCTCGATCAGCCGGATGACCTGAGACTGTTCCAGCACCTGGGCGGGACCGGCAATGACTCCGGGGCCCTCACTGACCTCCACGGTGTCGAGCGGATCATGGTCGTCTTCGTCTTGCTTCCCTTGCAGTGAGGACAGCAGTGTCGTCCACAACGAGCGCACGCGCTGTCTGCGGTAGTGATCCCGTATGCTGTTTTGCAGGATGCGCTGGAACAGCAGCGGAAGCTCCGCTGCAGGCTTGCCCGCGTATTTCTCGGCCAGTTTTAGCATGGCGTCCTGCACGAGATCGAGTGCCAGTTGCTCGTCGCGGACGGCGAACACCGCTTGCTTGAAGGCCCGGCGCTCGACTTCGGCGAGGAAGATCGCAAGCTCTTTTTCTGTCGCCAGAGGAGGTTGCCCCGTTGTTTCTCGGCGCGCGAGGGGCGCGGCAGGCTGGATGTTAACAAATCGACCTGGCAACGTGCACTCCGGCTCTCAGCGCTCGCGGAGAAGGTGATAACTACTTGTTATGACAGATGTTTGTTGAACCTTCTCGAGCCGTCTACAATACACACCTTGCCCGACTGTGTGAAGCCTGTGGATCTCACTCACCACTTCTTGATCGCCATGCCCAGCATGGTCGATACCAATTTCGCCAAGTCGCTCACCTATATCTGCGAGCACAATGAGCAAGGGGCGCTCGGGGTGGTGGTGAACCGTCCGATCGACATGACGCTGAAGGCGCTGTTCGAGCAGATCGACATCCCGTTGCGCGACGAGAGCCGCAGCCGCTTGCCCGTGTACTTTGGCGGTCCGGTCCAGGTGGACCGCGGATTCGTTCTGCATCGACCGCCGGGCGATTGGGAATCGACTCTGTCCATCAACGCCCAGGTCGGGCTGACCACTTCCCGCGACATCTTGCAGGCGGTGGCGGAAGGGCGCGGGCCGGAGCAGATCTTGGTCTCTCTGGGCTATGCCGGTTGGGCGCCCGGGCAGCTGGAGCAGGAGCTCACTCAGAACGCATGGCTCACGGTGGGCGCCGACGCGGATGTGATCTTCGAGTTGCCCGCCGAGCAGCGTCTGTCCGCGGCGATGAGCTTGCTCGGGGTTGACCTGGCGCGGCTGTCCGACGACGTCGGCCATGCTTGATTTGCGCACCGAGTGGCGAGCGCTGAGCGCCGAGTGACCCCCACCGGCAGCGACCCGCTACGCTCGACGCTCGAACCTCGGGTCTGTGGAACCGTTCTGGCCTTCGACTTCGGGGCACGGCGCGTGGGAGTCGCCGTCGGCGACCTGGCACTGGGTATCGCTCATCCCCTGGAGACGCTTCGGGTGGCATCGGACGGCGTGCGCCTGGATGAGGTCGCGCGATTGATTCGCGACTGGTCGCCGGCTCTGTTGGTGGTGGGTCTGCCGTCCCACCTGAACGGCGCCAAGCACGAATTGTCCGATCGCTGCCGCCGCTTCGCGCTACAGCTCGAACGACGTTTCGGGGTCAAAGTACGCCTCGTGGACGAGCGACTCACGTCGCGCGCGGCCGCTCAATCGCTGGCCGCGGCCGGTGTGCGTGGCCAGCGTCAAAGGCAGATGCTGGATCAAGTCGCCGCCGTGCACATCCTGCAGACTTTTTTCACTGCGCGATGACGCTGCCCGACGCCGAAACCTTGCTCGCCGAGCTGGCACAGCAGATCCGGCGCGACGCCACGCCGGACACAGCGCTAGTGGGGATCTATACGGGCGGGGTCTGGATCGCGGAGCGGCTGCACCGAATGCTCGGGTTGTCGACGCCGATGGGGACCATCGACGTCGCTTTCTACCGCGATGACTACAAGAAGACCGGGCTGCGCCCCGGCGTGAAGCCCTCTGACATCCCGTTCAAAGTCGAAGGTGCCGACATCATCCTGGTGGACGACGTGCTCTATACCGGGCGCACGATCCGCGCGGCACTCAATGAGATCTTCGACTACGGGCGTCCCACCTCGATCCGGCTGGCCGCTCTGGTCGATCGAGGCGGCCGACAGCTTCCCATCTGTCCGCAATTCGTGGGGGCCAGGGTCGAGGTCGCGCTCGACCAGAGCATCGAGCTGCGACGCGCTCAGGCCGGGCGCTTCAACCTCGCTCTGATGTCGCGCGGCGCCTAAGGGCCATGAACGCGAACCTCCAGATGAGCGCCGAGGGCAAGCTCAAGCACTTGCTGACCACCGAGGGCCTGCCGCCGGAAATCCTGCTGCAGATCTTGGACACCGCGCGCTCCTTCTGCTCGGTGACCGAGCGCCAGGTCAAGAAAGTGCCGCTGCTGCGCGGCAAGGCCATCTTCAACCTGTTCTTCGAACCCAGCACGCGCACCCGCACGACCTTCGAGATTGCCGCCAAACGACTGTCGGCGGACGTGGTCAACCTGAACATCGCCACTTCGTCTCAGACCAAGGGCGAGACGCTGCTGGACACGGTGGCCAACCTCACGGCCATGCACGCCGACATGTTCATCGTGCGTCATGGCGAGAGCGGGGCCGCGCACCTGATCGCGCGCAACGTCGGCCCCGACATCCACGTGATCAACGCCGGCGATGGGCGCCATGCGCATCCTACACAGGCGCTGCTGGACATGTTCACCATCCGCCATTACAAGGGCGGGTTCAACCACCTGCGTGTGGCCATCGTTGGCGATATTCTCCACTCGCGCGTGGCGCGCTCGGAAATCCATGCGCTCACCACCCTGGGCGTGCCGGAGGTCCGGGTGATCGGGCCGCGGACGCTTCTCCCACGCCACGTCCAGAATCTGGGCGTGCACGTGTTCCACGACATGGCAGCGGGTTTGAAGGACGTGGACGTGGTGATGATGCTGCGGTTGCAGCACGAGCGCATGAGCGGCGCCCTGCTGCCCAGCGCCGGCGAGTTCTTCAAGTCCTACGGACTGACCCCTGAGAAACTCGCTCACGCCAAACCCGATGCCATCGTGATGCACCCGGGACCGATGAACCGCGGCGTGGAGATCGATTCCGCGGTGGCCGATGGGCGGCAGTCGGTGATTCTGCCGCAGGTCACTTTCGGTATCGCGGTGCGCATGGCCGTCATGGGCATCCTGGCGGGTAATTGATGCCGGCTCCGGTTCGGTATTCGGCGCAAACCGATGGCTAGCAATTGATCCATGAACATCCAGATCAAGAACGGGAGGCTGATCGATCCGGCCGCCGGCACCGAGCGTGTGCAGGATCTGTTCATCGCCGAGGGCAAGATCGCAGCCGTTGGTGCTACGCCGGGCGGGTTCAGGCCCGACCGCGTGCTGGACGCATCCGGCCTGGCGGTATCGCCGGGGCTGGTCGATCTTTCCGCCCGCCTACGCGAGCCTGGCCTCGAGTACAAGGCCACGCTGGAGAGCGAGATGCAGGCCGCGGCGGCCGGAGGAATCACCAGCTTGGTGTGCCCGCCCGACACGGACCCGCCGCTCGACGAACCCGGGCTGGTCGAGATGCTCAAGTTCCGCGCCCGCAGCCTCAACCAGTCGCGCGTTTACCCATTGGGCGCGTTGACGCAGGGCCTCAGAGGCGAACGGCTCACCGAAATGGCGGAGCTGCACGACGCCGGCTGCGTGGCCTTCAGCCAACCGGGTGCTACCTTGACAGACAATCAGGTGCTGATGCGCTCGCTGGAGTACGCGACGACTTTCGGGTTTGCAGTGTGGTTACGACCGCAGGACGCCACGTTGTCGCGAGGCGGCGTGGCCCATGACGGCGAGGTAGCGACGCGTTTGGGGCTGGCAGGCATCCCTGCGTGTGCCGAGACCGTCGCCCTGTCCGCCATCCTCATTCTGGTCCAGGAGACGGGTGCGCGCGTCCACCTTTGCCGGTTGTCCAGCGCAGAGGGCGTGGAGATGGTGCGTCAGGCCAAGCGCGCGCGCATGCCGGTCACCTGCGACGTCGCCGCCTATCACGTGCACCTGAGCGACATGGACATCGGGTATTTCGATTCCAACTGCAACCTGATACCTCCGCTGCGCGGCCCGCGCGACCGGGATGCGCTGCGCGCCGGGCTCGCCGACGGTACGATCGACGCCATCTGCTCCGACCATACCCCGGTCGATGAGGACGACAAGCAGCTGCCCTTTGCGGAAGCGGAGCCGGGCGCTACGGGACTCGAGTTGCTCCTCCCCTTGACTTTGAAATGGGCGCGCGAGGCGCGGATCGCCCTGCCCGCCGCGCTCGCAAGGGTCACCACCGGGCCGTTGCGCGTGCTCGGCTTGCCCGGCGCAGCGATCGCGGTCGGGCAGATCGCCGACTTGTGCGTGTTCGACCCCGAAGCGTGGTGGCGCGTGCGGCCCGAAAGCTTGCACAGTCAAGGCAAGAACACGCCGTTGCTCGGGATGGAGCTGCAAGGCCGGGTACGCCACGCGCTGGTGAATGGCCAGGTCGTATTCGACGCGCCGTCTTCGCACTGACGTTCCAAATGCCCAACCCCCTGCTCGACTTTTCGGGACTGCCCCGGTTCGCCGAGATCCGGCCGGAGCACGTCGCCCCTGCGCTGGGTCAGCTGCTGCAGGAAAACCGCGATCTGGTGGAGCGCGTTGCGAGCGTCGCTGAACAGCCCACCTGGGACAGCTTCGTGGCGGTGCTGGATGACGCCAACGAGCGGCTCTCGCGCGCCTGGGGTCAGGTGGCGCACCTCAACGCGGTGATGAACAGTCCGCCACTGCGCGAGGTCTACAACGCCAACCTGCCGCGGATCAGCCAGTACTTTACCGAGCTGTCGCAGGACGAGCGGCTGTACGCGAAGTTCAAGGCGCTGCGTACGGCGCCCCGGTTCGACCGCCTCACGCGTGAACAGAGGAAGATCGTCGACAACGAGCTGCGCGATTTTCGCCTGGGCGGCGCCGAGCTGCCCGCGGACGAGAAGGCCGAGTTCAAGCACACGCGCAGCCGCCTCGACAAGCTGTCCTCCCGCTTCAACGACAACTTGCTGGACGCGACCAACGCTTTTGCGCATCACGTGACCGACCGAGGCGAGCTGGCGGGGATCCCCGAAGACGTGGTGGAGGCTGCGCGCGAGGCCGCGCGGCGCGACGGTATGGATGGGTGGAAGTTCACGCTGCACCTGCCTTCGTACCTGCCCTTGATGCAGTACGCCGACAGGCGCCCGCTGCGCGAGTTGATGTATCGTGCCTACGTCACGCGGGCGGCCGAGCTCGGCAATGCCGAGTGGGACAACACGCCGATCATCGACGAGATCCTGAGGCTGCGGAGCAGGCTGGCCCGGCTGCTCGGCTACGCGAGCTATGCGCAGCTCTCGCTCGAGCCGAAGATGGCCCAGTCCCCGGCCCAGGTTCTCGCCTTTCTCACGGACTTGGCGGCGCGGGCCAAGCCGTTCGCGCAGCGCGAGTTCGAAGAGCTGTCGCAGTTTGGCCGAGAGCACCTCGGCCTGGACCAACTCGAGGCCTGGGATGTCGCGTGGGCCTCCGAGAAGCTGCGCCTCGCGCGCTACGCGTTCTCCGAGCAGGACGTGAAGCAGTACTTCCCGGAGACGAGAGTACTGCCCGGCATGTTCCGCTTGGTCGAGACGCTGTACGGCATCTCGATCGCTCCCAGCCAGGCCCCGGTCTGGCACCCGGACGTGCGCTTCTTCGACATCTATGACCGTAGCGACGCTGGCGTCCTGATCGGGCAGTTCTATGTCGACTTGTTCGCGCGGCCCTCGAAACGCGGCGGCGCCTGGATGGACGATGCGATCACCCGCAAGCGCACGCGCAGCGGCATCCAGACGCCGGTGGCCTACCTCAATTGCAATTTCTCGCCGCCGGTGGGTGGCAGGCCCGCGCTGCTCACGCACAACGAGGTCATCACGCTGTTCCACGAGTTTGGGCACGGCCTGCACCACCTGCTGACGCGCGTGGAGCAGCGTGGCGTATCGGGCATCAATGGCGTGGAGTGGGACGCTGTAGAGCTGCCCAGCCAGTTCATGGAGAATTTTTGCTGGGAATGGGAAGTCGTGCGCGGCATGAGCGCGCACGTTGACACGGGAGAAGCGCTGGGCCGGCCTCTGTTCGACAAGATGCTCGCCGCCAAGAATTTCCAGAGCGGCCTGCAGTTCGTGCGCCAGCTGGAGTTCGCTCTGTTCGACATGCACCTGCACTTCGACCACGACCCCGCGGGTGCAGTGGCCCCGCTGCAGCTGCTGGAGCGCGTGCGCAACCAGGTCGCGGTGGTGTTCCCCCCGCAGTACAACCGCTTTCCGAACAACTTCTCTCACATTTTCGCGGGCGGGTACGCGGCGGGCTATTACAGCTACAAGTGGGCCGAGGTGCTATCGGCGGACGCGTACGGGCTGTTCGAAGAGCTGGGGGTGCTCAACCCCGAGGCCGGCGAGCGGTTCCGACGCGAAATCCTGGGTGTGGGCGGCAGCCGTCCTGCGCTGGAATCGTTTGTCGCCTTCCGGGGACGGGAGCCCAGCATCGACGCGCTGTTGCGTCACAGCGGCATGGCCGTTGCTTGACTCTTCGCCTGTCACGACACGGCATGGAGATCGGACATGAAAGCTATGGCATTGATCATCGCCCTCGCGCTGGCCACCGGCACGGCAGCCGCGGGCAAGCTGTACAAGTGGGTGGACAAGAACGGCGACGTCCACTACACGGACCAACCCCCGCCGCCGGAGGCGAAGATCGCGGAGCGCAAGAAGTTCGGCGACCAGGCGACCGACGCGCCGGTGCCCTATGCCCTCCAGCAGGCGGTCAAGAACTTCCCGGTCACGCTGTACAACGCCGACTGCGGCGACGCTTGTAGCAGAGCCTCGGCCCTGCTCAACCAGCGCGGCATCCCGTTCACCGAGAAGAACGCGCGCGACTCGGCCGTGGGGGAGGAGTTGAGGGCGCTGAACGGCGGCAAGCTCGAGGTGCCGGTGATGAAGCTCGGCACGCAGGTGGTCCGCGGTTATGAGGAAGGCAACTGGAACAATGTGCTCGACGCCGCGGGCTACCCCAAGTGGTCGCCGGCACCGGCGCGCACCGCAACCGCTGCGTCAAAACCCGCCCAGGCCGCGCCGACCTCCCCCGCCGAGCCGCCTGCGCAGAACGCGGCACCCGATCCCGCGCGCCAGTAGCCCTCGGTCGTCCCGCGCGCAGTCCGGTGAAGCTCGCCACCTGGAACGTGAACTCGCTCAAGGTGCGGCTCCCGCACCTGCTGGACTGGGTTGGCCGCGAGCAGCCGGACGTGGTCTGCCTGCAGGAGACCAAGACCGAGGACCCGAACTTTCCCGCACGGGAGCTGCAGCAGGCGGGCTATCAGTCGCTGTTCGTCGGCGAGAAGGCCTACAACGGCGTGGCCATCCTCACGCGGGCCGTGGCGAGCGACGTCTCGGGCGCGGTGCCGGACTTCGCCGATGACCAGAAACGGGTGCTGGCGGCGACCGTGGACGGGCTGCGCGTCATCTGCGTATACGTGCCCAACGGCGAGAGCGTCGAGTCGGAAAAGTATCGCTACAAGCTCGCCTGGCTCGGGGCGCTCGAGAAATGGCTGATGCGCGAACTTCAGACGCACCCGCGGCTCGCCCTGCTCGGCGACTACAACATCGCGCCGGAAGAGCGGGATGTGTACGATCCCCGGCTGTGGGAAGGCAAGGTCCTGTTCAGCGAGCCGGAACGCGCCGCGTTTCGCCGCTTGACGGGCCTAGGCCTCAAGGACAGCTTCCGCCTGTTCGATCAGCCGGACAAATCCTTCAGCTGGTGGGACTACCGGATGAACGCGTTCAAACGCAATCTCGGCCTGCGCATCGACCACATTCTGCTCAGCTCGGAACTGGCCAGTCGCGCGCGCGCCAGCTGCATCGACA
>Ga0335077_10005452_pt1 | contig 15606 bp, 13 predicted proteins | sample Lox_Sample_31_FD_207151 | JGI IMG/M metagenome (GOLD analysis project Ga0335077, IMG submission 207151) | Soil microbial communities from Loxahatchee National Wildlife Refuge, Florida, United States - Lox_Sample_3.1 | ecosystem: Environmental > Terrestrial > Soil > Wetlands | place: USA... | reverse complement strand
CGGGTGGGCCGTGTTCGTTCAAGGCCGGGCAATACGCGACGCTCGGCGTGGAGCACGGGGGGTAGCGGATTGAGCGGGCGTATTCGATTGTTTCTTCGCCGTACGAAGAGAAGCTAGAATTCTTCGTCGAATTGGTGCCGCATGGTGAGTTGACCCCGAAGCTGTACAAGTTACAAGTGGGCGACACGCTGCTATGCCGGAAGATTTCGAAAGGTCGATTCACGATTGATTTGCGCAGCGGACGAACGAATCATCTGCTGCTGGCGACGGTCACGGGAATTGCGCCGTTCGTAAGTTACGTGCGGACGCTTTATAAAGATTGGAAGGACGGCGGGAGTCCGATGCCAGGTCCGCATAAGTTTTATTGCCTGCAGGGTGGCAGCCGATCGTGGGAGTTTGGCTACCGGGAAGAGCTCGAGGGTGTGGCGGCGGAAGTGCCGTGGTTCAAATATGTGCCGACAATCAGCCGGCCCTGGGAGGACGCGGAATGGAAAGGGCAGACTGGGCGAGTGGATGATCTCGTGCGGATGTACTTGCGGGAGTGGGGATTGAGGCCCGAAAGTACGACGGGGTATCTGTGCGGGCATCCCGAGATGTGCGAGAACGGGCGAGGGATTTTGGAGCGCGCGGGTTGGCAGAAGGGCTCGACGTTTGAAGAAGTGTACTTTGTACCGGGAAAAGAACAGGAAACCGAATAGGGTTGCAGTTGGTCCAAAGGGATGTTGGCGTTGGGTGGCAGCGTAGTGGGCGAAACGAGAATGCGGTGCGGATTTCCGAAATGGCACCGGCGTTCAGTTTTGAGATAGCGGAGGAACCTTCATGATCGTTGGAGTGCCACGCGAAAGTTATCCAGGGGAGCGGCGCGTTGCGATGATCCCGGCGGCTGTTCCCATGCTCACGAAGGCCGGCCTGGAGGTGATCATCGAAGCCGGCGCGGGTGCTGCGGCGGGTTACCTGGATGCGGACTATACAGCAAAAGGCGCAAAGATTGTGGCCAGCCGCGCAGATGTTTTTGGAACCGCGGAGATAGTGCTGCAGGTGCTGTGCTACGGATCGAACGACCGCACCGGTAAAGCGGATGTTCCGCTCTATCGATCGGGGCAAGCGCTGATTGGGTTCTTGCGGCCGTTGGGTTCGCTGGAGACGGTGCAGGAGATTGCGTCGAAGGGCGTGATGGCGTTTTCCGTGGAGTTGATGCCGCGAACAACGCGGGCGCAAAGCATGGATGCGCTGTCTTCGATGGGCACGATCTGCGGGTACAAAGCGGTGCTGCTGGCGGCAGATAAGTTGCCGCGGATTTTTCCGATGTTGACGACGGCGGCAGGTACGATCATGCCGAGCCGCGTGTTTATCATCGGATGCGGTGTGGCGGGTTTGCAGGCGATTGCAACGGCGAAGCGCTTGGGCGCGGTGGTTTCGGCGTATGACTTGCGGCCGGTGGTGAAAGAGCAAGTGCAAAGCCTCGGCGGGCGATTCGTGGAGTTGCCGATCGAAGCTAGCAACGCGCAGGACGCGCGCGGCTATGCGACCGCGCAAGGTGAAGAGTTTTACCGGAAGCAGCGGAACTTGCTGGGGAAAGTCGTGGCGGAAAGCGACGTAGTGATTACCGCAGCGGTGATTCCGGGAAAGAAGTCGCCGACGCTGGTGACGAAGGAAATGGTAGCGAACATGGCGCCGGGGTCGGTGATCGTGGATCTGGCAGCGGAGCGCGGAGGCAACTGCGAATTGACGCAAGCCGAGCACACGATTGTGGAGCACGGCGTGACGATCGACGGGACGATCAACCTGGCGAGTACGGTGCCGTATCACGCCAGCCAGATGTATGCGCGAAATCTGGCGACGTTTCTGGTGTACATGGTGAAGGACGGCAAGCTGCAACTGAATCCGCAAGACGAAATTATGCGCGAGACGCTGGTCACGCAAAACGGCGAAATCGTGAACGCGCGGCTGCGCGAAATTTACAAGCTCCCCGCGTTGGCAGCGAAATCTTAAGGAGGAATGGATGCCGGCTGATTTCATATCAAGTCTGTTTGTGTTCATCCTGGCGGCGTTTTTAGGTTTCGAGCTGATTAAGCGCGTTTCGCCGCTGTTGCACACGCCGCTGATGTCGTTGACGAACGCGTTGGACGCGATCGTGGTGGTCGCGGCAATCATCATCGCGGGGCAACACGAGACGAGGCTATCGACGAAGCTGGGTTTGATTGCGGTAGCCGCGTCGTTTAGCAACATGGTGGGCGGCTTCGTGATTACGGACCGCATGCTGAGCATGTTCAAGACCGGGAAGGCGAAAAAGTGATGACTCCCGATCAAGTGCTGCAGATCATCGACTTCACATACATCGCCGCGGTCATTGGCTTTATTCTCTCCCTCAAGTGGCTCAGTTCGCCGGTTACCGCCATGCGTGGCGTCTTGATCGGTGAAATCGCTTCCGGCGCCGCGGTGGTCGCGACGCTGTTTGACGCGCGTGTTACCGAGCACAAGTGGGTGATCATCGCGCTGATCATCGGCGCCGGTATCGGCGTGCCTCTCGGCATGGTCAAAATGACCGCTGTGCCGCAGCGAACCGCGTTGAGCCACGCGTTCGGCGCGCTATCGGCGGCGTTGGTGGGCATCTCGGAGTATTACGTCGGCGTGCCCAACATCAGCAAATTTGAGATGGCTGAAATCGGCCTTGAGGTGGTCATCGGCTCGCTGACGGTCACCGGCAGCCTGATCGCCGCCGGCAAATTGCAGGAGCTGAAGTGGATTCCGCAGCGACCGATTGTCTACAAGGGCCAGAACTACGTCAGCTTGTCCGTGCTGAGCGCCGCGGTGATTCTGATTGTTCTGCTGGTTCTGTATCCTGAGAAAACCTTCCTGTTTCCGATCATGGTCGGTGTCGCTCTGGTGTTCGGCATCATGCTGGTGACGCCGATTGGCGGCGCGGATATGCCCACGGTGATTTCGCTATTGAACTCCTACGCCGGCTTCTCCGCTTCGCTGCTCGGCTTCGTGCTGCAAAGCAAAGTGCTCGTGGTTGCCGGCGCGTTGGATGGCGCCTCGGGCTTCATCCTGTCGGTCATCATGTGCAAAGCGATGAACCGCTCGTTCACGAACGTGCTCTTCGGCGCCTTTGGACAGGTGCAGACGTCGGCTACGCACGCCAAAGAAGAACGAGTGGTCAAGAGCGCTTCGCCGGAAGATGCCGCTTCCATTCTATCCGCGGCTAACCGGGTCGTGATCGTTCCCGGCTACGGCATGGCGGTGGCGCAGGCGCAGCACAAGGTGCGCGAGTTGTACGACATTCTTACCAAGAAAGGCATCGACGTGCGGTTTGGAATCCACCCGGTTGCCGGCCGCATGCCTGGCCACATGAACGTGCTGCTTGCGGAAGCCGACATTCCATACGACAAGTTGATGGAGATGGACGTCATCAACAGCGATTTGCCGCAGACGGATGTGGCGTTGATTATCGGCGCAAACGACGTGACCAATCCGGCGGCGCGCACGGACCAGAGCAGCCCGATTTATGGCATGCCGATCATTGATGTGGACAAGGCGCGCACGGTGATGGTGATCAAGCGTTCGATGGCGGCAGGCTTTGCGGGGATTGACAATCCGTTGTACTACCTGGACCACACGCTGATGCTGTTTGGCGACGCCAAGAAATTCGTCAGCGAAATCGTGCAAAACCTCAGCGGAAGCGGCGGGCACTGAGGCGCGCTGAGGCTTTGCTGTTCATTGGCAGGCGAGCTGGCACCTTGCACTGCGTTTATTCGATTGAAATCCTTCAAATATTCGTGCTGTGACACCAAACCGCTGCCCTTTTGTTGCGGCGAGCATCTAAGTGTCGAACCCAATGGTGTACACACTTACAGACCCGGCAGCGCCGGTAAAAATTGACCTGTCGAATGCGTGGCGTAGTTGGGACAAAATGGTAGATGGCGCGATCGCCCTCCTGCCGAACCTGATTCTCGCGCTGGTCATCTTCATCGTGTTTCTACTGATTGCGCGATTGGCGCGCTCACTGGTGCGCCGGATCAGCATCAAGCGGAGCCATCACCGGAATCTCGGAATTTTGTTGGGACAACTGGCGCAACTGACGGTGGTGATTCTCGGGTTCTTGACAGCGATTTCAGCGATCGCCCCTTCGTTCCACGCATCCGACCTGATCAAAATGCTGGGCATCGGAAGCGTGGCGATCGGCTTTGCTTTCCAGAACATTCTGCAAAACTTCCTGGCCGGTATTCTGATTTTGCTGCAGGAGCCGTTCGCGGTGGGGGATTGGATTAACGTGACCGGGCTGGAGGGGCGGGTCGAGGATATTCAAACACGGGCAACGGTAGTGGCGACGCACAAAGACACGCGAATCGTAATACCGAACGCGGTGCTGTTTACGAACCCAGTCGTGGTCGGGGAGCCGAAAGAGGAAGTGAAGAGTTAGAGGACGCCTAACGTGGAGATTCGCGGGTGATGGGGATTCAAATTGGAGTGGCGGTTGACATAGAATGGCGGCGAATTCGCGGTATCGGTGAGGGCTCGTAAAACGGAGAGGTGAGGAGGAACTATGCCGGTGATGCGGGCGGATCGCGTAGAAGTATCGTGGGATGAAGGGAAGAAGAGCTGGCTGGTGCGGATTGGGAGCGGTGAAGAAGTGATTCGGCGGTATTGCAAAGAAGCGAAGAACGTGGACGAGGCGAAGCTGCGCTCGGCGGCGCTGCAGACGGCGAAAGATGAAGGGTACGAAGTGGACGCGGGAGCCGTAAGCGTAAAGAAGTAAGAAGTGACTCTTGGTTGAGCTTGGTGCACCCGAGAGGAGCTCTCGGATTGCTGCCAATCCTCCGTCTGAACTCGAGCGGCGTTGCGATGCTACGGCCTCGGGAATTTCGATAGCAGAGGGTGTGCGCAAGCGAGCGGGTGGAGGCGCGGAAGAGGCAACGCGCCAATCGCGGCTTCTCTTGAAGCGGGCGTGTTCCAACGGTCGTAGAAATGGTGAATCATCTTGCAGCGGTGGAATGGCTTAGTGTGTTCGGGCGTGGGAGGGTGAGGATGCTAAAGAATAAGCCGAGAATTGCGCTGACCATGGCGCTTGGCTGTACCATCGCGTCGCTGCTGGTCACTGGCCTGGCCCGAGTAGCGGGGGCGCAGGATGAAGGGGACGCGTGGGGGAAGAAGAAGTCGGCGTGGTTGTTGCTTTCGGCGGCGGACAAGGCCCAGGCAATGGAATTTGCGGAGGACGTGAAGAAATATCTGGATGTGGCGCGGTCGGCCCTGGGTTCGAATCGCGAAGTGATTCGTCGAGCGAAGGCGGCGGGATTTGTGGAGTTCACGAAGCCGGAGCAGGTGAAAGCAGGCGCGCGGCTGATCGTGCCGAACCGCGACCGCAGCGTGATCCTGGCGGTGATCGGTAGCGAGCCGATGGTGGACGGGACGCGCGTGGTGGGAACGCATCAGGATAGTCCACACATTGAATTGAAAGGCCGGCCGATTTATCCCGCGGGCGGATTCGCCTTATTCAAAACGAAATATTACGGAGGACTGAAGAAATATCAGTGGTCGAATTTGCCCCTGGCATTGGTGGGGCGGATTGATACAACGGACGGACGGACGATTGATATTTCGATCGGGCTGAATGCCGGCGAGCCGGTATTTGTGATTCCGGATAGTGCACCGCATTCCGATGCGGAGTTACGCGGGCGGACGTATACGAATGTATTGCAGGGCGAAGAAATGGACCCGGTAATCGGAAGCATCCCGGGAGAAAAAGACTCGGTGGCGGCTGAGGTGACCCGGCAACTCACGGCCACGTACAAAATCAAGGAAGAGGACTTGGTGAGTGCCGAGCTGTCGCTGGTGCCCGCAGATCATCCAGCCGACGTGGGCGTCGATCGCGGGTTGATTGGAGCTTACGGGCAAGATGACAGACTGTCTTCGTTTTGTGCGGCGCGGGCGATGATCGATTTGAAGGGCACGCCAAAACGGACAGCGATCGCGTATCTCTCGAATTTCGAGGAAGTAGGCTCGGTAAACAATACGGGCGCGGGGTCGCAGTTTTTGAGTTCGACGTTCGCGCGGCTGATTGGCGCGCAGCGGGGAACGGCGTACAACGACTTGGATTTGCGGCGCGCGCTGCACAATGCAGAAGTGATTTCCGCCGACACGAATGACGCGATTGATCCGTTGTTCCCGGGATTGCAGGAAGGCACGAACGCAGCGCGCTTGGGGTACGGCGTGACGATCAAGCTGTACGGCGAAGGCTTCGATCCGCCATCGGAGTACACGGCGAAAATTCGCAGCTTGCTGGATAAGAACGCGATTCCGTGGCAGACGCACACGTACAAAGTGGATACAGGCGGCGGCGGAACAATTGGCGGGTTCATGTCGCGCGAGGACATGGAAGTGATTGATTGGGGCGTGCCCCTGCTGTCGATGCATTCGCCGTACGAGATGTCGTCGAAGGCGGACGATTGGTACTACTACCGGGGAATGGGCTTGTTCTTGGGGAGCGGCGAGTAGCGGAGTCATAGATAGCCCATGAACGCGAATCTGGCCAAAGCGACGGTGGTTGGCGCTCTCGGCGGACTGCTGTTCGGGTTCGACACGGCGGTGATTGCCGGAACGACGCGCCAACTAACCGCAGTGTTCACGCTCACGCCAGCGAGCCTGGGATTGACGGTCTCGATCGCGCTGTGGGGCACGGTGCTTGGCGCGATGACGGCAGGCGTGCTCGGCCAGAAATTCGGCAGTCGGGAAATTCTTCGGATTCTAGCGGTGTTTTACGTGCTTTCGGCGCTGGGTTGCGCGCTGGCGTTCAGTTGGCCGGTCTTGGTCGCGGCGCGATTTCTCGGTGGATTGGGAATCGGTGGATCATCGGTGCTGGGGCCGGTGTACATCGCGGAGTTGGCCCCGGCAAAGTCGCGGGGCCGGTTGGTTGGCCTGTTTCAGATCAACATTGTGATTGGGATTTTGCTCGCGTACTTCTCGAACTACCGCATCGCGGAATTGGGATTGGGCGCGAATGACTGGCGGTGGATGTTTGGAGTCGCTGCTGTACCGGCAGCACTGTTTTTGATCATGTTGTTTTTCATTCCGCGGAGCCCGCGCTGGCTGGCGACGCAGAATCGCGTGGACGAGGCGCGGTCGGTGTTGCAGTTGATGGGCGCAGAAAATCCAGAAGCGGAGCTGCACGAGATCGTGGCTTCGATTCACCTGGAGCGCTCGGCGAAATCCGAATCCCTGCGGTCGTCCAAATACCGATTGCCGATTTTTCTGGCGATCACGATTGGGATGTTTAATCAGCTGGCAGGAATAAATGCGATTCTCTACTACCTCAACGATATTTTTTCTGCTGCGGGCTTCAGCAGAGTGTCCGGTGAGCTTGGCCCTGTGGCAGTCGGAGGCATGAATCTCGTCGCGACGCTGCTGGCGATGACGGTGATCGATAAGTTAGGACGGAAGACCCTCTTGCTGATTGGCTCCGTTGGATTGGTGGCTTGCCTCTCGGGGTTGGCGGCCGTCTTTCTCACCGGGACTCATCAAAGCGCGCTGCTGTGGATTCTGATCGCGTACATTGGATTTTTTGCGATTTCGCAGGGCGCGGTCATCTGGGTGTACATCGGTGAAGTGTTTCCGAATCGCGTGCGCGCCGAAGGGCAAAGTATCGGAAGTTCGTCGCACTGGGTCATGAATGCGTTGGTCTCGTGGATTTTTCCAGTGCTGTTTGCGCGCTCGCATGGACTACCCTTCGTGGTGTTCGCAGCGTGCATGGCTCTGCAGTTTTTTGTGGTGCTGTTCGTGTACCCGGAAACGAAGGGGTACACGTTGGAAGAGATGCAGCGCCGACTGGGAATCGACTGAAGGCGGTAAGTCGACGGCGACGCAGAAGTTTGCGTGCCAAAATTGTAAAGCTCGCATCGAATGGAAGCGGCCCAGCGGCCCTAACGGAACTCGAGAGGAGTCGGAAAATGGCGGACAAGACGACTGGCACAAGGCAAGGAGAGTTGAGTGCAGCGGCCAGCGGCACATTCACGATTGGCGAAGATTTGACCATCAACCGACTAGGCTTTGGTGCGATGCGCATCACGGGCGAAGGCGTGTGGGGCGAGCCGAAGGATCACGACCAAGCGATTCGCGTGTTGCAGCGCGCGGTCGAGTTGGGCATCGATTTTATCGACACGGCGGATTCCTACGGGCCGGAAGTGAGCGAGCGGCTCATCGCGGAGGCGCTACATCCGTATCCGGCGAATCTGGTCATAGCAACAAAGGCGGGATTTGATCGGCCTGGGGCCGGGAAATGGGTGATGAACGGACGGCCCGAGCATTTACGCGAAGCATGTGAAGGCAGTTTGAAACGACTGAGACTCGAAAGGATTGATCTGTACCAGTTGCATCGCATCGATCCAGCGGTGCCGGCGGAAGATCAGATTGGGACGTTGGCCGATTTGCAGCAGGAAGGGAAGATCAAGCACATCGGGCTGTCCGAAGTAAGTGTGGAGCAGGTCAGGCACGCGCAGAGTATGGTGAAGATCGTGAGCGTGCAAAACCGTTACAGCGTGGCGGATCGCGCGGCGGAGGATGTGTTGGAGCATTGCGAGGCACAAGGGATTGGGTTTATTCCCTGGTTTCCGCTCGGCGCGGGGAAATTGGCGGAGCCGGGAGGAGCGCTGGCGCGCACAGCGAAAGAAGTGGGAATTACGACGTCGCAGTTGGCCTTAGCCTGGCTGTTGTGGCGTTCGCCGGTGATGCTGCCGATTCCGGGGACTTCTAGCGTGGCGCATCTGGAAGAGAATGTGGCGACGGCGACGGTGAATGTGGACGACGGCAAAATGAAGGAGTTGGGGAAGCTGACGCAAAGCGCGCAGGCGTAGAAACTGCGACAGTGGCACCGAATAACGGATCCAATCCTTGGAGGGCGACTAGAGCTGAGTAAAAGGAGAGTCTCAGCGTGACGCCGGTTCAAGGCTTCCGCCGGCCGTGGCAGTCCGGGACAGCTCGTTTTTCTGCACGATCGTCTCGATGGCCTGGAGTATGAGCTCCGGCTGTTCCTGCATAATCCAGTGATTGCTATTTTCTGCGAGGATGTGTACGCCGCGCGGGCATCGAGCGGCCATGAGGGCGTGCTCCTTGCGGCGATGCTCGGGCGCGGTGCGGGCGGACAGGATTGCGACTGGATGTTCCGGGATGTGTTTCAGTTCCGCGAGGCGGGCCGCGTTGGCCGGCAGATTTTCGAGTTGGCTGGCAATCGTGAGGGCGAATTTGGGTTGAATCCAAAAGACGCCAGCCATGGCGCGTTCGGCGGCGGGGAGCGCGGAGAACCACGGGCTGGAGACGGTGCCGGATTCGGCAGGTGAGCCGTGACTGATGAGGCGAACCAAGCGTGCCGCTACGTTCTTGGCCGGGGTAGTGAGCAAGAAGGCGACAAAACGAAGCAAACCGATGCGAGAAAGAAACGCGGCACGACGACAGATGGCGGCGCCGATCCGCGTTTGTTTGCGGTCGTGGTCGGACGGCGGATTCCACTCCGCGGGAGCAACCGGGTCCACGAGGACCATGCCTACGACTTCGTTGGGGAAACGGGCGGCGAGCAGGGGCATGGTGAGCCCACCAAAAGAGTGCCCGACGAGAACGTAAGGCGGCACGATGGAAGCGTTGCGAAGCAGAGTGTGTAACTCGTCGACGATGCGGTCGGACGTGCGGGGCATCGGGCCGAGATCACTCCAGCCGAGTCCGGCGCGGTCATAACTGACAACGCGATGATTCCGCGAGAGCGCAATTTGAAGATCGGTCCAACTCAAGTTGGTCGACATCAGACCTGCTTCCAGAAGAATAGTTGGGCCGGAGTTGGTCTTGCCAGTTTCCAAAATGTGGAGACGATGCCCGCCGACGTCTACGAGGTCTCCCGGAGGAGGGAAGCGCTTGCGATCGCGGCGGGCGCCGAGAGTCTGATACACCATGCCAAGCACGGTGGCGATGAGCGTGCAAGCGACTAGCCAAGCGAGCCAATGGAGCAAAGACGAAACCTCAGTCGTGGTTGGTAATCATATAGTCCAACTGGTGATTAGATGTTCGTGTCCGCTAGTTGGCTATGCACGTTGCGAGCCACGGCTTCGGCGAGTTCGACACAATCGCCGATAGAGCGGCCGCGCAGAAAATTGCCGATGACGTGAAGGGAAGGTGTTGTGTCGAGGATGACGGAAATCTCCGCCACGCGTCGGGCGTGGCCGACGTTGTACTGCGGAAGCGCGCGAGGCTCTTTCCAGACGACCCGATCGAGTGGAGGCGCGGTGATGCCGAGGATTTGGGCGTTTTCTGCGTGAACGATGCTAGCGCAGTCGTCTTCGGAGAGGCTGTCGAACCGATTCGCGAGTTGCCGTGCGGCAAAACTGGTAACCAGCACCGCGGACTCCGGGGCGCGGTTGGGGAAGAGCGAAGAGTTCCAGAACGTACAAATCGTGCTGAGTCCTTCGCGGCGCGGCACCATGAAGCCAAAGCCGTGCAGAGGATGGGCAATGCGCGCCCAATCATAAGCAGCGGAGACGACGCAGATGGGTGCATATTCGATGGCCGCCAGGTGCGAGGCGAGCGCAGGCAGCGCGGGAGTGAGGAGTTGCGCTGCGGCGTAGGCAGGAATGGCCAGAACGAGGTGTTGTGTAAGCATCTGTTCGCCACTAGTTAAAGCGATTTGCCACTGAGGCGCTGAGCCGTTGATGGACGGAAGTTGCGTGAGAGAGAGAACCGGGGTTCGGAATCGCAGACGCGAATCCAGGGCTGCCGCGAGCCGCTGCGGGAGTGTAGCCATGCCATGACGGAACGAGCCAAGCGTCGGCAAGGAATCAGTAACGCGGAGATTGCTCTTTTTACGATTGCGATTGCGGGCACGGGCGCGTAAAGCGCCGCGCAGCAAGCTGCCAGCATCGCGCTCCCATTCGACCAAAGCGGGGAAAGCGCTGTGCATGCCCATTTTCTGCGCGTCGCCAAAGAAAATCGTGGAGATGAATGGGTCCACGAGATAGTCGAGAATCTCGGAGCCAAATTTGCGTTCGACAAATTCCGCGAGAGACTCTTCATGCGCTGGGGGCTGCGTGTGACGGAGGGGTTCAGCGAGGACACGCAATTTCGAGCGAAGGTTGACAAGATTGGTCGTGATCAGGCCGGCAGGAGAAAACGGCGCGGGATGCAGCCGGCCGTCGTGGAAAATGAAACGTTGCGCTTTGGGGTCGCCGCGAAGAAACTCTGATTCCAAATGCAACTCGCCTACGAGCTGCCAGACGCTGGCGGGGAAGCGCGGGAATTGTGGGCCGGTCTCAAAGAGGAAACCATTTCGCTGAATGGAAGCGATGACTCCGCCGGGCCGGTCCCTGGCTTCGAGTACGAGCGGAGCCAGCCCAAGCTGCTGGAGGCGGTAGGCGCAGGCGAGGCCGGACAGGCCCGCGCCGATAACGACAACTTTTTCGGTGTATCCCACGGCAAAGCAAGCCTATCAAAACTGGGGCACGCCTCGGGCCAGTGCCGCTTGCCAAGAGCACGGATTCTTCGGTCAGATAGATGCTAGAGACGGATCGGAGATAGTCAGAGGAATGGCCGCAGAGTCATTGCTAGATTTCGCCAGAAAATATGCCGCGAACGGCCGCGAGGTGGCACTGCGACAGCGGCGCGGCTATCGCATGGAAAGTTGGACGTACGGGCGGATTGGGCAAGAAGCGAATCGCGTAGCGCGAGAGTTGGAGGCGCGCGGTCTGAGCAAGGGCGATGCCGCGCTATTGTGGGGAGAAAATTCGGCGGAGTGGATCATCGCGTTTCTCGGGTGCTTACTGCGCGGCGTGGTGATTGTGCCGCTCGACCACGGGGCAACTCCGGAGTTTGCGTCGCGAGTTGCACCTGAAGTTGAGGCAAAGATTGTCTTCCACGGGCACGGACAGGGGAACATTGCAGGGCTCGCGGCAATTCCGTTCGAATCGCTGGTGCAAACCATCGCGTGTCACGACGCAGGCGCTTACGCTTCACCTGCGCTTTCACGCCAGGACACGCTGGAAATCATTTTCACCTCCGGAACCACCGCCGAGCCGCGCGGCGTGGTGATTTCCCACGGCAATGTTTTGGCGAACACCGAGCGGCTGGAGCAGGAGATACAGAAATACCTGGGATACGAGCGAATCTTTCATCCCATTCGTTTTCTGAACCTGCTGCCGCTAAGCCACGTGTTCGGCCAGATGCTGGGACTTTTTATACCCCCGATGCTGGCTGGCACGGTGGTTTTTCTCGAATCGCTAAAGCCCGCTGAGTTGCTGGACACAATCAAACGCGAGCGCGTTTCCGTGCTGGTGGCGGTGCCGCGTTTTATTGAGTCCTTGCAGCGGGAGGTGGAGCGTCACGAGGAACGGGAAGCGCGGCTGGAGAAGTTTCGCGACCGGTTCGCACGCGCCGAAGGGAAGCCGTTTTTGCGACGTTGGTGGGTGTTTCGCAAGATTCACGCGCGGCTGGGATGGAAATTCTGGGCATTTATTTCAGGTGGCGCGGCGCTGCCGGAAGAGCCGGAAAAGTTCTGGACCCGATTGGGATATGCCGTCATTCAGGGGTATGGAATGACAGAAACAGCATCTCTGATCAGTCTCAACCATCCATTCAAGTCCACGCACGGTTCGATCGGAAAAGTGTTTCCCGGGATGGAAGTACGCGTAGACGAGAACGGCGAAATTCTCGTGCGCGGACAAGGAGTCGCGAAGGCGTATCGGTCGCAGGGGCAGACGCAGGCTGTAGCCGAAGCCGACGGCTGGTTTCGAACCGGCGATATCGCCGAACAAGACGCCAGCGGCAATCTGTATTTTCGCGGCCGTCGCAAGAACGTGATTGTGACGCCGGCTGGAATGAATGTGTATCCCGAGGACTTGGAGAAAGCTCTACGCGAACAGCCCCAGGTCCGTGATTGTGTGGTGCTCGGATTAGAGCGAGACGGGAATGCCGAGCCGTACGCCGTACTGCTGATGCAAGGTGGCGTGGACGGAACCGTAGCAGCATCCGCAGTAGAAAATGCGAACCAGAAATTGGCGGAGTACCAGCGGATTCGCCGATGGATGGTTTGGCCGGAGCCGGATTTTCCGCGGACGCCCACACAAAAGCCAATTTTGCCGCGCATTCGCGAGAAAGTCAGGGAAACCAGCGAGCGAAAGCTGCAACCTCCGACCCCGACCGCGGCGAACGGTGAATCGCTTAGCCGTGTGATTGCGAAGATCACCGGTCGGCCGGTTGCGTTAAGCGACAAAAACGCGAATCTGGAAAAGGACCTGCAACTGTCATCCCTCGATCGCGTGGAACTGATGAGCGTGTTGGAAGATCGCTACCAGGTTGACCTGAACGCAGCAAATTTCCAGGAGTCCGCGACGGTTGGGCAGTTGGAGAAGTTGATTGCGGAAGGCACTGGACGAACGACGGAGTACGCCTATCCGCGGTGGCCGCAGAACTGGTTTGTCACTGCCTTTCGCTTGGCCGTGTATTACCTGCTGGCGTGGCCGGCGACGTACATTCTGGCGGCGCCGCGAATTCGCGGGAAGGAAAAGCTGCGCGGCGTGCACGGGCCGGTGCTGGTAGTCGCGAACCACGTAACCTATCTAGACATCGCGTGGATATTGCCGGCGCTGCCTGTGGCTTTGCGAAATCGCCTCGCGACCGCGATGCGTGGCGAACGGCTGGCGCAGATGCGTCGACCAGCTAAGTCGCAGAACATTTTCGAACGGTTCATGGAGCGCCTGCGCTACCTTCTCGTTCTCAGCCTCTTCAACGTTTTTCCGCTGCCGCGCCAAGCGGGATTTTTGCGCAGCTTTTCGTTTGCCGGGAACCTGGCGGACCGCGGCTGGAACATTCTGATTTTTCCGGAGGGACGCACGTCCGAGGACGGGCAAATGGCGCACTTTCAATCGGGCATCGGCCTGCTTGCGAAACAACTGAACCTTCCAGTCGTGCCCTTGTATCTGGATGGTTTGTTCGATCTGAAAAAGGAAGAGCGAATCCTTGTTCGCCCGGGCCACGTGCGTGTGTCGGTTGGAGATCCGGTGAGTTTTTCCGCCGACCAAGATCCTGACGACATTGCCCGCGAACTGGAGCGGCGCGTGCGCGCCCTTCAGTCCGTTTGAACTGCCTGGCGCTCGCGCAAACTCCGAAGCCAGCGAAGCAAAACAAGCGAAAAAACCAGCGCAGCGACGGCGAGCAGTGCCGGCCATTTCTGGGCAAACAACATTCTTTGCGCGGCGGAACCATAACGCGCGCCGAGAAGCGCTTCAACGAAAAAGCGGCACGCACGGCCGGCCAGCGTGCCGATGATGAACGTGGCTATCGGCACTTGAAATACACCTTGTGCGACAACAAATGGTTTCGTAGGTACGGGAAAGGGAGCAAGGGCCGGAAAGAAAACGCACGCGATGGGGTACTTCGCAACGAGCTTCTGAATCCTGGGCGACACGCTGGTGTGAGTCGCGTCGTAGTACGCCTGCCCCGCTTTTCGCGTGGGATAGTAAACGCAGAAATTGCCGGCAACCGAGCCGACTGTGGCGATGGCCACGTAATACGGCAGGCGCAAAGGATGGGCAGTACAGAGATTGACCAGGAGCAGGTCGGTCAGCAGAGGCAACGGGAAGAAGGATGAGTCGACGAGCGCGGCAAGCAGCAGCCCCAGCCCGCCCCAAGCCGGTAGCGTAGCCGTGAACCAAGTCTTGAGTCGTGACCATCCCACCGGCGTCCTCGCGTCAACCCCGCCATTCCAGGGACATCAAAAGAATCGCCAAGCAGATGCTCCAGGTGATAGCAAATGCTTGCTCCGCGATGGGGCCGGCGAAAGAAGATCGAACTGCAGCGTTCTGACCGTGCATGACACTCCACTGTTCTAACGATCTGATTGTCAGGCGGTTAGCCGTGAAAAAGTCGCACGAAAGAGGCGAGCAAAATTGCAGAGCCGCGGACTCGCCTTACGGCCAGATAGCTGCTGTTGGATGCAGTAGCAGGGCCGATGGATATACGCGACTGAACGGATGGCGATTTGATTTTTCGTGAATTTCGCGTATCCCTCAGCCCGGCTGCTCTATCCAATTCAAGAGCAACAGAAGTTCGTATTGCTCCGTCAGTTTAGCAGGACACAACCTGTAGAGCCCGGGCAGCCGGTGCCGACCGTAAAACGGAGCAGGAAGGCAAGACTAAACTTTAACTAGCTGAAAGGCTCGATTTCATGTCCTCAGTTGAACAAGTACTGCCGACAGTTCCAACCCAGCCGTTTCGTCTTGATGTACCGCTACACAACTTACTGCAGCAGCCCGCCCAGCGGCCCCAACCGGAAAAGTCCGAAGAGCCGGCCGCGCTGCCAACGCCGATCTTTCCGCAGCACCCCGCCTTGATGCATGAACTGGATGCGCAGGATATCGCTGCGCATGAACACGTTCTACGCACTGGCAAGCGACAGTGGCCAGCGTCGAAGATTCTCAAGTCCATGCGCGGGTGGATGGTGCCGTACTTCAAATCGCGCATTCTTCCGGGCGGTTTTCAGCCGATCATCGCGTACCTCTTTACGGAATGGAAGTGCAACCTCGATTGCCACTATTGCTGGTCGTATGACAATCGGATCAAAGGCATGACCGAAGACACCGC
>Ga0335077_10005451_pt1 | contig 15606 bp, 14 predicted proteins | sample Lox_Sample_31_FD_207151 | JGI IMG/M metagenome (GOLD analysis project Ga0335077, IMG submission 207151) | Soil microbial communities from Loxahatchee National Wildlife Refuge, Florida, United States - Lox_Sample_3.1 | ecosystem: Environmental > Terrestrial > Soil > Wetlands | place: USA... | reverse complement strand
TGCGCGTGATGCGAAGCATAATCTGCTGGTAAATCCGCTGGTCGCGTCGAGCAGAAAGAGCCTTCGCACCTTCATCGTCCCACATCATTATGCGCACGCGGTGAGCGTGTTTGCGACCTCGGGATTTCGAGACGCAGCCGTGTTGGTGGTCGATGGAGTCGGATCTCCGGCAGAGGATATGTTCGAAGAAGAAAGAAAGGTTTTTACGCAGCGGGTGAAATTCGGGTCGGAGATGATCTCGCTATATGCCGCTTCTGGGACCTCGCTGGCTCCGCTCGAAAAATATCCCGTGGAGTATGGTGACTGGCTGGCCAAGCGAAGCAACGGAATGCCAAAGTATGGCAGTTTGGGCGGGATGTATTCAGCGGTTGCCGAGCAGATCTTTGGCGATGCGATGGAAGCTGGGAAGGTGATGGGATTGGCGCCATACGGCTTTCCGCAGATCCCGATCGATGCTTTCTTCGAAATCAAGGAAGGGAACTTTCATTTTCGCGATGAGTTGCCCAACAAGTTCACGCACAATGAGCGATGGCCGTCGCACGAAGAGGAATACAAGAATCTGGCGGCTTCGGTGCAGGTCGCGTTGGAAGAGGCACTGCTTTACCTCACTGGACGATTGCGCAAGCTCCAGGCGAGCGAGAATTTTTGTTACGCAGGCGGAGTCGCACTCAACAGCGTCGCAAACGAACGCATTATGAGGCAGGCGGGCTTCCGAAACGTACACATCATACCCGCGGCCGAAGACAGTGGGGCGGCGATCGGTGCCGCCTATTACGCGCTCTGGCAGCGAACGGGGGAGAATTGCTGCAGCAGGATGGCCCATGATTCATGTGGTCAGCCATACTCGAGCGCGGCGGTGACGGAAGCGGTCAAAAGAGCCCGAGGAGTCCGCTGGGCAGTGTCGAACGATCCAATCTCCGACGCAGTCGATTTGCTTTGTGACGGAAAGATCATCGGTTGGTTCCATGGACGATCGGAAATTGGACCGCGCGCGCTTGGGCAGCGGAGCATTCTCTGCGACCCACGACGTCCTTCTGCTAAAGATTTGCTCAACCGCAAAGTGAAAAAGCGCGAGGGATTCCGTCCATTTGCTCCCGCAATACTCAAGGAAGAGACAGCAAACTGGTTTGAGCTAGGTAGTGCCAGCGCGGACAGTCCATTCATGCTGAGAGTCTGCCAATTTCACCGAGACAAGGAAGATCTTGTTCCCGCTGTGGTCCATGTTGACGGCACGGGCCGGCTTCAGACGCTGACCGGAGAGAACAACGGGAGGTTTTATGAGCTGGTCAAGGAGTTCTATCGGAGAACAGGTGTTCCGATCCTTTTAAATACCTCCTTCAACGTAGCAGGGCAGCCTATTGTTGAAACGCCTGCCGATGCCATCGCTTGCCTGTTGCAGACAGAGCTTGACTGCTGCGTCTTTGACGATCGGGTTGTATTCAAGCACATAAAGTGGTGAGTCACAGGCGATCTCATAAATGAACCAAACGCGAGAACCGGCCCTTCCCTCGGGGCTGAAGCCCGATTGGTTTGGGCGACGTACGCGGCCCTGAAGGGCCGGTCTTCCACGGTGGCGCGAATGGGCAGGTAACCCGAGCGGGATCGAGTCTGTCAGCGAACTGCGAAGCCGGGCCCCTTCAAAACGGAATTGTGAGTCGTTTTTAACCAGGGGGTTCAGGTCTAAATCCACTGGATGGGCATCGGGCCATTGATCCAAGAGATGATCACGAATTTCTCGCCCCGGAGCACCGGTTGTGCGCAATGATAAAAACGAGATGGAAATATGATGGCCGTTCCGGTGCGAGGCTGAGCGGAGTAACCGAGCGAAGGGAACCAGGTGCGTCCACCTTCAAAATCGTCATTCAAGTAACAGACCACGGTGAAATAGCGGTATAGCAGGTCCGATACGGCATCCTGGTGCGGCACATAGTGGCCACCGGGCGGATAGCGTAAGACTTGAGTTCCGCCATGTTCGTCGAGCGTGATGCCGAAAGTTGCCTTAATCAGGGGCTTGACGACCTCGTCCATCCTTTGCTCGAACCGATAGTAAAGGTTGCCCATCTCAGCCGAGTCGAGGATCTGCGCCAAACGCGTGGCGCGCTGTACGGAGGTGACGTACTCTGCGGGGCCGACCTGGTTTCGAACGAGCGCTGGCGCCCAACTGTCACCTGTCTTGATTGATTCTACGAACTCAGAGCATGAGTCAGAATCGAGGAGAGGAAATGCGAATACGTTGCTGGCCTCTTCTTTATAGCGAACCATTTGGCTGGGAAGTGATCGCAAGAAATTTCTGGTCATCCACAAACGAGGGCCTGCACGGCGACGGGTTAGTCATCCCTTTGCGCGACGGGAATCGCGTCAGCGCGCAGGTCCTGTTGTTATTTGTTTAGCTTGCTTTTTGGGCGCGCGCCGCCGATTTCTTCGAACCACGAGATACGGTCCAACCCTTTTCACCGCGCGGCTTGCCGGGTGGTGGCTGCCCTGGTCCCGGCGGTGGTTGTCCCGGCCGTGGAGGCGGCTGCCCTGGTCCCGGCGGTGGTTGTCCTGGCCGTGGAGGCGGTTGCCCCGGTCCCGGTGGCGGCTGTCCAGGTCCTGGTGGTGGTTGTCCCGGACGTCCTGGCGGCGGGTGACCCGCACCACGCGCTTCTATCTCCAGAATCGTTCCTTGTGCTGCGATTTCGTATTCAGAATGCGACTCGCCTGAACTTTCACCGGGCAGTTCCGAGGGAAGTGCAAAAACCAACGATGACAACACTTCATCTTTCAGATCTTCGCCGTGCTCACGAAAGATCTTCGATAGGGCGGCTAGAGATTCAAGCCGTAACCGATTGTTCATTTGGAAACGCAGGCGAAGCTTGCTGATTTCCCGCAGAGACTCCTGAGCGGTCATACTCACGTCTCCTTCCAGCTTTCAAAGTCATCTCAGAAGTCAGGCCTGATGTGAGACCTGCTTCTGAACGTCGAAAAGGGAACCCAATGTATCCAACAACCGGCGAGTTTGCAAGCCTCTGCCGGGGGTCCGCGCTGTTATTGTCCGATATGGGTTAAGTAAAGGCTGGTGAGGGAGCGGGTCAAACCGTAAACATAGTACTTCCCATCTGGAGTCAACAACGCCGTCTTGAATTCGCGAATGCCGGCTGGATCGGCTGGATTCAAAGCCTTCCATAATTCTCTCCGGCCTGTCGCCAGGTCGATCCGATAGATCTTCCCGCTCGCATTCTCGTCGTCGAGCACGAAAAGAGTACGACCATCGCCGCTAAAACGAATAATTCTGTCTTCTGGGTTCAAACCCGGTATTGGGTGGGGCGACCCGCCAGCGATGGGAAACATAAGGCGGTTGCCTGCGGCGTCAGTCGCGATCAGGGATTTGCCATCCGACGAAAGCAGTGTGCCGGTCACGCCTTCAGGGGTCAGTGGCTCTGGCTTGCCCCCGCTAACGTCCTGCGCGTAGGTGCGCGAGGCATGATTGTGCTCACGCCCGATAAAAACGATCTTCTTGCCGTCGGGGAACCAACTTCCGCCGAGGCCATACTCCTCAATGCCGTTCGAAGACAGACTTTCTGCTTGTCCAGCTCCGGTTGGCAGTAGAGTGATTTCAGGAGGATCGACGAGAATCGAGATTACTTGCTTGCCATCTGGTGACAGGCCCCAGCCGCTTCCGGGTCCGAGGCGCACCGCAGTCGAAGCGTTCAGTTGTCGAAGATAGACGCTATAGTTCTTGCCACTCTTTTCGCCAAAGTGGGTGAAAATCAGAGTTTTCCCGTCCGGCGAAAGGTCGCGAATTCCTCCCCAGTCCAGCCAGGAAACGTCATGCTCAGCGCTGGCTCCTGGATCGAAAGCGAAGAATTCCGACGATTCATTCCCACCTGAGACCAGCACGTTGCCGTTGCGAGCAACATCAAAGAGGATCAGGTTTACCGGGGCCGTGGCGAGCGTTCGGAGCTTCCCGGGGTCGGAGACAGCGAATAACGAATTGGCTCCGCCGGACTTGTTAGCTGTAAACCAGACTTCACGCCCATCAGGAGACCATGCCAGACCCTCTTCGCCTGCCCATTCGGGGGTGAGAACAGCTCGTTTCCCGTTTAGGTCAACCACCGATACCCAACCGCGATTGTCCCCTTGAACCGGGTGCTCAAGGAACGCGATTCTATCTCCGTCGGGAGAAACTCGTGGATGGCTAATCCATCCTCCAGGTTGATAGAGCACTTTGCCAGCGGGAAACTCCAGTTGGCTTCGTCCTGCTACGTGGTGCACGACGGCCAGATCGGTGCCATTCGGAGCCCAGTCGGCTTCCTGGACGTCATCCAAGACTTCCCTGGGAGTACCGCTGATACTTGAGACCTCGGCCAACGTACCGATGCTGAGGTGATGACTCAGATATCTTCTCTTCACAAGAATGGACAGCTGCCCTGAAGGAGAAATGGCGAGAAGCTGTGCATTCTGGAGCCCCATCGAGCGTGAATCAAGGGCTTCGGCGCGCGTGGTGAAAATGTTCATGGGCGCCCCATTCCACGACGCGCTGTAAAGAATCGTCTGGCCATCCGGGGAAAAGCGCGCCGACCACACAGTTCCACGACTAAACGTGAGCCTCTGATAAACCGGAGCTGGCGCCGCTTGTCTGCGACCGAAGAAAATCGCGGTCAATATACCGGCCAGAATCACAGCTGCGATTACTGCCAGCCACGTCTTCTTGTTACGGCGAATCGGAGGCTCGATCGCGATCTCATGAGTCAGCCCCGACATTTCTTCCAGATCGAAGACCAGATCAACCGTCGACTGGTAGCGCTTCTCGCGATCCTTTTCCAGGCAATGGCGGACGATACGTTGGATTCCAAGGGGGACCGATTCTTGATTTTCGGCAACCTCTGTAGGCTCGTCCCGTAAAATGGCGCTCACAGTGTCGGCAGTCGTCCGCCCGGAGAATGCCCTCTTGCCCGAGAACATTTCAAACAGGATTGCACCGAAGCTGAATATGTCGCTACGGTAATCGACGGCGGCGTTGCGAATCTGCTCGGGCGACATATATCCGGTCGTCCCCAGGACGACACTGGCGTCGGTCTCGAGCGTCGGTGTGTTATCACCGCGGACACCATCCTCACTTCCTGACAGTGCTTCCGGTTGTGTCAGTTTTGCGATGCCGAAATCCAGAATCTTCGCGATTCCAGTTTGCGTGATGAAGATGTTTTCCGGTTTCAGGTCGCGATGAACGATGCCCTTGGCGTGGGCCACGCTCAGCCCGTGCGCGACCTGCGCCGCATATTTCGAGGCTTCACGAGGCGGCAATGTTCTTGAAATGATCTTGTGCCGGAGTGTGAACCCTTCCAATAGTTCCGAAACTATATAAGGGACGTTATTCTCGGAACCGACATCGTAAATTGCCAGAATATTGGGGTGATTGAGGGACGCGGTGGCGCGTGCTTCCCTTTCAAAGCGCATCAGCCGTTCCCGATCCTTGGCAAAAACTGGCGGAAGCACCTTGATGGCGACGTCGCGATTCAGGCGGTTGTCCCTTGCACGGTAAACATCGCCCATACCCCCCGAACCAATGGGGGCAACGATTTCATATGGTCCGAGTTTCGTGCCCGGGCTGAGGGCCATGGCTGGGCGCAATTATAACTACGCGGGAAGGAATCGGGGCGACACGAAGGAAATGGCATTTCCCGGAACCGTGATGCAATTTCCTGGATGAATCCGTGCACTGCATCTCTAACGGCGGAAGAAGCACCGCAAGGATTTGGGGGTTTCTGATCTTTTCCGATCCAGGAGATTTTGGCTCCGGTATGGCCGTAGACGAGCCAAGCCCTGTGATCTGCGTCATTGATCGATGTAGGCCGGAGTGGTCCACTTGCAACGGACGCAGGGGGCACCAAATGTCGGCTGAAATGATCGACACCAAGACTCTTCCTGAAAATGCTTATCAACCTCTGCACGAAGGCGAACTGTATCTGCCTATCGTCCCGCCCTCCGCTGGACTGCCAGAACTGACCTCGCGCTCCATCTTCTGGGGCGTTCTGTTTTGCGTGATCTTCACTGTGGCATCGGCTTACTCGACGCTGAAGGTTGGGCAGGGGATGGAGGCGGCGATTCCCATCTCCATTCTCGCTATCGGTCTGGCGCGCTTATATCCGCGGCGCTCCACGCTACTTGAGAATGTGATCATCACTGGCATGGGTGGGGCGTCGGCCGCCGTCGTTTCAGGGGCTGTTTTTACCCTGCCCGCGCTTTATGCACTCCATCTCGACCCGCATCCGGTGCAGACCATCTTCATTTGTCTGGCTGGCGGGTGCCTTGGCGTCCTCTTTCTTATTCCGCTGCGGCGTTACTTTGTGCGCGAGATGCATGGTAAGTTCCCGTTCCCGGAGGCTACAGCCATCACCGAGGTTCTGGTGACGGGCGAAAAAGGTGGTTCGCCAGCCAAGCTTCTGTTGCAGGCAACGGTCATCGCTGCGATCTATGATTTTTTTGTCACGACATTTCACGTCTGGAAGGAGTACCTGAACTTCCAGTTCCTGCCAGTGATGAAATCGCTCGCCGAGCGCAGCCGCATGGTCTTTAATTTCGACGCGGTCGGCTTCATTCTCGGCCTCGGATACGTGATGGGGCTGCGTGTTGCCCTCATTTTTTGTGCCGGCGGCGTGCTGGTGAACTTCATACTCGTGCCGATGATGTGGTTTGTCGGCAGCCACATGGGCGACGTCACCGTGTATCCCGCCAGTTTTCCTATTTCGCATATGACGGCCGCGGATATTTATCGCAATTATGTACGCTTTATCGGAGTGGGCGCCATTGCCACCGCTGGATTGGTCGGAATCCTCAAGTCCCTGCGTGTGATTGCCGGTTCGTTCGGCATCGCGCTGCGCGCTTTCCGTCGCGGTGAAGCGCCACAAATGGAACGCACCGATCGTGACATTCCCATCATCAGCATCCTGCTCGGAATTGTCGTGGGCGCGATTGCAGTGGCTGCGTTCTTCGGGCGGCTTCATGTGTCGTGGACCGTGGTTGGATTGGGCCTGGCACTGACGCTATTGTTCGCATTCTTTTTCACCACAGTCGCGGCAAATGCCATCGCCACGACTGCCAACAATCCAGCCAGCGGGATGACGTTGCTCACTGTGATCGTTTCTGCCGTCGTGCTGCTGAGGTTCGGCCTCTCCGGAGCCACGGGCATGTTTTTCGTCATGGCCCTGGCGGGCATGGTTTGCGTTGCGCTGTGTTGCTCGGGACAGTTCATCACGGACCTGAAGGCCGGCTACTGGATCGGCTCCACGCCCGCAGCGCAGGAAAAGGTAAAGTTCATCGCGGTTATCGCGTCGGCAATCACCGCCGGCTTCACCATCATTCTGCTGGCCAAAGCATTTCAGTTCGGAGAAGCGATGCCCGGCGATCCGCGGCAAGTGCTCGTCGCGCCGCAAGCCTCTGCGCTGAAGGCTGTGGTCTCAGGATTCATGAGTGGCCAGCCGGCTCCGTACATCTTGTTCGGTCTTGGCGCCATGGTCACTGTGGTGATGGAGATGCTTGGCCTTTCCTCGATGGTATTCGCGCTCGGAATCTATCTACCGCTGCAGTTGACTACGCCCATTCTGGTCGGCGGGTTTCTCTCGCACCTGGTGAACAAGCGCGCCGAAAAAACCGGCGGACAGGAGGGTAAGACAATCCGCGAGCGGGGTATCATCATTGCCGGCGGCTTGATGGCAGGCGGGGCGCTCGGCGGCGTGATTGGCGCGGCCCTGCGGGTGCTTCCGCACTTTAAGGAAGAGTGGATTCAGACACCCTTTTACGACAACATGCCGGTCTCGCAGATGCTCTCCGCGCTCGGGTTCGTGGCGCTTTGCCTGTACACCTATTGGAACTCGATGAAAAAAGCGAAGTCCGAAAACGAATAGACCCGCGGGGGCGCACCCAGCTTAAACCGGCGCCACAGCCTGCATGCTTTTATACGAACGATCTCAATGGAGGCTTCCTATGAATCAAGTCGATCTTTCTATCGCCAACGCAATTCTCGGTATCGATACTCTTTGGGGAGGCGATGTCATGTGCCCCTCCGGTACGGGTCGCTTTATCGCCGACTGCTGGTTTTCAGACGAGCCGTTGGCCGCCACTTACACAAACCCCACTGCAGCGCGTCTGCGAGCGGCTGGTGGTGTTACCGGCAAAGACAAAACCGCCGTCGAAGACTACCTGCGTGAAATGGGCACGGAGATCATCCGTTCGATGGATGCGATCAAGGTCGAAGCTCGCCGCGTCGGTGGCCTGCGCGGCACGTTCCTGGAAGGCCTGAACATTTGCCTGACGACCATGTGGGAACTCGCCATGGAAACCATCGGCAAGGGCAATCGCGTGCCCTATGAGCAGAGCGTCAAGGCATCCACGGGCCGGGCGCCCGAGCCGTCGCAGCCGGAAGCAAAGCGCGAACGAGTTGCGGAATTGCTTGCGCGGAGCGGGTATCAGACTTCTGGTCCGGCGGGCATTTTAAACGCTGTTGATTCCTGGCGCCGCGATCGCATTGTTCCCATGGCCTCGGTTCGCGCTATCAGCGGTGCGGTCATCGCGCAAATGAACGAACTGTGCGAACAGAGTCTGGTGCCGCATCTTCCACGCGAACTCGCCCGCGTGCCGCGAGCCAACATCGATTTCCTTCCGATCAAAGACGCCTGGTTCTCCGGCTCGATGAACTATATCGGGCGCGCCCGTAATGCCGATGGCTCACCGAAGTACGAAGCGACCTACGAGATCAACGCTTCCCTGCAAATGTCGTTCCCCGAGTTTGAACAGCTTGTCAGCCATGAAGTTGTCCCTGGACACGTCACTACATTCGCTTATCTTCAGGATCTATACGTGCGCGGGTTGGTTGGATTCGAGGCCACCGTGCTTACCATGAACACACGCGCCGCCACTCTTTTTGAAGGAATCGCTAACAATGCAATATTGATCGCGCATGGGGTCACGGAAGTAGACCAGCTTCCCGATGAAGACCTGCAGATTGGAGTGCTGCTCGCGCTGTTGCAAGATGACGCCAAGAACGAAGCTTCGTATCTCACCTGGGGCGAAAAGATGCAGAAAGAAGAAGTGGCAAAAATTCTGCGGCGGGATTACCTGGTAACCGACGAGCGTGCCGACAAACTCTCGGGCGCATGGGGACGTCATCCGCTGCTGGGGCGCATGTATCTGCCGGCTTACCGCTGCGGCACAGAAAAGGTCGCAGAGTTGCGCCACAAATATCCGCCGAATCAACTCCTCCCGGTACTTTATGGAGCTGCGGGGTTGGTCGATTCTGAGACCGTCGAAGCCGCATGCGCACAACCGGCTTATTCGGGTCAGCCGGTCGGTTGAAGATTCGAATAAGTTTGGCCAATTTGTCCCCGAAACTTGGTGAATTGCGAGCTTGTTAGAGTGAAACGGTGTAAGTTTATGGCTCTTCGGGCTCAAATGAAGTGGCTGCGTCGCATCAGGTCGACGGGCGCGGTCCTCAGTGGCAAGGGCGTCGCGATGGGAGTCTCGCTCGGGATGGACAAGTTCTGAGAACCGCCTGAAGAGTTCAGCTGGGAAGAACTTTGTTAGCTCTAACTGCGGAAGTTGCGTGAGACTCGCGATTTTGCGGGTTAGCTATCTTTGCGGTAAAGCAAGTCCCGCATAGCCTTTTTACGCGCGTCGGTCAGTTCACGGTCGGGCTGCCCACCTGCTTCGGAGCGACTTTGGGCTGTCGCGTCACCCTCGCTGCAAGCCGGGCAACGATTTGCAAAGCCCGGTTTGTCCGGCGTTAGTTCGAACTCCTCGGAACAAATGCTGCAAACCTTTGTAGGAAAAGCCACGGTGGCGAAGCCTCCTGATAGTGAATCATAACTGACATACTCGATATGGCGAACTGTGCGGCAAAGGACAGATTGTTGTTGAGCCTATGCACTTGATTCCAGAACGCCAGCCGGCGGTCAAACCCCTCGAGATTTTCTGGCCTCGCTAAGTGTTTGCGCCTGCGTATAACGACGCCCTGTTCCGCATATTTCAGCCGGCATTCCTGGCGGAACTCGCCGCCATGCTGTGGTTGCTAATTGTCGGTGCCAGGGAGCAGTTTGGGGCCGCCGCAGGTCAGTTTGCCGGTAATTGCGATGGAAGCCCTTGATTACTAAGGTGTAACTGGAACCGACTAGATATTGAGGGATAATTTCGCTATACTATTGGGGCGTTTGATCTTTGCGGTTGTAAGCAGTACCCCGCTTCAAAGCGTGACCTGCCTGCACATTCCAACAAGCTCCAGCGCATATTTCAACACAAAAGGAACACAGCACCACCATGGAAACAGGAACAGTAAAGTGGTTTAACGACGCTAAGGGTTACGGGTTCATCAGCCGCCAGAATGGCGAGGACGTATTCGTGCATTTCTCCGCTATTCAGGCAAACGGATTCCGCAGCCTCCAGGAAGGACAGCAAGTTCAGTTCGACGTTGTGAAAGGCCCGAAGGGCTGGCAGGCAGAAAACGTCAAAGGCGTTTAAATCACTTCACAATTCGAAGATTCCGGAAGGCGGCCGAAAGGCCGCCTTTGTCATTGTGGGCGTTGGGTCCTCAACTCAGGTTAGCGCCAACAACCCGGGACGAACCTGAGCCACCCGCGTAGCGCAAGCGAGTTCGTGAATCGTGGCGATGGTCAAGCCGCTTGTTCGGCGGCGGCGACGGAATCGAAGAAGCGGAAGAAGTTCTCGACCCGGGTGACTTGCAGGGCCTGGTGAATGCGCTGATTGACGCCGACGAGCGCAAGGGAGCGTCCGCTATTTTGGCGGGTGACGTAGGCGCCGACGAGGGCGCCAATTCCGGCGGAATCGGCGAGGGGGACGGTGGAGAAATCGAGGATGAGGGCGCGAGAGGTGTCCGAGCGAACCTTGGACTGGAAGCCGAAGACATTGGCGAGGATGAGAGGTCCGGCGAGGCGGAGGACGCGGACTCCTTCTTTGGAACCCGGAACCTCTTCGATCTGGAGCGGCGATTCGGGCATGAGGGAATGTTAACGGGCAATGAATGGGGAATCATTAAAAGCGTGTGAATTTCTGGGGGACGACGGTCGATTGGGATTCTGAGTGATAAAGAGCTTGGGGCGGGGCAAGCCCCGTCTCTGCGAGTTTAGTGGCGTAGAATTTGTTCGATTAACCGTGAAGTGGGGGAATCGATGCTGAAACCTGGCGATGCCTTGCCTGATTTCGAACTTTTCGCGCTGACGGGAGAGGAGCGAATCCGAATCCGTTCCCGCGACTATCTGGGCAGGCAGAACCTGGTGGTGACGTTCCATCCGCTGGACTGGACTCCGACTTGAGCGGCGCAGGTGCCGGAACTCGATGCGAGAGAAAAAGAGTTCACGGCGCTTAATGCCCAGGTTCTGGACATCAGCGTGGATTCAATAACCAGCCATTGCGCGTGGCGCGAACGGGAGATCGGGCCTGTCAAGCTGCCACTTTGCGCGGATTTCTATCCGCACGCGGAAGTGACGCGGAAGTTCGGCATTCTGCGGGAAGGGGCTCCGGTGGCGGGGATCAGCGAGCGGGCGGCGTTTATCGGAGATAGATCGGGGAAGATCGTTTTTGCGAAGGTATATCCGCTGGATCAACTGGTGGATGTGGATGAAGTCTTGGGCGCGTTGAGAAGGCAGAAGTAAAAGTCAGATTGCAGATGTGTAAGAAACGGTTCATCGTTGGAGCTTGCCACCTGTTTGCGAAAAGGCAGGTTCTCCGGACTCCTTCACCCCAGCCAAAATCAGGCCGTCTACGGACCCGACCTGACATCGCCTAGGCTCGGTCCGCGCCCGGGGGTGACAAGGAGCGGAGGTTTGGAGGAAATCGCTTGAATCTGGAATAGAATGAGGAACACGGAGGTCTTCTATGCGCATTGGCAAATATGAGAGTTCAGAGAGCAGCATCGGGACAGCGATTTCATTTTTGTTTATAGGATTGGGGGTGGGCGCGGCCCTGGGATTGTTGTTGGCACCGAAGACCGGCAAGCAGCTGCGGAAGGATCTGCGGCGTTCCTACGACGACGCGCTGGAGACTGTTTCGGATTGGTCCGATGAGGCAAGGGACCGCTTGAAAGATGCCGTCGAAAAGGGCGGCGACCTGGCGGATGAACTGCGGTCGAAGGCTGAGCCGATCAGTGACTATTTGAGGCGATCGTAGCGTTAAGTCAGAAGTCAGATTGCGGAAGCTGAGGCGATTAGGAGGTGAGCGAGCGATTTTTGCGAGCGGGAGCCTCCTTCCGAAATCCTGAGGGAAGCGAAGGATCGCAATGCGCGCGAACCTTGCTACCGATGTCACCTCAGGGGTAAGCCAGCCAAGGGCCATCGAAGATCCTCCTTGGAGTCTTGCCACCTACCCATCGATGTTTGCTACTGTTCCACTCCGACTTCGTCTTCGAGTTTGCGTTTTTTCTTCTTCACGCTGCGGATGACGACTCCAACGGAGACGCGGAAGTTATCCTGCTTTGCCTTGCCCATGACGGGGAAATCGGTGCGGCTTTGCAGGTAGTCGGCCTTGACTCGAAGCGCGAAGCGCTCGTTGATTCTGTGGTCTACGCCGGCACCGGCGACGATGGCGAGACCGGAACTCACCTCATATTGGGTGACGTTGCTCGTTCCATTGGCGGCTCCGCGAACGCCGTCGTGGCCGACCATGATTTCGCCGAAGGGGGTCCAGGTTTGATATTTGCGGTAGGGGAACTGGCCTCCGAAAACAATGTTGTACTCGCGTGTGTCAGCGTTGAAAAGAGGGCCGCTGCCCTGCGGAGAAAACGGAGGGTTGGGAGGGAACGGAGCGGGCGTGCCGCGGGGAATCGGAGTTTCGCCAAAGTACATGCTGTATTCGACCACGAGACCAAGCCAGGGAGCAGCATTGGCTCCAAAAGAGGCATACCAGCCGTTTAAGTCGGCCCAGTGCCCGGCATTGAAGAAGCCAGCCTGTGCGAAAGAATAGCCTGCCGACCATTCAATGCGGGGAAATGGCACGGGCGGGGCCTGTTTGGGAGCCGGTGCGGTGGGAATGGGAGTAGCTTCCTGCGGTTGCGGGGCCGGTGGCGCTTCCTGTCCAGCAGCCGGGGGCTGCGACGGCGGATTCTGCGTGGAAGGCGGCGGATTCTGGGTAGAGTCCGGCGCGGGAGTGGAAGGCTCCGGCGGGGCGGGCGCTTGCGTCGCGTCCGGCGATTGGGCGGGAGCGGAATCCTCACCCCATCGAGCCAAAAGTAGGCTCGCTGGGGACCCCGGAGCGGGTGCCTGCGCGAACGACATCGCGCATAGCAGAGTGACTCCGGCCAAGACTCCCAGGCATTTCCTCACGAGACCTCCTAAGAAACTGTTGCTAGTGGCTAGTGGTTAGTGGTTAGAAAAGCGCATGCCGCATTAGCGGTGCGATTAACCACTAGCCACTAATCATCAGTCACTGAGTCACTGGTTTTCCAAAAACAGTATTGTAGTGAAGTCGAATGTCTCCGCACGTTCCCTGCTCGGGCGAATACACGACACAGCTGTCGAACGGGCGGGAATAGACATGCAGCGTAACGGCGCGCTCATTGGCCTCCCTCGGGTTGACGACACGGTGCACCGGATCGCTGGGATCGACGGCGCAAGGATGTGCTGGAGACAATTCCACGGTGTTAGACGCAATGAGGCGGCATTTTCCCGTGGCGAGATCCTGAAATTCGAGATGAAAGTTTTCGACCTGGAGGCGGCCGATGGGGGCGGCCATCCAACAATTCTGGTCGCGATGGTTGTGCACGGAGCTAACCTGGCCGGGCTCCCAGCAGATGGCGAGGAGTTCGTAGAGCTCGGTTTTATCGATGAGGTTGCGCGTGTAGTGCTGGCGGTTCCAGCAGAGATAGGGAGCGAGGGTGGCTTCCTCGACGGGCATCTCGGCGAGGAGGGCGCGAATAGGCTCGGTCGGCTGGAAGGCAGACGTGGGCAGAGCGCGCAGGCGCGCGACAAGGTCTTGAATTGGAACCCGCGCAGGTGGGGATACGGTGCTCATAACGTTCTCGGCAAATTATTGAGTATATCGGAATTGCAGAAGGCAGAAGGCAGATTGAAGAAGTGGGTAGTGTCCTAAACCCGCGTTGAAGCGAAACAGCAAGCGGTTGCAAGTGGTTCGCGGGAGTGCTACGTTGTGCTCATGACACGACGCAATGATCTGAAAGCACTCCGCAACATGATCAGCGAAGCACGCGATATTCTCCGCACAACTAACCTCCCCGAGCGCCGATCCGAACGCGCCTATGAACTCCTGACCGCCGCGCTACATCTTGCCGACCAACTTCTAGAAGTTTCCCCTGCTGCCACCTTGGGACAGAAAGGCGGAAAAGCAACCGCCAAGCGCGGATCGGATTACTTTCGCAAGATTGCAGCCATGCGGAAAGAGCGCAAGGGGGGTCGTCCACCAAAGACGCCAAATTAATCTTTCTTTGTTACCGATTCGACCAGCTTCTTGTTCTTGCGCTGCTGGGCATCTGTTAATTGCTTAATCGACGGCTCGGCAGGAATCGTCTCCGGCATCGCACCCCCGATTTTCCTGATCGCTTCGCGCACTTCCCGTCCTACAGCATGATGAGTGTCGATTGCTGTCTGCTCGCCAGTAATCTTCTGAGACCGCAACTTTTGCTCCGTCTGAGTAATTCTGAATTCATTTGCCGCCAACTCCACGCGGCCCATGCAATCAAGTAGGTCTTCATCAGCAGGGATGCCTTTCATCTGTTTGATAGCGTCGCGTCCTCTACCGTCATACAGTCCCTTATAGCCAGCATCGTGGAAGATTCCGAATTTTGTACTGGTGACTCCCGCGCCATGAGCTGCATCTGCCAAAGATTTGTTGCCATCTTTTACGCGATTCCGTAGCAAAAGGCGTCTTTGCTCCTCCGTGAGTTGCTGTTCCTGTTCGGCTTCTTGCGTCTTAACAGCAAAGTAATTCTGCGCGGTGGCAACTTCCGGCTTCGAAGGGTCGCCATTCATAGCAACCAAATAAGAGGCATGTCGGCTGAGCACGACATTCTCTCTTTTGTTTTTGGCTCCCTTTCCAGATTCGATCACTTCATTGAATTCGATAAAGTGATCGTTTGAGAACACGCCTGCATTGTTGGAAGCATCCTTTGCTTTTTCAATCACATCACGGAAGTTCTGCCAATTCATGTAACCGAGGACTTCCATGAGTTCGCGTCCCGTCCAGAAGGGCTGACCGTTCTTGGCAACCCGTTTCTTTTCTTCGAGCACAGCCACGATATAGGGCAGATTATCGCTCACAGACACCTCTTTCTGATGGTGACAACAGTAAATTTACTTGCTAGTTTATTTGCCACTTTTTACCACTTTGTTGTATATGACCATCTCTGGTAGTATATACCCATCCGCAAGTGTTACGGAGGGGTTACCATGGGCGCCAGAGAGAGCCTCCAGAAATTAATCGACAAGAAAGAGTTTGAAATCTTCGACCTTGAAATGAGGGTACGCGAAGGAAAAGCGTATATCCAAGCCCTTCAAGACTCAATGAAGCTACTACCGCGTGACGGTCAAGAACAGCCTGATCTACGGCCAGAGAGTGCCCTAGCCAGGACTCGGGATTTCATCAAGAACAACGGGAAGCCACTTCACATCA
>Ga0335077_10005450_pt1 | contig 15607 bp, 12 predicted proteins | sample Lox_Sample_31_FD_207151 | JGI IMG/M metagenome (GOLD analysis project Ga0335077, IMG submission 207151) | Soil microbial communities from Loxahatchee National Wildlife Refuge, Florida, United States - Lox_Sample_3.1 | ecosystem: Environmental > Terrestrial > Soil > Wetlands | place: USA... | reverse complement strand
CGAAAAATATTTCGCTCACGTAACGCCCAGCAGGCCAGCGCTGCCCGGGTTTTCGCGCCACGGATACAAACGCCTCGCCATGGGCACTATGGGTGAGCTGGACCACGCGATTCTGATCGAGCAGTTCCGGGACGAACGCGCAGCACGGAAGATAGCGCCGCACTGGAAAGGCGGGGTGTACGCGCTCGACGAGAGCAAGGCAGAGCATCGTGTGGTGCTCGAATACGCGGTCGAATGGGAGGATGCGGACTGGGCGCGGCAGTTCTTTGAGGCGTACCAGGGATCGCTGTGCCAGAAATGGCAAAAGATTGAAGTGCAAGCGAGCAGCAACTCGATTTTCGCCGGCCTGGGTGACGACGGGTATTTCGTGGTACGGCTGGAGGGCGCCGTGGTGCGCAGCCTGGAAGGCTTGCACGACCCTGCGGTAAACTGAGGCTAATGTCCTTGCGAAAGATCTGCGCCATTCTCCTGTGCCTGGCGAGCACTATGATGGCTGCCGACATCCCCCGGCCTTCTCCGGATTTCGCGATCAACCTGAATGATGGCACGCAGATTCACCCAAGCCAGTATCAGGGCAAGGTGGTCGTAGTGGCGTTCATTCTGACGTACTGCTCGCACTGCCAGTTCACCGTGCAGATCCTCGCCCGGCTGCAGAAAGAATACGGCCCCCAGGGACTGCAGGTGGTGGCTTCCGCCATTGATCCGATGTCCTCCATGAAGGTGCCGGACTTCATCAAGCAGTTTCAGCCGGGATTCCCGGTAGGCTTCAACGAACATAACGCAGCCATCGAATATCTGCAGCACCCCATCATGTACAGGCTGATGATGCCGCAACTCGTGTTCATCGACCGGAAGGGAACCATCCGCGCGCAGCATGCCGGCGACGAGGAAGCATTCTTCAACGAAGCGACTCAGGAAAAGAATCTGCGAGACGCCATCGAGGGGCTGCTCAAAGAACCGACCCAGACGGCTCACAAAAAGAGAGCGGCGCGATAACGGCCAGGCAGCCTATTCGTACTTCTGGAACTCTTCCGCAATGTTGGCGGACTGAGAATCGCCAGGATGAATGATTACCCGATAGCGGAAGCGCAAGGGCCTGCCGGGTTCCACGGTCATGCTGCCGTTGGCGCTCTTGTCATTCAGGAAGTCGTGCAGCCCAAAAATATTCGCCGCGAATAATCCGTAGCTGCGGGAGTGCCAGTAGGTCGGGTGGCGCGGATTGGAAGGATGGTCCAGGATCGCGATGCCCAGCTTCTCACCCTCGATCTCGCCGAAGTAATCAACCCAGCTTGCCCGATGACCCCAAACCTGCGGTTCGCCGCGCCCGCCTTCTGAATCCACCATTAGGCCTGTGCGCTGGGGCGCTGCTAGCGCCTCACGATTGGGTTCTTCCAGCGGCGCCGCCAGACGGATCGCGAATGTTCCCTCTTTAGTGTCGCCGAAAGTGACTTGCACGACCGGGGTGAGGGTGATATCGAAATCGATCACGCGCTTCGCCGGGTCGTCGTAGAAGGTCATGGTGCGCGCTTCAGTCAGCAGCGTTTTGCCTTGAGGATCCACCCAATTGAAAACTGCGTCCATAGTGCCGGATTGCTTTCCGCCGGCGAGGCGGCCGACGCTCTTCAGCACGATGCGCGCGTTTTTTCCGCCGTGCTGGGAGGGCTCGTTGCTCCAGAAGTCGCAGCCGTTGACGCTGCCATGGCTGAACCAAACGCCGCGATGGTGCGGGTGGTCGTGAGTTTCGCCAGGCACGGTCTCCATCGGATAACGGCGGGTTACGATCTTGCCGGATGCCGAGCGTAAAGGGTGTAAATAGGGTTTCGAAGTCTCAGGACCGCAGAAGAGTGCCGTGTACGGTTTGCCATCGATGGTTACTTCTATGCGCCCATCGCCCTTCTCAATGGTTACCTGAGCGCACAGAGGAACTGCCAGTAGAAAAAACCAATAGAACGTTTTCATAAACGGATCTACATTATAGGGATATATGTGGGTTGGCGGCGAACACACGATTTACACCGACAAAATCGCCCCGGCGAAAGCGGGCCTGCTGCGTCAGTTTGCGGACTGGCTCGAAGCGGGGAAACGAACTCCCGATGAGCTGCTGAGCGTTTGTGTCGAGCGCATCTCGGCGCGCGACGCGCAGGTGCACGCCTGGGCGCAAGTCTCGCCGCAACCAGCGCTCGGCACGGGCCGCCTTTCCGGAATTCCGTTCGGCGTCAAGGATATTTACGAAACGCGAGAGCTCTCGACCGAATACGGATCGCCGCTCTACGTAGGACGGAAGGGATCGACGGATGCCGCGCTGGTGACGCAGCTTCGCAAGCGGGGAGCGGTGCTCATGGGGAAGACGCACACTACGGCGTTCGCCTACTTCGATGCCGGGCCCACGCGTAATCCACACAACCTCTCACACACGCCCGGGGGCAGCTCGAGCGGCTCGGCGGCGGCCGTGGCGGCGGGGATGACGCCTTTCGCGCTAGGGACGCAGACACTGGGCTCCGTGTTGCGCCCGGCATCATTCTGCGGCGTGGTGGGATTTAAGCCCAGCGCGAGTCTGCTGTCCCTCGAGGGCGTGCTGCCGTTTGCGCCGTCGCTCGACACTGCGGGACTGTTTACGCAGACCGCGGACGACATGCAACTTCTGTGGCGCCTCATGGACCAAACCAAAGGCGAGGCAGAGTGCACTCTGTTGTCGATTCCGTCGCTCATGCCGCCAGTGGAAGCGGCCATGGAAATGGCATTCCGGCGGACGGTGGAACGGCTGCAGCAGATTTTTACGATCAACGTTGTGGAGATGCCATCCGGCTTTGCCGAACTCGCGCCGGCCGTACAAGTGATCTTCGCCTACGAGGGCGCGCGCACGCACGAAGCACGCTGGCGCGAGCACGGTGAACGAATCGGCCAGAAACTGGGGCGACTGGTTGAAGAAGGCTTGCGCATCTCCAAGGACCGGTACCACACCGCGCTGATCACGGTAGTAGAAATCAAGCGCCAGATGACCAACGTGTTCCGGCATTATCCGGTGCTGATGACGCCCGCAGCTCCGGGACTTGCGCCGGAAGGCCTACAATCCACGGGCGATCCGGTGATGAATTCTCCATGGACTGCGCTGGGAGTTCCTGCCATCAGCATTCCCATGCCTGTGCCGGGATTGCCCCTCGGTCTCCAGCTCGTCTCCGAATCCGGAACCGATGGGGCGCTACTGGCGTTGGCAGCCGAGGTGGAATCAGTTCTCCAATGACGGGCGCGCGAACGCGTCTGGAGCGCTACTTCGAATTCGAGCGTCTCGAGACAAACTGGAAAACCGAAATCCTGGCGGGCGTAACTACGTTCATGACCATGGCGTACATCGTGTTCGTGAACCCCTCCATCCTGCACGAGGCCGGCATGCCGCTGGCGGCGGTGACGGCGGCGACGTGCCTTTCTGCAGCGTTCGGAAGCATTCTGATGGGCGCCGTGGCGCGGTACCCGCTGGCGCTCGCCCCCGGAATGGGCCTCAACGCGTACTTCACCTACTCGGTAGTGAAGGCCATGGGCGTCACGTGGCAGACGGCGCTCGGCGCAGTGTTCATCTCCGGAGTGAGCTTTCTGATTCTGACGCTGGTGGGCGTGCGGCGCCTGATTGTTTCGGCGATTCCGCATGAGCTGTATGCCGCGGTGGCGGCGGGCGTGGGTCTGTTCATTGCGCTAATCGGATTTCGCAGCTCGGGCATCATCGTTCCCAGCGCGGCCACGACGGTGGCCATGGGCAATCTGCGCGATCCCCGCACCGCGCTCGCCATCTTCGGCCTGCTATTTATGGCAGGCCTGTTGGCTTGGGGAGTGCGGGCAGCCATCCTGATCGGCGTGCTGGGCACCACCGTCGCGGGTGTGTTTTTCGGACTGGTCGACTGGCAGCCGCAGCGCTACGGCTTGTCCGATATCAGCGCCACCGCCTTACAGCTCGATATTCGCTCGGCAATGCGGCTCGGCCTGGTGGAAATCGTCTTCGCGTTTCTCTTTGTGGATTTGTTCGATAACGTCGGCACGCTGGTGGCTGTAGGCCAGAAAGCGGGATTGTTCGACCGCGCCCACCAGATTCCGCGCATCAACCGGATCCTGCTGGCCGATGCTTCGGCCACCATGGCCGGGTCTTTGGCTGGAACATCGACCGTGGTCAGCTATATCGAAAGCTCCGCGGGTGTCGCGGCGGGAGGGCGCACAGGCGTAACGGCGATTGTCACCGGACTGCTGTTCCTGGCGGCACTCTGGCTCGCGCCCCTGGTGGGAGCGATTCCCGCGGCGGCAACCGCACCGGCGCTCATCGTAGTGGGAAGCATGATGATGACAACGATCACGGAAATCCGCTGGACGGATCCCGTGGTTTCTCTGCCCGCATTTCTGACGATGATGGCGATCCCGCTGACGTTCAGCATCGCCAACGGACTGGCGTTCGGGTTCACGGCGTACACGCTGCTGAAAGTGCTGCGCGGCCAATACCGGGATGTGAACTGGCTGGTTTATGGGCTGACGCTGCTGTTTATCATGCGGTTCGTGTATTTGGGACGGTAGGGCAGGCGTTGCGGCGCGCCCTGCTGATTCTTACATCATGGCCGTCGGCGGCGCCGGATCTTCGGGGCGACCGGCGTTGGCCAGCGGCACTTTCACCATGACGGCGATGAGGGCGACAGCGGCAATCACGGCCCCGATCCAGTGGGGCGCTTTGAACACGGCAGGGGTATTTCCGCGCCAGACTCCGGCAATCACGAGCCCGCAGAGGGCCTCGCCCGCGATCAGGCCGGAAGCCGTGAGCACGCCGGCGTTGTCGACGCGGGCTTTCTGAGCATCGTTGAGGCCGCGGCGGTCACGCAGCCTGTCGGTGACCCAGCGGATCATGCCGCCGATAAAAATGGCGAAGGTGGTCCCGACCGGCAGATACATTCCGACAGAAAACAGCATGGGACTCTTTACTTCGACCATGATGAGCGCAAAACCCATGAGAATTCCCACCACCACCAGCGGCCAGGCCATGTTACCGCCGACGATGCCTTGCGCCAGCATGGCCATGAGGCCCGCCTGAGGCGCCGGCAGCGCGGCGCTACCGAAGTGATAAGCGTCATCTAGGATTGAGAGGGGGAGGAAGAGCACAAGTCCGGCGACAACGATCCCCAACATGTCGCCAATCTGCATCCGGGCGGGCGTTCCACCGAGGATGTGCCCGACCTTGAGATCTTGCAGCATCTCGCCCGCGACGGCGGATGAGACGCAGACCACTGCCGCAACCCCGAGCACAGCGGCCACGCCGCCGGTGCCCGAAACGCCGAGGGCGACCATCAGAAGCGCCGCGATCACCAGCGTGCATAGGGTGAGCCCGGAGACTGGATTATTCGACGATCCGATCATGCCGACGAGGTTACCGGAGACGGCAGCGAAAAAGAATCCGAGGATGGTCATCACGCCGGCGGAAACCAGAGCAGCGGCGATGACTTTGGAAGTAGCGAGATTTCCCGCGCCGCCAATAAAGAAGTAGTACAGCACGATCATGGCGATGAAGACGATTCCCACGCCGGAGAAAATAATCTTGGCGCTCAAGTCGCGCTCGGTGCGGTCAGTGGCCAGGTGTGCGCCGGCGGACTTCTTGAGGTCGGAGACGGCACGCGCCATACCGGCCGCAAGCTGTTTACGCATGCGAAACAGCGTGTAAGAGGCCCCTACTAACATTCCGCCTACGGCGATGGGGCGAACGATGGAGAAATAAATGGAGGTCGCGAGAAGAGTCCAAGAGACACTTTGTCCCCCTGGCATGCCTGCTTGAACGTACGGTCCCACGGTGAAGGTGAGGAGCGGAACCAGTAATCCCCAGGCGAGCACGCCCCCGGCGAAATTCAGAGCGGCAAGACGGGGGCCAATGATGTAGCCGACGCCGAGGTAGGCGGGGCTGATGTCGGGCAGGGAGAAAGTCGTAGCGCCGCCGGTGACGGTGGTGGCTACGTTGGGATTCGTCGACGTCCGTAACAGCAGTTTTTTTCCGAGGGCGCCGATGTTAACGTTGCTGAATGCGTTCTGATACGAAAACACATTGATCTGCCCGAGCAGGTTGACCAGGGCGCCAAATCCCATGTTGGCGAAGAGGATTTTCGCGGCTTTGCTGCCCTGTTGTCCAGCCTTGTGAATTTCGGAGGCAGCCACAGATTCGGGAAAAGGAAGATCGGGGTCTTCCACCATTACGCGGCGCAAGAGCGTGACGAAGAGAATTCCCAACGTGCCGCCGATCACCATCAGCGCGACGCACGGCCAGTATCTCTGGCCGGTGAGGCCGGGCCAAAGTCCCGCCAGAACAAAGGCCGGGATCGTAAAAATCGCGCCCGCAGCCACCGATTCGCCGATCGACCCGATGGTTCGCGCGATGTTTTCTTCGAGGAGCGATCCTTTCATCAAGCGAAGGACCGCCATACCGATCACGGCCGCCGGGTACGTGGCGGCAATCGTCATCCCGGCCTTCAATCCCAGGTAGGCATTGGCGGCTCCCAGGATTCCGGTCATTACCAGTCCCAGAAGCACGGCACGAAAGGTGAACTCCGGCATCTTTGAGGTGGCCGGCACGTAGGACTGAAATTTCTTCTCACTCACCTGGGGCGGCGTCATTGGAGCCGGGACCTCACTTTCTCACTCAGGGCTTTGCCGTCCGCTCGCTTGCCGGCCAGTTTGGCTTGCGCGGCCTTCATCACCACGCCCATTTGTTTAAGCGCGGTGACGCCGGTCTCGGAAAGCGCGGCGTCGATGGCGCTCGCGATCTCGTCTTCTGTCGCCTCGGCGGGCATGTAGCCCTGAATGAGCACACGCTCAGCCTCTTCCTTATCCGCCTGCTCCGGGCGGCCGCCCTTGCGGAACATGTCGGCGGCATCGGTCCGCTGCTTGACAAGCTGTCTGAGGACCGTTTGCTCGGCTGCGTCGTCGAGCGGCTTCATGGAATCCACCTGCTGCTTCTGCAGCGCGGCTTTGATCATGCGAATCGCGTTGAGGCGCGCTTCATCCTTGGCCTTCATGGCCGCGACCATGTCCGCCTGCACCCGTTCGAGTAACGCCATAGATGCTGCTATTCTAGACAACTCGGTGGGGAGGATGCAGGTCTCAGGCTCCAGGTGTCGGGTTTCAGCAAGCCGGATCACCTTCACCTCGCCGCGATGATAGGCTTACGATGATGCGTCTTCTTATGACTTTTCTGCTGGCCTCAGCGGCGTTGCCCCAGCAGCCTCAAAAGACGGAGTTCGAGGGCCAATCCGCATTCCTGCTGGCCAACGGCGCGATCGAGCTGACCGTTCTGGAGCGCGGGAGCGCGCTCGCGAGCGTGGTGCTGGTGGATGATCCGGAAAAGCTGAGCCCGCTTTGGAATCCCGCTCGCATGGCGCGCGAAGCCGGTGAAAAGAATATTTTTGGATCTGGGACGGGCCATTTTGTCTGCGTGGACGGGTTTGGTCCGGTATCGCCGGAGGAGGAGGCCGCAGGCCTCCCCGGACATGGCGAAGCACACCGGGCTCCGTTTGAAATGAAGTACTACGGCAAACAGGGTCGCACCACCACGTTGACGCTCTCTACGAAACTGCCGCTCACCCAGGAATTGTTCACGCGCACCATCCGCATGGTGGACGGTGAGGACGTGGTTCACGTGCAGAGCGAGCTCGAAAGTCTGCTATCCTTCGATCGGCCCGTGTTCTGGGCGGAGCATGCCACCATCGGATCGCCCTTCCTCGAGCCCGGAGTCACGGTGGTAGACATGTCCGCACGGCGCGCGAGGACCCGGCCCTACCAGCCGGAGAAGGATGGACTGCCGCACCGGCTGCCGTCGGACAAAGAATTCACCTGGCCGGAGGCGCCCGGCCTACGCACACGCAAGATCGATCTGCGCGCCGCGCCGGCAGAGCCGAATTCAGGCGATCACACGACGTGTTTAATGGACCCGGCGCGCAAACTCGTATTCGTCACCGCGCTCCATCCCGGCAAGCGCCTTCTGCTTGGCTATCTCTTCAAGCCACAGGAGTATGGGTGGACGCAGAACTGGGAATACTATCCGCCGAACAAAAAGCTCGCACGCGGCTTGGAATTTTCAACGCAGCCGTTCGATGTGCCCCGGCGCGAAGTGGTGCAGTTGAACTCAATGTTGGGCACACCGGTATATCGCTGGCTACCGGCACGCACGAAAATCGAGTCGCGCTTTTTGATGTTCTACGCGCACGCGCCGGAAGGGTTCAGCAAAGTCGATGACGTTCGCATGGAAAACGACAAGATCATCATTGACGATCATAAAGGACACAAGCAGGTGACGCTCACGGCATCGCTACCGATCTAAATACGACTTATGAAGAAGCTATCAGCACTTTCTCTGTTCGCCCTGGTTCTGTGCGCCGAAGACAAAGCCGACCTCGCGGCCATCCAGCGCATCAAGACGGAGGCCTTCCAAAACTCGAAGGTCATGGACCACCTCTTCTGGCTCACCGATGTCTACGGACCGCGGCTGACCGGATCGCCTGGCTTCACCGCCGCCGCCAACTGGGCCATCAAGCGGCTCAAGGAATACGGGATTGAAGACGCCGCCGCGCATCCGTGGGGTAAGTTCGGCCGAAGCTGGCGGCTCACCAAGTTCAGCATCTCACTCCAGGAACCGGAATACGCGCCCCTCATCGGCTTTCCGCTGGCATGGTCGGCGAATACGAACGGGCCGCTGGTGGCGGAACCGGTACTGGCGCCGCTCAAAATTACCGACAGTCTGGACGCCAAGAAGACGGCAGAAGAGCTGGAAAAGTATTTTCAGGAGCAGAAGGGCAAGCTGCGAGGAAAAATCGCACTGCTTGAAAAGCCGAAGGATGTGACTCCCCTGACCACGGCTCCCGCTTCGCGCTTTTCCGACGCAGACCTGGCGAAGGAGGCCGAAGCGGCCACGCCGCAAGTCCTGCCCAAGTTCGACCTCGAAAAGATGATCCTGCCGGAGAAACGCGAGGAGCGGCGCGCTCTCTTCGACCTGCTGCCGCTCGATGTGCAGGCAAAGATCTGGGAACAAGCAGACGAGGCGGTGACTGACAAAGTGAACCAGTTCCTGGCGCAGGAAGGCGCGGTGGCGGCGATCGTTCCCAGCTACAACGCCGATGCCGGGACGGTTTTTGGCGAAGCTGCGGGAACGTACAAACAGGACCAGCCCATGGCCGAACCGCGCATCGCTCTCACCGTGGAGCACTACAATCGCATCGCGCGATTGCTGGACAAGAAAGTACCTGTGAAGATCGAACTGGAGGTGCGCTCAACCGGCGAAGGCGCCACCGGCGAGGGCCTGAATATCATTGCCAACATCCCCGGTGCGAGCAAGCCGGACGAAGTGGTCATGATCGGCGCGCATTTCGATTCCTGGATCGGCGGCACCGGCGCAACGGATAACGGAACCGGCAGCTCCGTCATGATTGAGGTCATGCGCATACTGAAGACGTTAAATCTCAAGCTCGACCGGACCGTGCGGCTGGGCCTTTGGAGTGGCGAGGAACAAGGCATCTACGGGTCAAGAGCGTACGTCAAAGAGATTTTCGCCGATCCCGCCACGATGCAGCTCAAGCCGGCGCACGCTAAGCTTTCTGGCTATTTCAATCACGATAACGGGACTGGCAAAATCCGCGGCGTGTATTTGCAGGGCAATGACGCCATGCGGCCTGTCTTTGAAGCGTGGCTGGCGCCGTTCCACGACCTCGGCGTCACGACCATTTCGATTCGCAATACCGGCGGCACCGATCACCAATCCTTCGATCAGGTGGGGCTGCCGGGATTTCAGTTCATTCAGGATGAAGTCGAGTACGGGCGGATCACGCATCACTCCAACATGGACGTCTACGATCACGCCGTACCGGCGGACTTGATGCAGGCATCGGCCGTGATCGCGTCCGTGGTGTTTCACGCCGCCAACCGGGCGGAGATGCTGCCGCGGAAGGAGCTGCCGGGACCGGTGAAGCTGAGGAACTAATTTTTTGCCGCGAATGAACGCGAATTCACGCGGTTAGAACAACAGGGTCTTTATTCGCGGCCAATCTCCACCACATACACCTGCGGATACCCAGTCTTGTCGCTGGCGAACGCCACCAGGCTCTCATCCGGAGAAAACGACGGGTGAGGGTGTGTCCACTGCGGGCCGTAGATTGAGTCCGATGGCATTTCCATCCAGCTCAGGGCGCGCCCGGCAGCGGCGCTCGCGGCGGCGGCAAAATCTTCGGCCAGAGCATAGGAGGATTTGCGCCACTGTGTTCCCTGGCTGCTGGCTTCGGAAAGGCAGATTCGGTGCGGCATGCCTGAAGCGACGTCGATCAGGTGCAGGCCCAGGTCGGGATGATTGGTATCGCAAAGCACTTGCGTTCCGGCTCGGTTCGGAGTGATGTGCCAGGCGTTGAAATTGGCGACGGTGCGGATCTCCCGCGTGGTCCAATCCATGGTGCACAAGGCGCGGGGCCAAATTGTGAAAACAAGCTTACCCGTCGAACCCAGAAAAGTCTCGTGCACCACGAATTCGTCGTTGCCGTGCTGATAGAGGCACTCGAGACCGGATCCATCGCGCCGCACGCGATGCATGCGTGGGGCGGGATCGCCGGAGAATTCGATCCATTCCGGCTCGAGCGGATGGAACTGGGGATGGATCACGGTTCGGGGGAACGGAATCAACTTCCACCCCGATCCATCGGCGCGCCCGGCCACCAGGCCTTGCTGTGAGCCCTGCTTGATGGCGGCAGTGATCCAATCGCCCGATCTGTTGAGGGAACATTCGCCGAGTTGACCGCCCGGGAAATCGATGACGCAATGCTCGATGAGCGTGGTGCGATCGATCAACCAGATTGCCCCATCGCGGACAAAAAAGATGCACTGCCCTTCCGGGTGAATTGCCGGTGAGAACGGGTGGATCGCCGGACCATCGGTCAACTGGCGAATTTCGCCGCCTGGGTACGGAGAGATTTCGAATAACTGCGCGCTGCCGGTTCGGTAAGAGGTAAAGATCAGGGCCGTGCCGCCTGCTGTGAACGAGCTTTGTAGAAAGTACGTCGGGTGATTAATGGACGCGTATGCCGTTAGCTGATGGACACGCGCTGCGGTGGCGCGGTCGAAAAAAGTCAACAGTTCGGAAGGAACGCGCTCGCCCTTCACGGCACGCTCTTGCGAAAAATCAGGATGTGTTGGCGCGGCAGGGTAGCCAGGTTCTTTTCGAAGCGAAACCCCTCAGGTTGCACTTCCGCTCGCACTTCTTCAACGCTCATTTTGTGTTCCGGCCGGATGGGAATGTTCGGGTCCTCCTTGCGGTATTCGAGCAGAACCAGGCGGCCATCGGGCTTCAAGGCATCGCGCATTTTCCGCAACATTTTCTGCGGCTGCGAAAACTCGTGATAAACGTCGACCAACAATATCAGGTCGATCTGGCCGGCGGGCAGCCTGGGGTTATCTTCGGTTCCCAGCACCATTTCGACATTTGTGAGATGCCGTCCAGCGATATTCTTGCGCAGCAGGTCGAGCATTTCCGGCTGAATATCGTTGGCGTAAACCTTCCCCATGGGCCCCACTCGCTCGGCCAGACGCCAGGTAAAGTAACCGGCGCCAGCTCCCACGTCAGCCACGATTGCACCTTGGGGAATCCCGATGGCATCGAGCGCGGCGTCCGGCGCCTCTTCAAACTCGCGTTCAGGCCGGACCAGCCAGTCCGCCCCCGCCGCTCCCATCACCGGCGCTATGTGCCGTCCCGTGACGGGATGCGTCTCGGCCAACCCGGACACACACAGCCAGCCGATCAGGCATAAATGCCGGAACATTGTTTCCATGGTGCCACAAGCGGCAGAGGGTTTAACATGGGACAGAGATGATTACGGAATCGGTTCTGGCGTACCGGCGATACAAGATCCTGATCGCAGCCGGAGCCATGATCACGCTTATCGCTATTCTGGATTGGAAAGTCGAGAAGGATATTTCGTTCGGCTTTCTCTATTTCTTTCCAATATTTCTGGTGGCGAGCTGCCTGAAGCAATGGCAAATCGCGGTGGTGGCGGCCATCTGCGCGGTTCTCCGCCAGATCGGCGAAACTCGTGATCTGCTGTACTTTTCGCGGCTTATCCTGGCTTGGGGTTCATTCACCGCGGCGGGGTGGCTGGTGCGCGGCGTTCTGGAGAACTTCCAGAAGGTCAAGCAGCAACTCCTCGAGATCGAGGCCCGAGACCGCCTTCTGAAGGATTCCGAGGAGCAATTGCGGGTACTGATCGAAACCAGCTCTGCGGCGATCCTGACATTGAACAATCGCGGGTCGGTCATACAAGCCAACGACGCCGCCTGCCGGCTCCTCGGCGCCGAAAAGGAGAAGTTGCTCGGACGGAATATCGGTGATTACCTGGAGGCCCTAGCGCGCGTGCCCTTCGACCAGAGCGCCCCGGTGTTTCGCACCACCATGGAATGCAGCGCCCGCCGGATGAGCGGCGAGGCGTTCAGCGCGAATGTCTGCTTTTCCAGCTACGTGTTCTCTGGAGAGCCGAGGTTAACCGCCATCGTCACCGAGAACGAACCGTCAGTTAGCAATCTTCCGGAGACGCAATCCGACGCTACGGTGGTTTTAACTAACCTGGAGCAGATGGTGCTGCGAAGTATCTTTGAAGGGCAAAGCAATAAGGAGATTGCCAGCTGCCTGGAAAGTTCCGAGAGCGCCGTGAAAAGTACGATTCAGCGCCTATTCACGAAACTGGGCGCGCGCACCCGGAGCCAGTTGGTGCGCATCGCTATCGAGAGGCTGGGCAATCAGTTGCACCTGGCTGAGGGCGCCAAGGCTGCGGCCGCGGATCAAAAGATGCTGTCCAAGTAACGGACTCCTCCGAAAGATCTCTTGCCGCAGAACTTATTTCGAGCGAAATTAGTCTTGTCAGCAACTGGTTCTACTCCTTTCGAATGGGGCCGCCGGGTAAGCGGCCCCCAAATTTTAAACGAACTCATCATTAGAATCGCCCGTGGTGTGGCGGAACGGCGGCGGGGGCTACTACTCTGTTAACCTTCGATAATCCTCTGGTCCGTCTACCGCGCCATAGGGACCGGCTGCTCCAGTAGCAACTCCAGAAACGATTGCACCGCGTTGCTGAAACGCTTCCGCTTGCGGTGGACAATACCCACGGGCCGCACCAGCTCGGGTGCGTGCAGAGGAATGGCCGCCAGCCGCCCTTGTGCCATTTCTGCCTGCATGGTTCTGGCCGGCAGAATGCTGATGCCGGAGCCAAGCGCCACTGCTTCCTTGATCATCTGGATGTTATCGAATTGCATGGCCATCCGGATCTCGATGCCCTGCTCGCGGAGGAAACGGTCCAGTTCACGCCGGATCGACAGATCCTCGTCAAAACCGATGAAGTCTTGCCCGTCGAGATCGACAGGTACCAGCACAGCCTTCCCGGCCAGCGGATGCGAAGGCGGCACGGCCACGGCCATCTCTTCCTCGCGCCAGGCAATCACGGCCAGATCCTTCGTCCCCATCGGATAGCTGACCAGGCCCAGGTCAGCCTGATCGGTCAGCACGGATTCATAGACTTTGTCGGGCCGCAGGTAGTCGACGTGGAGCTGCACATTGGGGAATCGCACGGTAAGCTCTTCCCGCAGGCGAGACATTTCGGAAAGGCCGACCGAATAAATGGAAGCGACGCGGACCACGCCTTCCACTAACCCTTTGAGGTTTTCCAACTGCACTTGAAACTGCTCTTCGCGCCGCAGCGCATCGCGGCAAAGGTCGTAGAAAAGCTTGCCGGCAGGCGTGAGCGCCAGAGGGCGCGTAGTGCGGTCCAGCAGCGTCACTCCCAGCCGTCTCTCCATTTCCTGAATGTACTGGCTGGCGGCCGACTGGCTGATCTCATTCTGGGCAGCGCCGCGGCTGACACTCTTGGTCTGCGCTATATCACGGAAAAGCTTGAGGTTCTCGAACAGCAAGCAGGTAGAATACCATAAGATTTTCTAATGTCAATGCATCTGCATATTTTTGTTGCCTTATAATTCATAAATTGCTATATTTATTCAACTCCCGCGTTGGAGATGTAACCCATGATTGATCCCACCGCCAGCAGAGGTCTACCTGCACCCCAGGGGCTTTACGATCCGGCCCATGAGCACGACGCGTGCGGCATCGGCTTCGTAGCCAACATCAAGGGCCAGAAATCGCACGACATCATCGTCAAAGGCATCCAGGTGCTAATCAACCTCACGCACCGCGGCGCCTGTGGTTGCGACCCGGAAACGGGCGATGGCGCCGGCGTGCTGATCCAGATCCCACACAAGTTTTTCGCGCGCGAGTGCGCCAAGCTCGGTTTTACGCTGCCGGAGCCGGGGGATTACGGCGTCGGATTAGTCTTCTTGCCGGTGGAGAAACCGGAGCGCCTGCAATGCGAGGGCATACTGGAACGCATCGCGGTGGAAGAAGGGCTGACGGTGCTGGGATGGCGGGACACGCCCATCGAAGGGTCGGCAATAGGCCGTGTGGCGCGCAATTCGCAGCCGTACATCGAGCAGCTCTTCATCCGGCGAGGACAGGACATGTCCGAGGACCAGCTCGAGCGCAAGCTTTACGTGGTGCGCAAGCGCGCCGAGAATGAAATTGCCGCCTCCGACATTCCTGACAAAAGCTTTTTCTACGTTCCTTCACTTTCCTGCCGGACCATTGTTTATAAAGGCCTGCTGCTGGCTCCGCAGATCGCCAAGTTTTATGAAGAGCTTTCCGATCCGGACGTGATGAGCGCTCTGTGCCTGGTGCACCAGCGCTTCTCGACGAATACATTCCCCAGCTGGCAGCTTGCCCACCCCTACCGTTACATTGCGCATAACGGGGAGATCAACACGCTCAAGGGCAATGTGAACTGGATGTACGCCCGCCAGTCGATCTTGGCTTCGCCGCTTTTTGGAGACGACATCAAGAAGCTATTCCCCATCGTGACACCGGGCGGCAGCGATTCGGCGAGCTTCGATAACGTGCTGGAGTTGCTGTATCTGGCGGGCCGCGACATCTCGCACGCCATGGCCATGCTCATTCCGGAAGCCTGGGCTTCGAACGAACACATGCAACCGGAGAAGAAAGCATTCTACGAATATCATGCCTCGCTCATGGAGCCATGGGATGGGCCGGCGGCGATTGCCTTCACCGATGGACGCGTGATCGGTGCAACGCTCGACCGCAACGGCCTGCGGCCCGCGCGCTACCTGGTGACGCACGACGATCTGGTGGTCATGGCATCGGAAACCGGCGTGCTTACGATCAAGCCGGAGGAAGTGCGCATGAAGGGCCGGCTACAGCCGGGCAAAATGTTTCTTGTCGATACCGTGGCAGGCGAGATTGTTCCGGACAAAGAGATCAAGCGCCGGCTGTATTCGCGGCGGCCTTATACGCAGTGGCTCCAGGAAAACCAGATCCACCTGGATAATCTGCCGGAACCGCCGCGCATTTACGGCTACGATCCCGAAACCCTGCTCATGCGGCAGCGGGCTTTCGGTTATACCGACGAGGACCTGCGCATCCTGATGGCGCCCATGGCGTCAAAGGGCGAAGAACCGGTTGGTTCGATGGGCATCGACACGCCGCTGGCCTGTCTGTCTGACAAGCCGCAGCCGC
>Ga0335077_10005449_pt1 | contig 15608 bp, 15 predicted proteins | sample Lox_Sample_31_FD_207151 | JGI IMG/M metagenome (GOLD analysis project Ga0335077, IMG submission 207151) | Soil microbial communities from Loxahatchee National Wildlife Refuge, Florida, United States - Lox_Sample_3.1 | ecosystem: Environmental > Terrestrial > Soil > Wetlands | place: USA... | reverse complement strand
CGTGGAAGGCGCCGGCGGCAATGAAGAGAATATGGTCGGTGCGCACGAAGCCGTGGCGCGTGTTCACGGTGGTGCCTTCGACGATGGGCAGGATGTCGCGCTGCACGCCTTCGCGGCTGACGTCGGGGCCGTGGCCGGATTCGCGACCCGCGATCTTGTCGATTTCATCAAGGAAGATGATGCCGCTCGATTCCACGCGCTCGAGGGCCAGGCGGGTGACCTGGTCCATATCGATGAGTTTCTGTTCTTCCTCCTGCACCAGGTAATCCATGGCCTCGTTGACGCGCATTTTGCGCTTGCGGCTGCGCTGGCCGAAGATGTTCGGCAGCACATCCTTGAGATTAATGCCCATCTCCTCGATGCCGGCGGATGTCGCGACTTCTAAGGTGGGCCCGCGCTCTTTCACTTCGACTTCCACGATGCGGTCGTCGAGCTTGCCTTCGCGCAGACGCTCGCGCAACTTCTCGCGAGTGCGCTCGGCGCTTTCGCTGGTTTCGGGCTGGGGCGGCATCAGCAGGTCGAGCAGGCGCTCTTCGGCGTTCGATTCGGCGCGATCGGCCACCTCCTCGAGGCGCTCTTCGCGCACCATGTCGATGGCGATGTCCACCAGATCGCGGATCATGGATTCGACATCGCGGCCAACGTAGCCGACCTCGGTGAATTTGCTGGCCTCGACTTTGAGAAATGGAGAGTTGGCGAGTTTGGCGAGGCGGCGGGCGAGTTCGGTCTTGCCGACGCCGGTGGGTCCGATCATGAGGATGTTTTTGGGCATCACCTCCTCCGCCATCTCGGGTGCCAGCTTCTGGCGGCGGATACGGTTGCGCAGTGCGATGGCGACGGCGCGCTTGGCGTCGGCCTGGCCGATGACGTGTTTATCCAGCTCACGCACGATCTCGCGGGGAGTAAGCTCGTCGAGAATCGGCTCGGCGTCCACGGACTGGCTGGGAAGATAGATCACCATGGCTATCCAAGCTCCTCGTAGGTAATGTGGTCGTTGGTGAAGATGCAGATTTTGGCGGCGATCTGCATGGCCTGTTCAACGATGTGGCGGGCGGACAACTTGGTGTTGCGCAGGAGCGCGGTGGCGGCGGCCATGGCAAACGGCCCGCCGGAACCGATGGCGGCCACGGCTTCGTCGGGCTCCACGACGTCGCCGTTTCCGCTGACGATGAAGATGTTCTCGGCGTCGGCGACGAGCAGCAGCGCTTCGAGGTGACGAAGAATCTTGTCGGTCCGCCATTCCTTGGCCAGTTCAACGACCGAGCGCGGCAGATTCCCATTGAACTGTTCGAGCTTGGATTCGAAGCGCGCGAACAGTGAAAAGGCGTCGGCGGTGGAACCGGCAAACCCGGAGAGGATTTTGTCGTTGTAGAGGCGGCGCAGTTTCTTGGCGGACGCTTTCAGGACTTCGTGACCGAGGGTCACCTGACCATCGCCAGCCATGACGACTTTGCCGTCGCGACGGACGCAAATCACCGTCGTCGAGTGGATTTTCTGTTGCATTGGTGTGATTCACCCTATTATTGCAGCAGAGGGCAGTTTCTGCTCGTCGGAAGACGCGAAACCAATTACGCACGCACATGCCGCCGCCACATTTGCGCGAAATGCTCGAAGGCCGCTGGTTTACGCCTGCCGACGATCATGCGGAGGATTTCGACTCCCGACCACACCAGATAGATCAACGTTACGTACCAGTGAACGTGACTTGCCAGCGCGCCCCAAAAACCCGCTAAGGGCGGGATGGGGGAGAGCGCGAACTGGGTCGCCCAGAGGAAGAACAGAGCGGAGGCTTCCCACCACGCCAGTTCCATGTTGATCAGAAACAGGGCGCCGATGAGAGACTGCCCGAGCGTCATGAGAATTTCGAGCTCCTGCTGAGAGTCGAATCCAATGGTGGAAGGCGCGCCGCGACTGATCGAAAAGACGATGGGCAGCATGGCGGCGAGCAGCGTCCACTGGTTGATATTGCTGGAAACCATGTTCATCAGCGCCATGGAAGCGCGATCCACGGTGCGGGCCCAGTAGAACGCAGAGACTTTTTCGGGAAACTCCGAGACGAATGGCGCCACCCACTGGATGAAGATGAAGTTCGGGACGCCAAGGGACGCGGAGACAGCGAGAAGGCTGGCGAGGAACGGCTCGGCCATGAAATAGATCAGGGCGCCGCCAAACGCGAAAAGTCCTACGATAAGAGCGACGCGGACTGGTGCGCGGGATTGGACGATGGTGCGCGGTATCAGCTCGAGGTCTTCGATGCCTTCGGCTTTCTGGGGCGGCATGCGGTGCAACACGATCAGGTAGACCGCATAGATGGCGATGAGAACGGCGGCGTCCAGCAGATCGAGGGTGGCTTTCAACCAGATGACGGCGGCGTAAGCCATGCAGGCCAGCAGGCCCACGACCTCGACGGAATGTTCGGGGTCGAGTGTGATGCGGCGCAGCCCCTGCCCGGTGCGCCGGCGGTGCATGAAGCTGGCGGTGAAATAGATCAAGGGCCAGCCGAGACCGGTGAGCAGGCGCAACGCTCCGGTCAAACCGGCCAACAGCAACGGCACCTGCTGCTTCCACGCGAGGACAGCCTCGACGGCGAATTCCGGAAGGGTCTGCAGCCAGGCAAGAATCGCGAGCGCAAAACCCTGCGCCACGAAAAACTGCGCCGATTCCGCAGCCCAGGCAATCAGCATGGCGGCCAGCAGGATGGAGGGCGCGGTCCAAAGGACGGCGTTGGGTGGGAGCGCGCGGATGGGCACGACGGCGAGGATCAGCAGGGCGCAGACAGGTGCGATGACCTGGCGCGGCCTACCAGAACGAACACAAATCACGTCGCGCGGTCCATCACCGACGCGAAACTGGAACCCGTCAGCGACTGGCCGCCATCGCATACGAAGATTGCGCCCGTGATGTACGCCGCGGCGCCGGAGCACAGGAACAGGGCCAGATCAGCGATTTCGTCCTTGCTGGCAAAACGCCGGAGCGGAATCGATTGGGTGAGCCGGGTGCGAATTTCTTCGGTGGGAGCGAGCCGGCGCATCCCTTCGGTGTCGTCCACGGGGCCGGGCGAAACCACGTTGAGGCGAACGCCGGCGCTGCCCCATTCGACCGCGAGCGTCTTGATGAGGATATCCACGCCCGCCTTGCCCGCGCATACGTGGGCTTGCAGCGGAATGGGACGAAATGCGTGGGTGGCGGAGATGGCGATGACCGAGGCGCCGGGCTTGCGCAGGTGCTCGTAAGCCGCGCGGCAGGTATTGAAGGTGCCGAGGAGATCGATATCGATCACCGCTTTGAAACCGTTGGCTGACATGCCGAGCGCGGGCGCGGGAAAGTTGCCGGCCGCGCCGCACAGCACGATGTCGATTTCGCCGTACAGTTCGCGAGTCTTTTGAAGAGCGCCGGATAGAGCGGCGTAATCGCGAACGTCGGCCGCGAAACCAACGGCGTCGCCGCCAGACTCACGGATGCCGGCCGCCGCGCGGTCCAGTTTTTCCTGCGTGCGGCCGACCAGCGCCACCTTGGCGCCCTGACCGGCTAAGCGCTCCGCAATTCTGAGACAGATTCCGCTGCTGCCGCCGGTGACGAAAGCGACTTTGCCGCGCAGCAGGTTGTCGCGAAAGATTGAATCGGGGAAATTCACGAGCCTATTCTAGTCGATGTTATTGCGTTCGCGTGCGCAGGTGGAAGCTCTTGGGACGCGTCAGGTGTCGAAACCCGAGGTGCGAAAGCGTGCAGCCGTGGCCGCTGTTCTTGATGCCCACCCAGGGAAGTTCCGGGTCCAGGTAATCACAGCGGTTCACATAGACGGTGCCCGCCGATGTGCGGTGCGCTAGCGTCTCACCCCGCGCTATGTCCTCGGTCCAAATGGATGCCGTCAGTCCGTACGCGCTGTCGTTCATCAACCGGATGGCTTCATCTTCGGTATCGACAGCCATGATTCCGATCACAGGCCCGAAACTCTCCTCCATCATCACGCTCATGCTGTGGTCGACGTTTACGAGCACCGTGGGCTGAAAATAATATCCACGCCCAGGCAAGCGGTGTCCTCCGGTCAAGACCCTGGCGCCGCGGTTCTGGGCCTGGCTGACCTGCGACTGCGCGAATGCAGCGGCCTTAGCCTGGGACAGCGGCCCAACGGTTGTCGTCTCGTCCTCCGGGTTGCCCAATCGGTATTTCTCCACCTCAGCGACGTAAGCGTCGACGAATTTGGAGAAGATTGGGCGCATCACATAGATCCGCTCGACGGCGCAGCAGCTCTGCCCGGCGTTGTAGAACGCGCCGTCCACCAGGTTTTCCACGGCGAAGGCAAAGTTGGCATCCTCCGCGACGAAGGCGGGATCCTTGCCGCCAAGTTCGAGCCCCATATCGAGAAGCTGGCTGGACGCTGCCTGGTAGACCTCACGTCCGCCTTCCACCGAGCCGGTGAATGCGACGAAGTCGACGGCGCGGGCGTCGATGAGCTTACGGATGGTGGCGTGGCCCACGTGAATGGATGCGATCAGATCCGGCGGAAGGTTGGTTTTCCCGAAGGCGTCCACGAAAGCGTCGCCGCATAAAGGTGTGAGGCGGGCGTGCTTGATAAGGACGGCGTTGCCGGCGAGAAGCGCGGGGACGACGACATTGACGGCGATGAGCAGAGGGTAGTTCCAAGCAGGAATGTTGAGCACAATGCCGAGCGGCTCGTGCCGGATAAACCTGCGGAATCCCTCCTTCGGCGGGAGCATCTCATCCTGCAGGGACGCCGGCGCCAACCGCACCATGGTGTCCGCGCGGTCGAGCATGGTATCCACTTCCTGGCGCGCCTGGCGGATGGGCTTTCCCATCTGGCGCGTCATGTCGAGAGCGACTGCCTCCTTCATGGAACGAAAGGCGTCGATGGACTGCCGGCAAGCGTCCATGCGTACTGGAAGCGGGGCCTCGCGCCACTGCTGCTGGGCCGTCCGCATCCGGGAAAGGATCGATTCGAGCTCTGATTCCGGTGTCGGTTCAATGGTGCGAAAGACCTCTTCGCTGGCGGGGTTTACGAGATTCCAAGGTGAGGTTGCGATCATAAAACCGGCTCCTGCGCCGCTGGGACTATGGAGCGAACCAACGGTTGCGCTCCGATAAAGAACCACACCGCCACACCGATGAGCGCGACGGCGCCGCCCGCGTAGATGCCCGCCGACCAGCCGGCCCAGCTAGCGATGAGCGGCGTGACCAGCGGCGCGAACATGCCGCCGAGATTGCCGCCGGTGTTGAAGATGGCGCCGCCCGTGCCGGAGTGGCGGCCGCCGGCATCAATCGCGGCGGCCCAATACGGCCCATCGGTACTTGCGGCGAAGCCGAGTGAAAGGCACAGCAGTGTCACGGTAGCCACAGTGCCCGTGACGTTGCATCCGATGTAGACCAGAATGGCGCTGACTGTCAGGCCGACGACCGGCACGATGCGGCGGCCGTTTCTCATGCCGAAGTGGGTAATAAACCGGTCCGATAACCAGCCGCCGACGGGGGTCATCACGATCCAGGCGATCCACATGAGCGTTGTGTAGAAGGCGCTTTGATCCATGCCCATTTTGCGGATGTGTCCGAAATAGTAGTAGAGCCAGAAAAAGAAGATGTATTCGAAATAGTTGACGGTGAAGTAGCCCGCAGTCAGCAGCATCAGATCGCGATTGGTCAGGAGCTCTTTCCAAGGCGTGCGGGGGCGGGATGGGCCGCTGCCGACCGCCGTTTTGTCAGGCGGGTAATCACGAACATACCAATACCACACGGCGCCCAGGATGACGCTTACCAGCGCGGCCAAATAAAAGGAGCCGCGCCAGGTATAGTTGGCGCGCATCCACGAAACAAGAAGGGGAGTGCATGCGCCACCGATTCCCGCGCCACAGGCAATCCAGCCCCATACGCGCGCTCGCGCTGCCGGCGGGTTCCAGTTGGCATTCATTCTTCCGCAAGACGGATACACGGGAGCCGCGCATATTCCCATGGCCAGCCGTACCACCAGAAACGACGGTACAATCCCGACGTAAGTGCCCAGGCCGGGGGAGCCGCCGAGCGCGGTGAGGCCGGTGAACAGCGCGGACCCGAAGGCCATCGCGGACAGCGCGGCACGCGGTCCGCACACGTCGGCGAAGTTGCCCCCGGGAATCATCATGATGGTGTAACTGAGAAAGTAGGCGAAATACACGGTGCCCATCTGAATTTCTGAAATGTTGAATTCCTTCATGATGCCGGGCCCGGCAATCGAGATGATGATGCGGTCGATATACGTCATCACGCTCAACAGCACCATCAGGAAGACCACACCGGCGCGGCGGGGATGACTCACTTAGCGGCCTCCACGGCGACCACGTTTCGCATGGTCCGCATTTCAGCTCCGGAACAGCACGCTTTCGGTTTTGAAGATGCGTACGGAGATCCAGAACGCTACCAGCGCGTAGAGAACATTGGAAGCGAACGTGGTGACAAAGTTCATGGGTGAATACTCGCCGATGATGATCTCTTTGATCAACTGGCTGACGTTGAACACGGGGATCAGCGACAGTCCCACGTTGAGTTCGAGACCGGGCAGCATGCCGACAACGGCCGGCACCACCACGGCCATAATGACCGGGGTGAGCAGGCTCTGCGCTTCTTTGAAGCCGCGGGCAAACAGCGCAACCGCGATCATGACCGACGCGGCAAACAGCGCGGTCGGCAGCAGCGTCAGGAGGATCAGGGTCATGGCGCCGACACCGGGCGCGGCCCGGCTCACGAGCTTCTCCAACTCCTCGCCGCTCTGTCCCATACCGAGACGCTGTATGGCGACGAGCAGGCTTCCGATAGTGAGCATGGCAGTCAGAAAACTGGCAGTAGTGGAGGCGAAGATTTTGCCCAGCACAATCTCCTCGCGGCTGGCCGGCGAGGCCAACAGAGGCTCGAGCGTGTGGCGCTCCTTTTCACCCGCAGTCATGTCGATGGCCGGGTACATTCCGCCGGTGAACATCAGCAGCAGCACCGCATATCCAAGCACGCTGCCCAGAATGAAAGAGGCCATTTTCTTGTCAGCGGCCACATTGGTGCTCTTGACCTGAAAAGGATCGAGCACGCGCTCGGAAACGCCCATGCCGCGCAGGCTGGTCTTCACGCGGGCGAGCTTCAACCGCTCGAGCAAAGTGGTAATCCTCTCGCCGGCAATGGATGACGCCTCGCGCGTCCTGTCCAAGAAGATGATGATCTGCCCGGAGCCGTCCGCGCCGGCTTCCTCATCGAGCGCCGCCGCAACCGATTTATCCACGACCGCCGCGCGAGCATCCGTCTTTGCCACCAGCTCGAACCCGGTGATTTTCAGCGCGTCGCGCACGCCTGGCTGGGCAACCCGCGCGGAAATGCCGATCCGCGCCGATTCCTGCACGGCTTTCTTTCCGAGGCTTTCGGTGAAGTAGTGCACCACCGCGAAGATGCCTGGCATGGCAATCACCGGCACCACGATCATGCTGATGAGCGCCCGCCGGTCGCGAAACATGTCGAGCATCTCTTTGAAGTAGATGGTGGTGACCATGCGCAGGTTCATGTGGTAGCCGCCTTCTTGGGCTGGTCATCCAGCAGATCCAGAAAGATCTCGCGAAGCCGCTCGTGGCCGGTCGCCGCCTTAAGTTCACTCATGGTTCCGATGATGCGGATGCGGCCGTCGTTAATCACGGCGATCCGGTCACACAGGAACTCGGCCTCTTCCATGACGTGCGTCGAATAGAGTATGCACTTGCCGGAGCGCCTGGCTTGGAGAATGAACTCCTCGATGACGCGGGCGGTGGGCACGTCGAGTCCGGAGGTGGGCTCATCCAGGATGAGAACGGGCGGGTCGTGCAGCAGCGTGCGAGCCAGAGCGGCGCGCTGCCGCATTCCAGTGGAAAGCTGGTCGACTTTCGTGCCGCCGAAATCGCGCATCTGCAGCATGTCGACGACCTCTTCGATGCGCGCCCGCAGGCGCTCTTCGCCCATGCCGTTCAACCGCCCGAACACGCGGAGGATCTCGCGCGGCGTCAAGCGGTGGTACAGGCCCATGTCGCCCGAAAGGAAACCGATGATGCGACGCACCGCAGCCGGCTCGGCAGTTACCTCATGGCCTCCGACCATGGCACGTCCGGAAGTGGGCTTGAGGAGCGTGGCCAGCATGCGCAGCGTGGTGGTTTTGCCCGCGCCGTTCGGCCCTAACAGCCCAAAGATCTCGCCATCACGCACGTCGAAGGAAATGTGATCGACCACCGCGCGTTCCCCGCGCGCTTTGTCGCGAAACGTCTTCGTGAGGTCCGAGACCTGAATCATTCGCCATCCGGATCGAACCGGCGCTCTATTTCGCCGCAGTGATGGACTGGACTTGCAGAACGTTGCCGTTGAGCGTCCCGGCGACTTTTACTTTCTGGCCGGCGAATTTCTCGGGCGCTTTCTGATCACTCAGTTCATAAACGTTCGTGCCTTCTAGGAGCGCGTACTTGGAGCCCGATTTCACGCACTCCAGCACGCATTTCGAGTCGGGCTTGACGCCCATCATCGAGTGGTCCTTGCCGCACATCGTATCGGTAATGACGCCAGTAAAAGTCTTGGGCGCTGCGGCGAATGCCAGAGCAGTGCCTGCAAATAAGGTAAGTAGTGTTTTCATAATCGAGCTTGCCAAATCGCCTTTCCAACGAAAAATGGTCCCATCTGCTGGATGTACTGCGAGGTCTGCTTGGTTTTTCGCATGGCTTGCACGCATGCCGAGAGCGGGTAGAGTTCCGCGCCGATCAGTCCGATGACGAAGTCGTTATCGTTCTTATCCAGCCCGAAGCAGGCCAGCCGGACATCCTGCGCGTAACCGGCCTCGCCGAATGAATGACCGATCTTGCCATGTTCCCGAAGTATGGGAGTCTGTTCCTCGGGCGAGAGCGCCGAGAACGCGCCCAAACGCCGCAGCGGATACCAGACCGCCCAGGGAGACTCACGGTTGGTTACGGCGCGCTTGGGCTTTTCAAAAAGCCAGTCGTCGAGATCGGGCTCGTGGCCCAGAGCGTACGTGCGCCCCAGCATGGAGTATTCCAGCTTGGGTGTGAGCCCGGCGAACTGGCCACCCTTAAGAAAGTCCCTCAGATGACTCACGAAAAAGTCAGGTGAGTCGCTCCAGGTGAGCAGCCCGACCCCATGGGGATCGTTGGCGTCCGCGTACAGGACGCCGGGCATGCCGGCGGACTCCAGCGCGCGAACGAGGGTGGAGGTGTCCTCGGCATCGCCAAAAGCCATGAGCTGCATGAAGAGCCGGCGGTCGGAAAATTGTGGAACGCCGTTGCGGACTCCGCCCTTCTCGCGGATATCCAGTTCCTTATCCATGGGAGTCATCTTACAGTGTGGCACAGCCCTCGTGGGAATCGAGGTTTTACAGATCTGACGCTTGACACGCACCATGTCCGGATCTATATTCAACCGAGTGGTTGAATATCGCATCGAGGTTCTCGACAAGGTTTTTGCGGCGATCGCGGACCCCACACGGCGCGCTATTCTCGCCGGTCTGGCGCAAGAGCCGGCCACCATTACCGAGATAGCCAGGCCGTTCCCGGTATCGCTCAACGCCATCTCGAAACATATTCTGGTGCTCGAACGAGCGGGCCTGGTCAGGCGGGAGGTGGTGGGGCGTGAGCATCGCTGCCGGCTGGAACCGGCGCCGCTGCGCAAAGCGTCGGCCTGGCTGGAACACTATCGCAAATTCTGGGACCTCAGGTTGGATGCTCTGGAGCATCATCTGATTTCGCAAAAGAAAGGCAAGAGGAGTACGCATGGCAGAACTGATTGAAGAGACCGACGACAAGCTGGTGCTGCGCAAGCTGATTCCTGCTTCGCGGGAAGACGTATTCGCCGCGTGGAGTGACCCGTCAAGCATTCGGCATTGGATGTGTCCGGGCGACACCAAGACCACCGAAGCACAGATCGACTTCCGGGTGGGCGGGTCCTTTCGCATCGTGATGAAGGGTGGAAGCCACGACACGGAGCACACCGGAGAGTACCAGGCAATCGAGCCGCCGTCTAAACTGAGCTTTACCTGGATTTCAAAGAACACGAACTTCGAGACCACTCTAGTCACGATTGAACTGCTGCAGCGTGGGGATCAGACTGAGTTGATCCTGACGCATGAACGCTTCCCGTCAGCCGAGCGGGTTCGTCAACACAAGGGTGGATGGAGCCAGATTTCCGATCGTTTGGCGCAACATTTCGAGCAAACCGACGCGATCATCGCGACCAGGACCGTCGCGCATGAGGTGACGCTGAGTGCCAGCCCCGAAGAAGTTTTCGAAGCCCTGATGGATTCGGCAAAGCACACCAGGCTAACGGGCGCCCCGGCGCAGATCGAACGGAAGCCGTGCGGCGTGTTCTCGCTCTATGGCGGGCAAATCACGGGAAAGACGCTGGAGCTCGAACCCAGCCGGCTCATCGCGCAGGGCTGGCGGGCGGAGAACTGGCCCAAAGGCCATTACTCGCAGGTGACGTTCGTGCTGACGCCGCTCGACAACGGCCGGCAAACTCAGCTCTCGTTAACACAGAGTGGCGTTCCCGCTCCGCATTGCGAAGACATCAACCAGGGCTGGCGGAAATATTATTGGTCGAAGATGGCGACCTATTTCCGCTCGGAGAAAGTGGCCGTGGTGCGCCGTTTCATGGAGGAGTTCAAGAACCGCGTGAACCTGGACATTGTCGACGAGCTGATGACCTCCGACTTCGTCCTGCACCTGCCGGGCAAGAAATTGCCGCCGGGCCCCGCGAGCCAAAAAGCTGTTGGGAAAGCGATCTTCGACGCGTTCTCAGAAGTGCACGTGACGGCGAACGACACTATCGTGGAAGGCGATCGCGTGGTCGAACGGCATACCGCGCGTGCCGTGCACACGGGAGAGTTCGAAGGTGTCCCTGCAACCGGGAGGAAGGTTTCCTGGACCGAGAATCACATCTACCGGCTGAAAGACGGCCGTATCGCAGAGGCGTGGTCTGAGGTGAGCTTCCACGACCTGATGGCGCAGATCACGTCTCCGGCGCAGCTCGCCGCACAAGGGAGTCAGCCGGCATGAGAGGCCCCCTGGCAAATGAGAGCGAGGCGTATCGCAGAGCGCGCGCGGAGTTGCTGGAGGCCGAGATCGCGCTGCGCGATCAATGCGAGCGCGTGGCCGCGCTGCGGCGCAAGCTGCCGGTCGAGACGGAGGTCGCGGATTACGTCTTTGAGGAAGGCCCTGCCGATCTGGAAAGGGAGGGTCCGTTCTCCAAGGTCCGTCTGTCCGGATTGTTCGCGGATGTGAGCAAGCCGCTGGTGGTCTATCAGTACATGTACGGCGGCGCACAGAAGAGGCCGTGCCCAATGTGCACACTTTGGATCGACGGTTTCAACGGAGTGGTTCATCATCTCCGGCAGCGCGTGAATTGCGCCGTCATCGCGCAGGTGGGTATCGGCGAGTTGCGCGAGTGGGGCCGGCAACGCGGCTGGCACGGACTGCGGCTGGTTTCGAGCGCGGGCTCCAATTTCAAAGCGGACTTGCACTACCAGGATGCGGATGGGAGCCAGCACCCAGGCATCAGCGTTTTCGTGCGATCGCCGGATGGCGCAGTGAAGCATTTCTATTCGAGCACCGCAATTATGAAAGACAAGATCAATCGGGGGATCGACCTACTGTCGCCAGTGTGGAATATTTTCGACCTGACACCCGAGGGCCGAGGCGACTGGAACGCGAAACTGAACTACGAATAGTTCACTACAGTGCCGCCGCGATCAGCGGCGTTGTTGTCGGCGCCGGTGAGCCGGCTTCGGGCTCGAGGGTCACGGCGATAGCGCCCGTCGACGCCACGTCCACCGCGCCTTTCCGCAGATACATCGCCGTGCCATCCGATTGAGATTGGAACAACCCGGCGGGCAGCGGACTGCCGCCTTTGGGGATGATCCACATCTCGTAGATCTTTCCCGAGGGCGCCGGCGTGAGATTGGACGCGAGCAACAGGACGCCCTGCTTCGGATTGACGAAGACACGGCCACGCGGCTTGGGCGCGCTTTCGCCGAATACCAGCTGCTTGGCCGCCGGGTCGTTCATTAGCGCGAACGCTTCAGTGAGCTGCGCCAGCTCCACGTTCTTGCGGCCCAGTTCCTGGCGCGCCTCGGCCAGAGTGCGTTCCTGAACGCGGCGTTCGTTCGTAAGCCAGGCTGCGATAATGGCCAGCGCGACGGCCGCGGCGATCCACTCGGGCGCCCGGAACCACGAGCGTTTCGGCTCGTTCACCAGATTCACAACCCGGCTCCGAAGCCGCGCAGGCGGGCGTGATTCCGGAGCGGTCAAGGCCAGGCTGCTGACCATCTGCCGCGCCCGTTGCACACCCTCGATGCAAGGATCGCCCTCACGGTGCAAATGCTCGTCCAGTTCCGCCCGCTCTGCGGCATCGAGCACACCGAGCGCGTAGAGTTCGTATTGATCGCGCAGCTCGTCGCAGCTCATGCTGTTATCGCCTTCTCACCCAGATCATCCCGCAGGTTCTTGAGCGCCGTCCTCACCCAGGTCTTCACCGTCCCCAGCGGCTGTCCCATGCGCTCGGCCATCTCGGATTGCGAAAGCCCTTCGAAATATGCCAGCTCGATGACGTGCCTCTGGTTCTCGTTCAAACGGCCTAGCGCCCCACGGATCCGGCGCGCGCGGTCCTGGCTGAGCACCTCGGCCTCGAAGTTCACGAACACCGCGGGATGTTCGGCCGCTTCCAGTTCCAGAGCGCCGCGTGACATTCTTCCACCGGATGAACGAACGTAATCGATGGCCCGGTTGCGAGCCACGGCCAGCAGCCACGGGCCCAGCGCGCCGCGCTCGGCATCGAAACCCTGTGACCGGTTCCAAACCCGCAGAAAAGTCTCCTGCACCAGGTCTTCGGCCACTCCGATGTCGCGTACGATGCGATAGATCAGCGAAAAGGCCAGCTTGCCGTAACGGTCGTAGAGTTCACCCATCACCGCGGGTTCACGCCGTTTCAGGCGCTCCGCCAGGTCGCGATCGTCTTCTCCGGCGTAGATGGCGAACAGCAGCGGCAGAAACGTCATGCGAAGAGTTCGTGAATGAGGCTCCCATAGACCTCGGTCGGCCGCTCGGCGCGGCCGTTGTGCATATACGTGAGCGAGACGTGATCCATGCCCAGCAGCCAGAGAATAGACGCGTGAATGTCGTGCACGTGCACGGGCCGCTCCACGGCGCGCAAACCGATTTCGTCGGTCGCGCCGATGTATTGCCCGCCCTTGGTGCCGCCGCCGGCCATCCACATGCTGAAGCCCCACGGATTATGGTCGCGCCCATCGCCCTTCTCATTGAACGGCGTACGGCCAAACTCGCCGCCCCACACCACCAGCGTCTCATCCAGCATGCCCCGGGATTTCAGGTCGGCCACGAGACCGGCGATGGGCTTGTCCGAGGCCCGGCATCGCTTGGAATGATTCCCTTCGATATCATTGTGCGCGTCCCAGCCGCTGCCTGACCCCGCATATAACTCGACGAATCGCACGCCGCGCTCCACCAGGCGGCGCGCCAGCAGACAATTAGTGCCGAATGCAGACGTCTCCGGCGCATCGAGCCCGTATAGCTTCTTGGTGGCTTCCGTTTCCTTGCCGATGTCGACCGCTTCGGGCGCGGAGGACTGCATCTGGTAAGCCAGTTCGTACGCGGCGATGCGCGCCTCCAACTCGCTATCGCCGGGATTCTCACGCGAGAAACGCTCGTTCAACTGCTTGAGAAAATCGAGCTTGCTCCGCTGCTGTGCGGCGGTTGTCCCGGATGGCGCATTCAGGTGGAGAATCGGCGTGTCGCCCTGCCGGAACTGCGTGCCCTGGAAGGTGGCGGGCAGAAATCCCGCGCTCCAGTTCTTCGGGCCGCCTATCGGCTCCTTGTCGTCGAGCAGGACTACGAACGATGGCAGATTCCGATTGGCAGATCCCAGTCCGTAGGTTGTCCACGCGCCCATGGCCGGCCGCCCGGCGAGGATGGAACCCGTGTTCATCTGACAGACCGAGCCGACATGATTCAACCCGTCGGCCCATACCGAGCGGATCACGGCCATGTCGTCGACATGCTCGGCGATGTTCGGATACCAGTCCGACACCTGGATGCCGCTCTGGCCGTACGGCTTGAACGTTCGCTTGCTCGGCATGAGCGTGTTGTTCGACGTCCCCATGGCCGTGATGGGGCGGCCGAATGACGCGGGCATGGGCTGGCCCGCCAACTCCACGAGCTTGGGTTTGGGGTCGAACAGGTCCACGTGGCTGGGGCCGCCTTCCATGAACAGCCAGATGATGGATTTGGCCCGAGGCGGGTGATGAGGCTGTTTTGGGGCGAGCGGATCGGCGCCGTCGGCGCGCAGCAGAGAAGCCAGCGCCATCCCGGCCAGTCCGCTGCCCGCGCGGGTGAAGAATTCGCGCCGCGAGGTGACCGGCCAGTAATGGGAGAGCTTCTGCAACATATCAATTCACGTACAAGAACTCATTCGAGTTCACCAGCATATGGCATAGATCCGCAAGCGCGGCTGTCTGCGCCTCTTCAGCCGGCAGGCGCGCACTGAGCATCGCGCGCTGCCGTTCCAGAAATTCGAGCGCCTCTTTGCGCTCGCCAGCCGTCGCCGGACGCGAATACACGAATCGCCAGGCGCGGTCTACCTGTCCTTCCAGCGTCAAGCCTGCGTCGTTAGAAACACGCGCGGCCAGCGATCGCGCCCAGTCGAGCACCAACTCATTATTGAGCAATTCGAGTGCCTGCGGGGCGGTAACCGTTGCGTTCCTTCGCGGACAGCTCTCGTGCGTATCCGGCATGTCGAAAACTTCGAACATGGGATAGCGTGTGTTGCGCCTTACAAAAACATATACGCTGCGGCGATCGGCTTCGGATGGATCTTCCTGCTTCTTCCAGCCGCCGCGGGTGACCACGCCGGCGGGCAAGGGCGGGAACACTCCCGGCCCGCCCATCTTCAAGTTCAGGCGGCCGCTGGCTTCGAGAATTGAATCGCGGATGGCTTCCCCCTCCAGCCGATGCCGGTCGTACCGCCAGATCAATCGATCCTCGGGGTCTACTTTCGCGCCCTCGGGATTGAACTGAGCGGACTGCTGGTAAGTGTTCGAGAGCAGGATCAGCCGGTGCATCTTCTTGAGGCTCCAGCCGTTCTCGACAAAAGTCGCGGCTAGGTAATCGAGCAGGGCGGGATTCGAGGGCCGCTCGCCCATCACGCCGAAGTCGCTGGGCGTCCCCACGATGCCGCGCCCGAAATGATAATGCCAGATGCGGTTGACCATGACGCGCGGGGTTAGCGGATTCTCGGGAGAAGCCAGCCAGTTGGCCAGCGCCGTGCGCCGTCCCGTTGAATTGAGATCGGCGGGCGGCACAATCTGCGCCGGTCCGGGATCGAGAATCGACAGGAAGCCCGGCTGGACCTCTTCTTTGTAAGCATCGTAGACGCCCACCGCCAGCACGTGCGTTTTGGGCGATTCCCGGCCGTTATCGATCATGGCCTGGGCCACTGGCTCGGGCGCGGGTTTGATGCAGTCGAACTTTGCGAGATCCGCTTTCAGGGCATTCCAACGCTGCCGCGCCGCATCGCTCAACTCGCCGGCGGCTTCCCCTTCGCTGTGGTCG
>Ga0335077_10005448_pt1 | contig 15611 bp, 15 predicted proteins | sample Lox_Sample_31_FD_207151 | JGI IMG/M metagenome (GOLD analysis project Ga0335077, IMG submission 207151) | Soil microbial communities from Loxahatchee National Wildlife Refuge, Florida, United States - Lox_Sample_3.1 | ecosystem: Environmental > Terrestrial > Soil > Wetlands | place: USA... | reverse complement strand
CCTACGTGCACGAGCGCAAGCAGTTCGGCAAGGCCATTGGCGAGTTCCAACTCATGCAGGGCAAGCTCGCCGACATGTATGTGGCCTTTAACGCCTGCCGCGCGTATGTGTACGCCGTGGCGCAGGCGTGCGACCGCGGCGAGCCCATACGCAAGGACGCAGCTGGCGCGATTCTGTATTCTGCCGAGAAGGCTACGTGGATGGCGGGCCAGGCTATTCAGGCTCTCGGCGGCAACGGCTACATCAACGACCACCCCACAGGCCGCCTGTGGCGCGACGCAAAACTGTACGAGATCGGCGCCGGCACCTCGGAGATTCGCCGCATGCTCATCGGTCGCGAGTTGTTCAAGGAAACGTCGTAGCGCCGCGAACGAAAGGTGCTTTGAAAGGGCACGACTTCAGTCGTCCCGCAGCGGCAGCAAACATTCAGGGCTTCAGCCCCCGAGGGGCGTTTCTCAAGGGGCGGCGTACACATGAGCGTTCTCACCTCCCAGGTCCAGACCCGCACCGAAGAGTTCCGCGCCAACGCGGAGCGCATGCAGGCCCTCGTTTCCGAACTGCGCGAGAGGACCGCGCAAGCCTCCCTCGGCGGCCCTGAAGCCGCTCGCAAGAAATACAAATCCCGCGACAAGCTCTTCGTCCGCGAGCGCATCGACCTGCTCCTCGATCCCGGCGCGCCGTTCCTCGAACTCTCGCCCCTCGCCGCCAACGGCATGTACGGGGGAGACGTGAATGCCGCCGGCATCGTCACCGGCATCGGCCCCATCAACGGCCGGGAATGCGTCATCGTCGCCAACGACGCCACGGTCAAGGGCGGCACGTATTTCCCGCTCACCGTGAAGAAGCACCTGCGCGCCCAGCAGATCGCATTTGAGAACCGCCTGCCCTGCGTCTACCTCGTCGACTCGGGCGGCGCGTTTCTCCCCATGCAGGATGAGGTCTTTCCCGACCGCGAACACTTCGGCGCCATCTTCAACAACCAGGCGAATCTCTCCGCGGCGGGCATTCCGCAGATCGCCTGCGTGATGGGCTCGTGCACCGCCGGCGGCGCCTACATTCCCGCCATGTCCGACGAAGCCATCATCGTCAAAGGCCAGGGCACCATCTTTCTCGGTGGACCACCGTTAGTAAAGGCCGCCACCGGCGAAGAAGTCACGGCCGAGGAACTCGGCGGCGCCGATGTCCACACGCGCATCTCCGGCGTGGCCGATTACTTTGCCGACGACGATGCGCACTCGCTGGCGCTAGTCCGGCGCATTGTCACCAACCTTAACCGGCCCGCCGCTCCAGGGCCGCAGGCCGCGCAAGAAGAGCCCCTCTTCGATCCCGAAGAAATCTACGGCATCGTTCCCGCCGACCTCCGCAAGCCCTACGACGTGCGCGAAGTCATCGCCCGCATGGTCGACGGCAGCCGCTTCGATGAGTTCAAGCAGCGCTATGGCTCGACGCTCGTCACCGGTTTCGCCCACATCTGCGGATACGCCGTGGGCATCCTCGCCAACAACGGCATCCTCTTTTCTGAGTCGGCCCTCAAGGGCGCGCACTTCATCGAGTTGTGCGCCCAGCGCGGCATCCCGCTCATCTTTTTGCAGAACATCACCGGCTTCATGGTGGGCCGCAAATATGAGAACGGTGGCATCGCTAAAGACGGCGCCAAGATGGTCACGGCGGTAGCCTGCGCGCGCGTTCCAAAATTCACCGTGCTCATCGGCGGCAGCTTTGGCGCTGGGAATTACGGCATGTGTGGCCGCGCCTATGGGCCGCGTTTCCTGTGGACCTGGCCCAATTCGCGTATCTCCGTAATGGGCGGTGAGCAGGCCGCCAACGTGCTCGCGCGCGTACGCCGCGACGCGCTCGAAGCCCAGGGCAAGTCGTGGAGCGTCGAAGAGGAAGAAGAATTCAAGACGCCCATCCGCAGCCAGTACGAAGAGCAGGGCAATCCATACTATGCGACGGCGCGCCTGTGGGATGACGGAATCATCGACCCGCTCGACACGCGGCGCGTGCTGGCCCTGGGCCTCGCCGCAGCGCAGAATGCTCCGCTCGAGCCGACGCGGTTCGGCGTGTTCCGCATGTGAGAATTCACCTGATGCCTGAGCCCACTCTCGAACTCGAAAGCAACGGCCCGGTCGCCTGGGTGTGGATGAGTCGGCCCGCCGTGCACAACGCGCTCAACGAGGCCATGATCGACGAACTGTCCGAGACGTTTCTCGATCTCGGCGAAGATCCAGCCGTGCGCGTCATCGTCCTTTCGGGACGCGGCAAAAGCTTCTCGGCCGGCGGCGACATCGATTACATGAAGCGGCAAGGGGCAGCCCCCCGAGAGCAGAACCTCGCCACCGCGCGCGGCCTTGCCGAGATGTTCCACATCATCGCCGGTTGTCCCCGGCCCACGATCGCTCGCGTCAACGGCGCCGCCATGGGCGGAGGCCTCGGCCTGGTTGCTGCGTGCGACATCGCCGTGGCATCGGCTGCTGCAGTGTTTGCTGCCTCCGAAGTTCGACTCGGCCTGATTCCCTCCACCATCGCTCCGTACGTGGTGCGCGCCATCGGTCCGCGCCAGGCGAGCCGCCTCTTTGTCACCGGCGAGCGCATCCATGCCGCGCACGCTCAGCGCATCGGCCTGGTGCACGAGGTCGCGGAGCCCAGTGAACTCGACACCGCACTTCTCCAAATCGTCGAAAAAATTCTCGCCGGCGCGCCCGGCGCGCAAGCAGCGGCCAAAAGCATGATCGAAGCCGTCGTAGACCGGCCTATCTCGCGCGCGCTCATGGAAGAGACCGCGGTGGCGATTGCCGATCGCCGCGCAGATCCCGAGGCCGTCGAGGGCCTCAGCGCCTTCCTCGAAAAGCGTCCCGCCGATTGGATGCCGGAAAAATGACGCCGGCGATGTTTGACACCATCCTCATCGCCAATCGCGGCGAAATCGCCTGCCGCATCATCTCCACGTGCCGCCGCCTGGGCATTCGCACAGTCGCGGTCTACTCTGACGCCGACGCCGACAGCCGCCATGTGCGTCTGGCGGATGCGGCCGTGCGCATCGGACCGCCTCCGGCGCGCGAAAGCTATCTCGCCATCGATCGCATCCTCGATGCCGCTCGCATGTTCCGGGCGCAGGCCATCCATCCCGGCTACGGTTTTCTTGCCGAGAACGCGGACTTCGCCGAAGCCTGCTCGCGGGCCGGAATCGTCTTCATCGGCCCTCCGCCCGCAGCCATCCGCGCCATGGGCTCGAAAGCCGCGGCAAGAAAGTTGATGCGCAATGCCGGAGTGCCGCTCACGCCCGGCTACGATGGGACCAATCAAGACGCGGCCTTCCTCGAGCAGCAGGCCGAACGCATCGGCTATCCGGTGATGATCAAGGCCAACGCGGGCGGCGGCGGCAAAGGAATGCGCCGTGTCGATGCGGGCGGCGGGCAGTTCCAGGCCGCGCTCGCATCGTGCAAACGGGAAGCGCTCGCCGCCTTCGGCGACGATTCTGTGCTTCTCGAGAAGTACGTCGTGTCTCCGCGCCACATCGAAGTCCAGGTCTTCGGGGACATGCACGGCAACATCGTCAGCATCTTCGAGCGCGACTGCTCCGTGCAGCGCCGCCATCAAAAAGTCATCGAAGAGGCCCCTGCGCCTTCCATTACCGATGCTCAGCGCGACGCGCTCGGCAAGGCCGCTCGCGAAGCCGCGCGCGCCGTCGGCTACATCGGCGCAGGCACCGTCGAGTTCCTCTTCGGCCGCGACGGCAACTTTTACTTCATGGAGATGAACACGCGCCTCCAGGTCGAGCATCCCGTCACCGAAATGATCACCGGCCTGGACCTCGTCGAGTGGCAGTTGCGCGTCGCCGCCGGAGAGCCTCTCCCGCTCAGGCAGGACGAGCTCACCATGCGCGGCCACGCCATTGAAGCACGCATCTACGCCGAAGACCCGAAGAACGACTTTCTCCCCTCGATCGGCAGGCTTGTCCATCTCCGCGCCCCGGCAACGTCCGAGCACGCGCGCATCGATACGGGCGTTGAACAGGGCGACACCATCACTCCGTTCTACGACCCCATGATCGCGAAACTGATCGTCTGGGACGAGACGCGCGAATTGGCCGTGCGCCGCCTGAGCGCCGCCCTCTCCGAGTACCAGATCGTCGGCGTTTCGAACAACGTCGACCTCCTGCATCGCCTCGCCTCCAGCCCATCGTTCCGCGACGCCCGGCTCGATACCGACTTGATCGAGCGCGAGAAGAACTGGATCTGGCCCAGGCACACCGAGTGCTCCGACACCGCGCTGCTGTTCGCGGTTCTAAAAGTGATCCGCGGCGGACCGGCGCGGCCCGATGGCCGTACATCTCCATGGGCCGCGCGCGATGGATGGCGGCTGAACGGAAGCTACAAGCGGCGCCTCGAATTCACCCAGCCCGATCGCGAACTGATCGCAACCGTTGAATTCGACGCGAACGGGTATCGCATCACCATTGGCGAGGCGGCCTATCGCGTCAGCGCGGAAGCGTACGAGCAGGGAAGAATCGATGCCGTCATCGATCAGCAGCGGGTCTCAGCCACGGTCATCGAGGATCGCGATCGCCTGTACGTATTTACCGGCTGGCAGACGTGCGTCTTCACATACATCGATCCGCTTGCCGTCGCCGCTGAAGGCCACAGTGCAGAGAGCAGCCTGCGCGCGCCCATGCCCGGCCGGGTCATCGCGCAATCCGTCCAGCCCGGCGAGCGCGTGGAAAAGGGCGCCCCGCTGATGATCCTCGAAGCCATGAAGATGGAGTGCGCCATTCACGCGCCGGCCGCCGGCAAGGTTGAGTCCTTCCACTTCTCCGTCGGCGACCAGGTCACGGAAGGCGCGGAACTGCTTCACTTCGAGCGCGAGCAGGCACAGGCGGAAGAGGAAGAGAGCTGACATGGCCATCCCTTCGAGCGTTCGGATCGTCGAAGTCGGCCCCCGCGACGGGCTGCAGAACGAAAAGCAGATCGTCCCCACCGAAACCAAAATCGAGTTCATCCGCCGCCTCGCTGAAGCTGGCCTGAAGACCATCGAAGCCACGGCCTTCGTTTCGCCCAAATGGGTTCCGCAGATGGCCGACCACGCCGAAGTTCTGCGCGGGCTCGCGCATGGCCAAGGCGTCACCTACCCCGTGCTGGTCCCCAACATGCGCGGATTCGAAGCCGCCGTCGCCGCGGGCGCAACCGAAATCGCCGTGTTCGCCGCGGCGTCCGAGACTTTCTCGCAACGCAACATCAACTGCGGCATCGCCGAGAGCCTGGAGCGTTTCGCGCCCATCCTCGCCGCAGCGGCTGCTGCCACCATTCGCGTTCGCGGCTATGTTTCCTGCGCCCTCGGCTGCCCCTATGAAGGCGAAGTCGCGCTTGCCAAAGTCTCCGATGTCGCCGCCGCCCTGTTCGATCGCGGCTGTCACGAGATCTCCCTTGGCGATACGATCGGCGTCGGCACGCCCAACCGCACCGCGAAACTCATCGACACGGTCGCGCGGCGCGTACCCCTCGACAGACTCGCCGGCCATTTCCACGACACCTACGGCCAGGCCCTCGCTAACATCTACGCCGCGCTGCTGGCCGGCGTTCACGTCTTCGACGCCTCCGTCAGCGGCCTCGGCGGCTGTCCCTACGCGCCCGGCGCGGCGGGCAACGTCGCCACCGAAGATCTGCTCTACATGCTCAACGGCATGGGCATTGAAACCGGCGTCGATCTCGACCGTCTCATCTCCGCCGGCGCATTCATCTGTGAGAAACTGAATCGCCCGACGCAATCCCGCGTCGCCCGCGCCCGGGCAGCGAACTCGCAAACCTGTTAAAAGGCAAATTCCAAAAACGGTGTCATCCTGAGGACCCTGAGCGGAGCGAAGCGGACGAAGGATCTGTGGTTGCTCTCTCGGCAAGCCAGAGAACTGGGTGCCCCAGGTCTCGATTTTGAGACCGGGGATGCAGTGCTGGTACTTCGACTCACCCTACCCGCGCTTCGGTCTTCGCCTGCACCTCTTCGCGGCTCATGCCCGGCGCCAGCTCCACCAGCTTCAACCCATCGCCGGTCACGTCCAGCACGCACAGATCCGTGATGATGCGATTCACCACGCCCGCCCCGGTGAGCGGCAGCGTGCACGCGTGCAGAATTTTTGCGTGCCCGTCTTTGTTCGTGTGCTCCATCAGCACCACCACGCGCTGGACACCGGCCACCAGGTCCATCGCGCCGCCCATGCCCTTGACCATCTTGCCAGGGATCATCCAATTGGCCAGGTCCCCTCGCTCCGACACTTGCATGGCCCCCAGAATCGCCAGGTTGATGTGCCCCCCGCGAATCATCGCGAACGATTCGGCGCTGGAGAAAAAGCTCGCCCCCGGCAGCGCCGTCACCGTCTGTTTGCCCGCATTGATCAAATCGGCGTCGACCTCATCCTCGGTCGGAAACGGCCCGATCCCCAGCAGCCCGTTCTCTGACTGCAGCGTCACGTGCACGCCGGCGGGCACATAGTTGGCCACATGCGTCGGCATCCCGATGCCCAGGTTCACATAGAACCCGTCCTTCAGTTCCTGCGCGGCGCGCCGCGCCATCTGTTCGCGAGTCCATGCCATGGCTGCTCTATACCTTCCCCTAAGCCTTCCTGATCGTCCGCTGCTCGATGCGCTTTTCCGCCCCGGGATTATGAACAACGCGCTGTACGTAGATTCCCGGCGTATGCACCTGGTCCGGGTCGAGTTCGCCCGTTTCCACCAGGTGTTCCACTTCTGCCACGGTGATCCGCCCGCACGTCGCCGCCATGGGGTTGAAATTTCGCGCCGTCTTCCGGTAAATCAGGTTGCCCCTCGTATCGCCTTTCCACGCTTTCACCAGGGACACGTCTGCGCGGATTCCCTGCTCGAGAATGTACGTCTTGGCGTCGAACACCCGATGTTCCTTGCCCTCCGCCACCGCCGTGCCCACGCCCGTTCGCGTAAAGAACCCCGGAATCCCCGCGCCCCCCGCGCGCATGCGCTCCGCCAGCGTGCCCTGCGGGCAGAACTCGATCTCCAGCGCGCCCGAGAGAAACTGCCGTTCGAACTCGCGGTTCTCGCCCACGTAACTGGAAATCATCTTGCGAATCTGGCGCGTTTCCAGCAGCAGCCCCAGCCCCCATCCGTCTACGCCGGCATTGTTGCTTGCGACGGTGAGATTCTTCTTGCCGGTGTCGCGCAGCGCGACGATCAATGCTTCCGGAATGCCGCACAGGCCGAAGCCGCCCACGGCGATCGTCATCCCGTCTTCGATGATGCCCTCTAATGCGGCCTGCGCGTTTGGGTAAACCTTGGAAATGGCCATTGCGATTGGAAGACCTTCCGCCAGCAGGGAAGTCAGGCGTCCCGCCGTCCGCAGAGTAGCATGCGAGTCCGCCCCCCGCGCGCAACCTGCTACAACTGAATCCGGATCCATGTGTGGCCGCTACTATCGCCGTTCCGACAAGCAGAAGATCGCCGAGGCCTTCCGCACTGGCCTGCCCACCACCTTCGAGATCCTGCCCTCCTACAACGTCGCCCCGCAGACTTTCCAGCCCGTGGTTGCTTTCAACCGCAAGACCCTCGAGCGGGAACTGCTGCAGATGCGCTGGGGCCTGGTGCCCTACTGGGCCGGCGACCCCAAAATCGGCTACAGCACCATCAACGCCAAGGCCGAAACTCTCTCCAACAGTTCCGTCTTTCGCGAGGCATTCAAGCGCCGCCGCTGCCTGGTCCCCGCCGACGGCTTCTACGAGTGGCAGCCCATCGACAGGAAGACCAAACAGCCGTTCGCCTTCGCCCTGAAGGACGGCTCCCTCTTCGCACTCGCCGGTCTCTTCGACGTATGGAAGGACAAGAAGACGGGCCAGGTGCTCTTCTCCTACTCCGTCATCACCACCGATCCCAACGAACTCCTCGAGCCCTTCCACAACCGCATGCCCGTCATCCTCAAGCCGTCCGACTACGAGCGCTGGATCGCGCCCGCGGAGCCGCATCGTCTCCCCATCGACCTGCTGCGGCCCTACCCCGACGAGCTGATGACGGCCTGGAGGGTCGGCCCCGCGGTGGGCAACGTGAAAAACGACGACCCGCGTCTCATCGCTCCGATTCAAGATGAGCCACCGCAGCCAAGGCTCATTCCCTAGCAGGGTGCGGGTGCCCCACCCTGACTTGTTAGGGTGGGAGCGGTCCATCCTGACGTCCAAGTCGCGCCGTTTATACTTCCCACAGGCCCCTTCCCGTCCACCCCACGATCAAATACCTGTTCGTGCGGAACCCGGTGCGGGGCCTCATTTCGTTTCCCCGCGGAGTTCTGATTGGAACGTAAGCTATACACAGCGCGTCTCGAACGCAAGGTCTGCATCTCCGAAACCGCCCAGTGCTACCACTTCAACTTCGTTATCGACGAGTTGGAGAGCTTCCCGTTTATCGCCGGGCAGTTTGTTTCCACGGTGGCCACCGATCCCAGGGGCAAGCAGCAGACGCGCGCCTATTCGATTGCCTCGGCCGCCAACGGAAACCGCTTCGACCTTTGCGTCAACCGCGTCGCGGGCGGCTTCTTCTCCAATCACCTTGCCGACCTGACCGATCTGCCGCCCGGTGGAACGGTGAAGATCCACGGACCCCACGGCCACTTTGTTGTTGGTGAGCCCGTCACCGACTCCATCTTTATCTCCACCGGAACCGGAATCGCCCCCATGCGCGCCTACGCCCAGTGGCTCTTCCCCGAGGACGGCCCCGACCGCAGCGACGGCCGCGACATCTGGATGGTGTTCGGCACGCGCTACGAGAGCGAGCTTTACTACCGTGACGAGTTCGAGGCGCTCGCCGCCCGCAAGCCCAACTTCCATTACGTCCCCACCCTCAGCCGCGGCGACGAACATTGGCACGGCCTGCGCGGCTACGTGCAGGAGCACGTGGCCCGCATCGTGGAGAAACGCGCCGCCAGGCTCGGCATCAGCCTTCCCCTGCCGCCGGTCAACCCGGCCATTCCGCCACAGGACCTCAGGTTCGACATCCACGCCTACATCTGCGGCCTGAACAACATGGTCGCCGGCGTGCGCGAAAAGCTCGCCAACTACGGCTGGCACCGCAAGCAAATCATCTTCGAGCGCTACGATTAGTCCCACTTGAATGTGGGTGCCCCAGGTCTCGCGTCTGAAACCTGGGAGGAATTCTGCTCGAGCGCACTCCTAAAGGTTGAACAACTCCCGCAGCCGCCGCGTCTGCGACCGGCTCACCGGAATCTCGGTCTGCTGCTTGTCGTTCATCCGCAACTGGTAGCTCGACTTGAACCACGGCACCACTTCACGGATGTGGTTGATGTTCACCACGAAGCCGCGATGCGCGCGCCAGAATACCGCCGGGTCCAGTTGCTCCAGCAGTTCCTCCAGCGTGCGGCACTTCGAGTGGCCTTCGAACGTTTGCGTCACCACGCGAATGATTCCCTCGTCGATAGCCGCAAAGCAGATGTCCGCCTGGTCCACCAGCAGCAGCCGGCTCTGCGCTTGCACGATGAGCTTGGCCGGCTGATGCCCGCGCCCCGTTCCAGCGCGGCCTGATCCCGTCCGTCCGGTTTCCTGGTCCAGCAGCCGCAGCAGCGCGTCGATCCGTGCCTCCGGCCCCTGCGCCGCCCCGCCCGACATGCGCGTCCTGGCCCGCTCCACAGCCTGCTCTACCCTCGTGCGGTCGAACGGCTTCAGCAGGTAGTCCACGGCGTTCACGTCGAACGCGCGCACCGCGTATTGGTCGTAGGCGGTCGCAAAGATGATCTGCGGCAGAGGCTCAGCATCGCCCGGCTGCGTGCGCGTACGAACTTCGCTGTGCTCTTTCAGGCGCTTGATGACCGCAAACCCGTCCAGCCCCGGCATCTGCACGTCCAGAAATACAAGATCGGGATGGTACTCCTCGATCAGATCGACGGCTTCGATCCCGTTCGTCCCCTGGGCGACAACCTCCACACCGCCCACCGAATCGAGCAGGTATTTCAGCTCGTCCCGAGCCAGTTGTTCGTCGTCAATGATGAGCGCCGAGAGAGACATCCGGAAGCTTGATTGTAGAACACGGGCGCAGGCGATCCATTACTCCGCGGGCTCCATCCCTGCCCCTCGGCATCGCCAACCTGCCAACTTGCCATCGCCGCGAAGCGGCCCTGACTTGCTAAAGACCGAACCTTGGTCCCCGATCATCCGCCAGGATCGTTTTCAGCGGTAGTGTATCGGGATATTGGCCGTAAACTGAATAAGCCCTCATGGACAATCGAGATATGCTTCGTCGCTTTGTTCGCATTGGAGTTCTTTCGTTTTTATTGGTTGGTTTCGCTGGCGCACAAGCCAGGCCGCCTCTTGAGGCGGGCGTCGCGCGGCGCGTGATCACGCCGAATCCCTTGCTGCCTTTGACCGGCGGTATGGGACCAACCTCTCCCGCGAAAGGCAGGCAAGGGGAGTTGATGGCTCGTGCCATGGTCTTCCGGTCGGGAGATCAGACGCTGGCGGTGGTCGGTCTGGACCTGATCGGATTCCCGGCTGTGCTGGGGGATCGTGCTCGGGCCTTGGTGCCTCGGATTCCGGCCGATCATATTCTCATCGGTTCCACGCACACCCACAGCGCCCCCGATTGCTATGCGTATCCTGACGGCCATGGAGGACACACGGGATCGCTCGACTATATGGACTTCGTCGTGAAGCAGGTGGGGGCTGCGATCAACGAGGCTCTGGACGGCCTGAAGCCGGCTGAACTGCGGGTTGCGAGCGGCGCGGCCGCAGAGCGAATCGCCTACAACTACTATGCGCCTGACCTGTACGACCGGCGCGTCGCAGTACTGCAGGCGCGCAGTCTGTCGGACGGGAAGATGATTGGAACTCTGGTGAATTACGCGATTCACCCCGAGATCATGGGGGCCGAACAGGGCATCCTTAGTCCGGATTTGGTAGGGCCGCTCTGCGACCGCATCGAAAGGGAGACCGGCGGGATGGCGATGTTCATGAACAGCGCCCAGGGGGGTATGGTCACGGCGGATAACCGTATTCTCAGCCAGCCGAGAGACCCGGTGCGGGGATATTGGAAGGACCTGCAGGCGTGGAGCGAGTGTGAGCGGATCGGTGGACTACTGGCAAGCGAGGCCCTGCGCGTGGTCAGCACCGCGGCGTGGCAGGAGAATCCGTCGCTGATCATTCGGTCGAGGAGTGTGAAGTTCAAGGTCGAATCTCCGGAAATGTGGCAAGTGGTGGAGAATTCGCCGCTGAAATACCCGCACGGGACCGACCGCACCGTGGCGACCCGGATCAACCTGGTGAAATTGGGAAACGCCGAGATCCTGACCATCCCCGGCGAGGCGTTGCCGAACATCGGCTTCTACCTGAAGAGACAGATGAAAGGGGAACACAACCTGCTCTTCGGGCTGACGAATGATGCCTTTGGCTACATACTCACCAGGGTGGATTTCAATAGTTTTCCTGCCTACCAGTATGTGTCGCGGGTGTCGTTAGGGGAGATGACTGGCGAGGTTTACATCCAGAACGCGCTCGAGATGATCCAGGAGGTTGACGCGGAAAGGTGACGTCTGCAGCGGACCCAGCGAACTATACAACTGCGATCTTCGAACTCAATCCGCCATTACCCGCAGACGCGCCGGCATCTGGTCTTTTGAGAGTTCGTGTCCGCACCGCGTGCAGAACTGGTCCGTCGCTCGTACCGTGCGGAAGCATGTTCCGCAACTCGCGGTGAGCTGGTAGTCGCATTGCGGGCAGAAGTGAAAATCGCTCTGGACGAACGTGCTGCACGCCGGGCAGCGCGACACCAGCGGCTGCCGCAACAGGAAGTAGAGCACCGCGCCGATCCCGCCCGGCATCACAAAGCAGATCAGCATCCAGAATCGCGCGCTCATCGCCCGCCGCGGAGCGTCCTTGCTGACATAGCCCACCATGAGGAAGTAGAGCGCTGCCAGCAGGCCCCATGACAGGTTGAAGTAGATCCTGAACCCGAGGGGCGGGCCGGGGTGGTGGCGCTGATCCGGAAGCACCATCCACATGTAGTACTCGACGGCCACGAAGGCGGCTACGGCGGTGACAATCGACCACCACGGGATCAGGCGGGCGTCATCGTTCACGGCAATGAATTCAGGATCGCGCATCTCTCAATCCCTCTCGACGAGGGCTCGGCAGAAGTTCAAGTAGAGATTAACTTCTGTAGGAATGACGGCAAACCGGGGTGGGAAGTTGCGCCCTCGGATGCGGTAATTCATCGCATCCACCCCGAAGCACTTTTCCGATGGCGCCGCCACGCGAAGCAACGGAACCCGCGAACTTGCTCACTTTCCTTATCGCGAAGCGAAGCCAATTCGCCAAAACGAAGAATCATTCATCCCCAGGGTCGAGCGCAACGTGCCCCTCTGCGGACGCCTGATGCCCCCTCGAAAACCTTGCAGGGAATTAGCCCTGATTGTGACACCATTCAGACAGTCCCCATGAACTTGCAGCCACAGTGTCGGTATCAGTCCTGACTGCCGCCTGCGGGTTCGGCGGGTGCTCAGAGACTTTACCCCCTCCTTTCCTGTGGGGTGAAACTGTGAGAATGATATCAACAGCATTAAAATCAGTTGGTTATAGGAATGATCCGGTTCACAGTTTCACGGTCCGGAGGGGTGCCAGCCTCGGATATGCGGGGTACGAGGATTACTCAGAGGAGCGTCGGAACGTGAGATATGTGCCAGGACCCAACGGTGTGATCCGGCTCCCTACGAGCGGTGCCGCAGCCATCCCGCCACGACGGCCGCCGCCAGCAGCGCCGGGCACAAAATGCACGCCCACAGGCTCAACTGACACGCCGGATCTCCCACATGCTCGCCGGAGATCAGGTTATCGACGGCCCACCAGATCAGCGGGCCAAAAACGAGTAGAAACACAAGGATGGATGCAATGGCTATGGCGCGGACCCGTCGGCGGCCCGCCTTTTGCTCCTTAATCACTCCGAGTGACGCCATTACCACGCGTCGGGCGCTTCGGGCGACTTCACGCTCCCGGTCGGCCCGTTGCCCCGCCAGCGCGGTGCTCAGTTCGCGATCGCCGGATCCCTCGACGCTTCCTGCCACTTTCACTCCGTGTCGGGACGAGGCGCGGACGAGCTTTCCAGCTTGGGCTTGATCGCTGCCAGGCCCCGGTACAATCTCGACTTCACCGTCGAAAGCGGCGCCCGGGTGACGGTTGCGATCTCCTGGAGCGACATCTCTTCGTGGAACCGCAGAACCAGCACCTCGCGGTACAGCGTATCCACCTGCAGCAGCGCTTCGGCCACGCGCTGCCGGTCCTCGAGGCTGGCGAAGTTGTCGAAGGGAGTGGGCTGCGTATCGGAGACCTCGAAGCTCATCGGCCGGTCGTCTTCGTTGGCGCCTTCAAACAGCTCGTCCAGGCTGGCCACCGTGCGCTTGCGGCGGTAGTCGATCACCAGGTTGCGCGCGATGGTGAACAGCCAGGTGTCGAACCGTGCCTTGCCGTTGAACTGGCCCCCGCGCACCAGCACCCGCATCCAGACCTCCTGGAAGAGGTCCTCAGCCAGCTCCCGGCTGCTGGTCAAGAAGAGCAGGTAGCGCAGCAGTCGGTGTTGATACCGGACGATCAGCTCGTCCAGCAGGCCGGCTTCCTGGTGCTTGAGACCGGCGGCAATGGCAAGGTTTTCCTGCCGGATTGCCTCGTCCTGTAGCGCAGCCGAATTCTGGGCAAACAACGACTGTACCGATGCGAGCGCCTTCATCTCGTTCCATTAGACGACAAACCGGCGCCAAAAGACGAAAAAGTGAAGCGATTTAGTCGAAATGCGCGATTTTCCCTGAGCCGTTAAGCCGGGTGCCCCCATATCTCTCCGGGACCCTCTGACCGGAGATGTGGGAGACCACACACGTCCACCCCCAAATTCTCTGGAGCGCTTTAGTCGAAGTCGCCGGTTCTTCCGCGAACGTTAAGCCGTTTCGCCAGCTTCAGGGCATCTTCGACCGCCATTCGTGCTCGGCGCTCCCTCGCTTCGGCGGTCTTGTAGTGGAAGATCGACAGCAGGTGATTGCGCCTCCGGACCGGAGTCATCGCTTCCCAGCCTTCGCGTGCCGCCGGCTGGCGCTGGAACGCAACCCGCAGAATCGGAGGCGTTTCCCGCTCGCCGTCCATGGCCAGCAGAAACCACTCGGCGACCTCCTCGGCGTGCTTGGTCCGGCTTGCGGCGCTCTTCGGCTCGCCCACGTAGCGGCCCACGTCGCGGCGCATCGATGGGTTCATGCCGTCGAAAAAGCGCCGTAGACCTCGGTCGGCCTTCAAGGCCTTGGCCAGTTCGGCGGGAACCGCGGCTTCGCGCTCCTCCAGATCCGGCTCCAGCCGGATCAGCACGGTTTCGCCTGCCCTGGCGTGGGCGCCCGCCTGCATCTTCTTGTTCACCACCACCACGTGTTGCTTTCCGCCCGCCTCCGGGAACAGGGCCGTCCGGAACGCAAACCCGTTGATTTCGCCGCGCACGCGCCGGCCGCGGCGTACCGGCCACACCTCGACCGGGTCGAAGGGCACCCGGGCAATCACCCAATGCAGCGCATCTCCGGCCGGCTCCAGAACGGCGCGGAACCTTTTGGGTTTCGACTCGGCCATAGGACGAGTATCCATGCCGCGGCGCGACCTGCAAGCGGATTTCGCTTGAACCCGGATCGGAAGGTGAACCTTCTAAACTGTCCCTGATGGATATCCTCTATGGCGTGCATGCAATCGAGGAGGCTCTGCGGGCCGGCCGGCGGCGGTTTGACCACGTAATGGTCGCCCGCGAGCGCCAGGACGATCGTCTCGCGCGCCTTATCGCCGAGTGCCGACAGGCCGGCGTCAGGGTCCGCCAGGAGCCGCGCGATCAGCTCACCCAGCTCGCGGGCACCGCGGCGCACCAGGGCGCGGTGGCCATCGTGCGCGCCCAGGAGTTCCTTGCGATCGAAGACCTTTTCGAGCCGCTGCCCGCCTCGATGAGCCCCCGGCTTCTGCTCGCGCTCGACGGGGTGGAGGATCCCCAGAATCTTGGCGCCCTTCTCCGCGTCGCCGACGGCGCCGGGGTCGACGGCGTGATTCTCACCGAGCGCCGCTCCGCCCCTCTGAGCCCGGCAGCGGTGAAGGCCAGCGCCGGGGCCGCCGAACATCTGCGGATCGCCCGCGTGGTCAACCTGGTGCGTGCCCTGGAAGACCTCAAGCGCCACAATCTATGGATCATCGGCCTTGACGAGCGGGGAACCACGGATTACGACCAGTTCGACATGACCGGCAACTGCGTGATCGTCCTGGGCCGGGAGGGCGCCGGGCTGCACGACCTCGTTCGCTGCACCTGCGACCACCTGCTGCGCATTCCCATGGCCGGCGGGGTGAGCTCGCTAAACGTTTCCGCCGCCGGCGCCGTCGTGCTGTATGAAGCATCCCGGCAGCGCCGCGCCGCGTCCCGCATGGCTGCGTCGGTGGTACCCGGGCGGGCTACCGCCGCTTCACCGGCTGCCTCAAAACCGGCAAAACTGAAAGGTCTTGGTTCATGAAGGTTCTGTGCGCGCGTGCGTTGTTCGCGGCTGCGCTTTTGCTCTGCGTTCCATCCCAAATTGCTTTGGCGCAAAGCCCGGCGCTATCTCAG
>Ga0335077_10005446_pt1 | contig 15613 bp, 17 predicted proteins | sample Lox_Sample_31_FD_207151 | JGI IMG/M metagenome (GOLD analysis project Ga0335077, IMG submission 207151) | Soil microbial communities from Loxahatchee National Wildlife Refuge, Florida, United States - Lox_Sample_3.1 | ecosystem: Environmental > Terrestrial > Soil > Wetlands | place: USA... | reverse complement strand
TGCCGCAGCTCTTCGTCGCGACCGGCGCGACCAAATGGGGGGACCCCAAGAACTTCCCCTGGACGATGGGCTGGCAGCCGGCCTACCAGACGGAAGGCCATATCTACGCCCAATACATCCTGGAGCATAAGCCCGGCGCCAAGATCGGCATCCTCTACCAGGACGACGACTACGGGAAGGACTACGTCAAGGGCCTCACGGACGGGCTCGGAGCCAATGCCAAGACGATGATCATAAAGGCGGTCAGCTACGAGACCACCGACGCCAACGTGGATTCTCAGGTCATCACTCTCCAATCCACGGGCGCCGACGTGTTCTTCAACGTGGCGACGCCGAAGTTCGCGGCGCAGGCCATCCGCAAGGCACGCGACATCGACTGGAAGCCCCTTGAGCTCCTGAACTCGGTCTCCAGCTCGGTGGCCGCCACGTTGAAGCCGGCCGGGCTCGAGGCGTCGAAGGGCATCATCACCGTCGAGTACATCAAGGACCCGACGGATCCGGGATGGCAGAACGATCCGGGCTACAAGGCCTGGCTCGCCTGGATGAACAAATACTATCCGGGCGGCGACAAGAGCGACGCGAACAACGCCTATGCCTACAGCGTGGCGCAAACGATGGTGCAGGTTCTGAAGCAATGCGGCGACGATCTCACGCGCGAAAACGTGATGAAGCAGGCCGCCAACCTTCATCACCTGGCGCTGCCGATGCTGCTTCCCGGCATCACCGTCGACACCGGTCCGACCGACTGGTATCCGGTCAAGCAGGAGCAGCTCGCCCGCTTCGACGGCACGACATGGGTGCGCTTCGGGCAGGTCGTCGCCAGCAAATGACGCAACGCCGCGGCGGCTCGGAGCGCGCTCCTGGCCGCCGCGCCCTGAGCGGCGCGGGTTTGATGTCAGGCTCGGTCTTCGGACGACTGGCTAGGCGCTCGGCTGCCCAGTATAGGGTACGGCATGCGCGCGTGGCAGCGGAGTAGGGCCATGGACCAGATTTCAGGCAAAACCTATCTCATCACCGGCGGCGCCAGCCTCATCGGCTCGCATCTCGCAGATGCCCTGCTCGCAGGCCAGGCCGCAGAAGTGCGGCTGCTGGACAATTTCGCCCTCGGCACGCCCGACACCATTGCTCATTTGTTGGCCGAACCGCGCGTGACGCTGATCCGTGGCGACGTGTTGCGGCTGAATGAGGTGCTGGAGGCGAGCAAAGGCGCCGACGGGATCTTCGCCCTCGCGGGTTTCCTGACAATTCCCATGCTGCAAAACCCGGCGCTGGGTACGCAGGTGAACATTCTTGGCCTGCTGAACACCTTGGAGGCGGCGCGCTTTGCCGGGGTCCGGCGCGTGGTCTTCTCTTCTTCCGTCGCCGCCTACGGCAATGCCGAAGCGGAAGTGCTGGAGGAGGATGCAGCAACCGTGACGGCGACGCTGTCGCCGGTCAGCGCGGTCTACGGCGTCAGCAAGCTGTTCGGCGAGAGCCTCTGCCGCCTCTATGCCCAAAAATACGGTGTACAGTTCAACGCACTGCGCTTTGCGTCGGTCTATGGCGAGCGGCAGCACGCGCGCGCGGTGAACGCCAATTTCATCGCCGAGACCTACGAGCGTGTGCGCAAGGGCGAGCCGCCGATCATCATCGGCGACGGAAGGGAGGTGCACGATTACATCTATGTCACCGACATCGCTGCCGGCTGCGTCGCGGCGATGGCCAGCGACAAGCATGGTCTGGTGATAAATCTCGCGACGGGCGTCGATTCTTCGCTGACTGAGGTGGTGCACGCCGTACTCAAGGTCTGCGGCTCGACGCTCAGGCCAGAATATCGTCCCGACACCCGCGTGGTCCGGTCCGCCGGCGGCACGCATCTCGGCTTCAGCCGGAAACGCGCGGAGGCCGCGATCGGCTGGGTACCCAGCGTATCGCTGGAGGAGGGCATCCGCCGCTACGGTCGATGGCTGGAGCAGCAGCGGCGGGAGTAGGGGGCTCATCATGATCGAGGCGCCGCCCCTCGGCATCGCCCGCTTTGTGGCCGCGTTGCGCTACGCGGATATCCCCGCTGACGTTCGCGAGCGGGCGCGCCTCCATATTCTTGACGCGCTCGGCGTCAGTCTCGCCGCCAATGCCTCTTGACCGCTTATATCGCTGGCATGGAGGTAGCGATCCGCCTCTGCGCCGCGGTGAAGGGCGGCTTTTATCATGCGGGGTTTCACGCGACCGGCATCGTCTCGCACTTCAGCGCGGCCGTGGTTGCGGGCAAGCTGCTGCAACTGAGCGTATTTGCGCGGCATTCGCAGTTCAGTCGAGCCCGGCAATCAACGCCTGCTCCGAGCGGTCACGGAGCTACATTGCAAGAGATAGCCTGTGAGGGAGGGCGGAGCCAAGCTGCAGATCCAAGTCTTCCGGTTGCGATCCAGATGTTAGGAGCCTGAAATAGGTAAAGGCCGGCGTCGGTATATCCGGTTAATCCAGTCGTCGCCTGCAGCGACCAATGTCCGTCGCTTGCGGAAAAAGTTCCGGCGTGTGATGGGGCGCCGTCTCGAGCTTCACTATGAAACTTGTAGGTGCCGTCACGAAGGATCTCCCATATCCAAGGTCCACCTTTTAACGGAAGCTCCCAGGTGCCAACGAGATTGGGATCGACGCCGACCGGCTTTGACGATTGATGCTGCTCTGAGGTGCATGGGCGCATTGCGTTCTGGGCCAATGCAGGGCGAAGCCAAGCGGCGGCCCCAAGCTTTCCGGTTGCGATCCAGATGTCAGGGGCCTGAAACAGGTAGTCGCCGGCGTCAGTGTATCCAGTCTTCGCTTTCAGCGACCAATGTCCGTTGCTTGCGGAAAAAGTACCGGCGTGTGATCGGGCGCCGTCCCGGGCTTCACTATGAAATTCGTAAACACCGCTGCGATGAATCGTCAACACCCAAGGTCCACCCTTGAACGGGAGCTCCCAGACGCCCACGAGATTGGGATCGACGCCGACTGGCTTTGACACCTGCCGCTGATCTGAGGTGCAAGGGCGCAGTGCGTTCTGGGCCAGGTAGCATGGGTCATATCCGATGCGCGAGGCTGGCGCGCCAGAGCCTTTGCTGCACCCATACAAACTACAAATAGCCGCTTCGGCTGCCTCGTGAGATTGAAGAGCGTTGTCCTCTGGGGCAGGAGTTTGAGCATAGGCCGCCGTGCAAAGGAGCCAAGCCAGCATTGCGCCAGAGCCCGCTACGAAAATTTTCGACGCGGTCCAGACTCTCCCCGCCATGCACGAACTGCTTTTGCATAGAGACATTTTCATGCAACGATTAGAATGCGGTGAGTTTCATCTCGCAAAGACAGCAGTTAAGCTAGCAGCGCCCCTGTTTCCTTGCAATCTGCCAAATACGGGGTCTTATGTCGACGTGCCGGCCACGAGCGAGAGCGGGCCACGTCGGCGAGCATCGGCTCGCAGAGGGTTTGACGCTCGCGATACTCCTGCAAACTAAGCAGCGACGAAACAGGCGACGGATAGTGCGGAGCCGTGTGCTACGATCTTCAATCACTCAGGAGGACATTCGCATGAAGACATCGTTACACGCCGTTTGGGCCGAGACCTTCGCGCCGGCGCTGCGCACGCTTTCCGAGCATCTCGACAAAGGCGCTCAGCAAGTGCGGGCAAAGGGCGGCGATCCGGCCACGCTGGTGAATGCGCGGCTCGCGCCGGACATGTTCCCGCTTGGCTTGCAGGTTCAGGTCGCTTGTCATCACGCCAAGGACATCACCGCTCGGCTGACGGGCCAACAGCCGCCCAAGCTCGAAAACAAGGAGCTGACGCTCCCGGAATTGAAAACCCTCATCGAGCAGACGCTCGCCCTGCTCAGCGGCGTCGGCGCAAAGGCATTCGACGGCGGCGAGGACCGGCGGATCGAGATGACGCTGCAAGGCGGCCGGCTGCTCGAAGCGGATGGCCTGCAGTTCCTCTGTCACTGGTCGATGCCGCATTTCTATTTCCATGTCGTCACGGCGTACGACATCCTGCGCCATAGCGGTATCGAGATCGGCAAGCGCGATTACATGACCCATGCCGCCCCCTATGTGCGCCAGGTCAAGCCGGCCTGAACGCTGCGGTGAGCGACGAACGCTCGGAAGACGACAACGGGCTCCGTCCGGGCGAGCTGGCGGTGTCCTTGCCATCCTCGCCCGATGCGGGCCTCTTCTTCATCGGCGTGATCCGCACGCCCTGGACCCTACGCGCCGAGTGCCCGAAACGCGGCAGCCCCGACGGGCCGATCTGCTCGATCGTCGTGGATGAGCGCTGGCGGGCGGCGCTCACCGGTCTTGCCGAGCATCGGCGCCTGCAGGTGCTCTATTGGATGCATCGCGCGCGGCGCGATCTCGTCCTGCAACTGCCGTTTCGCACCGGGCAGCTCACCGGCAGCTTCGCCTTGCGCTCGCCGGTGCGGCCCAATCCGATCGCTTCCTCGATCGTCGATCTCGTGGCGATCGAGGAGGGGGTGGTCAAGGTGCGCGGACTCGACTGTCTCGACGGCACGCCGCTGATCGACCTCAAGCCGGACCGCACCAGCTCGACCACCTGATCGAGACCCCGCTCTATGCTCCCGCACGGGTGGAAGAGGGGGGCTCTTTACGCGGCGGCGTATCTGCCCGAATATAGCGGCCACCGTCAGGAAGGGAGAGCGCGATGGTTGCTGCTGAAAATTCGCTGGGAGCGCCGGCACCTTCGGAGAAGGGTCCCAGACCTGCGGTACAGTCGCGGCGGCGATCGCCCGGGCTGCTCGCCGGTCTCGGCCTCGGTCTTCTCGCCGCCGCGCTCTCGTTGCTGTCGCCTTCGGCCGCCTCGGCGGCGGGCGCCGTCAACGTTCTCTATGCCGGCTCGCTCGTCAATCTGATGGAGCACGGGATCGGCCCGGCCTTCGACAAGGCGAGCGGCGATCAGTTCCGCGGCTATGCCGGTGGCTCGGTTGGCCTCGCCAACCAGATCAAGGGCAAGCTGCGCCAGGGCGATGTCTTCATCAGCGCCAACCCGAAAGTGAACGCCGCTCTGATGGGCGCGGCGAACGGCGATTGGGTGAGCTGGTACGTCACCTTCGCGCAATCCTCGCTGGTGATCGGCTATAACCCGTCGAGCCGCTTTGCCGCCGACTTCAAGACTAAGCCCTGGTATCAGGTCCTGCTCGAGCCGGGAGTCCGGATCGGCCGCACCGATCCGAAGCTCGACCCCAAGGGCGGGCTCACCCTGGCGCTGATGAAAGACGCGGCGAGCTTTTACAAGATGCCCGATCTGTCGCAACGCGTGCTGGGCGCGCCGGATAATCCGGCGCAGGTGCTGCCGGAGGAGACGCTGGTCGGCCGCCTGCAATCGGGTCAGCTCGATGTCGGCTTCTTCTATTCGACCGAAACCTCGGACGCCAAGATCCCGGCGCTCGCCCTGCCGCCAGAGATCGCGCCCAAAGCGATCTATACCGTCACCATTCTGCGCGCGGCGCCCAATGCCGACGGCGCCGATCGGTTCGTCGCTTTCTTCCTCGGCGCCGAAGGGCAAAAGCTGCTCAAGGCGCATGGGCTGACCTTGCAGCCGCTCACCCTCACCGGGGCGGAGAGCAGCGTGCCGCCGAATATCCAAGCGCTCCTCGCCAAGGCAAAGTGACGCGCCGCCTTCCCGCGCCGCTCCCTTGGCTTGCCGGACTCCTCGCCCTCTATCTCGTCGCCCCGCTCGTCGCCGGCATCGAGCAGGCGGGGCTGGCTGATTGGCACTCGGTCGATACGAGCGGCCTCGTCGATGCCTCCGCCGTCTCGATCGCCAGCGCGACGGTCGCGACCGCCATCATCGCGGCGGGCGGCATCCCGCTCGGCTATCTGCTGGCGCGGGTGCCGGGACGGGCGATGGCGGCGCTGGGCTTCGTCGTCCAGCTTCCCCTGGCGCTGCCGCCGCTCACCAGCGGTATCCTGCTGTTGTTCCTCGTCGGCTATAGCGCGCCGCTCGGCCGACTCTTCACGGGCGCGCTCACGGATTCGTTTACCGGAATCGTGCTGGCCGAGGTTTTCGTCGCGGCGCCGTTTCTGATCGTGGCGGCGCGCTCCGCCTTCGCTTCCGTCGACCCGGTTCTCGAAGGCGTCGGCGCGAGTTTGGGCCGCGGGCCGCTGGATCTCTTCTTCCGCGTCAGCCTGCCGATCGGCTGGCCGTCTCTCCTGTCGGGGCTACTGCTGGCCTGGCTGCGGGCGTTCGGCGAGTTCGGCGCCACCGTCATGGTCGCCTATCACCCCTATTCGCTTCCGGTCTACACCTATGTGGCGTTCGGCGCGCAAGGGTTGCCGGCGATGTTGCCGGTGCTGTTGCCGACGCTGGTGCTCGCGCTCGTCATCATGGCGCTGATCACGCTGGTCGGCGGGCCGCGCGACGGCCGCGCGTCGCGAGCAGCGCGTCGAAGCGTCGTGCCGCACGCCGCGCCTCGGATCACCGCAACGCCGGCGCGGCGACGCGGCGATGTGGTCGAGCTGGCGCTGCGGCTCGAGAAGCGGCTCGGCAGCTTCCAGCTCGAGCTCGCCTGGTTCCCGCAGCGCCGCCGCCTCGGCATCCTCGGTCCTTCGGGCTCGGGCAAATCGCTCACGTTCAAGCTCATCACCGGGATCGAGCGCAGCGATCGGGGTGCGATCGTCGTCGGCGGAAGGGATATATCGCAGCTCGACCCGGCGGAGCGCGCCATCGCCTATGTGCCGCAGAGCTACGGCCTCTTTCCGCACCTGACGGTGCGCCAGCAGCTGAGCTTCCCGGTCGGCGCCGATCCGGAGCAGGCGCAGTATTGGCTCGATCGTCTTGGCCTCCGCGGCCTCGAAGAGCGCCGTCCGGCCGCACTCTCGCTCGGCCAGCAGCAGCGGGTGGCCTTGGCGCGGGCGCTCGTCCGGCCGGCCGATCTGCTGCTGCTCGACGAGCCTTTCTCGGCTTTGGACGCGCCGCTGCGGTCGCGCCTGCGCAGCGAGCTGCTGTCGCTGCAGGACGAGCTCGCCGCCACGACGATCCTCGTCACGCATGATCCGGCGGAAGCGGCCCTGCTCGCCGACGAGCTCCTCGTGCTCGATGCGGGCCGGGTGCTGCAATCGGGTCCGACAGCAGATGTGTTCCGGCGTCCCGCGAATGAGACGGTGGCGCGGCTGCTTGGCGCCGAAAATGTTGCCGAGGGCGTCGCTGCCGGCGAGGACAAGATCGCCCTCGGCGGCGATATGATGCTCGAGGTGGGCGGGCCGGCGCTCCGTCCGGGCCAGCGTGTCGGGTTGGGCTTTTCGCCGGCGCATGCCCGGCTCGGCGTGAGCGGCCTCTATCGCGGCTCGGTGGAACGCGTGACTGCCATCGGGGTCGAGCGACAAGTCACCGTCCGTTTGGGAAATGCCATCATCAAGCTCGCCGATGGCGGCGCCGCTGCGGCGGCCGGCGATCTCTGCCGCTTCGACATCGATCCCGACGCCATTCAGGTCTGGCCGCTCGATTAGGGCGTGTACTCAAGAGTCTGGCAAAAATCTCAAACAGCGCGATCTTCGACCGGACGAGATCTCGAATTCGACATCTGGAACCGGAGTGTTTCCCACGCCTTCGCGGGTGAGACTGCGGCGATCGGGCCACGCTATCGGCCCGCAGCAGAGAGGGAGAGGAACCGTGTCCAAGGAGCAGGAAAACAAAGCCATCGTTGCCCGGTGGTTCAAAGGGTTCTGGGGCAATCCATGGAATCCGAGCATCGTGGACGAGCTCGCAGCCGCCGACATGCTTCTCCAGTATTCGCTACATGCGCCGCGCCGCGGTCGCGGCGAGGTGAAGGCGTTCATGGTCGGGTTCCGCGAAGCCTTTCCGGATCTGAACTTCTGGGGCGCGGCGGATCTCATTGCCGAAGGCGACTACGTGGTCGGCCGCTGGGAGGGTGGGGGTACCCACTCCGGCCCCAGGTTTAGCGATTTTCTGATCGGCTCGCTGCCCGCGGCGTCTGGCCGAAAGATGCATTTCACCGGCACCACCGTATTGCGCGTCGAGAATGGAAGGATCGCGGAGGAAATCGGTCTCGACGACGGCGTGACCGCGCTGCAGCAACTCGGTCTCCTGAAAGCGGCCTGATGTAACGCTGGTCCTGCCGGTGCAGCGTCCTGAGTGGCGGTCGCGGGAGCATCCTCATGACAAAGCCCCCCGCCACTCGTCGGTGGCGGGGGGCCGTTCTGAAAAGAGTTTGACGCTCTCTAGCCGCGCGGCACGCACGCCTTTGTCGATGCGCCGAAGCTGACGATCTCGACGTCGATGCCGTAGAGAAGCGACATCGTCTCGGAGGTGATCGCGCGCTCGGGTGCCGCGATCTGCACCAGCGCACCCTGGTGCAACAAGGCGACCTCCGTCGCGCAGGCGAAGGCTTGCTCGGGGTGATGCGTCGAGAACAGAATGGCGAGGCCTTGGGCGGCGAGGTTGCGCGTGTGCTGCAGCACGCGCGCCTGATTGCCGAAATCGAGATTGGCGGTGGGCTCGTCGAGCACGAGGACCTGCGGCTCCTGCGCCAGCGCCCGCGCGATCAAAGCGAGCTGCCGCTCGCCGCCGCTGATGCGCAGCCAGTCGCGCTCGGCGAGATGGGCGATGCCGAGGCTTTCCAGCGCTCTCCCTGTCGCCTCGTGATCCGCCGCGGTCGGTGCGGCGAAGGCGGAACGATGCGCGGCGCGGCCCATCAGCACCATCTCGCGCACAGTGAAGGGAAATTGCCCGGCGCCACTCTGCGGCACATAGCCAAAGGCCCGTGCGCGCCGGCGCGCCTGCCAAGGCGCCGTGTCCTCGCCATCGATGGCGATGGTGCCGGCAATCGGCGGCAACAGGCCGAGGATCGTCTTGAACAGTGTCGTCTTGCCGCCGCCATTGGCGCTGAGCAGGCACAGCACCGCGCCCGGCGCAACCGTGAAGCTCGCATCCCGGCCCACGGCGCGTCGGTGATAGCCGAAGCTCAGCCCGCTGACGGCAAGACCGCGGTCCATCAGCTCCAGCCCCGCCCGCCGCGCGCCAGGAGCAAAAGGAACACCGGCGTGCCGACCACCGCGGTCAACACGCCGAGGGGCAGCTCGATCGTGCCGAGCGTGCGTGCGGCGGTGTCGACGAGCAGCAGAAAGCCGGCGCCGAGCAGCGCCGCCATCGGCAGCAGCCGCGCGAAACCCGGGCCGATGGTGAGCCGGGCGATGTGCGGCACGACCAACCCGATCCAGCCGACGATGCCGCTGACGGCCACCGCTGCCGCTGTCATCAAGGTCGCCGCGGCGACGACGCTGGCGCGCACCAGGCGAATATTGACGCCGAGCGCGCTCGCTTCCTCGTCGCCGAGCGTCATGACATCGAGCTGCCAGCGCAGCAGGATCATCGGCAGCAGCGCGACGACGACCGGCACCGTCACCACCAGGAGATCGCCGCGATCGAACGAAGCGAGGCTGCCCAAAAGCCAAAAGGTGATGGCGGGAAGCTGGTTCTCCGGATCGGCGAGGAATTTGAGCAGCGCCACGCCCGATCCCATGAGCGCGCCGATCACCACCCCGCTCAGCACGAGCACGAGGAGGGGATCGCGTCCGCGGACCGCCGCGGCGATGCCATAGACGGCGAGCACGGCGAAGAGGCCGCCGATGAAGGCCGTCGCCTCGATGCCGGCGACGGGAAGCCCAAGGAAGATGCCGGCGACTGCGCCCAAAGCCGATCCCGAGGAGACGCCGAGGATGTCTGGCGAGACCAGCGGATTGCGGAAGAGCCCCTGATAGGCGGCGCCGGCGCTCGACAAGGCGGCGCCGACCAGCATCGCGCCCAGAATGCGCGGGCCGCGAATGGCGAAGATCACCGTTGCCGCCGCGGTGTTCGTCTCCGGCAGCCCGCCCAGCTTGCTCCAGAGCACCGTGGCGAGCAGCGCCGGCGTCACGGGATAGGCGCCGAGCGCGAGCGCCAGCGCCGCGATCGCGAGGAGCAGAAGGCTCGCGCCGCCCAGCGACAAGAGGGCGCGCGCCTCAGGATGGCGGCGTCGTGCCGGCGAGCAACTGGTCGAGCTGGGATTCGCTCGGTTCTTGCTGATAGAAGAGGGCATAAAAACGCCGTGCCTCGTCGCGGATATCCTCGGGAAAGCGCGCGGGATAGAGGAGCTTGGCGAGCCAGCGCAAGCCGATCAAGCGGTTGGCCGCCGGCGGCTCGTCGACCCAGCCGAAGGGCAGGGCCGGCGCCAGATAGACGCGCTTTGCCCGCACCGCGGCGAGCTGCTGCCAGAGCGGGTCGTGCCAGACGGCCTGGTAGAAGGCGGGATCGATGGCGATGATCACATCGGGCTGCCAGGCGAGGAGCTGCTCCATCGACACATCGGCAAGTCCCCGCGCGCCCAAAGCTGGTGTCGCGACATTGCGCGCCCCGACGAGCTCGAGCGCTTCGGCGTTGAGCGAGCCGGCAACCCCGGTCTCGAGCCCGCGCGGCCCGCGTGCGACGTAAACCGACGGGCGCTGGTCCGGCGTAACGCCGGTGATGCGATCCTTGATGAGGGCCAAGGTCGCTTCGGCGTAGCGTGCAAGCCGCTCTGCACGCTCCCCGGCGCCCAGCACCACGCCCAGCTTGCGCAACGTCGCCGGCGTGTCGGCGAGACGGCCGGCGATCAGGACATAGGGAATGCCGGTCTGCTGCTGCACGCGGTTGGCAAGCGAGATGAAGCTGTCATTGACGCTGCCGAGATCGACGACGAGATCGGGCGCCGTTTTCACCACGGCTTCGAGGTTGACCGTGTTGCCTCGGCCGGTGAGCCGCCCGAGCTCGGGCAGGGCGCCGTCGCGCGCGGGAAGATAGGCCGCCTGCGCCGGCGTCAAGGCGCGGGTCAAGCCGACGAGCTTTTCCGGCGCCAGCATCAGGAGATCGGCCGAGGCGGGCGGCCCGGCCGGCATCGCATGCTCGACATGCGCCGGCAAAGTGACGCTTCGCCCGCCATCGTCGGTGAAGCGGGTCTGCGCTGCGGCGGCGACGGGGACCAGCGCGATCGCGAGCGCGAGCAGCGCGCCCGCGAAACCGCATCGCTTCATTTTGCGACCATCACATCCGATGCCTTGATGACGGCGATGGCCGCGTCGCCGACCTTGAGGCCGAGATCGTCCACCGCCTCATTGGTGATCGACGAGGTGATGATCACGCCATGGCCGATATCGACGCGGACATGAGCGGTGGTCTGGCCCTTGGTGACCTCGACGACCTTGCCCTTGATCTGATTGCGTGCGCTGAGCTTCACGGCAGCCGCTCCTTCGGAGATATTTCGCCGAATATAGCGCAGGGGGCGGCGGTGGGAAATCTCAGACCCGTGCCTTCGCCGCCCAGGCGGTGGCGGTCATGCTGCGCGGCCCGTCGGGCCGGCCGGCGAGATAGGCCCGTTCGACCGCGCCGGCGAGCACCGAAAGAAAGCGAGGCTCGAGCCGCTTGACGTAGTCGCCGACCGGGCCCTGCGCATTGGCGATGGGTAGCCAGTAATCCGCGAAATCGGCATAGCGCATGCGGATGGTCAGCGACGCTGCCGCCACATCGCGCGCCCCGGCTTCGGCGAAAGCGGCTTCGAGCTCGCCCGGCCAGGTCAGCGCCGCCGCATAGTGGCGGCCGCGCGCCTTGTCCGCCTCGGGATCGAGTGCCGCCGCCGTATCCCAGAACAGGCGCTGATAGGTAAGGCCGCCGGCGAAATCCCAGACCGCCGCAGCGATCGTGCCGCCGGCGCGCGTGACGCGCCGCATCTCGCGCACCGCCTGCAGCGGCTGCTTGACGAAATTGAGCGCGAGCAGCGAATAGGCGCGGTCGAAACTGCCATCGGGCAGGTCGATCGCGGCGAGGTCGCCGCGGCGAAACGCGAGGCGCGGATCCCGCGCTTGGGCTTGCGCCGCCGCGATATAGGTCTCCGAAAGGTCGATGCCGAGGATATGCGACGGTTCGTGCCGCGCTGCCAGCGCAAAGGCGAGGCTTCCGGTGCCGCTACCGAGATCGAGGATGCGATCGCCCTCGTCGAGCCCGGCAAAGCCGATCAATTGCTCCGCCAGGAACCGGCTCCAGCGTCCCATCAGCCGATCATAGGCGGCCGCGTCATTCGCCGTGTAGGTCGAGGAGGTCATCGGCTTACTCTTGCTTGCCGCGGGCGCGATGCGCAATATCCATCAGGATATATCGCGATCAGGAGCAGGCAATGCCCTTCGATCTCGGCCGGCGTCGCATCGTCCTGGCGACCGCCGCCGGATTGGTGCTGCCGCTCCGGGCGGCGCGATCGGCGACGGCCCAGCCGGTCAGGATTTTTGCGGCCGCGACCTTGCAGGACGCGCTCGCCGCAGCGATCGCCTCCGCCGAGGCCGCGCTGCGCGTGCCGGTAACGGCGGCCTATGGTCCGAGCCCGGCGCTCGTCAAGCAATTGGAGAATGGCGCGCCGGGCGACCTCTTCTTCGCGGCCGATACGGACTGGATGGACGAAGCGGTGGCGCGGAAGGTCGTCGATCCCGCGACCCGCGTCGACCTCTTGTCGAGCGCGCTGGTCCTGGTCGCGCCGGCATCGCAACCGACGGCGACGACGATCGCCCCGGGCTTTCCCTTGGCCCAGATGCTCGGCGAGGGGCGCCTGGCGATGTGCGATCCGATGATGATGCCGGCCGGGCGCTATGGCCGCGCTGCGTTGCAAAAGCTCGGCGTCTGGGACAGCGTCAAAGCCCGCGTCGCCAACGCGGCCGACGTCCGCGCCGCGCTCGCCTATGTGGCGCGACGCGAGGCGCCGCTGGGCATCGTCTTCGACACCGATGCGCGGCTCGATCCGGGCGTCAAGATCGTCGGTACGTTTCCCGGGGACAGCCATCCGCCGATCGTCTATCCGATCGCGGCCGTCGCGCAAAGCCGAAATCCGGACACGGCCCGCGTCCTCCGCTTTCTCGTCTCGTCGGAAGCAAAGCCGATCTTCGAGCGCTACGGCTATAAGGTCCTCACGGCAGCTTCTGCGCCGCGCACCGATCGATAGCGCCGCCGGAACATTTGCGCGCGGCAGCCTGTTACACCCGTGGGTACGGCTTTCCACGGGAGTCATCGTGATGAGTGCATGGCTGCTTTTGTTGCTGGCGACAATCCCGCTCTCGGCGTGCATCAGCACCCATTCCAGTCCGAGTCCGACGGTCGTGGTGCCGCAAGGCGCGTCAGTCGTTTGTCCAAACGGCGCGACGGCGGTTTACAGCAACGGCGCTTATCGCTGTTAGGTCGGGATCGACCGACCCTTTGTCATCGCCGTGGAAGGGTGTATCTAAGAGCCAGTGCACGCACGTTTTCATGGCATGACGAGAATGACCACGTCGCTTGGCGAAATGCGCATCCCGTGGCAAACGCGTGGGTTCGGAACGGGCGCGGATGAAATCCGTTTTCCTCCGATTCGACCAGGAGGTTCGGATGAGCGAGGACCCGAAGGGCTATCGGGAAGGTTTTGCCGCCGGTTGGCTCGCCGCGTCGCAGGCGATCATGGAGGCGATGATGTCCGAAGCGCGGACGCCGCCGCTGGCGCTGGCGGGAAGCTTGCCAGACCAGGTGCGGCGCCGTCGTGGCCGCCCGCCGAAATCGGTCGCCGCGGCCCCGCCGACGTTGCAACAGCCGGGCAAGCGGCCTCGGGGACGCCCGCGCAAGAACCCGTGATCTCGACAGCGGAAGCGGCGCGCGATACTTGCGCCCGATTTCGTGCTTTGCGTGTATTGATTGTCGTGACAGTGCTGCCGCTCTTTGGCTGCAACGCCGCTTCAGAGTGGCTGGCCGGCGTCAACCCCGCCGACTATACGTGGGAACCGCCGATCGGAGCCGCGTCTGCCGCGGGCACGATGGACAAGGATCTGAAGCTGTGCGAGGGCGGCACGAGCGCGGCGGCGGCGACGGGCGGCCTGACCATCACGCGATCAGAGGGTTCCGAAGCGGTCACCGACTGCATGATGGCGAAAGGCTATCAGAAGTTCTACCAATCAAGGCAGACGTTATTCTAGCGGAGCGTCCGGCCGCGGCCGGTGAAGCAGGGCGGCGAGGAGCCAGCGCGAGAAGCTTGCGGGATGGCAAACGCCCCGCATCTCCGCCGTCGTGATAGCCGCCGAGGGTAACGCCTTGGCGCCGGGAGTAACGGGCCGGGCCGCGGCGGCCCGCCGCCGCGTCAGGGCGCGAGACGCGTGGTCAGTGTCGTGCCGGGGAGCTTGCCGATCAGGGCCTCGGCGAGCTTTGCTTCGCGCAGATTGGCGCCGCGCAGATCGGCGCCGCGCAAATCGGCGTTGGTGAAATCCGCGCCGCGCAGATTGGCGCCGCGAAAGCGCGCCGCGGCGAGCATCGCGTCGGCAAAACGCGCTTCGGCAAAGATCGAGCGGTCGAGGCGCGCCGCTGCGAGCAGCGCGCCGGAGAAGTCGAAGCCGGAAAGGTCATAGCCGACGAGCTCGGCGCGCTTGCCGCGGCGTCCGCCGCTGCGGACCCAGAGCTCATGCGCGCGGAGATGGCGCTGCACCTCTTCGGCCGGCAGCTCCATCGAGACGAGATGAACGCCGGCGCTCTCGACCTGGCGCCGCGCTTCGCCGCGCACCGCCGCGCCGGTGAAATCGGCGCCGACAAGGCTCGCGCCTTCGAGCGCGACGTCGATGATCTCGGCGCAGCGGAAACGTGCGCCGGCGAGATCGCTACGACGCAACGATGTGCGTTCGAGCGTGGCGCAATCGAATTCGACATGACGCAGCTTCGCGTCGGTGAAATCGGCGTCGCGTAGCACCGTGCGCACGAGCCGCGTGCTGCGTCGCGGCGCGTCGCTGGCGCGGCCGGATTGGCCGCGCTCGTCGCCGGGCGAGAGATCGGCCTCGGCGAAATTGCTGCCGGACAGATCGGCATCGTCGAAATAGGCGCCCCAGAGCTTCGAGCGGTGAAACACGGCGCCGCGCAGGTCGGCGTTGCGGAAGGTGCAGTCGAGGAAGGTCGCATCGGCGAAGTTCATCCGCCGGAAATCGAGGCCGGAGAAATCCCAATTAACCACGGTCGTGCGTGCGCGTCCGTAACGCCCCGGCGCTTCGCCGTTGTGCCATTCGCACAACGTCGCAAGCAGCGCCTGCGTGGCGTGGACTTCGCTCGGCCCTTGCCGCGGCGGATTGTCGCCGGTTGTCACGGATCTCCCGCCAATTTGCCCGAAGGTCCAGGCGAAAAGGTGAGGTTTTATGCATCCGCAGGCAAACGCTTTCGCGGTGGATTTGGCTAAAATCCAAGCGATTTTGCGGGCTGGAAGAGAACCATCGATGTGCCGCAAGGCTGCGGAAATGTCGAGAAAATAACCTTCGGTTGCCACAAATCGGCCAAGCTTCGTCGGCAAGGTTCGCGCTTAGGGATGCGGGAGAAAAGCGATGGGTATCTGGAAGCTGCTGCGCGCCGAGCCGAACCTCGAAGACCTGCTCGCCAACGATATGATGGCCTCTGTGACGAAGAGCGCCGGCATCGATCGTGCGGGGCTGCGTGCGCTGCTCAGCGACATTGCCGGCCGGCTTCCCGCCGAGCGTTTTGCCGCGATCACGCCGCGTTGCGCGTCGCCGGCACGATGCGGCTGTCCGCAACCGGCAGGGTGAACATCGCCTTGAGGCCCGGCTCGTTGTCCTCGAGCCAGGCTTCGCC
>Ga0335077_10005445_pt1 | contig 15614 bp, 17 predicted proteins | sample Lox_Sample_31_FD_207151 | JGI IMG/M metagenome (GOLD analysis project Ga0335077, IMG submission 207151) | Soil microbial communities from Loxahatchee National Wildlife Refuge, Florida, United States - Lox_Sample_3.1 | ecosystem: Environmental > Terrestrial > Soil > Wetlands | place: USA... | reverse complement strand
CGCAATCCAACCAAGTCCGCGCTCAACTGGAGTATCGCCAGGCGCAGGTGCGTCAGGTTCAACTCGAAAACCAGGTGCGCATCGAGGTGAGGAATGCACAATTTGACGTAAAGCAGAACCGGACTGCGGTTCAGTCGGCGCAAACCGCGGTCGATCTGGCTCGGCAAACGCTGGATGCCGACCAGATGAAACTGAAGGTCGGACTGACGACGGAAGTCACGATCCTGCAGGACGCGGCGACCTTGACCACAAACGAGTCGAATCTCGTTTCCGCCAAGGCTGCATACGAGAAGTCGCGCATCGAACTGGACCGCGCGACCGGCCTGCTGCTAGACCATTCCAACATCGACGTTGCCGAAGCAGTCAGCGGGCAGGTAACGCATCTGCCCAATGTTCCGTTTGTCGGGCCGCGCCAGGATGTGCAGCCAGAACAGCCCAGCACGACGCCGGCACCGCCTCCACAACCCACGCAACCTCCGCAGTCGGGAGGACAAATGTAGTTGTGGTTTTCGCTGGGCAATCGCCTCGGAACGTGCGCGGAGACGAATCGATTTTCGGGCTGTGTTGTCGAAACGGATGACGGAGAGCAGATGAGCTACTGACGTCTAATCCCTAGACCCTAGCCTCTCTGTTATGACCTGTGTACGTACACATTGGTACATGAGAATGTTCCTGAAGGAACACTGTGGAAATCTCTGTATTTCGCCTACCCTGCTGAATCAATGCCACTTAGCTGATAAACTACGGTTCAATGATTCGGCGGTTTTTACCCAAATTCTTCCTTTGGCTCTTGCCGCTGTCGTTCGCGTTCCAAGTGGCCGCCATTGGTGTGCTGCATCAATACCGCACGCGTAGCGGTGACGATCACTTCGAATTCGGGTGGGAAATGGGCCGCGTCGCGCGATCCATCGCCACCGGCCACGGATTCAGCAGTCCCTACGACGGCGACACTGGCCCCACCGCATGGGAACCGCCTCTCTACCCATACATCATGGCCGGAGTGTTCAAGGTCTTCGGCATATACACGCACGCGTCGGCGTGGGTCCTACTCACCATCAACAGCCTGCTCGCAACGCTCACCACAATTCCAATTTTTCTAGTCGCGCGCAGGACGTTTAGCGAACGCGTCGCGACCAGGTCCGCATACGCCTGGGCGCTGAATCCGTATGTCTGGTATTGGTCCATCCACTGGATATGGGACACAACCCTCACGCCATTGATCCTCGCGGGTGTCTTTCTGCTCGCCCTCGAACTGCAGGATTGGCGCGGCTTGCGCGGCTGGACCTGGTTCGGGGTGCTGTATGGTATAGGCGCGCTGGCCAATCCAACCATGCTCGCGTTCCTTCCCTTTTGTGGCCTGTGGATCTATCGTCTTCTTCGCGGTCTTGTCGCCATGGGTCGTCCGCAACTATGAAGTGTTTGGCCGGTTTGTTTTCCTTCGTGACGACTTCGGATTGCAGGTGCGGCTTGGAAACGGTCCCTACGCCGACGGCATGCTGATGGCCTACATGCAGCCCAACCTAAACAAGCTTGAACTGGAGAAGTTTCAGCGCATGGGAGAGATTGCCTACGCGCAGGCCGACAAGCAGCATGCCTTCTCGTGGATCCGCGAGAGTCCTGGCCGCTTTGCCGTGATCAGCCTGAAGCGCTTCTTCTATTACTGGAATGGCGTGCCGCGAGCGACGAGCAGCCGCTCGCCCGTCGACTTTCGCACGTCAGCTTTTCTCGCGACATCTGTCTTGGCGATCTGGGGATTAATCCTCGCACTGCACCAGAAACGGCCAGCAGCGTGGCTTTTTGCGGGACTCATCATCCTATATCCGCTCGTCTATTACTTCGTATTCCCTCACGCGCGCTACCGCCACCCCATCGAGCCGGAGCTGACAATCCTGATCGTCTTCCTGCTGACCGAAACGCGACGAATCAAAACACTTGAACCACAAAGGACACAAGGTCTCAAAAAGGTTCTCCTTCGTGAACCTTAGTGGCCTTCGTGGTTAATTCTTAGGTTTTGTCTTGGTCTTCTTTTCTCTGTGAGACAATTCCCAGTTCCTGAATCACGCCATGCAACTCTCGGTCGTCATCATCACGTTCAATGAAAAAGCCAACATTGGCCGCACGCTTGCCAGCGTGCAGTCCCTCGTGGGTGATAGCAGAGGAGAAATCATTGTCCTCGATTGCGGCTCAACAGACCGCACGGTAGAGATCGCGAAATCATATGGCGCGAAGATATTTGTTGAAACGTGGAAAGGTTATGCCGCACAGAAAAATTCGGCGCTCGAAAAAGCAAGCGGAGAATGGATTCTGAGCCTCGACGGCGATGAAGAACTCGATGCAGACTTGCAACGAGCGATAGCCGAGTTGCTTCAATCGCTGAGCCGCTTGTCGGATCTCGAAAAGAAGGCTGATGCATCTTCAACTGAGGGAACTGGTGCGTCACCTGCCGTCATCGGCGCGGATTTCGACGGGGTCTACATTCCCCGCAAGAATGAATTCCTTGGCCGCTGGATCAGACACGGAGGCTTCTGGCCTGATCCGAAGCTGCGTCTCTTTCGGCGAGGCAAAGGCGAGTTCGAGGATCGCGCCGTGCATGAAGACGTCCAGATCGAAGGACTGACACGAACGATTCAATCCGGAGCGTTGCTGCACCATTCGTATCCGACGATTTCTGACTATATCGAGCACATGAACCGCTATTCGTCTCTGGGTGCGGAGATGGTTGCCGCAAAAGGAAAGGTGCGGTTCAGCTTCATCAACGTCGTCGCGCGGCCGGCGCTCACGTTCGTCTACAACTACTTTTTTCGCCTAGGCTTTCTGGACGGGCACGAAGGGCTGCTGCTGCATCTCTATCACTCCGTTTACGTTTCGTGGAAGTACGCGAAGGCGTGGAAAGTGTGGCAGTACAGGTACGGTCCGAGGGTGGAGAACACGCCCTCGTCCTGACGAGAGAGCCCTCGTCGAAAACCGACCGGTCGTTTTGCCCACTTCTCGTTACCTTGCCCGAACGGTATCGGCTTCCCTATCATCGAAATAGAGCACTGGGGATTGCATGGATAAGAAGAAGCCGCACGTTGTAGATAATCCTGTCGCGGACATTTTTGAGAACCGCCATCCTTCCGACGGCGAAAAGAATTGGGCTGAGAGGACATTGGCACCAACGTTGGAGAAAGCTCCAGAGCGTTCGATTGGCGCGCCCACGGGTGTAAATGTCGACGAGCATGGGCACGCGCGATTCACCACAGTTTCCGGAGCGCCGATCCGGCGACTGTATACGCAGGCGGACCTTCCGGGCGACTGGAGCGAGGAGCAGCATCTCGGATACCCCGGCCAACCACCCTTCACGCGGGGTATTCACGCGACCGGATATCGCGGCAAGCTTTACACTATGCGGCAGTTCTCGGGCTTCGCGTCTCCCGAGGAGACCAATCGGCGATACAAGTACTTGCTCGAGCATGGCGGAAGCGGACTCTCGGTTGCCTTCGATCTGCCCACGCTGATGGGCTACGACTCCGACCATCCGGCGAGCGAAGGCGAGGTGGGCAAGTGCGGCGTCGCGATCGATTCGCTGGAAGACATGGAGATCCTCTTCAACGGAATCAATCTGGAAAAGACGACCGTATCGATGACGATTAATTCGCCCGCGTCTGTTTTGTGGGCCATGTATCTCGTGGTCGCGGAAAAACAAGGAGGGGACTGGCAGAAGATTTCAGGGACGATTCAGAATGACATTCTGAAGGAATACATCGCGCAGAAGGAATACATCTATCCACCCGCGCCGTCGATGCGGCTGGTGATCGACACCTTCGAGTTCGGCTCCAAGTTCACGCCCAGGTTCAACACCATCTCCATCAGCGGATATCACATTCGAGAAGCGGGCTCGACCGCCTTGCAGGAACTTGCGTTCACCGTCTACGACGGCGTGGAGTATGTCGAGTGGGCGCTACGCCGCGGCCTCGACATCGACGAGTTCGGGCCGCGCCTCAGCTTTTTCTTCAACGCCCATAACGACTTTTTCGAAGAGATCGGCAAGTACCGCGCGGCGCGCAAAATCTGGTATCGCCTGATGACCGACCGCTGGGGAGCAAAGAACCAGCGCACCTGGCTGATGCGCTTCCACACGCAAACCGCGGGTGTCTCGCTCACCGCGCAGCAGCCGATGAATAACATCGCTCGCGTGGCCATTCAAGCACTCGCGGCCGTGCTGGGCGGAACGCAGTCCCTGCATACCGACAGCTACGACGAAGCGCTGGCGCTGCCGACGGAAGAAGCTGTGCGCATCGCTTTGCGTACGCAGCAGATCATCGCCTACGAATCGGGCGTGGCGCAGACGGTCGATCCGCTGGGCGGGTCGTACTTCGTCGAGCGCATGACGCTCGACATGGAGAAAGGCGCCTTCGACTACTTCGAAAAGCTCGATGCCATGGGTGGTATGGTGAAGGCCATTGAGAAAGGCTATCCGCAAAAAGAAATCGCCGAGGCCAGCTATCAGTTCCAGCGCGCCACCGAGGCGAGAGAGAAGATCACGGTCGGCGCCAACGAATTCGTCGTCGACGAGGAGTCGCCGCACATTTTGTACATTGGCGAAGAGGTGGCCCGGCACCAGACGGCAAAGCTGAAGAAGCTGCGGGCGCGCCGCTCGAATGAAGAAGTGCGCCGCACGCTCGACGCGCTGAAGAAAGCCGCCGCGCAGGAGCCAAAAGCCGCGGACAGTGGCCAGATCTCTCCCGTGAATACCATGCCCTTCATCATCGACGCGGTGAAGGCGTATGCCACGGTAGGCGAAATCTGCGACGCGCTGCGCGAGGTTTACGGGACGTATGAGGAGAGCGCCTTCGCGTAGTGTGAGGTCTCCGCAAGCGCGTCATATCGGACACGGCTTTGCAGAGACTGCGTATTAGTTCCTCAGGTGAGTTTGCGGTATGCCAGACGCAAAACACCAACCGATGCAGTTCCAAAAAGCAACCACGAATTGGGTTCGGGCACCGGGAAATCCAGTGTGACATAGTCGGTAAATTCCGGTCCGGGTGATTGATATATGACGTCGCAGGCCGGCGGACATGTAGCGCCAGATCGCACATCGAACTCAAGATTATAGGATCCGGGATCTACTCCATTAACTTCGACCATAAGCTCGCCGTTCCCTGAAGCGTCGGTCGTTAGCATACCGAATCCAAAGTCAACGACCTTTGCGGTGTGACCCTGGCGAGTGACAATTGCGCATCCAGTTTCTGGCGAAAACTGCCCAAAGGATAACCCGGTGCAGCTTGCGTTCAAATCCAGAAACTCGTGAATCCCGACATCATGTGTTGACAGCGGAGCCGCGCCTACTAAATGGTAAGTGACATTCCACCTGGTCGAGTTCGGGGCAGAGAAACTGAGGTAGCTGTTCTGATAATTCAATGGCTGGTTGAATTCATCCCAACCCGCTGTCCAAGACAACATTGTGTCGGCGGCGCACCAGCAGGGCAAGAACGCCATCAATACTGCGATTACAACAAAGCTTCTTAGCTTCGGTGGATTGCTTTGCATCGGGTTCCTCCTGGCACTTTTCTTAGGTTTCGCCCTGAACATCTGGAACGCTGCCGCGGAACTAGCGGTCAAATTCTGCCCCCCCCCCGGGAATTTGCAAGTGAAATTTCTGGGAAATTTTGTGACTGGGCGCGGGTACCCTATCCCGGCTTCGTTTGCCGGAGTGGGGGTGTTTACCAACTAACCAATATCTGCGCTGCTAAGACACAAAATCCCACCCGGGCAACAACGGCCCGAGTGGGGCACCCATCACGAAGTTTTCAGACCCACGGCCCGCGCCAGTTTCGCCTGGCGTTCATCGAATGTCCAGAAGCGCTCCACCCCCAATTCGAGCGCAGAGGCAACGTGCAGGGTGTCGAGGGTTGCCATTCCGAATTGAGTTCCGTGTTCCTTTGCTAGTCGAATGCACCGCTCAAATGCCATCTCCGGTAGCGGCGCGTCAATCCAGATGCGGGCCTCACGATCCACTTCAAGATCGTCGTAAACGGTCTGCACCTCGTTGAGAGACATATGGCGTTGAAAAAGACGGCGAGCGACGGCATGTGCCCATTCCGCACGATGAAGCGGAGTTAGCCAAATTCGGTCGTGCTGCGCGAACAGGCGCCTCGCAGCCGGCGAGTGCTCGTCCGGTATATAAAGGGAGACAAAGAAACTCGAATCGGCGTACGTGCTCAATAGCGCGCCTGTTTGCGTTCCTCGAGTACCCCATTCGGAAACACTCGATCTCCAAAAAGGGCCTTGGCGCGCGCTTCGAAATCCGGCCATTCGACATGTTCTGCTTTGGGTTCCTCAGGCACGATGCGGGCGATCACGCGATCACGCTCGCGGAGTTCCACTGTTTTGCCCGCGCGCAGCAATTCCTTAAGGCGTCGCGTGTCACGCAATTGCCGTAGATTGATGGAAAGGGTCGGCATGGAATCAATGTGACACAAAATGTGTCACATCGTCAAGAAGCCGTTGCCGATGATAGTGCCTCCTTGCCTTTTCCCTGTTGCCGCAGGCGTCCATTGAGCACCAGCGGCGGCTGCGATTGCGGCTATTGTCGAGGAAGAGCCAGTAGCAATCACGCGCTTCGCACTCGCGCACTTTGTGCAAATCCGGGGACGTTAATAGCTCTGCTGCCGATTGTGCAATTGGCCAGATGATTCTCTCCAGCCTCGGATCGTCATTCCATTGCCACTCATAGTCCCCGTTCGCGTGAACGATGTGCCGATGCCGTAGCGCATCCGTTGCTGCGTTGTCGATTAGCACCACATCTTGTGAGGAAGCTGGCTTTCCATTCGCCAGCGAAAGAAAAACACGAAAAATCGCTTCGCGCAGCATGATGAAGGTTCGTAATCTCTCAGCCGCGCTGCGGGAATGGGACTCAGCCTGGCGCTCCAGCATCTCGGCCTGAGGCGACGAGACGGTGCCTGTCTGCTGAGCAAAGGAAATCAGGTCGTGATAGCTGTTCAGGTGCTCTACGGTTTTTTCCGGAGAGTCGCGGCGGCTGATGCTGTTGGCGAAGTCAAGCGCAAGATGGCCTCCCGAAAGGTCAAACCGGAATTCCCGCGGACGTTGGTCGACGGCCACCTTGTTTCTAATTGTAACCAATCACAGAGGGTATGCCGGTTAGTAGCCGTGCGGATGTCATGATTGCTGTTTTGCTTCCATGCGCGCGCTATGTTGCGCCACCGAGAGAAATGCTCCCAGCAGCAGCAGCATGCCGGTCATATACGACCACATCATCAAGGTAACTGAGACCGAGAATGGGCCGTATACCTCCTGAAAGTTCAGCCACGGCAGCAACAGCATGAAGACGTACTTTGCGACTTCCGTCAGCAGTCCCATGATGATGGCTGCAGGCAGCACGGCGCGCACGGGCACTCGGCCATTGGGCAGCAGCCAATAAATGAGGAAATAAATCGCGATCGCGGGCACGATGGCCGTCACTTTCAAGAGCACAAACTGCAGCCCGCGAAACACGAGCATGTGATCGACTGCCACAAGTCCGAGATACCTGAGGTTTCGGGCGGTGAACGCGACTGACAATAGCGCCAACACGCCGCAGCCAAACGCCAACCCCAGCGAGACAATCAGGTTCATCAGGTACGAGCGGTTCTTTTTGAAACCCCAGATGCTGTTGAGGGCAACCTCCAGCGGCAGAAAGACGCCGGTTGAGGTGACCAACAGCATGACGAACGACAGCAGTTGCCCGCGACCCCTTACGCTGGCGAGAAACTGCAGATTGCGGATCACGAAATCCTGGTTGCTGGGCAGGTACAGCCGAAGTGTTTGCAAAACAATGTTGTACATATCCAGCGAGTGGAAGAAGCGGCGGGTAACCGTCAGCAGCAGAACGTAGAACGGAAAGAATGACAGGATTGCATTGGCCGCGAACGAGAAGGCGTAGGTGTGGACTTCCGTTTGAAACAAATAATGAAGTGCAGGCACTCCGTAGCGGCGCAAGCGGCCGGTCAAGCTATACGACGGAGGCTCGGGCTCATAACGATGCTCAGCATCGTCGGCTTCGAGAATGCGCTTGGCTGCCGCTCCCGTGCGCAGTTTGGAAGTCTGTATCTCAGTGCCATCCCCGCCGGGCGGCTGCGGCGAAGTCTCAGTTGCAGCGGTGAACGTCAGGCTGGAGTATCCGCGCGCCTTGGGAGACTGCGAATCTTCAGGCTGAACGCTCATTCTTAGTCTCATCCTAGCAAAGTCAGACAGGGCGTGTAACGTCGCGCGCGACATTGAAAGTCACTCCGGCGAGGTTAGCCCGGTGGAATTCCTCGGACCCAGACTGAATCTCACAACAAATGCATGCCGATTCGAAGGTGACCAGGAGGACACTGCCGGGTACTTGGCAGGACTAGGCGTGAGCTGACAACAAGTTAGACGGTCACCCGTAATCCATGCAGAGATTACCTTCTGTCCATTGATCGGAGCTGCGATCCGCCCTAAAGTCCGTGCCATGCAGCGGGAAGTTGAACGCACGACAACGGCCCGCCATAGAGACGCTTCCTCCAACTGGAAGTAACAGAGGATGGCCAAATGAAAACCGCAAACAGCATACGGGACCGACAACTGGGAGAACTGGCCCAGTTCCTCGACAATCATCCCACGCTTACGCCGATCTTTTCAGATCAAGCCATCCTCTGCGGCTTCCGGGTCGGGACCTGCTATCTCTCGCTGGACAACCTTCAACAACTGTTGCCAATACGGCGCGAAGACATCGAGGCGCAACCCGCCAACTAGCGGCTCCGCTCAGTATCCATTTCCAAGACATCTAGCCGAGGGAGCAAGGGTCAACCAGCCGATGCTCCTCGGTCCTTGCGTTTCTCTACGTCAAGTTGGTCCACGCGGTTATCTGCCTCATTAAGTTCAGCCGGAGCAGCACCTTGAAGGGTCATCCACCGGCAATGCGGAAGTTATCCATTGAGCATTGAATCAAGGTCAACAGTCGGACTATTGTGCGCACACGAAGGCGTGAGGTCTAGCGATCTTGGACCAACTCTTCGCGCACCGATCCCGGGGTGGGACGCGATGTGAGGCCCTATTCTTGCTGCTTTTATTTCGACGAGTGATTCCGAGCGGCGAAGTTACTCCTCGACCCTTATTCCAAACGGCCGCCACAGCCAACGACCCAAGGAGGTCATTATGAAAACCAAATATATCTCGCTGACTACTACAACGGACCAGCAAATCCAAGGCATCCACCGTTGTCTACCGAAGAAGATTCTCGTCGGATTGGTCATCCGCACATTGTCGGCGCTGGTGATTCTTGCCGCCATGTTCCTTGCGGCTGGCAGCGCCCACGCCGATGCTTTCGCTGACGGCACAGTCAAACTTGACTTAAGCTCGTACATTTACAAGATCGACGGGCTTCAGATCTCTGGCCTGGGATACAAGGACGGCAGCAAGTTCGAATTCGGCAATGCGTACGCAAATGAATTTCACGAACTCTTTCCTGAGTTCGGTCATGTCGTTGCCAGCACAGCTGTCTTTGGGATCGCAGGAGCTCGTTCTACAGGAAGCGAAACTCTTACTCTTACGAATGAGCTCGATTCAAATATGAGTTTCAATCTGGATCTCTACTTTGACTACTCTGCTTCGACCAGAGTCGATGGACCTCAGGACACGGCAAAGCTCGGTTTGCTGATTGACGGGCAGAGCCCAAAGGGCGCGTTCACAATCGCCGACTTTGTCCTGAACAATAACGACGATCCCCGGCACGACGGGCAGGACGAGTACTTTGTTGAGACGCTTATGCTCAAACCACATTCGAGCGTCGATGTTGAGCTGCACTACGAACTGATCGCTCTAGCTACCTCAACCCCAGAGCCTTCGAGCCTGTTTCTCATTGGATCTGGCTTGGTTTCTTTAGGCACCCTGGCTCGGCATCGCCTGCTATCGCGAACTTAGGGACGTTGCTGCCCGTCGAAACCCTATATGCGAGGAGTAGTGATGAGGTGAAGCTACTCCTCAACTCCCATCCCAAGCTTGCGCAGGCTTCCTAGCCAATAGTGACCTGACAGTCATTTTGCTCGGCTACCCTAGCTGCTCACAAGCCGATGTGAGATAAACCCTTGCGAAAATTGTGAGTTCCTGCGATTATGCTTTGCTTCCCACTAAAGTAGGTGCGAGTGGGAGGCTTTCAGCCGTCACTGGCTGGAAAGCGGATTTGGGTTGATGTTTCTGTCAGCAGTAAATTCTCGCATTGTACGGGCCCAAGGGACGTGTCACCACCCTTCAACGTTCCCGGTCCATCCCCCATTTTGCAGACCACTGCGAGCTGAGCGGCAACCCTTGTATAAACGGCAACGTTTCCCGGCGACGTCGAGACGTCTTCCGCGCGTTCTTCTCAGGGTCGCGCGTGCGTCCGCCGAGCAGGGGTATCTCAGGTTGTAAAGGCGAAAGGAGTAAGTTGTGAGAGAGAAAGGTACAGTGAAGTGGTTTAACGGAGCCAAAGGCTACGGATTCATCCAGCGGTCCACGGGCGAGGATGTGTTCGTACACTTTTCTGCGATCCAGGAAAATGGATACCGGAGCTTGAACGAGGGCGAGACGGTTGAATTCGACCTCACCAAGGGCCCCAAGGGCTTCCAGGCGGCTAACGTCGTGCGCGTGTAAACGTCTCGGCGACGGTCAACCTTCGCTCGTTGCGCCATTTCAGTGAGCGAAGCAACTTGCAGCCGACCACTCGAACCCTCCCAGCCGGGAGGGTTCTCTCTTTTTTAAGAAGCTTCGACCTTGTCCGCCGGACTGCCCAGCGGTAGCATGCTTGCGTGGGGTTGTCTATCGTACTGGCCGTCATCATTCTTCTGTGGCTGCTGGGATCCTCCGTGCCCGCAGCGTACCCCCTGCTTCATACCACGCCGCGACAGCGAATTCTCCTTTCTTATACCCATAACATCGAAAGCTTCTTCAGAACTTGGGCCACATGGCGGGTTGAGCGATCGAGCGGACACGCGCTGACGCAGCACTTCGTAGTTCCACAAGGCACTAGTTCGTATTACCGGACTGTAAACTTCTGAACTTTTGTTCGGCCGGCAAAGCGCCGAACTCGTGAGGAACCATGAAGACCGCATCCTTCCTGTTCCTTGTTGCGCTGTTCTTCCAGATCGGCGCCAAGGCCGACACTTTGTTTTATGGCGGTGACTTCGATCCGAACAATCCCAACGCGAATGCTTTGGCCAACGAGAACGATGCCTTTGTGCACGGCGATCCCTATGGCGCAGCCACCTATCAGAACTTTGTTGTCTCTAACGGCCAGTTGTGGAACGTCACCGGTTTATTTAGCGACGATTTTATGGAGACTCTCAACCCCCAGACTGCCTATTGGGAGATTCGTAGCGGCGTTTCCGAAGGCAACAACGGAACCTTGCTCGCTTCGGGAACCGGGAACGACAACTTGACCCTCATCAACTACTACTTTGATTTTCCCGACTACAAAAACCTGGTAAGTGGCCTGAACGTCAACCTTGGGCCTGGAACCTACTGGTTCGCAGTTGTACCCCAAGCTCCTAACCAGCAGGGGCGCTCTTTCAACACCAATACTTTCGGGTTGCACGCCATCGGCACCCAGATTAGCGACAAGCAGTTCTTCAATTCCCCGTTCTTCGGAATCAACTTCGAGAATGCCGACAACGACGGCGTCTTCCCAACGTTGTCCAGCGGCCTAGACGGAACCGTCGTTCCGGAGCCTTCGAGCATCATCATTCTTTCGTCCGGCCTAATAGCTGCCGTGGCGGCGGTCCGTCGGCGGCTGCGGTTGTAGCCCACTTAAGGAGGAGTCCAGGTGCGCCTATTCTCGTTGGCCGTTGTGATGTCTTTCGCCCTCTGCGCGAATGCCGACACTTTGTTTTATGGCGGCGATTTCGTTGCCAACTTCTGGTACTCGGATTCTCTCTCGAATGAAAACGATGCGGCTGTGCACGGGAATCCTTACGGCTCGGCGGTCTACCAGAACTTCATCATTCCGGCGAGCCAAAGCTGGAACGTAACCGGCCTCTTCAGCAACGACGTCATGACGCTTGCGCCATCTGCGGCGTATTGGGAGGTTCGCAGCGGACTCTCCGAAGGCAACGGAGGCACCCTGGTCGCATCGGGAACGGGCGCCGATTCCTACCAGCTAAAAGGCGCCTACGACGAATACACCAACTCGGTCAGTGGGCTAAATCTCAAGCTTGGCCCGGGAATGTATTGGGTCAGCGTCGTGCCCCAGGCCCCTGACCAACAGGGACGCTCATACAACACCAACACATTCGGCCTGAATTCGGTGGGAACGCAGATGAGCGACGAGCAATACTTCAACTCGCCGTTCTTTGGCTATAACTTCACCAACGCAGACAATCTCAGCATTTACCCTCGCTTTTCCGATGGCGTGATTGGGACTGCCAATCCTGAGCCTTCGACCCTGGTGATGTTCAGTTCAGCATTGTTGGCGATTGCCGGGTTTCGGCGGCTGCCGACGTAAATGTCCAGGCCTCACCGGCGAGTGTATTAGCATCTTCTTTGGCTGATACCAAGCCCATGAGTTTTCCACGATCTGCCGGCATTCTCCTTCATCCGACTTGCCTTCCCAGCCCCTATGGCATCGGCGAGTTGGGTCCTGAAGCGCACCTCTTTGCCGACTTCCTGCGCGATGCCGGCCAGAAGATCTGGCAGGCGCTGCCGCTCGGACCCACGGGATATGGCGATTCGCCGTATCAATGCTTCTCCGCGTTTGCGGGAAATCCGCTGCTGCTCTCGCTCGACAAACTCGTTGAGCGCGGCTATCTCAAGCAGAAGGATTTGGAAGATCGCCCGCTGTTTCCATCCGGTCACGTGGACTTTCAGCGTGTAATCGAATGGAAGCTGCCACTGCTTGGCAAGGCGTATGAGGCGTTTGCGGCCAGCGATGCAGATCGGCAGGCCTACGAAGCTTATTGCCAGAAGCACGCCCTGTGGCTCGACGAGTTCGCGGTCTTCATGGCGCTGAAGCGTGTCCACAACAACGTGATGTGGACACTTTGGGGGCCTAAGTACGCACAGCGTGAGCCCGCGGTGCTGAAGCAGGCGCGCCGCGATCTGCATCAGGAGATCGAGCAGGAGAAGTTCATCCAGTTTGAGTTTGACCGCCAATGGTGCGAACTCAAGAAGCACTGCGGGCGCAACGGTATTCGCGTAATGGGCGACGTCCCAATCTACGTCGCGCTCGACAGCTCCGATGTATGGTCGCATCCTGAGATGTTCGATCTGCTGCCCGATGGCAGCCCGCGCGTGATTGCGGGCGTACCTCCGGACTACTTCAGCGCAACCGGCCAGTGCTGGGGGAATCCCATTTACCTTTGGGAGCGCCACGCCGCGGAAGGTTACGCGTGGTGGATTGCGCGCTTCCGGCGAGCGCTCGAAATGCTGGACATGATTCGCCTCGATCATTTCCGTGGATTTCAGGCGTATTACGAGATTCCGGGCGGCGCTAAGACAGCCGTGATCGGTAAATGGGTGAAAGGGCCGGACGCAGCACTGTTTGAAGCGCTGGAATCCGCGCTCGGCAAACTCCCCGTCATTGCCGAAAACCTCGGGGTCATCACCCCCGAGGTCGAGGGTTTGCGCCATCGATTCGGATTTCCGGGCATGGCGATCCTGCAGTTTGCCTTCGGCAAGGACCCGCAGGCCCCGGACTTCAAGCCGCACAATTACGTGCAGCATCTGGTGGCCTACACCGGCACTCACGATAACGACACCGCAATGGGATGGTGGCACAGCACCGGCGACGCCGATAGCACGCGCACGGCGGATGACGTCTCGCAGGAAAAGGATTATGCCCGGCGATATCTCAATACGGATGGTAGCGAGATCAACTGGGTGATGATTCGCAACTTGGTGGCATCCGTTGCCGATACCGTTCTCTATCCTTTGCAGGACGTGATCGGAGTCGGCAGCGATGGGCGCATGAATCTGCCGGGAACGGCGTCCGGCAATTGGCGTTGGCGTTTTCGCGCAAACGACCTGAGACCAGAGATGGCAAAGCGGTTACGAGAGCTGGCGGAGACTTACGAGCGGTGAAAAGCGTGTCTCACCCTTACAGCAATGAACAGATCTCGTCCTCGTGCAGTCCAATCAGGTACAGGATTCCGTCAAGACCGACGTGCGAGAGGGAGTACCTCGCCCCGGCGCGCACGACAGGCTTGGCGCGAAAGGCGATACCCATCCCCGCCAGGTTAATCATCGGAAGGTCGTTGGCGCCATCTCCCACCGCGATCACCTGGTCGAGTCTGATTCCCTCACCTGCCGCAAGCTGCTTGAGGAGTTCCGCCTTCCTGTTCCCATCAAGCACCTGGCTAGGTACCTCGCCCGTCACGACTCCGTTCTTGATCTCCAGCTCGTTGGCATGAATATAGTCGATGCCGAGTCTCTGCTGAAGCTGCTTGGCCATGAACGTAAAACCGCCCGAGCAGACTGCGGTCTTGATACCTAACCTCTTCAGCACACGAAACAGGCGTTCGGCGCCATTGGTCAGGAGAATGCGTTTGGCGACCGCCACCAAGCGCTCTTCGCTGAGGCTCTTCAAGAGCGCCACCCGTTTGCGGAAGCTCTGCTGGAAATCCAGCTCACCTCGCATGGCCGCTGCCGTAATCGCCGCGACCTGTTCTCCTACGCCCATCTCCCGCGCGAGTTCGTCAATAACCTCGGCTTCGATGAGCGTGGAATCCATGTCAAAGACGGCCAATCGAAAGTGGCGGTAATCGTGAGCCTCCGGACGCAATGCGAGGTCCCTGCCCAATTCGTGAGAAAGCTGTAAGAGTGCAGCCCGCAAATTGGCAACACATTCTGTCGCGCCCGTGACGACGAACTCAAAGGCATTGCAACCAGTGCTTGTCGCCGTCAAAGCTCTGGATCGCTGCACGCGGAATCCATGCTGGACCAATGCATCGCCTAATGTTGCCAGGTTCTCTTCCGGTGAAGTTTGCGTCAGCAGCGTGAGAACGAAGTGGTCGGTTTCCATGTCGCTAATCAAACGACACTGGGAAGGCGGCGATTACCTCTTCCATGTTGCGCAGTGCCCGTAATACCGGCTCCGGCACCCGCGTGTCGACATTAATGATCGCGTAGGCCTGGTTCGCCTCGCCCCCTGCACCAGCGGAGCCGGCGCGAGCAGCCTTAGCAGCGTGAACTTCACGACCCAGCGCGAAACGCGCAATGTTGACGTTGTGATCGCCGAGTAGCGACCCGATCTTGCCAATGACCCCGGGCAGGTCGCGATTGGTGATCACCAGAAGATGGCCGTCGAGCGGGGCCTCCAGTTCAACATGGTTCAACTCGATGATCCGTGGTGATACTCGATGCACCACGATGCCCTTTGCGCTGACTTCATTGCGGTTCGACCGGAGGACGATCGTAATCTCACTCAGGCCGTCGCTCTCCTCCCCATCTTCGGTAACCCGTAGGCCGTGTTCTTCGGCTAGCGAAGGAGCATTGATCAGGTTAACCGTCTCGACTGCAGCCTGCTGGAGCACACCCTTGATGGCAGCCGCTCGCACCAGACTTGTCTTCCACCTGGCGATCGGTCCGGAGTAGGTGAGGCAAATTTCTTCTAGGTTTCCGTCGAGCAGGCGTGCGAGGAC
>Ga0335077_10005443_pt1 | contig 15617 bp, 17 predicted proteins | sample Lox_Sample_31_FD_207151 | JGI IMG/M metagenome (GOLD analysis project Ga0335077, IMG submission 207151) | Soil microbial communities from Loxahatchee National Wildlife Refuge, Florida, United States - Lox_Sample_3.1 | ecosystem: Environmental > Terrestrial > Soil > Wetlands | place: USA... | reverse complement strand
ATGAAACGGCCGCCTCCCCGGGAGCAAGCCCTGACCGACGGGGTGAAGCGTTTCCCTGACCGTCGAGGAGAGCGCGTAGTCGAATGCTGCCTGAAACGGAAAGGGGCTTACTACTACGACCTGGCCGCACCGGCGAGAAATCGCCGGTGCGTTAGCCGTTGCCAACGGCCGGAGCCCCGATTTACCCGAGTCCCCTTCGGACGTCTACCGACTGTTCCGGGAGATCGCACGCCAGCTGAACGAGGCCGCCGACCTCCTGTCTTCCGCTCGAGAAGTCCAACCCTTTAGCGAGCCCGGGGGAGACCCCGGGCCCGTCCTTTTCTGCGAGGTCTGCCGGAGGGCGCACCCGCTCGGGGCTTGCCCATGAGGCCCCTCCCCACCGGTGCGACGCGCTGCGGCTTCGAACGAGACGGCGAGGTCTGCCGAAGGCCGGCGGGGCACGATCTGGTGAACGGCACGCCCCATGTGATTATCAGCGCGAGGACCGGGAAGGTCCGGGTCGTTCCCGTTCGGCAAAGGGGAGCCGCGTGAGCGCGACGGCCACACTCGAGCGGTGGGGGCTCGTTGCCCCGGCGCCCGAACTGCTCGCCGTCCCCCCGCCCCGCCTCGAGGACCCGGACGGCGTCTTCGTTTGCCGGGAGTGTAGCCTCCCATTCTCCGGGTTCGGTGAAACGGTCCGCCACATGCGGACCCACCTGGGTGGCGGACGGTTCGACCTCCTCGATGACGGGGGGTGCGGACCGTGAGCGACGGGCCAGTCCTCCACGCCGCGCTCGAGTGGTGCCGGCTCGGAGTCGGAGTCGTCCCCGTCCACGACCGGAGCCCGAAGCAGCTCCTGCCCGGAATCCGGTGGGAGGAGGACGGTCCGCTCCTCACCGAGGAGGAGATCCGGTCCTACTGGACGGCCCGACCCGACGCGCAGCTCGCGGTCACTCTCGACAACTCGGCGCACGGCGGGCCCCGACTCGCGTGCATCGACGATGACTCGGCGAAGCACGACGCCGGCGACCGCGAGCGGCCCCGCCCGCTGGGCGGATACCGGGAGACGACCCGCAGCGGGGGGACGCACGACGTCTTCCGCTACGCGACGGGACTCCCCCCGGGAATCGCGGCACGGATCACCGGGGTCGGGGGGTTCGTCGACGTCCTCGTGGGCGGCATACTGTACGTCGCGCCGACGGCGAACCGGGGGGTCGGCGAGTACCGCACGACGACCCCGCTCTCGGCCGGGTTCCCGGAGTATCCCTCGGTCGGCCTCGCGCTCGACGCCGCGTCGGTGTGGCTGAAGCGGGCGTGGCTCGAGCGGGCCCGCGAGGGCGGCGGCGGGTCGGGGGTGCACGCGGGCCGGCGCGGCGACTTCTCCGAGTGTTACAGGATCGCGGTTCACGCCGTCCTCACGGGCGCGACCGACGAGCAGGTCCGCGCGGCGGTCGGGTGCGACCACCCCGAGTGGTCGCTGGAGAACATCCACCGCACGGTCGAGCGGATCCGGCGGTGGCTCGTCGCCCACCCGAGGGAGTACCCAATGCTCGCCCGCGACGACCTGATTGAGGCCCGTCGTATCCTCGAGGAGGCGGGCGCGACGGACCCCTCGCCCGCCGAGGTCGCGGACGTCGCGGCCGAGTTCCACCGGACCGGCGGGGTCCCCCTGATGACTGGGCGCGACTCGACCGCCGACGAGCTGGCGGCGATCCGCTTCGTCGAGTCGGGCGTGCCCGACGACAGGTCGCCTGCGCCCCGTCGGGTCCACTCGACCCAGGCAGAGATCGCCGGCGCGATTTACACGCGCCGCGACTCCGTCCGCTCCCCCGGGTTCATCACGAGGCGGTGCGGGAACATGGGCGAGGACGGCCTGGCCTGCCGACGTCCGCTCAAGATCATCCCCGTCGCGTCGACGGACCGGAACGACCCGAACTCGGAGCGGTGGAAGCTCGTGCAGTCCCTGACGGGGTCGGCCCCCTTCTTCGCGTGGCCGGTGCGGTGGCGGGTGTACGTCGCCGTCTCCCCACTCGTGGAGCCGATGCGGCGCGACGTGAACCGGCTCGAGGCCCGCGAGCTGCTCAGGGCCTCCCTCGACGAGTTCGACCACGCGGTGGTCGGGCCAACGGAACGGAAGCTCCGGGAGGCAGGGTTCGGCGGCCACACGTCGGTGTGGGCGTCGCCGGACGCGGTGGTCGCGGTGGTCCTCACGGACGCCCCGCCCGACGTGGTCCTCGGCGACGTCACGGTCGGGCGGAGCGCGCGGGGGCTCTTCCTCGACAGCACAATCGACCCGGTCCGGGACGTTCCCGACGCCACGCGCTGGCTTGAGGAGGTGGTCGAGCGGATCATGGCCCACCACCGACACGTTCGGGGCGATTGGTGGGACGAGGTGGTCGACGGGCTGGCGATTTCGAGGTTCCACAACAACCGCCCGTGGGGCTACGCCCTCCTGGAACGGATCGACGAGGCCGAGGAGGTCTCCCCGCGCGAAGACTGCGCCTCCGCGCCCCTGATCCACCCGGCGACCCCCGAGGTCGTCAGGAGCGCAGTCCTCTCGGACTTCTACCCCTACACCCCGTCCCCGGGCACCTACCTCGAGCTGGTCGAGGACCACGCCCGGGACGTGCGGGAACGCCTCCGACGGATGGGACGCCCCGTCCCCTACACGCCCCCCGCGACCGGACCCCCGGAGTACGTCCCCGGGTGAAACCTGGAGCGCTCCGCAGCCGTGTTCGGCGAGCCTGAAGGCCGATGTAGCCGGTGGATAGGCCGTGATCCCGCCGGTGGTCACGGGCACTCGGCAACTCTTCCCGACGGGCCCCGGGTCCCTAACGACCAGTACGACCGACCGGCCCCCGGCATCAAAGTGCCGCACTCCTAGCGCCACACGAATCCCTTAGCGCCCCGGATTTAACCGCTATGGACTTCGTGACGCATCGAGGAAGGTCCGAAGGGTACGCTTGGAGGCAGTGTCGAGAGCTCGGATCTCACTCGTGCGAACATGAGCCACCGCGAACCCGCTGAACCGGTCCCGGAGGCGTGTCAAGGTCGCTGTCGCACTATGGATGTAGTCTCTGTGCGGACTCCATTTCCCGATCACGTGGTAGGCGAGGCACAAATTGTCAGTCCGGAGGCAAACCCTATGGACTCCTAAGTGGAGAGCGGCCTGCAAGCCGTAGATTCCGGCGAGCATCTCTGCCTCGTTCGGTCCTCTCACGCCTGCTCGCACCCAGGAGCGAATCGGCCGGGGGCCGACGCGATATGCAAGGCCTGCCGTTAGGGCGGCCCTGTTGTACGCTGCATCCGATTCAACCACGACGTACGACGTCAGCGGGTCGACGGCACCGCCCATTGTCCTGACGACCGCGACCCCCATCGGCAGGTACCAGTGTTCGGCGGAGGGGTTCCCGACCTCGAAAACGGCGCCGCGAGATCTCGCCCAGCGCATGGCTGCGAGTTCGGATGCCGTGAGTCGTCTACGCTCCCGGATCGAGCCGTAGGTGACCATCGGAAGCGGGGGTGGCTTCAAGGAGGATACCATCCCCGCCCCGACCTATTGCGCTTCCGACGGGGCCGGATTGAGTCAATTCAAGGGCGAATCCGCCTCACTGGGAGAAATCAGGGATCCCGTCAGATCCGGCCCGTCGTTCAGATCCGGACGGATTCGAACTGAAGATGTACTACGACGTCATCGCGGAGACCATGACCCTGTGGTTTCTAGTCTGCATAAACCCGAAGTGCATGCGGCTAAGCGCCCTGGTCGAAGACTACCATCCGGGCAAGGAGCATCGTGGCGAGTGGGAGGCGTTCTGGCGGGAACACGGGGGACCTGAACACGACGTCCGCGTCGGCCGGGCGGTGGGTGACTAAGCAACAGTCGGACGACTCTGCGTGGCTAAGGCTTCGCTCCTAGCCTCCATATCATTCCCCATTCAACTTCCTCGATGTAGCCGTCGTCACGTTTAACTTGGCATGCAGTTCCTATTCCGACCAACGCTCCGCGTATGGTTCCAGAGATGTCGCCCACGCTTCCCGAGACAGATACGGCGACTTGAATGTTCGACGCGCCCTCGCCCGATTGACTTCTGAACAACGTATTCTCGACGATCGATTGCAAGTCAATCTGCTGGAACAGGTAGAGCGGTCCGAAGACGACCATGATGCCGACAAAGATCCACGAAGACGGGGACGAGAACGCGCTGAGATTGACCACAACCAAGAGGAGAGAGAACAGGTCGGAGATAAGCATCACAATCCATCCACGCAGAATGGCTGAGGGCGCCTTCCAGTGATGATCCTTAACCACCCGCGGGGAAACTGAAGGATCCTTGAATGCCTCGCTCAGACCGCGGATTGCGAGCCGGTTAGAGAACTGCGCGACCAGGTTTGCTATGAACCAGTACCCATAGATCGCATACGGGATTTCATAAGAAGAGGTGACAAGAGTCTGAACAAGAACCGAGGTCACCATCACTACGGCGGCGCCGGAAAGGAAGAGCGCTCGGCCCGTGTTTGAGGGCGGTATCATCTTGCCATGAAACGCTCTAATCGCGGGGCTGACGCGAATGAGAACGGACAACCACTTCCTGCGTTGCAGCGTCCCAATGCGGAGGACCCGCGGATTCAAGACTAGCGCGGCGACAACCGCCGTAAAGGCAACCGCCAGCGTGGCCCAATCCGTGTCCGAAAGTCCCGACATCCTGTGTCCGTCCCCTCAGGGAACGACTTGAGGATGGATGTCAGGGGGAAAAAGGGATCTTTAGGGCGCGTCCCAGGACGCTGGATGTCAGACGCCCGGATAGCCGGCCCCAGTAGACCCCGACGGACGAGGGGAAGCGTTCGCGATTGGTTAGGAACAAGCTCACAGCACGCTTCCAGGGGGGGTCTAGCGGGTGCCCCCGCCGCTTGGCGGGGTAGGTGGAGATCCGCCAGAGGGAGGCTGCCATTGCGCAGGGGGCATGCCCGCAGAAGTGGAGGCCCCCTGCGGACCTTTCGGTTTGCGCCCACGTGTCACTACTACCACGGCAGCGACGATTATGACAAAGAGTATGACCGCTCCGATGGCGATCCACTCTTCTGTGGTGATAGATGCGCCCGAGGAGCCCGATCCGCTGCTGCTCGAACTCGAGGTGACGGATACCGTCACCGGCGCGGAGGTCCGGCTAACGCTGCTTGAGTCTGTTACCGTGACGGATACAGTCCACGATCCGGTCGCCGCGGGAGTGCACGTGATCTGGGAAGCATCCGATGACGAACATCCAGTTGGCAGGCCACTCCACGAGTAGGAGTATGGGGCAGTTCCTCCCGTGACAGATGCGGTAAAAACCACCGACTGGCCGACGGTAACAGACGCCGCGGAGACTGTCGGTTGAGCAACGGTGAGCGCGGCGACAACCGTTACCGAAACCGACAGCGAGCTGAGGGTGATCCCGAGAGAATCAGTCACCGTGACAGTCACGCTCGATGTCCCAGTGGATGACGGAGTGCAGGACAGGGGGTTAGAATCGCTTGAGGAGCAACCTGAGGGAAGTCCGCTCCACGAATAGGAGTATGGGGTCTGGCCTCCGGTAACGGATACCGAGAACTGAACTGACTGCCCCAGTTCAATCGAGGCTGGCGAGGCGGTCGGTTGGTCGATGGCTAGATGGGTAACCGTGTTCGAGTCTGAAGACTGAGGATACGTTCCACCTGAGCAATCGTTGCAGTCATCAGTGGTCTGGACTCTGAATTGATACACTGTTCCAGTGTCCAGGCCCGTTACCCCGCTGACCGAGTCCGTGGTCGTGGACTGGCTGGTGATGGTTGCGACTGTCGAGAAACCGCCACTGTTGATCTGTTCCTGGACGAGGTATTGGTCGAAGCTCAGCAACCCACCATAATTTGCGTTGTTGTTCCATGAGAGCTGAACGGTCGAGCTTCCGGTGTCGGAGTAGGATACTGTTGCGTAATTAGGAAACGAAGGTTGAACGACGTTCGAAGTTGCGGACCCGCCACCGCAACCAGAATTGTCGACATCCTGGAACCAGACGGTGGCGCCGGGGGTGAACCCTGAAATATAGATTGCAGTCACACTGGCCGACGTGATTGTTGCAATAGTGGTCCAGGGACCGCCACTGCTGTACGTCGCCTCCTGGATGTCGTAGCTATCGAAACAAAGGTCGCCAGATTCAGCCCAGCTCAGAGCTACGGTCGTAGGGTCGGTGCCGGCAACGCTGATATCGTCGGTCGTAGCGTCAGGGTGTGTCACCACTGAACTTCGACCCTGCCGATCCTGGGCGAAACCGGATTGGAGGCTGGCAGTCGGCGAACTGTTGTTACCTGCTGAAAAACTGCCTGCCACGCTAGCAAAGACGAGGGTTATCGTAAGCATCACCAAAAACACCGGTCTCCCCTTTTGCTTCAAGGACTGCCCCCGCCTGGGATGACAAACGGGTGTGATAGACGTTTCGCGTCGGGCCGTGTCCTCCCGAGTCGGTCCGAGTAGCCATCGAGGAGGGTTCGTCACGCTCGGAGGGCAGACGCAACTCTCACGGACCCGGCTAATGTCAGAGGCTCAGTGGTACTGCCTCGAGCCATATGGGACGGTTTGGGTGGTTCGGGAGAAAACCTCAGCGGGGACGCGCCTCCAAGCCCCCTTCTACTGTCGCGACGGGCTAACTCGCTCGTAGTCTTCAACGGAGTTCACCCCTTGCGACGACGGTCCCAGAAATTAAGCACCAGCAGCGCGTCGGCTGCATCGCGGGTCAGGTCAAGGAATGATCGAAAAGAAGTGGAAGTGTAGTAGGTGCGGGATGATCGTGACTGTCGGAGCCTTTTTCCCTGACAAAAAGCTGGGCGGCCCCTGCCCACGTGACCCTCGAGGGGAACATGGGTGGATCTATGTGTCTGGTTAACATCGTCTCACTTCCCGCTGGTCTCTCCGGTCTCGCCGGAACCCGCTTCGGTTGAACCCTGGAAGCGCACCCTCGATTTCAAGTGGTGAGCAAGGAGCATGCCAACGAAGGGCATCTTCAGCCTCTTCGTGGGTTACGTCCGCCATCTGCGGGACCGTCGGGAGTTTGTCGCCCCCCTCCAGCTAACAGGACGGTTGGAGTACTACCTTGTCCACGAATTCATAGGGCATGTCTTTCAGGCGTCGGCCGGTAGGCTCCTCGGCAAGGTCAATCTAGGCGGCAAGGGCGAACAAAAGTTCGACATCTCGTTCGTTGAAGGCACACCCGCTAGTCCCGAGACGATCGTCGCACTCGTAGAGGCGAAGTATCTTGGAAACGCCCATCGGACGGACCCGGTTGATACCGCTCGGGACGAGATCTCGACAACGCTGAAGGACCTAAGGCGGCAGCTACATCGGTTTACAGGTACAACCCACGCAAAGACCCCGGTCCGGTTGCGGTCGCTTAACAAGGAGGTTTACGGGTTGGTCTTCGCCTCGTACACGAAGCCGGTCGGAGAATTGTACGCGAAGAATGACTTCTACCGGGATGTCAACCGGAGGGCTACCGAGTATGGGTTCCGATACCACGACCTTCCGACGCCGTGGCTTCACCCAGTCTACGACGATATCGAGGTAAAGATCCTCGGCACTGTCTACCGCGTTACTCTCCGCGCGGGGTTGTGGCGGGCCGGCGTGATGAACACACCTTCCGGTTATGCTTCTGCGGTGAGAGGGCTCGCACGAGAGCAAGGGACCCTCTCCGAGTGAACGAGCCCCAACCAAGAGCAACAGCCCGGCGTCATTAACAGCGGTGTCCTGGACCGTCGATGCCGCTCCAACCTCAGCTTCCCACGGTCAGAGCCGAGCCGCTCTGGGACGAGTGGCAGTCATGGCTCCGGGCGAAGTACCCGAAAGGCGACGTACCGCTCATGGTGATTGAGTGGTCTCCGATCTATTGCCAAGCGATTCTTGCCCACGATGCGGGCGCTCGCGAGCTGGCGGCAATAGGCTGCCGCTCGGCGGTCGAGTCAATCGGGTACGTCTTCCGCTACTGGAGGCCCGACGGGAGTAACGGCTGGTTCCGTCAGGAACGTCTCACGCGCTCGGGCAAACCCGAGAGATGGGAGTACTCGCTCGTGGCAGAGAGCCTAAAGGAAGCGGGCGCGCTGACCCCCACAATCGTGCTCGCGCTCGATCACATCAAATTTGACGGGGACGCAGCCGCTCACATCTCTAAGCGCTCGTACGAAGAGTTCGACCTGTCACGTGCAGGCAAACCTCGGCGGCCCGGTAGCCCCACGGACCCCGATCAAGTCTGGATGACCTGGGAAGACGTGCTCAGGGACCTCAAAGAGACAGTCGAAGTGTTCAAGACTGTGGTGCTCGCCGCGGAGGCGGAGCGTGAGAGAACTAGAGCCACCGCCGAAACCTCCGGCTAAAGGGCGGCCACTATGTGTCGTGGCTGCGGTCAGGCCAATGTCTCCGGGGATTCTCATGAAACTACTGTCCAGATCGCTTGGGTCGAGTGCCCTTGCGATTGCGATCGCCTCACCAGGGGGACCCGGCCGTTCTTCAACTGCGAGGACTGCGGTTGTGCTCACGCCGTCGAGAGCCCGGATCTGGACTGGGACTGATTTAGGACCGCCGAGATGGTCCCGCCACGGCACGCTGGAGGGAACCCTCTGGACCCGGCCGCCAATCAGGGGGACGGTTCCCAGCGGATCACGTCCGGCCCGAGCGCCAAGCAGTGACCGCGTGGTCCACGACCTCACCCTCCATGTCCCGAGGGATCCCGTAAGCCCTGAGTACCCGCTTCATCGCGAGACGGAGTGTGGCTTCGCGCGCGGCTTGCAGGCTCTGGCGCTGTCTCGCAAGGACCTCGTCCACGATTTCGGCGGTCGTACGGATCGGGCGTTCTTCTCGGGGGGGCCAACGGTAGAAAATACCCAGGCCTGCGGATCTGATGGCTACCACGGCGTCAAGACTTAGAGACATGGCAAGCGGATCCGGGGCAGTCTTACTTTGACCTGCCGTTCGAGCGAACTTCCCGCTCACGGGCAGCGTTTGTGGCGGATGCCCTTTAACACTTCATCCGAGCAGCGCCAATAGAGGTCGCCAAACCCCTTGACCGTGAAGTCGAGAGCGACGGGCTTGCCGCACGAGTTGCAGGGCACCTTCAACGTGTAGCATCCTTCGGCGATTACTTCCTTTCGTCCCTGCTCGCGGCCCTCATCCCTGCCCGCTTGACGCCCTTCGTCGAATCCAGCGCTCCAACCTTGAGTGTATCCGGCGTCTTGGTCCCGAGCCGCGATTCCGAGGTTCTCGCGGAGGATCTGACCCCTACTCTGACCAGTTAGACTCTCGAGCTGGCGAAGCTTGGTCAGGTCGGCTTGGCTGATGCGAAAGGAGACGCAAGGATTTGACACCGATATCCGGATCCGACACTCCCACTTGGAGATTGCCCCCGGCGGTCGGTGCGATGTCCCGGAGCCTACCTCCGGGATTGCCGGCATGCTGACCTTGAGGATTGCCTGCGGTGATTGCCTGCGAGGCGACGGGGCCAGCCCACTGCGTTTATCCTAGTTCCCCCATGTGCACACGTGCAGTCGGCGGACAGAGCCGGGCCTCGAATGAGAGCGCCCGCTCTCCCCAGCTTGCGGTCGAGCGAGCACTATGTCGGCTACATGATAATGGCCCACCTCGTTGAGCGCTTCGACCTTCATCAGGGCGGCTGCACCCCGTTTCACCTTTCCACCCGGGTAAGGGGGTTGCGCACCCAACGGCAGGAAAGAATCCAAGCGCTTCTTGACGGCTTCGAGACTCAAGGCTTTGTGAGGGCGACCCATTCGGACCGGATGACGATCTACGAGTGCACTGCCGCCGGCGCCGCTTGGTACAAGGGGGCGGCCACGAAGTTCATGGAGGTCTTCCTCCAACTGCGTCGCGCCTAGTCCGTATCGTCGTCGACCTCGACTGACAAGACCTTGAACCCCGTTGGAGTTTCTTCCATAACATCCAACGCGATGTCGTCTCGTACCAGTGAAGTGTCAGACTTCGCGTAAGCCAGAGCTGCGGGAGTGAACCCCACGGATGAAAATGCACCGACCACGAAGGACTCGGTCGTCTGTCTCTTCAGCACATCCTCGCAATCCTCCTTGAGGTGCTGCAGCTCGACCTCAGTCACAGGTGCAGGCCCCGTGAATCTCCTAACGAAAAGTGACATCCGGCCCTCAATCTTCGCGTAAACATCGAATGGGTGCGACGTCTTTTTGCCCTTGATATCCACGCCGAATTTCAGCTGGCTCGGATGCCAGATCCTCTCGAACAGAGATTCGGGTTCTGCGTACGCCAGGACACGCCAGAGCGACTTGTACCTCGTCCAGATGTCTCTCGCCCGATCAGTTCCCGCGACAGGAAGCATCTCGAACTTCACGGCGTAAAGAAACGGCATGAACGCGTCGTCCCACGCGCGAAGCAGGGCGCGTGAGCGAAGGGAGAGGTATACCATGTAGACTGAGGTTGCCGCCGCAAGTACTCCCCCCACATACAGAATGAGAAGGGCATAGTCGTGTAACGCTGGCCACAAAAGCGACGCCAAAGCGACCGCCGCGAGAAGGAGAATCCACGCCCCAACAAGCACGGCCCAGGCGAGCACCGTGGAGATGTCTTCGCTCGCGTTCCAAAGTTCTTCGTGGATGTCTATTGCCGCCCCGGGAGCCGATAGATGGGTGGCCGCAAGAGGCTCACTCACGCGAGGGAATCCCCTCAGCAGCTTATGAACGGGTCCGGAAGAATCTTCTAGGCGAGTCCGGAAGAATCCTCTAGACTGCCGGAACGATTCACTCGCGTACCTGAGGCCTGTGCGCTCGGGTGGTTCACCCTCAGAAAACAATCACCATGTAATGACAGCCTCGGGCGCGAAGAACGCTGGAAACGCCAAGAGCGAGACACAAGCCGAACACGCCAGCTTGCCGATGGGACCTAGGTGGAAGGCCGGTCCGGCGGAGCCTTCGGCGGATGTCTATGTTGGTCCCCTCCAGGTCACCGCCACGGACCTGCGGCGGTTCACGGAGTGCCCACTCTCCGTGTGGTATTCCCAACACGAACCGTTCGAGACCGCCGCGCCAACTCTTGGGTTGGCCGTAGGGCAGATCGTCCACGCCTGCAGATCTGCGCTCTCACAGGCGGCGTGGAAACGATACGTTGCGGCAAGAAAGCCGGAGGATCTGTGGTCGGCCAGCATCGAAGGTGAGGAGCGAAATCGGATCGATCTGGAGTTCGATCGCCACGCGTTTCTCCAGGCCTTCGGGGACGATGGCCGGTCTGCCCGCTCGAACTACTCCGCCCTCCTCCTGGGCCTCGAGCGTCAGAGGGCAGTGCGAGGGGCCAACCTGCTGGGCCGAGGTCTCAAGGGGACAGAACTCGCGGAGGCCCTGCTCCCTGTGGAGGTCGAGGTCCCGTTGTTCGATTCCGAGAGCAACCTGGTGGGCATCTGCGACGAGATTTGGTGGGATGGCAAGGGCTTCTTTCCGGTTGAGCTGAAAACCAGTCCCCCGACCCGATCTCATCTCGAGGCGAATCGGGCACAGGTCGCCGCCTACGCGACGATGATGAAACGAGCTGTCGGATCCAACGTCTCGACGTGTCGCGTCCACTATCTGACTGACAACCTGATCGACTCGTTCCGCTTTGACCGAAGTTGGTCCAGGCGGGTGGACCACATAGCTCGTCAAGTCCGCGAGGTCCGTTCCCAGGTAAGGCCCCCGAAAGGTCGCCCGTCTCGAGACGTCTGCGGCTATTGCCCGTTCCAAGCGATCTGTCCCCAGTCGGCCGCCCCGGGGCTCTTGGCGACTCTCGACGCCTTCCTTGAGCGAAGGTGTGCCGCATGACGCCGGCGAAATTGGCCACCACTCTCGCTCTGGCAGGGTCTCCACCGGGCCAGGCGAGCCTCGTGGGCACTGGTTGCGATCTATCCCTCGACTTGGGCGTACACCCCGTTCGAGAGCCGGTCGATTCCGCGAGAGGAAACTATCCCGAAGTCAGCCCGTCGATCGGTCAAATCCACGCGTCGCCAGTCGTAATGAACCCGAACCGAGGGACCTACCTGATTGATGGCACGCTCTACCACGACGCCGTCTCGGACATACCGGTGATCAAGGATGCGCCCGTAATTCTGCGGGTTCGGGTCGACCCGTCCAACCCAGACTCGGAGTCAATCCGAGTTTTTGCTAGGATCGTCGGGGTCACGGTGGATCAGGTGAGTACGATTGAACGCAACTCTGTGACCCGTCAGTACGTTTCCGCCCGGTTCGAGATAGTGCGGGAGTCCATTCCTACTCCGAATGGGCAACGGACCCAGCCTTGGACCCCGAAGACCATGGGGTTCTACCGGGTCCATTGGCCGCAGGAATCGGACCTCGCGCTGATGGGCCTGCCTCGGCTAGGAGCCAAGCTGGGTTGGCAGCGGGCGGGCGGTGCTCGGCTGAAGTATACCCTGCCGCCTGAGGCGCTCTATCGATCGATGTTCGTTGTCGGCGGCATGGGTGGCGGGAAGACGAATCTGATCTCGGCCTTGGCGCGTTCCCTCGCCCATAAGGCCGCACCGGAGTTCCCCGGGGGTGTCCCGCCGGCCGTGGTTATCCTCGACGCTGAAGGACGAGGAGAGTACGCGGATTTGAAGGACGCCATGCGTCCAGACTTGGCGCACGAGTTGGAGGACCTAGGCATCTCAAGCGGAGGGGTTCGCGATTTCGCCTACCACAAGGTGGCCCCCGGATGTCGCACCTTCCGATTGGGGGACCTTCTTCCGCAGGACACAGCTGTCTTTCCAGCGACGCTCCCCGCGAAGAGCGAACGCGCATGGAAGTTCGGAGCGGAGCAGTATTGGGCTCGGGCCGCCAACGCAAAACGGCTGGTAATTGCTCGTGAGTTTACTGCTGCGATGGCTAGCCTCGCCATGCCTCTTGGGGTGAACTCGGCTATGCGAAACGCGATCGTGCGGGCCGCCCAAGACTCCTGCTGGGAGGTGTTTGACATGCCGAACTCGCGACCGCTCGGTGTGGGCGATCTGCTGGTGCCGGGCCGAGTGTCAGTGGTCGACGTCTCACGGCTCGACGGGCTCGACCGCCAGCGAGCTGCGGGACTGGCGCTGCTGACCCTGTTCGACATCGTTAAGCGCACAGAACCTCAGCACCCGTGTCCGGTTTTCCTGGTCATCGATGAGGCCACACGACTTGTTCCTGCGAGCTTCGCAGGCATGAGTGGGCGCGAGTACTCGCAGCGGATGGGCACTTGGCTGGCGGACATCCTGCACCGGGGGCGTAGAGCTCGCTACGGCCTGTTGATTGCGACCCAGTACCCGGACGACCTGGTAGCGGGCCTCGCGGACCATCCACAGACGAAGGTCTCATTCGCGCTCCCTGCAAAGTACGACAATTGGCTCGCCGCTAACTTCGGGCCAGGTGCTGGGGCCACTCTCCGGAACGGAGCAACCCCCGGTGTCGGGTTCATCCAACGGACCTCTCGCGTGGAGGGAGACCCGATAGGCGCGTCCCACCCCTCTACACTGATCCAGTTCCCGCAGGTGAGGTGAAGCAGGGAAGCTGAATGAGGTTCACATACGCCAGGTCAGGCTGACGGTCCCAACGGAGGTCCTATCGGTCCGGCCCCCGGATCCCCCCACCCCTGTCCGGAACCCATTCCTCCAGCGCCCGCCTGTCTGACGGTCGCGGGTCGACCTACTAGGCTGCAACAAGGCTGGATTGGGCAACTCAACGCTAGACCCGACTCGGGCCCGTCCCGACCCAACTGGCTCCGAGCATACTCCGAAGTCTCGAGACCCCATGCTACCCGCCCAGATCTCGGCCCAGGAGCCATCCCGGGATTCGCATATCCTACAGGGCGGTCGACTCCATCGAGGTCGGTCCGGAATCCGAGTCCGGGATTCCGACCCGGGATCCCGATTGGGAACCCGAATGGGCCTCGTTGCGAAAGGTAATGGAAATTACCTTTGGTCACTCCGAACGTAGGCGAAAGCATCCTCGATCATCCGGAGATGGTTCGAATCCGGCCGCCGGTCCTTTCTGGTTCAGCAGTGAACCCTGCTAGTGAGGTGTTATCAGAGGCAAACGTATGGCTCAGCTCAGCCACGCGACCTGCGCGGGGTTAGGCGAAAAAATCGCCCGGTCGGGAAGCCGCTTACCAACCCGGCCGCCCCGCGGGGGCCGAACAGTACGTTCTGGTAACGATGAGCCATAAGAGTTGCGTCAGTCTCCGACGGTGTGAAGATTCTTATCGACCGTGCGGATCCGGCCGAGTGGTAAGCGGCTATGCCTTCTGAGTTAGGCTTCAGGGCACGGCGCCGGGCGTGATTGCGGGGGCGGCCTCGCCGGCCGCGACCGAAACCCGGTTATTCCACTACTCGAGCGGACGCTACGTCCGGATCATGGCACCGTGGATCCGCACGTGGCTCTCGCCCCATTCGTGGGTCGACGTCTTCGGCGGTCACCCCACAACGAAGACCACGACGTCCACCCTGACGCCCTCCATCGAGAAAGTTCATCCCGAGCTTGTAGACCCTGTCGGCAAGACCAGCGGATCGGGCCCACCGCCCCCGCGCGGCCTGGCCGCCCACAACCAACCCCTTCTGAGGAAGCACATGCCCACCGGCGAGAGATGGTGGGCGGAAGACACCGAAAGATGGTCGAAATGGGTCGACTGGGTGACGCCGGAAACGCGGGCGGACTACCTACGCCATCTCCGGACGATACCTGCGTGGCTATCGAGGCTAGGGTTCGAGCCGCCGACGAACGCTCACGGGTACACCCCCGAGATGGTAATGGCCGTCTCCTGGGACCGGGACCGGTCCGGATCGGCGAGACAGAAGGCGCTCGTCGTTCTGAAGTCGTATCTCGGGTGGAAGGGGGTTCCAATCGTGATGAGCCGCCGGCTCTGGCGGGAGGCGATGGAGATCGACACGACTCCGGACCCCACACGCCTCCGTCGGCTCGCTGTGGCGGAGGTTGTGAAGCTGACCACGTCCGCGAGGAAGCTGGAGCGCTGGGCGATTATCGTTGGGCTGGCCCTATGGAACGGTCTGCGCCAGGGCGAGATCCGAAACCTTCGGGTCGGGGACATCGACTTCGTGGCGCGTCGCGTCCGCGTGCGGTACGGGAAGGGGAACAGGAGGCGGTTTATTCCCCTGTCGACCCCGGCCGAGCAGCTCCTGGAGCCCCTACGCCGTCTGGAGGACGACTCGGAGTTCGTCTACCCCTTCGGCCGGACGACACTGGCCCGCGACCTGTGGAACTGCTGCGACGACGCGGAGATACCCGAGTACGCGCCGCACGACCTCAGGAGGACCTGCGTCAACGGCGCGAAGGCGGGAGGGGCGACGCCGCTCGGCCGGCAGTTGCTCCTAGGACACGCCCGCGCAGAGCAGACCCGGCACTACGAGGGGGAGAACGACCTAGAGCTCCAGGACGCCGTCGACAAGCTCTCGGCGTGGGGCGAGCGAATCCTGGAGGAGGAGTAGATGCGCCGCCCGGAACGGCCGGCGCCCGTCAGAGGAGCGGTAAAGGGGCTTACTACTACGACCTGGCCGGCACGTCAGAGAGTTGGCGTACCGCCGGCCCGAGGACCTGTGTCTTTGGGCCGGGAACACCGTCACCCTAGCACGGCGCGCCGGTGGGAACACGCGCTC
>Ga0335077_10005440_pt1 | contig 15622 bp, 13 predicted proteins | sample Lox_Sample_31_FD_207151 | JGI IMG/M metagenome (GOLD analysis project Ga0335077, IMG submission 207151) | Soil microbial communities from Loxahatchee National Wildlife Refuge, Florida, United States - Lox_Sample_3.1 | ecosystem: Environmental > Terrestrial > Soil > Wetlands | place: USA... | reverse complement strand
TCGTCCTGGGTATCGGCCTGTCGCACAAGATCGTGATCGAGGACATGTACGGCTACGACTTCGCACGGCCGGTCCGGCACATGCGGGAATACCTGGCCGTGCTGCTGCCGCTGCTGGAGCGGCGCCCGGCCTCGTTCACCGGCGAGACGGTCCGCGCCAACATCGGCCTGACCACACCGGGGGAGGGCCGGGTGCCGGTGCTGCTCGCGGCGCTCGGCACCCAGATGCTCCGCCTGGCCGGCCAGCAGGCCGACGGGACGATCCTGTGGATGACCGGGCCCGCCACCACGGCGGGCCACGTCGTCCCGGTGATCACCGAGGCCGCTGCCGCCGCAGGGCGCCCGGCCCCGAGGGTTGTCTGCATCCTGCCGGTGTGCGTGACCAGCGACCCGGACGGCGCGCGGGAGCGGGCCGCCCGGGTCTTCGCGATCTACGGCGAGCTGCCGTCCTACCGCGCCATGCTCGACCGCGAAGGCGCCACCGGGCCGGGTGACGTGGCGATCGTGGGTGATGAGGACATCGTCGCCGCCCAGATCCGCGCCCTCGCCGGCGCTGGCGTCACCGACTTCGTGGCAGGCGAGTACGGCCGCGGCGAGGACGCCGCCCGCACGCGCGCCCTGCTGCGCTCGCTGCTGTCCTGAGCCCAGGACCATCGCCTCTCTGCCACACCCGCCCGCTGGGTACAGACTGGACAGGATGGAGGCGATCGACCATGCCGTTTCTTGACCGGCCGGAAGCTGGCAGGCGGCTGGCTGACCGGCTGCTGCACCTGCGCGGCGAGGACGTGGTGGTGCTCGGGCTCCCCCGTGGCGGCGTGCCGGTCGCCGCGGAGGTGGCGCGGGCGCTTGGCGCACCGCTCGATGTGATCCTGGTCCGCAAGCTCGGCGTGCCGGTGCAGCCCGAGCTTGGCATGGGCGCGATCGGGGAGGGCGACGTCAGGATCATCAACGCCGAGGTGGTCGCGCTCACGCACGTCACCGACGCGGAGATCGCCGCGGTGGAAAAACGCGAGCGGGCCGAGCTCGACCGGCGGGGCCGCCGTTTCCGCGGCGGGCGGCAGCGGGCGCCCCTGGCCGGGCGGACGGCGGTCATCATCGACGATGGCATCGCGACCGGCTCGACCGCCCGTGCTGCCTGCCAGGTCGCGCGGGCACAGGGAGCCGTCCGGGTGGTGCTGGCGGCGCCGGTCGCGCCGCCGTCCGCGTGCACCGCACTGGCCGCCGCTGCCGACGAGGTGATCTGCCTCGAGACGCCAGCACACTTCCTGGCGATCGGCGAGTGGTACCAGGACTTCACCCAGACCAGCGACCAGGAGGTGGTCGCGCTGCTGCGGGGCCCGGCCGGGGAGGGCGTCCACCCGCCCGCTGGCATCGCGCCCGCTGGCATCGCGCCCGCTGGCATCGCGCCCGCTGGCATCGCGCCCGCTGGCACCGCGCCCGTCAGCACCGGCGCCGCACCCGCACCTGCGGCCCCCCAGGACGGCGAGGTTGTGATCGCCGCCGGGCCGGCCCGGCTGGCGGGGCATCTCAGCGCGCCCGGCGCTGGGGCGGGCATCGTTCTTTTCGCTCATGGCAGCGGGAGCAGCCGCAGCAGCCCGCGCAACCGGTTCGTGGCCGGCGTCCTGGCCGCGGCCGGGCTCGGCACGCTGCTGTTCGACCTGCTGACGCCGGAGGAGGAACAGGACCGGGACAACGTGTTCGACATCCGGCTGCTGGCCGGCCGGCTCGGCGCGGCGACCCGGTGGGTGCGCGAGCAGCCGGGCCTGGCCGGTGCCCGCATCGGGTACTTCGGTGCCAGCACCGGCGCCGCGGCCGCGCTGTGGGCGGCGGCCGGGGCGAGCGGCGAGGTGGCCGCCGTGGTCTCCCGTGGCGGCCGCCCGGACCTGGCGATTCCACGGCTGGCGGAGGTGCGCGCCCCCACCCTGCTCATCGCCGGGGGCCTGGACGGCATGGTGGTGAGGATGAACCGTGAGGCCCAGAAGTACCTGCGGTGTGAGAACCAGCTCGCCGTCGTGGCAGGCGCGGGCCACCTGTTCGAGGAGCCGGGCACGCTGGAGCGGGCGGCCGTCCTGGCCCGCGACTGGTTCACCCGCTATCTCGCGCCTGCCCACGCCCGGGCCTGAAGGGGCGCCTGCCCCGGGTCAGCTGCCCCGGTCAGCCGGCTGGCATCTCCGCGTGGCACTGCGGGCAGACGGTCGGCGGGTCGTGGTCGGCCACCGCACCGCACGCCGGGCAGACGCGCCGCAGCAGGCAGGCCGGGTCGCCCGGCCGGTCTTCCTCGGCGTCGCGGTCGGCGGCGCCGGCCCGGTCACCGCTCATCGGCACCCCGCAGCCACTCGGCCAGCACCGCCGCCTGGCTGCGCTCGATCCGGGGCCTCATACACGCGGCGCAGCCGCACCTGCACGGGTGCCGCCATCACCCCTCCCGTTATGCCGTGACGCCCTTCCGCGCACGTTGTCCCTGGCTTCCCCACGGAACGGGGGCCAGAGGGAGCCAGGGCGGTTGGCGACACGTTTAAATCGTAGCGCGACATATCTGCCGGGCGGGGAGGCGGCATACGGTAAGGGGGTGCAGGAGCTGACCCGTGCCGACTTCGAGAACCTGCTGGCGTTCCGCACCAGCCTGCGCCGCTTCCTGCACTGGAGCCAGACGCAGGCCCATGCGGTGGGTCTCACCCCCGCCCAGCATCAGCTGCTGGTGGCGATCAAAGGGCACCCCGGCAGCCAGCAGCCCACCGTCGGCGACCTCGCCGGCTACCTGCTGCTGCGCCACCACAGCGCGGTCGAGCTGGTGGACCGGGCGGCAGCGGCCGGGCTGGTCGTGCGCCAGGGCGACGCCGAGGACGGCCGGGTGACGCGGGTCGGGCTGACCGCCGACGGCGAGGCGCGGCTGGGCAAGCTGGCTCCGGCGCACCTCGACGAGCTGCGGAACCTGGCCCCGGTCCTCGACCAGCTCGTGGCCGGCTGGGCGGCCCACGGCCCGGACGCCCCTGTGCGCGCCACCAGCACCAGCCCGGCATCGGCCAGGTCCGGGACGGATGCCCGGAGGTGAGACAGGCACATGCCGCCGCGGCCGTCTCCCAGCATGAACAGGGCTTGCAGGCAGCGAAGGGGCTATGTCAGGATTGCGCAACTTGAACAGACATTCAGGAGATGACGGCATCGAGTGAAGCCCAGCGCTCCTCACCTGTGCGCCCGTCGCCGGGGATTAATCCCGTGAGCCCGCTCACCCAGGAGCCCGGCGGTGTCCCGCGCGGCACAGGTGGTACCGGCCGTGCCCGCCCGTACGGTCGTTGCCATCATTCAGGCCTCCGGCTGACCCACGGATCGCCGCCCAGTCCAAGGGATCTGCCGGCCAGCTGCGGTCGGCTGTCGAAGAACGAAGGTGAACGTGCGTGAAACTCCGCCGTGATCATCGAGTGACCCGCCCGTGGCTGTCCCGCCGCGTGCCGCTCGCCGCGGCCGCCGTGATGATCGTCGCCCTGGGCGCGGCCGCGTGCGGCAGCAACTCCAGCAGCGGCGAGGTCAAGGAGGGGGGAGTGTTCCGGCTGGGCACCCCCTCCGCCATTGACTCGCTCAACCCGTTCGTCGCCTTCCAGGCCGATGCCTACTCGACCTTCGAGTACATCTATCCGGAACTGGTCCAGTACAACCCCAAGCAGCAGTTCGTCCCGGACTTCGCGCGCAGCTGGCAGGAGAGCCCCGACGGGAAGACCTGGACATTCCACACCCAGCCGAACGCCAAATGGTCCGACGGCAAGCCACTGACGGCCGCCGACGTCGCCTGGACGTACAGCACCATCCTCAAGTTCCAGAACGGCCCGACGGCCAACTCCGCGGGTTATGTCGCCCACATGAAGAGCGCGACCGCGCCGAACGCCACCACCGTGGTGCTGACCTACGACCGGCCGGTGGCGAACGTGCTCTCGCAGGTCCAGCAGGCGCCGATCCTCCCCGAGCACATCTGGGCCAAGTACGCGACCGGCAACGGCAAGGCGCTGACAAGGTTCAGCAACAACGCGCCGGTCGTCTCCGGCGGGCCGTTCATCCTGGAGAAGTACACGCCCAAGCAGATCGCCCTGTTCAAGCGGAACCCGAACTTCTACGGGCCCAGGCCGCATATCGACGGCTTCGGGCTGGAGTACTTCGCCACCACCGATGCGATGGTCACCGCGCTCAAGAGCGGCCAGCTCGACGGGGCCGAGGACGTGCCGCCGACCTCGGTGGCCACGCTCAAGGCCGCCCACTTCGTGGTGCCGACCGTCCCGAGCTACACCTTCGACGACTTCATCATCAACTCCAACCCTGCGCAGCAGGCAAGCCACAAGGAACTGCTGAACCCGCTGCTGCGGCAGGCGTTCGACTCCGCCATCGACCGCCCGGCGATCGTCAAGACCTCCCTGCTCGGCTACGGCCTGGCCGGGTCGTCGATCATCGGGCCGGCCACCGGCCACTGGTACAACCCGGCGATCAAGCCCACGCCGTTCGACCTTGCGAAGGCGAACCAGCTGCTCAACCAGGCCGGGTACAAGATGGGCCCGAACGGGGTGCGGATCGCGGACGGCCATCCGATGTCGTACACCGTGATCATCCCGTCCGACATCGCCAACACCTATGGCCAGCGGTCCTTCCAGATCATCCAGACGGACTTCTCGAAGATCGGCGTCACGCTGACGGAGAAGACCCTGGACGACTCGGCCGCCTACGACGCGATCACGGCCAACGACTACAAGAACTTCGAGATCTCGATGTGGGACTGGGGCCCCCTGCCCGACCCTGATTTCATGCTGTCCGTGCTGACGTGCGGGTCCTGGAACGTCTGGAACGACACCGGGTACTGCAACAAGACCTACGACAGCATGTACCTGGCGCAGAGCGCCGCGATGAACCTGGCAAAACGGCAGCAGATCATCTACCAGATGCAGGAGATGGCCGCGACCACGCGGATGTACCTGGTGCTGGACTACCCGGACTCGATCGAGGCGCATTCGACCCACTGGACCGACCTGCCGCTGGTGGCGGGCGACTCGTTCACGTCCATGTCCAAGATCCCGTTCGAGTCCGTGCACCAGGTCGGGTGAGCCGGGGAGCGGAGGAAAGGGCCACCGACCGTGCGCGGCGCCGACTATGTGATCAAACGAGGGATCTTCGCCGTTGTGACGATCTTCGTCGCGATCACGATCAACTTCTTCCTGTTCCGCGTGCTGCCCGGCACCGCGGTCACCGACCTGTCCCGGGTACCGCACGCCAGCCCGCAGCTGCAGCACGCGCTGACCGTGGAGTTCGGGCTGGACAAGCCGAAATGGGAGCAGTACGTCATCTACCTGAAGAACCTGCTGCACGGGAACATGGGCATCTCGTTCACCTACCAGCAGCCGGTGACTCAGCTGCTGATCCAGGACCTGAAGAACACCATCCCGATGGTGACCGTGGGAACGGTGGCCGCGATCGTGGTCGGGATAATCACCGGCGTCCTGTCCGCCTGGCGCCGGGGGTCCATCGCCGATCACACCAGCACGAACGCGGCGATCTTCTTCTACGCGTTCCCCACCCAGTGGCTGGGGCTGATGCTGCTCATCATCTTCGCCGGAACCCTCCCGGCCGGTGGCATGAGCAACCCGTTCCTGTTCGGGGCCGAGCCGTTCTGGCAGCATCTGGCCGACATCGGCCAGCACATGATCCTGCCCGCCGCCACCCTCATGCTGACCGCCTACGGAAGCTACACGCTCATCGTCCGGTCCTCGATGCTGGAGACCTTCGGTGAGGACTACGTGCTCACGGCGCGGGCCAAGGGCCTGCCGGCGCGGCAGGTCGTCCGGCGGCACGCGTTCCGCAACGCGATGCTCCCGCTGGTCACTCTCGTCGCGCTCGACCTCGGGTACATCGTCGGCGGGGCGGTGCTGATCGAGGTGATCTTCAGCTGGCCCGGCATCGGGCTGGCCATGTATGACGCGATCGGCCAGCGCGACTACCCGATGCTCCAGGGCGGCTTCCTGATCCTGACCATATCGGTGATCTTCCTGAACTTCGCCGCTGACCTGCTCTATTTCCGCCTGGACCCGAGGATCAGCGAATGACACTACCGCTCCAGGACCCACTGCTCTCCGCCGAGGGCAAGGGCCAGCCGTCCCGCCGCACCGGGTTCTTCCGGAGCGTCCTGCGGGAACGGAAATCGGCCGTGATCGGCCTGGCGATCATCATCTTCTTCGTCGTGCTGGCGATCATCGCCCCCTACATCGCGCCCTACAGCGTCACCACGCCGAGCTGCGCGGTGTATGCGCCGCCCTCGCTGCAGCACTGGCTCGGCTGCGACGACGGCGGCTTCGACATGGTGAGCCTGCTCATGGTGGGCGGCCGGATCTCCATGATCGTCGGCTTCGCGGCGACGCTGGTCGCCATGGTCATCGGCGGTGGGGTGGGGATCCTGTCCGGCTACTTCGGTGGGTGGATCGACGTCTCCCTGATGCGCGTCACCGACTACCTGCTGGTCATCCCCGACCTGGTGTTCATGATGGTGATCGCCGACCTGTGGGGCGCCAGCCTGTTCCACGTGATCATGGTGATCGGGATCCTGGAATGGACATCGACGGCCCGGATCATCCGGGCGCAAGTCATGAGCGTGCGGGAGCGGGCCTACGTCAAACGCGCCCGCGGTATGGGCTCGGGCAATTTCCGGATCGTGTGGCGGCACATCATGCCGCAGGTGGGCCCGCTGCTGATCGCCAACACCGTGCTCACCATCGCCATCGCGATCTACCTGGAGACCGCGCTCGCCTTCCTCGGGCTGGAGGACCCCACGGCCGTCACCTGGGGGACGATCCTGGAGAACGCCTTCCAGCGGACCGCGATCTCCTCCGGCGCCTGGTGGGCGATCGTGCCGGCCGGATTCGCGATCGCCGCCGTCATCGTGGGCTGTTTCCTGTTCGGCCAGGCGGTCGAGGACGCGCTCAACCCCCGGCTCAGGGTTGCCCATCTAGCGATCCGCCCATGGCGGCTGCGGCCGCTGGTCGGCCGGGGGCCGGGCGCCATATGAGCCTGCTTGAGGTATCCGGCCTGCACGTCTGGTTCGAGCCGCCCAGCGCCGCGGAGGTACACGCCGTCCAGGGGGTGGACTTCGCGCTGGACGAGGGGGAGCGGTTCGGCCTGGTCGGCGAGTCAGGATGCGGGAAGACCACCACCATCCTCGCGCTCATGGGGCTGCTGCCGCCGAACTCGTACGTCGCCGGGGAGGTCCGTCTGGGTGGCCAGAACATCCTGGCCGGCGGCGAGGACTCGGTGCGGGCATACCGGTGGAAGGACATCGCGATGGTGTTCCAGGGCGCGATGAACGCCCTGAACCCGGTGAAGAAGGTCGGCTGGCAGATCGCCGAGCCGATGGCCTTCCACGGCATCGCGCAGGGCGCCGCCGCCCGCAAGCGGGCCGGCGAGCTGCTGGAGATGGTGGGCATCCCGGCCGCGTCCGGCGAGCGGTACCCGCACGAGTTCTCCGGCGGCATGCGGCAGCGGGCCGCGATCGCGATGGCCCTCGCCTGCGAGCCGAAGATCCTGCTGGCGGACGAGCCGACCACAGCGCTCGACGTCATGGTGCAGGCCCAGATCCTGGAGCTGCTCACCCGGCTGTGCGCGGACCTCGGCCTGGCCCTGATCCTGGTCACCCACGACCTGCCGGTCGTCGCCCAGGTGTGCGAGCGGGCCGCGGTGATGTACGCGGGCGAGATAGTGGAGGCCGGCGCGACCGAAGCGCTCTATCACAGCCCCCGCCACCCGTACACCAGGCTGCTCTTCGCGGCCACGCCCGACCTGTACGGACGGGACGCGATGATCTCCATCCCCGGCGCGCCGCCCCGGCTGGACACCACGGCCGCTGGCTGCCCGTTCCGCCCGCGCTGCGACGTGCCGCTGGCCCGCTGCGCCGATGATCATCCGGAGCTGCGGCTCGTGGAGCCCGGTCACCAGGCCGCCTGCCACCGCAACGAGCTGGTGGGGGCGTTATGAGCGAGAGCAGGGAGGAGGTGCGCCCGGCCCCGGCCGTGGTAGCGGGGGCGACGGCACCAGAGGTCCCGCTGCTCGACGTGGCGGACCTGACGACCTACTACCAGGTGCGGCGCCCCCTGACCGAGCGGCTCACCCGCACCCCGCAGGCGTGGGTGCACGCCGTGGACGGCATCAGCTTCCGGATGGCCCGCGGCGAGATGATGGCCCTGGTCGGGGAGTCCGGCTGCGGCAAGACGACCACCGCCCAGACGATCCTCGGCATGGTCAAGCCGACGAGCGGCGCCATCCGGCTGAACGGCACCGATATCGCCGGGATGGACGAACGGCGGTTGCGCCCGCTGCGGCGCACGCTGCAGATGATCTACCAGGACCCGTACGAGTCGCTCGACCCCCGGTTCCGGGTCCGGGAATCGGTGGAAGAGCCAATGCTCGTGCACGGGATAGGCCGCTCACGGGCCCAGCGGGAGACGCTGGCCGTGGAGGCGCTGGAGCGGTCCGGCCTTGCCCCCGCACGGCTGTTCCTCGACCGGTTCCCGCACGAGCTGTCCGGCGGCCAGCGGCAGCGGGTCGCGATCGCCGCCGCGCTGGTGCTCGGCCCTGACCTGCTGCTCGCCGACGAGCCGGTGTCGATGCTGGATGTGTCGGTGCGGGCCGGGGTGCTGTCGCTGCTGGACTCGCTGCGCCGCAGCGACGACATGGGAATCCTCATGATCACCCACGACCTGTCCACGGCGGCGCGCTTCGCCGACCGGATCGCGGTGATGTACCTGGGGCGGATCGTGGAGCACGGCCCGGCCGCCGACGTGGTGCGCAACCCGCAGCACCCCTACACCAAGGCGCTGCTGTCGGTGGTGCCCAAGCGCGACCCCCGCGAGCGGTCCACCCCGCAGATCCTGACCGGCGAGACCCCGAACCCGGTGAACGTGCCCGCTGGCTGCCGGTTCCATCCCCGTTGCCCGGTGGCGGAGGAACGCTGCAAGCTGGAGGACCCGCAGCTGCGGCTTCCCGCCGCCGCGACCAGCCCCTCCCACCAGGCCGCCTGCCTGCTCATCTGAGCCGCACGCCGGCGCCGGCCGGCCCGGATGTGGGATGAGCCGCCGCGGCGGGCAGGAATGCTATGCCTGGCGACAGCGCCGCCGGCCAGCGGCGGCGGGTCAGCGGGCAGCCGCACGCCGCGGAAAGGGGAAGCGTCCATGACCGGCACCACAGCCGCCATTGCCAGCCCGGTGGATTTCGCCCGTTTCGGCGACTACACGGTGAAGAGGCCCGCCGCGACCGACGGCAGCTTCCAGCGCCCGGCCTACCCCTTCACCGGGCGGGTCACCGCCGATGGCAGCAGCGGCTACCGCGCCGAGCCCGGCCGGTACCACCTGTATGTCTCCCTGGCGTGCCCGTGGGCGCACCGCAGCGTCATCGTGCGGCGGCTGATGGGCCTGGAGGACGTGGTCTCGCTGTCGGTGGTGGACCCGGTCCGTGACGGGCGCGGCTGGGCGTTCCGCGAAGGCCCGGGCTACACCCCCGACCCGGTGAACGGGTTCACCTTGCTCCGGCAGGCCTACGACGCGACCGAGCCCGGTTACGACGGGCACATCTCGGTCCCGGTGCTGTGGGACCGCCGCAGCTCGCGGATCGTCTCCAACAACTTCCCCGACATCACCATCGACCTGGAGACCCAGTTCGGGGCCTGGGCCGCCCCGGGCACCGACCTCTACCCGGCGGCGCTGCGGCCGCAGATCGACGAGCTCGTCGAGCGCGTGTACACCGACGTCAACAACGGCGTGTACCGGTGCGGGTTCGCCACCTCGCAGGCGGCCTACGACGCGGCGGTGGCCCGGCTCTTCGCCATCCTCGACGAACTCGACCGGCGGCTGGCGGGCAGCCGGTACCTGTTCGGGGACACCCTCACCGAGGCCGATGTCAGGCTGTGGGTGACGCTGGCCCGGTTCGACCCGGTCTACGTCACGCACTTCAAGGCCAATCTGCGCCGGCTCGCGGACTACCCGAACCTGTGGCCGTACGCCCGCGACCTGTACCAGCAGCCCGCGTTCGGGGAGACCACCAGCTTCGATCACATCAAGCGCCACTACTTCGGCACCCACCCGCACCTCAACCCGTCCCGTATCGTCCCGGCCGGCCCACTGCTGGACTGGGACGCGCCGCACCACCGCGACCGCCTGACCGGCTGAGGCCGCCCCACGCTGCGCTGGCAGCGGTCGCAGCCCAGCAGGCCGCGCCTACTGCTGCCCTGCTAGTGACACGGCAGCCGGGTCTCTGGCAATCTGTACGGGCTGAGCTGAGAGGAGGTGCGACACCCGTGTCCATGTTGGTTTCCGCGCCTCCTGGAGCTGGCTGACCGAGACCAGCCGCAGGTGGCGCCGCCTCTGGAAGGTGGCCCCATGGCCGTACGCAACGACAGCATCTCCTCCGAGCGCAGTGACGGCGGGCGCGCGCCCTCGGTCGAACAGCTCGGCCGCGGGCTCGACGCGGTCGCTGGCCTGATCAGCAACATCCGAGCCGACCAGTGGTCAGCGCCGACCCCCTGCACGGACTGGACGGTACGCCAGGTGGTCAGTCACCTGATCGGCATGAACCGGGTCTTCGCCGCGCTGCTCGCCGGCCAGCCGCCTCCGCCCAGGCCGTCCGCGGATCATGTAGACGACGACCTGGCCGGCGCCTACCGCGCCTCCGCGGCCGCGCTGCAGGCCGCGTTTGGGCGGCCAGGAGTCCTCGATCGCACCTACCACGGCCCGCTCGGGACCGCCACCGGCGCCGATCGGCTGCGGATCCGGCTCTACGACCTCCTCGCCCATGGCTGGGACCTCGCGCAGGCCACGGAGCAGCCCGCCGACCTGCCTGATGATCTGGCCGAACAGTCGCTGGCGTTCGCCCGGACCCAGCTGACCGAGCAAGCCCGCCCCGGCCGCTTCGGCCCGGCCCAGGTCGTCGCCGAACGGGCCCCTGCCATCGAGCGGCTGGCCGCCTTCCTCGGCCGCCCAGTCAGCACCGGACAGTGAGCAGATGACTGATCCGGCGAACCGGGACCGCGTTCCCGCGCGGCTGCGCTGCGGCATCGTTGTGCGTGTCCGGGAGGATGCCTGCGAAATTGTCAGGGGCCGGCAGCTTTGCTCCGTTCGGTACGCGACGCTGTTTCCGTCGCCGCGGACCGAACGGGTGTCACCTGGTCACCTGGTGGCCATCGCGACCGCGCCGGACGGCACCGAGGCGGTGGTGTGGCGCTGGTATGACGCCGTCGTGCTCGGCGCGGAGGCCGGCTTGATCAGGCTGTGGGAGCCCTCGCACGGCGAAGTCCTGGCCCAGCCACGGCCCGCGCACCAGGCTCCACAGCCCGGAACTCGTGCCTACCTGTCCGCCGGTCTACCCGGCGCCGGCTGGTGGGTTGCCGGCGGCGCCGCTGCCAGCGCGGAGGACGCCGACGTCGAGCTTGACGAGGTCGAGCAGCTCTACACCGAGCGCGATCTCTGGCACACCCTGGTATGAGATCTGGGGAACTCAGGCGCCATGCGCGTACTCATGGTTGAGCGGCACCGGTGAGGGCCGCTACCGCCAGCGAGCCGAGCGTCGCCAGGTCGTAGCCGCCTTCCTGGATCAGGACCGTGGGACCGAGCGCGGCGGCGGCCCGGGCCGCCTGGCGGTAGCCGTCCGCGCTGACCCGCAGCGGGCTCTCCGGATCGGACTCGGCCGCGTCCAGCCCCAGCGACACCACGATCGCGTCCGGGCGGTGCGCGGCGGCCTCATCGCACAGGGCCGCGACCGCGGCCAGCCAGCCCTCGTCGCCGGTGCCCGGCGCCAGCGGCAGGTTGCGGTTGGCGCCGGCCCCGCCGCCCCGGCCCCGCTCCCCGGCGTAGCCGGCGTAGTGCGGGAACCAGCCCGCACCCGGGTCCACGTGCACGGACCCGTAGAAGACGTCGGCGCGGTCATAGAAGATCATCTGGGTGCCGTTGCCGTGGTGGGCGTCGATGTCGATGACCGCCACCCGGTCCGCGCCCGCGGCCCGCAGCGCCTGGGCGGCGATCGCGGCGTTGTTGAGATAGCAGGAGCCGCCGTAGGCGGCGCGGGTGACGTGATGGCCGGGCGGCCGGCACAGCGCGTAGGCCAGCGGGGCCCCCGCACTGACCAGGCCGGCGGCAGTCAGGGCGGCGTCGGCGGCCCCGCGGATCGCCTCCCAGCTGCCGGGGCCGATCAAGGTCATCGTGTCGTAGCAGTACAGGCCCGCCCGGCCGTGCACGGCCGGCGGTGTGCGCGGCTCCAGCCCGCCCAGCATGCCGGGGGTGGGGAAGACATACGGGACGACCCGGTCGCGGCCGTGCTCCGCTGGGTAGCCCGCCTCCTCCCAGGCGGCCCACACCCCGGCCAGGTGGCTGAGCAGCCCGTCGTCGTGCACCGCCCGCAGGATCTCATCGCCGTGGGGCCGGGCTTCGACGATGGGCGCGCCCTGCGCCGCGAGCGCATCGCGGAGCACCAGCGCCCGGGCGGGCACCTCGGTGCCCACGTCACGCACGCCCAGCCAGACCTCGCCGCCAGGCTCGTGGCGCAGGCAGTCCTCGCTCCAGACCACCGGGACCGCCAGGCCCACCTGCTGCCCTGTCATGCCCGCAGATTACGTCGCGGGAAGGAGCGGCCACGGCGGAATCACCGTGGCCGGCCGGTGGTTGCCGCAGGCATGGCTGCCGGACATCAGATCACGATCACGCCAACCCAGCTGCACGTCGAGATCAGCATCGGCGGTGAGAAGCTGGCCGAGTCGGACCGGGCCGTCCTGCTCGACGAGACAGGGCTGCCAACCCGCTACTACCTGCCCCGGCAGGACGTGCGCACCGAGCTGCTGCACCCCACCGGCCGCCGTACCACCTGCCCGTTCAAGGGCCAGGCATCGTACTGGTCGGCCGAGGCCGGCGGCGAGGTCCACAAGAACCTGGTGTGGAGCTACGAGACGCCGATCCCGCAGGCCGAGGGCATCGCGGGCCTCATGTGCTTCTACACCGAACGGGTCGAGCTGACCGTCGACGGCCGGCCCGTGCCCGCCTGACTGACCCGCGCCGGCCCGCCACGCGCAGGCACGCCACGGTGGTCCCCATGGCGCGCACCTTCCAGACCAGCTCGGCACCCAGCGTTTCGGCATAACGCCGCGCCTCGCCGTCCACGTCGGCCGCGGGCAGGTAGATGTAGTCGAGCGACCCGAACATTGGTCACCTCACCTGCGGCCAGGGCACCCGCCGCGCCGGCGATCTCCGGTCTTCGCGTCACAGCAGCGCCGGCTCTCCATCCTGGCACCCCAGGGCCGTCTCACAGATGGCGGCACCGGACTCGATTAGCATCGGTAACCATGTCACCCCCGCCACCGGCCGCGCCGCAGCGGCCCGCCGCGCCCGGCGCGGACCCCTACGCGTGGATGCGGAACACCGGCGATCCCGCCATGCGGGCCTACCTGGCCGCCGAACGCTCCTACTACGACCAGCAGACGGCCCACACCGCGGCCGTCCGGGACCGGCTGCGGGAGGAGATGTCGGCCCGGGAGGTACCGGCCGACGAGTCGGTGAGCTGGCGGCGCGGGGAGTACGCCTACTTCACCCGGACGCTGCCCGGCCACGAGCACGAGCAGTTCTGCCGCCGGGTGGACGGCCCGGGTGGCGGGCCTGTGGGCGGCGGCCCGGCGGCCGGGACGGCCAGCCCACCAGCTCAGGCGGGCAGCCCGCCGGCTGAGGTGCTGCTGGATGAGAACCTGCTGCTGGACGACCCGGACTGCAACGGTGCCTACGTGGCGCTCGGCGTGCGGGAGGTCAGCCCGGACGGCACGCTGCTCGCCTACTCGGTGGACTTCGACGGCGACGAGGTCTATCAGCTACGGATCAGGGACCTGGCCAGCGGCGAGGACCTGATGACCGGGGCAGGGCTGCCGGAGCGGATCGGGCGGACCTACTACGGGCTGGCCTGGTCGGCGGACTCGCGCTCGCTGTTCTACATCGTGACCAACGCCGCCTACCGGGCGTATCAGGTCTGGCGGCACGACATCGGCGCGGATCCCGCCCAGGACGTGCTGGTGTTCACCGAGGACGACGAGCGTTTCGACGTCATCGTGCGGGCGACCCGCAGCGGGGCGTACGTCCTGCTGGAGACCGAGAGCCGCGACACCACCGAGACGCTGGTCATCCCGGCGACGGACCCCACGGCGAAGCCCGTCGTTTTGCAGGAAAGGCGGACGGGGGTGGAATACCGGGCCGATCACGCCGACGGCCCGGACGGGGGCGAGTTCTACCTGGTCACCAACGACGGGGCGGTCGAGTTCCGGCTCGTGCGCGGCCCGGTCACCCGCGCGCCGGGGCAGGACGGCTGGACCGAGGTGATCGCCGGCGCCGACGGCACGCGGCTGGTGTCGTGCGACGTGTTCGGCCGGTTCCTGGTGGTGGAGCAGCGGCGGGCCGCGGCCGCCCAGCTGCGGGTGATCGACCGGGAGACGGGTGAGCAGCGGCTGATCGAGGCGGCCGGGCCGGAGGTGGCGCTGGCGCTGGCGGTCAACGAGGACTATCAGGCGGCCGCGGTGACCGTGCGCACCCAGTCGCTGATCGACCCGCCGTCCTGGCATGACGTGGACCTGGCCAGCGGCGGGTGGCGGCTGCGCAAACGGCAGCAGGTGCCCGGCTACGATCCGGCCGGCTACCGGACGCAGCGGATCACCGCGCCCGCCCCGGACGGCACCGCGATCCCGGTGACGGTCGCCTACCGGGCGGGGCTGCCGCAGGACGGCACCGCGCCCTGCCTGCTCTACGGCTACGGGGCCTACGAGGACTGCGAATGGCCGGAGTTCAGCTCACCGGTGGTGAGCCTGCTCGACCGCGGCTACGTGTACGCGGTCGCGCACATCCGGGGCGGCGGCGAGGGCGGGCGGCGGTGGTGGCTGCAGGGCCGGCTGGACCGCAAGCGCACCACGTTCACCGACTTCATCGCGGTTGCCGACGCGCTGGCCGACGGCGGATGGGCGGCGGGCGGCGCGATCGTGTCCCGCGGCCTGTCCGCGGGAGGCCTGCTGCAGGGCGCGGTCTACTCGATGGCCCCGCAGCGCTGGCGGGCGGTGGTGGCCGAGGTGCCGTTCGTGGACGTGGTCAACTCCATGTCCGACCCCACCATCCCGCTGACCATCGCCGAGTGGGACGAGTGGGGCGACCCGCGCGAGCCGGCGATGCGGGCGTACATGGAGTCCTACAGCCCCTACGACAACGTGCCCGCCGGGCCCCGGCCGGACCTGCTGGTCACCGGCAGCCTGCACGACCCCCGGGTGCTGGTGCACGAGCCCGCCAAGTGGGTGGCCCGGCTGCGGGCGACCAGCCCGGCCGCGGCGGCTGGCGGGGCAGGCGATGGCCGGGTGCTGTTCCGGGCGGAACTCGGGGCCGCGGCGCACGTGGGCCCCAGCGGCCGTTACAGCAAGCTCGCGTACGAGGCCGAGGTCTTCGCGTTCATCCTGGACACCGCCGGCCAGCGCCCCGGCGCCGGTCCCGGCTGAACGGGGCCGCCGTCACGGCGTGCGCTCGAGTTCGGCGGCGATCGCGAGCACGGCGGCGCCCGTCGTCTCCCGCCAGACGCTGAGGGCGGTCGGCCAGGTGGAGAACTTCACC